>Ga0302123_10002450_pt1 | contig 12609 bp, 11 predicted proteins | sample CB21_321_MG_FD_203109 | JGI IMG/M metagenome (GOLD analysis project Ga0302123, IMG submission 203109) | Marine microbial communities from Western Arctic Ocean, Canada - CB21_32.1 | ecosystem: Environmental > Aquatic > Marine > Oceanic | place: Canada: Western Arctic Ocean | collected 2017-09-28 | reverse complement strand
TGAGCGGTGGAGGTCATGCTGGAAGCTCCCGGGTGTGCGTCCCATCGTGGCTCGGTGGGCGCGGGCGAAGGTCGAGCACGGATCGTAGCGAAGCCTCAACCTATGTGCCGATGGGACGGCCGGGCGCGGCGGCTAGCTCTTTCCTGCGGCGGCGAGCCGGTCATGCTCGTCCCAGACCCAGTCGTTGAGCAGCATCAGTGCCCCGACGACCAGCGAGTGCCCACCGAGGACAACCGGCACCGGTGAGGCGTTCGCCGCGGCGACGATCGCGCGCAGCTCCGCGTCCTCGATCGCCTCCGCCTGACCGAGATCAGCCGCGAACCGATCCGACGGGCGCGCGTGGATGCCGAGGTGGGCCAGCGTCGGACGCAGGTCGATGAACGCCGCGTCGCAGAGATCCGGGATCAGCTCGCCGAAACAGCGTTCCGGGCCGACCGCCTCGATCAACTGTCCGAGGATCGAGCGCGCGCTGCCATCCGCGTCGCGGCCGGCCGCGGTCATCCCGCGCTCCTCGGCGAGCATGCGCACGCGGCAGGCGGTCTCGCGTTCCAGGTACTGCCAGGCGCGAGAGCTGACGCGACCGGCGACCAGCACCTCGGCGTGGGGGTCCGTGAATTTCCGCGCCGCAGCCGCGGCACGGTCGGTGTCCGGCGCCCACTCCCGCAGCAGCGCACTCAGCCTCGGACCGCCAGCCCCCGCGAGCGCGAGCGCCACGAGGTCGATCGGCGAGTCGAGATTGAGCTGGGTCGCGGTGGTCCGCGGCAGCTCGCGAGTCTCGATCTCGAACTGCTCCTTGAGCGCCCGCGGAACGCCGTTATCGGCGGGGGGCCAGGGGTCCACGCGCGCGAGCAACTCGGCCGGTCGCACCGCGAACAGATCAGCCGAGTAGAAGTTGTTCGTCACGCACACGCCGTCGCCGTCCTCGAGACCATCGGCGAGCGCCTCGAGTTCCGGGGGACCGAGCAACGGACCGGCGCCGGCGCCGGCGTAGACGAACCGATCGGCGCCGGACGCGCCGACCACGGCCGCGAGCTGGCGCCCGAAGTGGAACGGTTGCGACACGTCGTCCAGCACCAGGCGCGCGCCATCCGGCAGCTCCGCGTCCGGCGGCCGATCCGAGACCAGCACACAGTCCGCATAGCGCGCGGTCACGCCCGCCGCCTCCAGCAGATCGAGCGCGGACGCCTCCAGGCCCCGGCGCATCAGGCCCTCCAGGCCGTCGCCATCGATCCCGCCCAGCATCACGACGAAGAGCGGGCGTACCTCGGCGGTTGGATTCGACGTGCTGGCGTTCGACATGTTGAAAGCCTACGGCCGCGCCGGGCTATGGATGGCGGCGGCGCTCAGTCTTCGCGGGCGACGGCGAGGGCAAAGACGGCGGCTGCCCCTGCGGCGTGAAGCGCGCGGGCGCCCTCGTTCAGGGTCGAGCCCGTGGTGGTCACGTCGTCCACGAGGATCACCCGCCGATCAGCCACGCCGGTGCCGCGGAACGCACCGAGCAGATTGGTCGCGCGCTCCGATGCACCAAGCGATGCCTGTGCCTCGGATTCCCGCGTGCGCACCAGGGCCGCCGGCTCGATCGGCACGTCGAGGACCGTGGCGACCTCCCGGGCGATCAACTCAGCCTGGTTGAAGCCACGCCGGCGGCGCCGCCGAGCCGCGAGTGGGATCGGAACGACGATCGTGGGGTGCCAGCTCCGCTCCACGGACGCGGCGGCGGCTCGTCCGAGGGGTCCCAGCAGTGCGGTGACGCCTCGGAACTTGGCTTCCAGCAGGGCGCGCCGCACTTCGCCGGTGAAACGGAACGGCGTGCGCAATTCGTCGAAGCCGTCTCCGATGTCGTCCAGCTCGCAGCGCTCACAGATCGGCGAACGGCCTGGCGCCCAGCAGACGCGGCAACGCGGATGCTCAGCCCTCGCGAAATCGGCGACGCACTCCTCGTGCAGCGCGGCGCCGAAGCGCCCGCAGGCGAGACAACGCTGCGGGAGCACGAACTCGCCGAGGCCTCGCCGGACCTCGAGGCCCAGCCAATTTCGCGCGGATTGGGTGAGCTGATTCATCGGCCCCCACGATCTGGTCCGATACGATGCGCGGATGCCCGCTACCGATGTCTCCCCGGAGAGTGCCGCAACGCCCCAGGCCGCCGCAACCATCCCGGCGCGGCGGCTCGCGACGCTGGGGCACCGCGACTTCCGGCTGCTGCTGATCATGCAGCTCGCCTCCAGCATGCGTCAGCCGACGCTGTTCATCACGCAGGCCTGGTACGTGAACACCGTCGCGCCCGAATCTGAGCGGGTGGTGCTGCTCGGTCTGCTCGCGGCACTGCGCGGACTCGCGTTCCTCGGATTCGTGCTGTTCGGCGGAACCTTCGCCGACCGCTTCCCGCGGGTCACGGTGCTGAACGCCAGCCACCTGATCGGCCTGGGCAGCGTGCTGGTCGTCGGCGGGCTGCTGCTGATGCCAGCAGTCGAGAACGGCGACGGGCCCTGGCTGTGGATCATGCTCGTCCTGTTCGCCAGCTTCGGTCTGGTCACTGCACAAGATCAGCCGACCCGCACGGCGATGGTGCGCGACGCCGTGCCCGAGCATCTGCTCTCGAAGGCGATCACACAGCATCAGATGATGATGTCCCTGGGCATCCTGGCGGCGTTCGGCGCGGGCGCTTCAATCGAATGGCTCGGCTTCGGCGTCACGTACCTGCTGGGCGGACTCGGACATCTCGTCGTGCTCCTGGCGCTGCGTGGGATTTCAACCCGGACAGCCTCCGATCCGGACGCGAAGCGAGAGTCGGTGCTGTCGAACCTGCGCGAGGGCATCCGGGCACTGCGCGCGAATCCAGTGGTGACCTGGACCGTGTTCACCAACTGGTCGGTGAGCGCCCTGGGCATGAGCGTGATGGGGATTCTGATCGCGGCCTGGATCAGCGACATCCTCGAGCTGGGCGCCTTCGGCTGGGGCACGATGATGGTGACCTGGGGCGTCGGCGGGCTGCTGGCCTCGGCATGGCTGAGCTGGCGCGGTGATATCCGCCACATGGGCGCCTGGTTCCTGGGCGCCGGCATCCTGATGGGCGTGGCCGTGCTCGGCTTCGGGCTGAGCCGAACGATCGCCCTCGCGTTCTTCTTCAACGGCCTCGTCGGCATGTCGTACCAGCTGATCCTGACCTGGGGCGTCACGATCGTGCAGCGTGAGGTACCGAACCGGCTGCTGGGGCGGGTCACCGGCCTGCTGTTGCTGGCTGGCGGACTGATGCAGATCGCCGGCCTGGGAGCGGGAATCCTGGCGCGGATCTGGGGCATCGAGGTCATCTACCCCGTCGCGGGGCTCGCGATCATCGCTTACATCACGCTGGTCGCGTGGCGACAGCGCCCCCTACGCCAGCTTGATTAAGTCGGGGCACCCAACTCGACGAACACGGCGCCACGGCCTCATATACTGAACGAGTCCGCAGATCCGCACCGACCGATCGCAAGGCAGGTACTCCGTGCAGGTGACCGTCCATCTCTTCGCCGGGCTGCGCGACATCATCGGCGGTGACATCGTCGAGCAGTTCGACGAAGACTCCGTGACGGTCTCGACGCTCCGTGAGCGACTCGAAGCGAGCCACGAGAAGCTCAAGCCCTACATGACCGGCGTCGCGATCGCCATCAACGAGGACTACATCCTCAACGACAGCGAGACGCTGAAGGACGGCGACACCGTCGCGCTCATCCCACCGATCTCGGGTGGCGAGCTACCTCCCTTCCTCGTCACCGAAGCACCGCTCGAGGTGCAGGCGCTGCGCAATGCGGTGATGACCCCCGCCAGCGGCGCCGCCGTGGTGTTCGAGGGCGTGGTCCGCGACCACCACGAGGGTCACGAAGTGCTCCGCCTTGAATACGAGGCCTACGTGCCGATGGCGGAGAAACAGCTCCGCGCCGTCGCCGACGAGGTGATGGCCGACTTCGCTGATCGCGAGGTCCACGGCATCGCCATCCACCACCGCACCGGCACCCTGGAGATCGGCGACACCTCGCTGGTCGTGGCCGTCTCGGCGGCCCACCGAGGGGACGCGTTCGCGGCCGCGTTGCGCGCCGTCGATCGCGTCAAGGAGACCGTGCCGGTCTGGAAGAAGGAACACGGCCCCGACGGCGCGCAGTGGCAAGAAGGCGTCCAACCCCAGCCGATAGGCTCTTGAAGTCGCGCCGATAGGCTCTTGAAGTCGCGCCGGTTGGCCCCTGAACGTCGCGCCGGTTGGTCCCCGAAAGCGACGCCCGCAGGCTCCTCGTGGTCCTCGACTCGCCCCGCTACGCCGGAGCGCCGGTGCGGTAGTCCGGCGCGGTGATCTGATAGACCGTCGAGGTCTGCAGGTCCGCGAGGCGCGAGGCGATCCTCGGCTCCATGTCCTTCAGCTCGCAGTTGGTGGTCACGATCGTCGGCGTGCGCCGCAGGTGGCGGTGGTTGAGGAGCTGGTAGAGCTTCTCCTGCGCCCACGCGCTGGTCTGTTGAGCGCCCAGGTCGTCCAACACCAGCACGGGCGCATCGAGTAGCCGCCCGAAGCGATGGTCGAAGCGCTCCGTCGCACCCGGGGCGAAGGTCGCGCGCAGTTCGTCCAGCAGATCGGGCACGTTCGCGAAAGAGACGGTGTCGCCCTGCGCGAGCCGCTCGGCGGCAATACCGGCCGCCATGTGCGTCTTGCCGCAGCCGTTCCCGCCGAGGAACACCAGCCAGCCATCGGGCTCGTCGGCCCAGTGCTTCGCCAGGCGGAATGCGCCCTCCAGGTTGCGACGGGATTCGCCGCGCAGGCCGCGGCCGGACGGATCGAAGCGATCGAGGGTGAAGCGGGCCAGTTCCTCGCGCCCCATCGCGCCCACGGCGAACAGACGCGGGCCAACCTCGGTACCCAGCTCGATCTGCTGGGTGACGGCTGGATCGGTGAGCCGGCTGGACAGCCGCGCCTCACCTTCGTCGGGCGGGCGCACGCCGGTGAAGACGGTGGGCAGCAGCGCGTTGAAGCGGTGCGAAATCACCTGCAGGAACTTCTCGCGCGCCCACGCGGTTTCCGAGTAGCCCTCGAGGTCGTCGAGGATCAGCAACGGAGCGCTGCGCACCTGCTCCAGCGTGTGCTCGTAGCCGTCCTCGGCCTCCTCGTCGTAGCCGGCACGCAGCGCGTCCAATAGATCGGCGACGGTCAGGAACAGCGCGGGATCGCCGCGGTCGATCGCCTGATTGGCGATCGCCGCCGCCAGGTGGGTCTTGCCGCGTCCGTGCGCGCCGGTCAGAATCAGCCAGCCCTCGGGATGCTCCGCATAGCGCTCGGCGGTGGCCACCGCCTCCGCGTAATGCTCACGCTCGGCGGGCTCCTCGGATCGGCCGGCACGTTGCAGGCTCTCGAAGGTCATGCGCCGCAGCGGGCCCAGCCGCGAGTAGCGCAGCAACCGCTGTCGGCGCTCGTCCGGCTCCTCGTTCGCGGCGCAGCGGCAGGCGACGGGCTGGCCAAACCGCGGGTCCTGGGGGTCCGACGTGACGCGCACGAAGCGCGCGCCGGCACAGATCTCGCACGCCGCCCCTGGCTCGGTCGGTGTCGGACTCGGAATGCCCGCGGGCGCCTCGACGCTACTCGCGTCGGTAGACATGGCCGTACGGGTCGGCGGTTCGAGCATCTCCCCGAGTTGCCTCATCATCTCGTCCTTCGGTCTCCCAGCGGCGGAGGATCGCCTCCGCATAGCGCCAGGAACGCGCGTTGTTGGTGGCGGCCAGGCGCAGCGCCTCGACCACCCAATCGGCGGGGTAGTGAGCCTCCGCCTCGGACAGTTGCGAGGCGACGGCAGGCGTCAGCGTGCCGATCTCCTGTTCGTAAACGGCGGCCGGAGCGCTGCGATCGACCGGCAGAACCTCGAGCTGAGCCCGGCGGCCGCCGGGCAGTGGCAACGCCCCGCTGAGGACGCGCGTGCGCTGGCGACGACCGCCCTCGTTGTGCACGAAGTAGAGGGTGTCGCCGTCCTCAAGCCGGCAATCGAGCAGCGACCCGCGCGCGGCAGCCGCATCGAGGGCGCGCGGCAGCGCATCCGGACCGCCGCAATGCGCCAGGCCGCGCAGTAGCGCGGTGTCGGCCGCGAGTTCGCTGCGTCGGAGCGCGCGCAGCGGCCCGCGCAAACTGCCGATCGCGTAGAGCACGTGCAGCGTCACTCGCAGCTCGGCCTCGTCATCGATCGCCGGCAGCAGCTCAGCGAACAGATCCGCTGGCAGCGTGATCGGCCTCGTACCGGTGCGAAACCCCTCGAACGGTGGTGGCGCCGGTATCGCCCCGGCCCCGGCCGCGGCGTCGAGCTGGTCGGCGTGGGCGGCCGTGCTCGGGAGGGTCTGCGGGAGTTGATCGGACATCAGTTCGGTGTCCCCGATTGAGGAAGTCACTAGTTCAGGAAGTCCGGATCGCTGTAGTCCTCGTAGCCGGCGGGCACCGGCTCGGACCGGAGCAGCAGATCCTGAAAGCTCGCGGTCTCCGGCACCCAGCGAACCGTGATCGTGCCCGTCGGGCCGTTGCGGTGCTTCGCCACGATGATCTGGGCGAGACCCGTCGGGTGGGCGCCACCCGGCTGGCCAGGATGCTGCTCTTGCCAGTCATCGGCCTGCACGTACATGTCCTCGCGGTAGATGAACATCACGATGTCCGCGTCCTGCTCGATCGAACCGGACTCACGGAGGTCGGACAGCATCGGGATGTGCGGCTGGCGGGTCTCGACCGCGCGGGAGAGCTGGGCGGCGGCGATCACGGGCACGTTCAATTCGCGCGCCAGCTCTTTGAGCGCCCTCGAGATCTGGCCGATCTCGTTCGCACGGGTGTCCATGCGGCCAGCGCCATGGAGCAACTGCAGGTAGTCCACGACCACCAGGTCGAGGCCGTGATCGGCCTGGAGCCGGCGGCACTTCGCACGGATCTCCGGCACGGTCAGCGCCGCCGAGTCGTCGATGAATACCGGCGCGCCCGCGAGCCGGCCGTGCGCGTGCATCACACGCGACTCTTCGTCCTCGCCGTGACGCCCGAGGCGCAAGCGGGCCATCTTCACGCCCGACTCGGACGAGAGCAGGCGCATCGCGAGCTGCTCGCCGCCCATCTCGAGGCTGAACATCGCGACCGAGGCGTGGCTCCCGACCGCGGCGTTGCGCGCGAAGTTGAGCATCATCGAGGTTTTACCCACACCGGTACGGGCGGCAAGGATGATCAGGTCGCCGCGTTTGAAGCCGCCGCCCAGTTGCTCGTCCAGATCCATGAATCCGGAACGCACGGTGGACGCGAGTTCCCCGTCCTCGTCCTCGGAGGGAGCCTCCAGGAACTCGTCGAGTAGCTCGCGCAGCCGCTTGAAGTCGCCGGATGCCTCGGCCGATCGCAGTGTCAGCAGCAGTGACTCTGCCTCGCCCAGTACACGCGTGGCGTCCGGACCGCCCGCGCTGGCGAGCTGGGCGATGTTGCCGGCCACCTGCATCAGCCGCCGATAGAGGGCATCGCGAGCGACAATCCGGGCGTGGGCTTCGACACCGATCGCGGTGAAGTACTTGCCCGCGATCTCCTGCAGGAACGGCTCGCCGCCGACCGTCTCGAGGTGGCCGGCACGCTCGAGCTCGTGGGCCACCGTCGGGACGGTCACGGCTTCACCGCGTTCGGCGAGGCTCAGGCAAGCGTCAAACACCCACCCGTTCTGATCACGAAAGAAGTCGACCGGACGGACGATCGGCAGCACGCGTGCGTAGCTATCGTCATCCAGCAACAGCGCGGCGATCACGGCCTCTTCGGCGGCGATGTCGTGTGGCGGCAGGCCCGCTTGTTGCGGTCGGGTATCGCGCGAGATCTGCGCGGGTCGGTTGTCCGAGGCCACCTAGGCTCCCGCAACCATCGTGTCTGAAACCATCAGGCGCTCCGCTTTCCTTGCGAACACGCTCCGACCGCACCTCGCGGACAGCACATCGGCGACAGCAAGACGGCCCCGCCGCAAGACGGGGCCGTGCCATCTGGCCGATCGGCCGACCCGCCACCCAGCGAAGGGTGGGGGGCTTAGGTGGTCGAAGCCTCTTCCTCTGCCGCGAGGGCCGCTTCGGCCGCCGCAACCAGAGATGAGTCGCCCGACCCCGACGCACCGTTGGTGGTCAGTTCCTCGGCGGATGCCTCCGCCGTGGACGCGTCAGCGTTTGCATTCGTACCACCCAGAGCGGCCACCGCATCTTCCACCACCAGTGGTGGGTTCAGCAGCAAATCGACGGCTGCCTCTACGCCTTCCGGCGCCTCGGCATCCACGACGACCACCTGAGCTTCCGGCACCACATTACGTGAGAGCCGAATCGGCACGGTGTAAACCCCAACGCTCCTGATCACCTCGGGCAGCAGGATGCGACGTCTGTCCAACTCTTCGCCGATAATCTCCCCAGCCTTCTCGGCGACGTCCGCACTGGTGACGGAGCCGTACAGACGTCCCTGCTCTCCGACGCGAACTGCCATGACGAGCGGATTGCCTTGGAGCTTGCCGACAAGTTCCAGAGCACGCTCGTCCTGGGTGCGTTGCCTTTCCTCCTCGATCTCACGAAGCCTTTCGGCTCGTGCGAGGACGTCAGGTGTTGCCGGTGCGGCTAGGCCGCGTGGCAACAGATAGTTTCGGGCATAGCCTGGGCGGACGGTTCGCACCTCGCCCATGCTGCCCGATCCTTCAACGGTCTCCAGAAACACGACCTTCACGTCGAATGACCCTCTCGGTGTGTCGGAGCCGGGACTGCCGCCATATTCGGGGAGTGGCCCGGTACCGAACGCAAGTTATCCGACGAGGACTCCACAGACTGCGGGACTTATCCCGCGATCCCCGGTGTGTCCGTAGTCCCTGTCGTGGACAGGCGGTGTGTATCCGTGAACCGGACCATCCCACCGCATGAGCCGGAACAGGTTATCGGCGCCCCTCGGGTCACGCAATCGGTAACCGAGCCGCCACCTTCGGTGACGGACTCGCCGCAGAGCATAGAACACACGTTCGCTTCGTGTCAAACATTTGTTCGCATCGAGGCAGCGCGCCCTTCGAGGACCAGGCCCTCGCGGCCTAGTACAACGACCGCGGCTCCAGCCCAGCCACCCCGCCCACCTCGTTGCCCCGGCCACCGGCCGAGGAGCCAACATCTCAGCCGAACACCGCCCGCTCGAGGGCAGCCTCGCTACCGAGGTCCATCGAACCCGCCGTGCCGTTGAGCCGTAGCGCCAGACGGCGCACACCAGCCGCCACGCTGCCCGCGAACCGGCGAGGCCCCTGACCCGATCCGAGGCGTGAGTCCGTGCTTGCCATGGAACCCCCAAGGTTGCTCACGGTAGAGCGATCTGACTCGCATGGTGCGCCCACGTGATGTGGCCTCGCCAACAGACGCGTGGAGCTAGAGGTCCATCCCCTGCGCCAGCATCAGCTCCGCGTACCCACGCACTTCCGAGGGGACGTGCTCCATGCCGAGGCGGACCAGCGCCTCGCGCAGCTCGACCGCGGCCGCGGCTTCATCGCGGGCATCGACGGCGCTGACCAGCTCGACGAACATTCCGAGGCGGAAGACCTGGTCCAGGTGGATGCGTGTCGCGCGCCACTGGAACGTCTTACGCGTTTTCTCAACCGCCACGCGAACACCGAAGCGGCCACGCAGCATCGCGGTCACCTCGCGCACATCGAGCACCTCCGCCACCTCCGCCTCGGTCAGCTGCAGACCCTCATAGCTGCTGCGCTGGTAGGTGATCAGCTCGCCAGGCGGGTTCTCGAATTCACGCAGCAGCAACAGACCATCCGGGAACTCAAAGTGCGTGTCCTGCTCGCGGCGTTCGTGCAGGAACTCCGTATCGAAGTCACGAACGCGCGCCTCGAGCGTCACCAGGTTTGGCGCGATCGCCTTGAACTCCAGCCAGCGCACCACGACCGCTAGCCGGCGAGCGCTTGCTCGAGCGCGCCGTCATAGCCGGCGCGCGCAACGTCGAGGTCGAGATCGACGGCACCGAGGCGCAGCCGCGTGCCGCCCACCGCGCCCAGCCGGATTGCGGGGATGCCGGCGGCTCCCGCCCGCCCCTCGAGGTCCGCCGCCGCCGTCTCGGACGCGACGGCCACGACGAAGCGCGACTGCGCTTCGCCGAACAGCGCGGCATCGAGGCGCGGTCCCAGCTCGATCGCGCTCGCCTCAAGGCCCGCCCCCGCAGCGAAGCACATCTCGCTGACCGTGACGGCAAGGCCGCCGTCAGAGCAGTCGTGCGCGGCGCTGAGCAGACCGGCGGCGTGCGCCTCGAGCACCAGCCGCTGCACCGCGGCCTCGTGATCGAGGTCGATCGCGGGCAAACCGGCGAGGCGGCCCAGCCGGGCGGTGAGGTACTGCGAACCCGCGAGCGTGGCGGCTGGTTGCGCGATGGGAGCGCCGAGCAGCACGAGCAGATCACCCGCGGACGGCGTTGCCGTCAGCGCCGTGTGGACATCGTCGAGCACGCCCACCATGCCGATGCCAGGCGTCGGCAGGATCTGGCCGTTGGGCGTCTCGTTGTACAGCGATGCGTTGCCGGAAATGACGGGCGTCCCCAGCACCCTGCAGGCGTCGGAGATCCCGAGGATCGCCTGCTCCAACTGGTAAGCGACATCCGGCTTCTCCGGGTTGCCGAAGTTGAGGCAGTCGGTCACCGCCGCGGGGCGGGCGCCGACGGCCACCACGTTGCGTGCCGCCTCGGCCACCGCGATCGCGGCGCCGACGCGCGGTTCGAGGCCCACGAAGCGGCCGTTGCAGTCCGTCGCAGCCGCAACACCCTTGGTCGATCCCTTCACCCGTAGCACCGCCGCGTCCCCGCCGGGTTTGACCACCGTGTTGTTCAGCACCTGGTGGTCGTACTGCCGGTAGATCGAGCGCCGGCTCGCGATGTTCGTGTCGCACAGCAGCTCGAGCAGCGCCGCCGTCGGATCGGCGACGTCGGGTACCGCCTCCAGGTCCTCGGCCTGCCAGCGGTCGAGTTCGGCCGGCCGGACACCCTCAGGTGGGTACATCGGCGGGTCGGTCGGGATATCGACCGGGAGCCGCGCGACCACCTCGTCACCGTCGCGGATCGTCACCATGCCGTCGTCGGTCACCGTGCCGATCACGTCGGCGTGAATCTCCCAGCGGTGGAACAGGGCCAGCACCTCGTCCAGGTGTTCGCGCTTCGGGATCACGAGCATTCGCTCCTGCGACTCCGAGAGCATCACCTCGTAGGGCGTCATCCCTTGCTCGCGCCGCGGCACCAGCGCGACGTCGATCTCGATGCCCGTGCCCGCGCGGGCCGCCGCCTCGACCGCACTCGAGGTCAGCCCCGCCGCACCGAGGTCCTGCAACCCCTCGATCCAGTCGCCGTGCTCCTCGGCCAGCTCCACGCAGGCCTCGAGCAGCAGCTTTTCGAGGAACGGGTTGCCGACCTGGACGGCTGGGCGGCGCTCGCCCGAACTCTCGTCCAACTCCACCGAGGCGAAGGTGGCGCCGTGGATACCGTCGCGGCCCGTGTCCGCACCGACCAGCACCAGCGGGTTGCCCGCTCCGGCGGCGCTGGCCGACAGCAGATGCTCAAGCCGTCCGATGCCGATGCACATCGCGTTGACCAGCGGATTGCCGGAATAGGACTCGTCGAACTGCACCTCGCCACCCACGGTGGGCACGCCGATGCAGTTGCCGTAGCCGCCGATGCCGGCGACCACGCCGTTGAAGAGGTGACGGTTGGTCGCGTCGGTCAGCGGTCCGAAGCGCAACGAATCGAGCAGCGCTACCGGGCGCATGCCCATCGCGAAAATGTCGCGCAGGATGCCGCCCACGCCCGTCGCGGCGCCCTCGTAGGGCTCGATCGCCGAGGGGTGGTTGTGCGACTCCATCTTGAATACGGCGCACCAGCCGTCACCGAGGTCGATCGCCCCGGCGTTCTCCTCGCCCACCTTGGTCAGCACGTACGGACCCTCGGTGGGGAAGTGATGGAACAGCGGCCGCGAGTGCTTGTAGCCACAGTGCTCGGACCAGAGCGCGCCGACGATCCCCAGCTCCACCTCGGTCGGCTCGCGCTCGAGCATGTCGAGCAGCCGCGCGTACTCGTCGCGCGTCATCGCGACCTGATCGAGCGCGTGGTCGTCGACGGTCATCAAAGCTCCTGCCGGCGGGGAGACCGTCAGGCTAGCATCGGCACGCAGGAGGATCAGGCTCCAAGCGTGCCTACCTTCGAGGCCTCGCTACCGCATCGAGAAGGGCGGGTAGCGGTCGGTCAGCAGCGACACGTAAGCGCCGACCCGAGCCGACCAGCGCCCGACCCCAACGATGAAGTCGAACATCCCACGCGGGTAGCTGCCGGTGATCAGCACGGCGAAGAAGACCACCACATAGACGATGACCGCGAGGAGCGCGAGCACGGCGACGATGATCAGGTGCGGAATCGCCAGCAGCCACTTCACGAAGATCAGCAAGCGGCTGTAGCGCTCTTGGCGCTCGACGGTGTAGAGCATCGGTTCGTAGGTGCCCTCGTCCATGCTGAACGGCGGGTAGGCGTTGTGGAACAGCTGATAGGCCGTTGCGTTGTTCCCCCAGCGATTCACGCCGACGACGAAGTTGAACATCCCCTCGGGATATCGGCCGGTG
>Ga0302123_10002447_pt1 | contig 12619 bp, 9 predicted proteins | sample CB21_321_MG_FD_203109 | JGI IMG/M metagenome (GOLD analysis project Ga0302123, IMG submission 203109) | Marine microbial communities from Western Arctic Ocean, Canada - CB21_32.1 | ecosystem: Environmental > Aquatic > Marine > Oceanic | place: Canada: Western Arctic Ocean | collected 2017-09-28 | reverse complement strand
TACGCTAGCCAAAGGTGAAACGATGACTCTGCGTTACCGAGTGTATATTCACAAAGGGACAACGCAAGAAGCAGAAATCGCCAAGCAATTCAAAATCTACAGTAACGTCAAGAAATAAGCAGACGTAGATTCGTCGGCAGTGACTTAGTAATTCGGCGTCGGCGGACGGTAGTCACTTATATCGATACTGCGAAACCACTTCACCGTTTCAGCCAACCCAGTTGCTAAGTCGATGGTGGGCTCCCAACCGATTTTTTCTTTCGCGAGGGAAATATCCGGTTGTCGACGTACCGGATCGTCAGTCGGTAATGCTTCGTGGATAATTTCACTACGACTGTCTGTGATCTCGATGACTTTTTCAGCTAGTTCTAGAATTGTAAACTCATCAGGATTTCCAATATTCACGGGACCATAGAAACCCTCTTCATTGCCCATCATAGCAATTAAGCCGCGAACGAGATCATCTCGAAAGCAAAAGGATCTCGTTTGCGATCCATCGCCGAAAATCGTAATCGGTTCATGGTGCAGTGCTTGTCGAATAAAGTTGGAAACAACACGTCCATCAAACGGGTGCATGCCTGGGCCATACGTATTAAAAATCCGCACGATGCGAATATCAATATCATGGCTACGGTGGTAATCCATAAACAGCGTCTCCGCCGCTCGTTTACCTTCGTCGTAACATGCCCGCGGTCCTACCGGATTGACACTCCCTCGATAAGATTCAGTTTGTGGATGCTCACGTGGATCTCCATATACTTCACTCGTCGATGCTTGTAAGACTCGAGCACGACATCGTTTAGCCATTCCGAGAACATGAATCGCCCCCAGCACTGATGTCTTCAGCGTCTTGATGGGATTGAACTGATAATGGCCAGGAGCAGCAGGACATGCCAAGTTGTAGATCTCGTCGACCTCTAACCAAATCGGCATGGTGACGTCGTGCCGCACTAGCTCAAAATTGCTGTGACCTAGTAAATGCTGTACATTCACCTTTTGGCTAGTAAAGAAGTTATCCAAGCAAATCACGTCATGGCCACGCTCGACCATGCTCTCGCATAGAAAAGAGCCCAAAAAACCAGCTCCTCCAGTGATCAAAACTCGCTTCTTAATAGACATCGAATCCCTTTATATATCGTTTTCTTACCGAGTTAGCCCACGGTAGACCGGTTTTACCCCTGTCTACATAGAACATCTTGCGGGCACTCAAACCCTAGTACGTTAAGTATTGCTTATAGGATCAATAAATGCCTATTTAAGTCCAGACGGTGATCCTCGGTTACACCAATAAATAACTGAGAACCGTATAATCGTTACACCCGACTTGTCCCGTATATCAGACCTATTCTTTTTGAACTTTTTGAAAGAAACCAATTCCCTAATCAATTAATCTTGCACTAACTCCCGATAGTCTCTATATCACCTTTTATTCCCATTCACCCTATATTAAGACATGACCAATCGGCGTCATTAGCTTGATTGTTTATGGATTGAAAAGAGAGTTATGCAAGAAAAGAACTCCCAGCGAGTGCGGGTCATGGACCTGCTGGACCTTAGGACAAAAATCCAAAACGTCTTATGTGAGTTTTATCATTTACAACCTGGAGCATTCCCCCTTTCGGAGCGGGTCTTAACAAAACAGGGAACTCCCTGTGGAATGCTATTCTGCCTACACGGTCCACGAAGCGTTAAGCTGACTGCCGTCTGGGAAACAATCTCTAATACCGTGCTGTTCTACGACTCAACAGGTCAACGTCGCCAAAAGCTAGCAGTTGACATGAATGAACCCTGTGAACAATTGGCACTTGCCAGCTAGCACGATCACAATCCTTTCATTATTCAAAATCATTATTCTTTACCAAGACAAAAGCGATCGCAGTGCAAACACCTGCAACGCTTGAACCACCACCAGCAAGGGAATGGGAAAAGAGAATCTCGGGGCGTTCCAACCAACGCGCTGCATTATCACCAAACTATGAAGGATGCATAATGTTAATGTGCTCGTTTGAGCGCTCCCTCTTCTTTCCCTATCGCTGGGAACCTTGGTAAAGCCCAAAAATATTATTCATAAAAATCGGAGGCATTAGAAATATGCTCGTACTATCACGCAAGGTTTGCGAAAAAATTAAACTTGGTGATTCGATAACATTAACAATTGTAAAGGTCAGCGGAGATAAGGTCCGCTTGGGAATTGAAGCCCCTGCCGACGTCAAAGTGCTCCGAGATGAGTTGGAGCGATACCCAGAAGAACCTAGTACGCTACAGCATCCAAGTAAACTACTGATTGAAGCGGATCTAAGAGCACTACCACTGGCATCATAGACCACCATATTACATTTAACTTCAAACACTCACAAAACTAAGGCTTAATCCCCCAACAACCATCAAACCAAGCCTTTAAACGTGTGAAAACACTATTAAACAAGCTAATATTCACCTCCCCCCCGTTGTAATGATTGACGTACAATTGACTAATTGATACTTTCTGTGGTATGTCTACGTTTTCTGGCAAACAATTAACTTCATTATTTGATGTTTTTGCGTTTGATGAACGTTGCTTATTTAACAACCTACCAACAACACCCCACCTCCAGACAAAAACGAAGACACACCTACCTTAAATTTTAACAGCCGTAGCGCATCGAATTTCAACATTTGTTGTCCTTCATTGGTTACAATAAACTGTTAAACAATCCTAAAATTCATACGATTTCAAATCATATCGATTGAGAAACCGTTTATTTCAAAGTCAATTTTATTTTTTTGATTTGCGTACAGTTCAACTGTCGCAACATCATTACAACCACACGCGGAGAAACCGATGGTTAACAAGTGCAAGGGCAGCAGTATTGGGCGTCGATCCTTTATGCAAGTTGGATTCTTGGGTGGACTGGGGCTTAGCCTTTCAGACTACTTACGAATGGAAGAAGCTCGTGGCGACCAAAAATTTTACGAGAGTAAAGAAGGTCCTGCCAAATCGGTCATCTATATATATCTCCCTGGTGGCTGTGCTCACCAAGAGACTTGGGATCCCAAGCCATTCGCTCCAATTGAATATCGTGGACCGATGGATAGCATTGAAACCAATGTGCCTGGAATTCGCCTCAACGAAATGATGAAGAATACTTCGAAGATCGCTGACAAGATTGCGATCTGTCGTTCTATGACACACGGTGAAGCCGCCCACGAACGTGGAACTCATAACATGTTCACCGGCTATCGACCTAGTCCAGCCTTAGAATTCCCAAGTATGGGTTCTGTGGTATCACACGAATTTGGCCCGCGGGAAAATCTTCCTCCGTACGTTTGCATTCCAAACCAGCCCAACCGATTTGCTGGCACCGGTTACCTCAGTAGTTCCTACGCAGGATTCAGCTTGGGTTCCGACCCAGCCAGTGGCAACTTCCAAGTACGTGATCTCAAGCTTCCCGGTGGAGTGGACGACAATCGTTTCACAAAACGTCGCAAGATGCTTTCAACGGTCAACGACTACTTTGCAACGAAAGAGAAAACTGACTCACTCGATGCAGTCGATACTTTTTACGATCGAGCTTACAGCTTAATCAGCAGTCAAAAAGCACGTGAAGCGTTTGACATCAATAAAGAAGAAGCTGCGACTCGCGACAAGTACGGCCGCAACACCGCTGGTGCTCGGATGCTACTAGCTCGGCGACTCGTTGAAGCTGGTGTTCGCTTTGTGACACTCACCTATGGTGGTTGGGACATGCACAGCAACATTGACGGTGCCATCAAGGGCCAAGTTCCTGCCTTAGATCAAGCCTATGCTGCGTTGATCCAAGACCTATCAGATCGCGGACTACTGGATTCAACCTTAGTTCTTGTCGGTTCTGAATTTGGTCGTACACCGAAAATCAACGCCAGCGCTGGTCGCGACCACTGGCCGAAAGTATTCAGTGTTGTCATGGCAGGTGGCGGTATCAAGCAAGGTATTGTTTACGGAAAGTCAAATGCAACAGCCAGTGAGCCTGAAGAAGATGCACTGACCGTTGAAGACTGGGCCACAACCATTTACAACCGTCTGGGAATCACGGCTGACAAGGAGTTAATGGCTCCTGGCGACCGTCCAATCGAAATTGTAAACGGCGGTAAAGTCCGACAAGAGTTAATCATATAACGAATATGACCAATGGATTTTATCCCCATTTGATTAAGTAACTATGCGGGTGACGTCAGGTCGTATTCTGATGTTACCCGTACTGTTTATGTCCTCGAAAATTCAACTTAATAAACAACGCACAACCAATAACTAAATTGCATGGAGCTCTGTGAAAAAATGTTCCGATCCTCCCCTACCTCGATCAGCCTCGCCGCCAGAGCAACATCGAAATCTTGGATGTTACTCTCCGCAACCCTTTGCTGCCTGATCCTCGCGACCTGCGTGCAAGCAGCTTCGCCGACACTCAGTCTGATCTTGCCACGAGGCGTTCAACGAGGCGTCGAAAACCAAATATCATTCCGCGGTGCACGCTTAGCGGATGCCGAAGAAATATTTTTCTATTCACCCGGTTTCGAAGTCACTAAAATTGAACCCACAGCTAGCGCGGCCGTGGCTACTGTCAATATTGCCGCCGATTGTCGAATGGGAGAACACGTTGCTCAGGTCCGTACTCGAAGCGGTATCACCGAATTCCGTACATTCTGGGTAGGACCATTCGCAGCGACAGCAGAAGTGGAACCAAATAGTAGCTTCGAAGAACCGCAGAAAATTGCACTAAATACAACAGTGCAAGGCATCGTTACCAACGAGGACGTTGATTATTATTCAATCGAAGTCAAAGCTGGGCAACGAATCTCTGCTGAAGTTGAAGCCATGCGTTTGGGGACGACCCTGTTTGATCCCTATATCGCTATCTTGGATGCTAAACGATTTGAACTCTCTGCGGACGATGACACACCTCTGGCCAAACAAGATGCCGTCGCGTCAACTGTCGCCAAAGAAGACGGTACTTATTATGTCATGATTCGCGAAAGCAGTTACGCCGGAAATGGCAACTGCCGCTACAACCTCCATATTGGTACCTTCCCGCGACCGCTAGCAGTCTACCCTGCCGGTGGCAAAATCGGGGAAGCAACTGAAGTGAAATTCCTTGGTGACCCAGCAGGAACAACAACGCAAACCGTTCAGTTGCCAGCGACCATCGATCCACAATTTGCATTATTCCCTCAGGACGAACACGGCATCGCGCCATCCGGAAACCCGTTTCGTTTATTCGAGCACGGGAACTCTCTAGAAACCGAACCAAACAATGCAGTCGCCGAAGCATGTGCTGCTGAATTGCCCAACGCATTTAACGGCGTCATCGGTGAAGAAAAAGATGTTGACTTCTTCCGCTTCACAGCGACAAAGGGCCAAGTCTTTGACATTGAATGTTTCGCTCGTCGTATTCGGTCGCCACTCGACCCCGTCATGAATCTGTACAACGCCACTGGAGGCTCGCTCGTAGGAAATGACGATTCTCGTGGTCCAGACAGTTACTTCCGCTATACATTCCCCGCTGACGGAGAATACGTGCTTCGTGTTACCGACCACCTAGGTCGTGGTGGCGAAACATTTGTATATCGAGTTGAATTTCGACCAGTCACGCCAACATTAGCTTTAGGCATCCCTCGAGTTGCTCGTTATTCACAGAGCCGCCAACAAATTTTTGTGCCCCGTGGTAATCGCTATGCAACAATAATCTCAGCGTCGCGATCAAATTTCGGAGGAGAAATTCAACTGCAAAGTGATGGACTGCCAGCAGGCATCAAAATGCACGTTGAAAACATGGCTGCCAACATGACTGTCATGCCTGTTGTATTTGAAGCAGCCGCTGATGCACCGCTCGCTGGTGCTCTGATCAAGCTTTCAGCTAAACACACCGCCGAAAATTCAGACATCTCTGGCCACTTCAAAAATCGGGCTGACTTAGTTATCAGTGCACCAGGTCAATCACTTTATGTATTTAAAGATGTTGAGCAATTACCGATCGCAGTGGTCGAAGAAGTACCATTCACATTGGAAATTGTGCAGCCAAAAGTACCGCTGGTTCGCACCGGTGTCATGAGCCTCAAGGTCATTGCACATCGAAAAGAAGGATATACAAAAGCTATTACGCTTCAATTCCCGTTCAGACCACCAGGTGTTGGAACACGCTCAACCGTCGTCATTCCTGAAGGCCAAAGCGAAGCGTTCTATCCACTTAACGCCTCCGGAAGTGCGCAAATCCGTACGTGGCCAATTTACGTCCTCGGATCCGCTGATATCGGCGGGACTGGTTGGGTATCATCTCAACTAGCAACGCTCGAAGTATCTGAGCCGTTCGTAACATTTTCCATGGAACGTGCGTCCGTTGAGCAAGGTTTGGAAACGCAGATCTTCTGTAAGCTAAACCATGCAACTCCGTTTGAGGGAACAGCAACAGTTCAAATACTTGGACTACCCGCTAAAGTTACCACGCCGAATTTGGAGTTCAACAAAGACACCACAGAATTAGTCTTTAATATCAAAACAGATATGACGAGTCCGGCTGGGAAACACACCAACGTGTTCGCTCAAATTACGATTACAAAAGATGGTGAACCAATGACTTCTCGAGCGGCAACAACTCAGTTGCAAATCGACAAGCCAGTACCACCGCCTAAAAATGCTCCACCTAAACCCAAACCAATGCCAATGCCAATGGCCGTAGCAGTGGCTCCCAAGCCCGCCCCGAAACCAATGGCTAAGCCACTTTCGCGGCTTGAAAAACTTCGACTTGCTGCTCAACAACGCACCAACCCAGAAGCAGGTGGCGGCGAAGAGTAGATTTTTTATACACCAGTTCAGTACATACGTTTTACAATTTTCTAACTATTAGGTTTTTGTCATCATGACTTCAACATTCCGTTACATCGCTTGTGTGGCACTTATTATTTCCTCGACCGTTATTTCAGCTGCTGAATTGACCGAGATCATTGCCTATCCAAGTGACATTGGTTTGTACAATGCCCGCGATCGCCAGTCCATCATGGTTCAAGCCGTGTTCGCCGATGGGCTTACGCGTGACGTGACCGAAGAAGCAACTATCACCGTTGCGGACAAGAACCTCATCGCACTCGAGGGAACAACCCTGTCTCCCACCGCAGATGGCGAAACCACTGTATCCGTCGCATTTGGAGGGAAAACTTTAAGTTTACCCGCCATTGTAAAGGACTCCGCGGTTACCCCCGAACTTAGCTTTAAGCTCGACATCATGCCGATCTTCATGAAAACAAACTGTAATACCGGAAGTTGTCACGGTGCTGCCAGCGGTAAGGATGGCTTTCGATTATCGTTATTTGGTTTTGACCATGTTGGCGATTATCAACGGGTAACACGTGAAATTGGAAACCGCCGCATCAACCTCGCATTTCCGCAGGACAGCCTAATGCTGACCAAGGCCACAGGTTCAGTCCCTCACACCGGCGGAACTCGATTCCGTAAGGGTGACCCCTTGTACAACCTGATGCATGAATGGATAGATGCAGGTGCTGTCACAGACAAAGCGGACATTCCAACCTGTACAAAAATCGAAGTGTACCCCAAATCTGCCGTACTCGACGGTGAAGGCGCTACACAAAAAATCACGGTCCGTGCTTTCTATTCCGATGGAACCAATCGCGATGTTAGTCATCTCGCCTTCTTCCTCTCAAGTAACGAAAACTCTGTCCTAATCGAACAAGACGGTACAACAACCGCCCTGAACCGAGGCGAAGCATTCGTCATGGCTCGCTTTGATACACACACCGTCGGCACCCACTTTATCGTGCTCCCCAAAGGACTCGAGTTCACCTGGAACGAAGTCCCGGAAAACAACTACGTCGACACACTGTTACACGCGAAATTCAAAAAGCTGCGGATCGTTCCGTCAGAACTCTGCTCGGATGAAGAATTTCTCCGTCGAGCTACGTTGGATATCATAGGACGCGTTCCAACCGTCGATGAATACAACGCCTTCTTGGCGGATGCGGATCCCAAAAAACGTGACAAGCTTGTTGACGAACTGTTAGGTCGTAAAGAATTCGTCGAACTTTGGGTAATGAAATGGGCGGAACTATTAACGATCCGTACGACCAATCAAATCAGCTACAAATCAATGCTGCTGTACTACACGTGGCTACAAGACAAAATTGCAAACAACGTACCCATGAACGTGATGGTCCAAGATTTGCTCGCGAGCAACGGCGGAACGTTTGCCAATGCAGCAACAAATTATTATCAAAACGAAAGGGACACGCTTAAAGTTGCCGAAAACGTAGCGCAAGTGTTTATGGGAATGCGTATCCAATGTGCCCAATGTCATAATCACCCATTCGACCGTTGGACTATGGATGACTACTATAGCTTCGCCGCTTTCTTCTCCCAAATCGGGCGTAAAACAGCCGAAGACCCACGTGAAATCATCGTGTTCAATAGCGGTAGTGGCGTGGTGCGTCACCCCGTTGGAAACCGAGTCATGGAGCCGAAGTTCCTTGGCGGTGAAACTCCCGACGTTCAAGGGAAAGACCGACGCCAAATCATGGCAAGTTGGTTAGCGTCAGATGAAAATCCTTATTTTGCTCGGAACCTATCCAATATTGTTTGGGCACACTTCTTTGGCCAAGGAATTATCAATGAAGTCGACGATGTTCGCGTGAGTAATCCCCCAGTCAACACCGCACTGCTCGATACACTTGCTTCGAAGTTCACCGAATATAACTACGACTTTAAGAAAATCGTTCGCGACATTTGTACCTCCCGTGCATATCAACTTAGCACTGGAACAAATGAAACCAATGAAAAGGATTCACGCAATTTCTCACACGCGGCTTTACGACGTATGCGTGCCGAAATCATGCTCGACGCCATTACACAGATCACCTCGACTTCCAATAAGTTCCCAGGTCTGCCTAGCGGTGCCCGCGCAGTGCAAATTGCGAACGGAAATACGAGCACCTACTTTCTAACGACTTTTGGACGTGCCAAGCGGGAAACGGTTTGTGCCTGTGAAGTAAAGATGGAGCCTAATCTTTCACAAGCTCTGCATATGCTTAACGGCGATACTGTTAATTCGAAAATCCAACAGGGTAAACTGATTCCAACGCGACTCGGTGAAGAAGTGCCCATTCCACAGATTCTCGAAGAATTGTACATTCGTTGTCTGTGCCGCAAGCCTACCGAAAAAGAGCTTACCAATCTAATGGAAATCATCTCTCAGGAAGAGAATAAACAGCAAGCGCTCGAAGATACATTCTGGGCGCTATTGAATTCGCGTGAATTCCTGTTTAACCACTAAGCCAACAGGAGTGTCACAAAAACACTCCTACATTCATATTCCTTTACTACTGTCACCAGTTGTTTTCAGCACACTGGAATCCGTCGGAGAAGTATCATGTTTCGCCAATTTTTAGCCATTGCCTTACTCGTAAGCATCACTTCCTCTATATCCGCTCAAGATAAAAAAGAAGCACGTGTGACTTGGGACGATAATGTAGCGGCAATCTTGAAACAACGCTGCGTAACTTGCCACAACGTTAACAAAAAGAGTAGCGGGCTCGATCTTTCAACGTACACCAATATTATGCTAGGTGGAGCATCCGGTGACGTTATTGAACTTGGATCCGCAGCTGACAGCTATCTCTACATGTTAATCACGCATGAATCTGAACCATTTATGCCGCCCAATGCCGATCCCATTCCATCACCTGAAATTGAAACCATTAAGAAATGGATCGATACCGGTGCACCGGAAAATTCCGGTAGTAAAGTCATGGTTCCAGAAAAACCAAAATTTGAATTCAAAGTGAGTGACAATCCATCGGGAAAACCGGAAACACCGCCTATGCCGGGCCGTATCGACAAGCAACCCAATGTATATTCGCCTAAGACAGCAGCGGTCAGTGCCATTGCCACCAATCCATGGTCGGCACTTACTGCCATCGCCGGCCAAAAGAAAATCACGCTCTACGATTCCAACACGCTGCAAATCAAAGGCGTACTACCCTATCCCGAAGGAATCGCCTATGTGCTGAAATTCAGTCGTAACGGTAGTCTGTTGCTGGCCGGTGGAGGCACATCCTCATCGACGGGAAAAGTTATCGTCTTCAATATCGCTAACGGTGAACGTGTATTTGAAATCGGTGATGAACTCGACGCTGTCATGGGAGCTGACATCAGTGCCGATCAATCTCTCATCGCACTTGGCGGACCTTCTAGGCTCATTCGTATCTTTTCAACAGCAGACGGTTCTCAACTCTTCGAAATCAAAAAACACACCGAATGGATTACTCGTATGGAGTTTTCACCCGACGGAGTACTTCTAGCAACAGGCGACCGCAACGGCGGACTACACGTCTGGGAAGCGTTTACCGGTCGAGAGTATCTAACACTCAAAGGTCATTCCAAACGTATTACAGGTATCTCATGGCGGGCCGACTCGAATATCCTAGCTTCTAGTAGTGAAGACGGTAGCGTTCGACTCTGGGAAATGGAAAATGGCGGCCAAGTGAAAACATGGGGTGCTCATGGTGGTGGCGTTTCAAGCCTTGAATTCGCTCGAGACGGACGCCTAGTGACTTGCGGACGCGATCGTATAACGAAGGTCTGGGACCAAGCCGGAGCTCAGCAGCGGGCGTTTCCCGCGTTCTCTGACATTGCTATGGAATGCTCCTTCTGCGATGAAACCAATCGAGTTATCGCTGGTGATTGGACTGGAAAAATCAACGTCTGGAAAGCAGATGACGGCGTACTTATTGGTGAACTTGCTTCGAACCCCCAACCTCTGGAAACTCGACTCGTAACTTCTACCACTGCACTTGCCACAGCTCAAACAAACCATAAACCGTTAGCGGACAATGCAGTAAAAACCAAAGCCAACATGGATCTAATCAAAAAGAACTTGGCGGCGACCATGGTGAAGATGGAAACTGCTAAGAAGACCCTAGCAACCGCTGAAGAACAAATTACAACCTACGATAAATCATCGAAAACGTTAGATGCCCAGCACAAGGTCCTAACGGCGCTCGCGGCCAAAACTGCACCAGTTATTCCAGGCCTTACCGAATCGGTTGCGAAAGCCAAGGCTGCCGCTGCAACGAATACCGATGATAAAGAACTCGCGGCACTCACGGCCCAACTACAAGCTGCCTTGACTAAGCGAGTCACCGACCTAAAAACCACGCAAACAACGGCTACTACAACCAAAACCGAACTCACTAAAGCTCAGGAGCAACTCGCTGCTGCCCAAAAACTTAAAGTCGATTCGACGACGAATATGGTGAACGCTAAAAAGGACATGGATACCATTGCTGCGACCGTTAAGCCCGCAGAAGAAACAACTGCCGCCGCCGCAAAATTGGCCACGGAAGCACAAGCAATCGTCGTAGCTAGCCAACAGCAGGTTGACCATTGGAAAAGCGAACTCGCTTTCTCCAAACAACTTGGGACTCTGCACACAAATCTAGATGCCGCTTATGAAACGTTGGCCACCCAACATCAGACTCATGCCGAACTTGGTACAAAAACCAATGAAGCACAAGCGACATACAATGCCGCCAATGCAATCGTCACAACAGCTGACACGACGGTTACAAACACGACGAAACGTGTCGTCGATACGACAGCAACTCAAGCGACTGCGTTGACAACTCAACAAACTACTGAAAAATCTCATACCAATGCCGTCACCAATTCAACCAACCTGAAAACCGCTGTCGCGGCTTTGGGAATTGCGGTAACCAAGGCAAACGAAGCAGTCACAAGTACCGGCGGTGATAAAGAATTGAAAGCTGCTGCCGACGTATTGAAAACGCTTACTGACAAGAAAATTGCTGAAGTACCCGTTGGCGAGAAACTAATTGTAACTCGCAAGACTGAACTAACAGCAGCACAACAAACCTACGTTGTGGCTCAGAAAGCTGTCGTCGATGCACAAACTGCCCTCGCCGCTGCGAAAAAGGTTCAAGCAGATGCGATTGCTGCGAGAAAGCCTACCGAGGACGCCTTAGCGCAAGCAAAAGTCGCACTAGCCGCTGCTGCTAAAATAGTCGCCGATACCACCAATGGCGTAGACCAAATCCACCAACAAGTTGTAGCCCTACAAACAGTTAAGTAAGCTTGTTGATAACACGTTCTATATCATTTAGATCACTCGTGTTTTTTGAGTGCTAATTCGTGGTCCCTTGTAGCGTCAGAATCAAATTCCGACTACTCGCGCGGTCACGGTGCTCGGCTAAATATATGCCCTGCCAGGTGCCCAGTAGCAATCGTCCGTTGTGAATTGGCACCGACACACTGGCTCCAAGCAGAGATGCTTTTACGTGGGCCGGCATATCATCAGGCCCCTCCATCGTATGAATATACGGAAAATTCTCTGGGGCGATCGCGTTGATCGAAGATTCTAAATCAACTTGAACATCCGGGTCAGCATTTTCGTTGATCGTCAACGATGCCGATGTGTGCTGTATGAACACGTGCAACAAACCAATATTGATTTGACCTAATTCCTCGATCTCTTGCTCAATCAAACTTGTGATCAGATGAAATCCACGAACTTGAGCGGGTATCGTCATCTTTCTTTGCACCCAAATCATTACCATTTCCTATTCAATTCTAAGGCCCGAT
>Ga0302123_10002444_pt1 | contig 12625 bp, 9 predicted proteins | sample CB21_321_MG_FD_203109 | JGI IMG/M metagenome (GOLD analysis project Ga0302123, IMG submission 203109) | Marine microbial communities from Western Arctic Ocean, Canada - CB21_32.1 | ecosystem: Environmental > Aquatic > Marine > Oceanic | place: Canada: Western Arctic Ocean | collected 2017-09-28 | reverse complement strand
AGCGATCCGTCCGAACAGCCCTGGACGCGAGATGAGGAAAAAACCCTGGAATCGCTCTGGATTGGAAACCTGAGTCAGCCGCCAACCGATAGTTCAAACGCAGTGGCGGCCAATGTCAACGCAGCAATGCTGGGACACAAGTTGTTCTTTGATCCCCGGCTGAGTGTCAATGGGCAAGTTTCGTGTTCCACCTGCCATCAACCATCACGGCAATTTTCCGACGGGATGGCCAGGGGCTTTGCGATCGGAGAGGCTCAGCGAAATACGCCAAGCATTGTTGGCTCTGCCTACAGCCCTTGGTTTTACTGGGATGGCCGCAAAGACAGTTTGTGGGCACAGGCCCTGGCGCCACTGGAACACAAGCTTGAGCATGGCGGGAATCGAATGGCCTACATCCGATTTATATCCGGTGACGAAGTATATCGCCCCATGTATCAGGAATTGTTCGGTGACCTGCCTGATGTTTCAGATCCAGTTCGGTTTCCCGTCAACGCCGCACCAGGGGATAACCCTGAGTGGAACAAGGCCTGGCAGGCGATGGCAAACGAAGACCAACATAGCATTACTCGCGCGTTTTCAAATCTTGGTAAATGCATTGCTGCTTACGAGATGTTGCTGGTGCCTCAACCATCAAGGTTCGATTATTACATCGAAGCGGAGTTGAAAAACGATTCCTCTAAACAGCAAAGTTTGTTTACGCCCGACGAGAAAATGGGCCTTCGGCTCTTCATTGGAAAGGCGGGTTGCACTAATTGTCACAACGGCCCGCTTCTGACCAACAATGAGTTTCATAATACCGGGCTGGTTAATTCAGTCGGAGAGATACCCGATAAAGGCAGGGTCGAAGGCGTGCGGCTTGTCCGGGCTGATCCTTTCAATTGTGCCGGGAAGTATAGCGACGCAAAACCTAACGATTGTACTGAACTGCGTTTTATGCGCTCTGGTATAGACTTGATTGGTGCGATGCGAACTCCCTCGTTGCGAAACCTGGAAGGCTCCGGGCCATTTATGCACAAAGGGCAGGTGGAGCATTTGAGCCAAGTGCTTGATCACTACAATAGGGCACCTGAAGCTATGATAGGACACAATGAAGCGGAACCACTGGGACTCAATGACCTGGAACTTCGGCAACTTGAGGATTTTCTTAACACTTTAAGCAGCCCGGCTTCTGCGGCAATCCCGTAGTGCTGGGCTAGCTAAGATATTAAGGCGCCGGGCGGTGTTTTGAGTTATCGTTCACTGCAATATTGGGTTGACTTTTATCTGGTTCAAAGGGTAACGTGCGCGCTGGTAGTTGATCCAATAATTTCCGCATTTGCTGCCTGTTGTTCCGACTATTAAGAGAATATAGATAAGAAAATAAAGACCGAATTACCACGCCCGTTTTTCAATTCGTATTGGAGGTGACGAAGTATGTTAGTAGCCGTTGTTTTTATGCTGTTAGTTGTCGGCTCAATAGCGTTTCATTTTCTCAGCCCTTGGTGGTTTACGCCGATTGCCTCCCATTGGCAGGCGATAGACGACACAGTCCAGATTACCTTTTGGGTGACGGGTGCTGTGTTCATCGCGGTTAATTTGTTCATGGCCTATGCGGTGCTGCGCTATCGAAATCGTGGTCCGGATAGTGAAAGAGCCCACTACGAACCCGAAAACAAGAAACTCGAAATCTGGTTAACCGGATTGACTGCTATAGGTGTCGCAGCGCTTCTCGCACCTGGTTTGTATGTGTGGAACGATTTCGTCAATGTTCCTGAGGATGCCTGGGAGTTTGAGGTAGTCGGGGAGCAATGGCGCTGGACCTTCCGCCTACCGGGTGATGATGGCAAACTTGGCACATCGTCCGCCTATCTCGTCAATATCGATAACCCATTGGGTGTGGATCCCGACGATGCTAACGGCCAGGATGACCTGATCGTACTGAGCAACGTCATGCATCTGCCGATTGATAAGCCGGTAAAAATGCTACTCCGATCAAAAGATGTTCTGCATGATTTCGCGGTAGCAGAATTTCGCGTGAAAATGGACCTGGTCCCTGGATTAGTTACCTATTTGTGGTTAACCCCAACCAGGACAGGTACTTACGACATTCTTTGTGAAGAACTCTGTGGCCTCGGGCACTTTACGATGCGTGGACGAGTGGTTGTCGATACCCAGGAAGATTACGATGCCTGGCGCGACAGCCTGATGACTTTTAAAGAGATGTCTGATGTGGCGTCTGGTGACCCGCTAATTGGTCAGGCAACCTATCCGGTATGCGCGACCTGCCACGGTTCTCAGGGCGAGGGTGTCGTTGCCCTGAATTCACCCAAGCTCAGCGGTCAGGAGGCTTGGTACCTCGAGACGCAACTTCGCAACTTCAAAAACGGTGTACGCGGCGCGCATGAGGACGATGAGTTTGGCCGGCAGATGGCTCCTATGGCAGCGCTGCTTGCAGACGAGGCCGCTATTAGAAACATGGCCGCCTATATCAGGACCTTTCCGGAACATACCGGTGATACTTCTCTTTCCGGTGATGCGGTCAGAGGCCAGCATCTCTATCGAACCTGCGGAACCTGTCATGGGGTTAATGGCGAAGGCAACTACGCGACCAATTCTCCACGCCTGCGAGGCCAGGAAGATTGGTATTTGAAGCGACAGTTGCAGAACTTCATAAGCGGAGTTCGAGGCGTTCATCGGGAGGACTTGTTTGGACCTCAAATGCGAAGTATGTCGCGCATGTTGAGAACAGAAAAAGACATTAATGATGTGGTCGCCTACATCAACACACTGGAACCAGCAGTTGATCAAAACCAGATAGCAGATGCAGCGATGCAAGGTGGGGGGGATTAGACATGGCGCATGTTGCGTTGGCAGATCAGGGGCAGGCACTTTCGCACCCGCAGAGTTTTATTACGAAATACGTCTGGAGTCAGGACCATAAGGTTATCGCCATTCAGTACGGCTTAACGGCCATTGCGGTGGGGGTTGTGGCCTTGGTTCTGTCGGGAATCATGCGGCTGCAGCTTGGGTTTCCAGACACATTTTCCTTTATCCAACCCAGTGAGTATTACCAGTTCGTCACCATGCACGGCATGATTATGGTGATTTATCTTTTGACCGCACTGTTCCTGGGGGGGTTTGGTAACTATCTCATTCCGCTAATGGTCGGTGCGCGTGACATGGTCTTCCCATACCTGAATATGCTCAGCTATTGGGTTTATCTGCTGTCGGTGATCATACTGATGTCCAGTTTCTTTGTTACCGGTGGCCCAACAGGTGCTGGTTGGACGCTCTACCCACCACAGGCAATTATGTTCGGAACACCGGGCGTTGAGTGGGGCATCATACTGATGCTGGTTTCCCTGTTTGTCTTTATCATCGCATTCACGATGGGCGGTCTGAACTATGTGACCACTGTCCTCCAGGCTCGTACCAGAGGTATGACACTGATGCGAATGCCCTTGTCAGTTTGGGGTATTTTCACGGCTACAGTTTTGGGGCTACTCGCTTTTCCCGCATTACTGGTCAGCGCCATCATGATGACATTGGACCGAGTACTTGGCACCAGCTTCTTTATGCCAGCGATGGTCTCCATGGGCGAGCAAACTGATTACGACGGAGGCAGTCCTGTTCTATTCCAGCATCTGTTCTGGTTTTTCGGCCATCCGGAAGTCTACATTGTGGCGCTGCCGGCATTTGGCATCGTTTCAGACCTGTTGAGTACGCACGCAAGAAAGAATATCTTCGGATATCGGATGATGGTCTGGGCTATTGTCGGCATTGGTGGATTAAGCTTCGTGGTCTGGGCGCATCACATGTACGTGAGCGGCATGAATCCTTATTTCGGTTTCTTTTTCGCCACCACGACGCTGATCATTGCTGTGCCAACAGCCATAAAGGTTTACAACTGGGTACTCACGTTGTGGCGTGGAAATATTCACCTGAATACCCCGATGTTGTTCGCCATTGGATTTATTTTCACCTTCATACATGGCGGCTTAACCGGAATTTTTCTGGGTAACGTGGTGGTCGATTTGCCTTTGTCAGACACCTACTTTGTCGTTGCCCACTTTCATATGGTGATGGGCGTGTCTCCGATATTGGTTGTCTTTGGTGCGATCTATCATTGGTATCCCAAAATCACCGGCAAGATGTTTAATCACACGCTCGGTAAAGTTCATTTCTGGCTGACCTTTCTCGGTACCTATTCGATCTACCTGCCGATGCACTATCTTGGCTTTTTGGGGGTTCCCAGACGTTATTTCGCTTACGAAGGAATCGATTTTATTCCCGAATCAGCGCTGGATTTAAACACGGCCATCACTGTATCGGCACTATTTGTTGCAGTCGTACAACTTATTTTCTTCTTTAACATGATATGGAGCCTGTTTAAGGGAAAACCATCTGGATCAAACCCTTGGGGTGCTACAACACTCGAATGGCAGACGCCAGAGACTCCGCCTAGTCACGGCAACTGGGGGCCAGAATTGCCAACCGTACATCGTTGGGCATATGACTACAGCGTGCCTGGCGCTGCTGATGATTTTATTCCTCAAGATGTGCCGGAATCTGAAGTGAAGATGGCGGCGAGTTAACGATGATCACTATAGTCCTGTTTATTTTTGCGATGGTAGGCTTCGCTTATTGGTGGCTTTGGCGCCAGCGTGTCCTTGAGAAACCATGGGCCGAGGTGGGGCCAGAAGTAGATACGCGAGAAGAGATAGGTAGGATTTCATCGGCCGCCAAAGTCGGCCTTACGTTTTTCCTCGCAGTCGTTACCAGCGTTTTCGCCTTGTTCATCAGTGCCTATTTTTTGCGCATGGAGTTGCCTGATTGGAGTCCGGTAATGAAACCAGAGGTGCTCTGGATTAACACCGGGCTATTGGTCCTGGGTAGTGGCGCTATTCATTGGTGTTCAAGGGCAGCTGCTTCAAAAAATCTTCGTGCGGTTCAGGTCTCACTCTTCGCGACCGGATTGTTCACTTTTGCTTTTATTTATGGACAGTTAATGGCCTGGGGAGAACTCAACGATGCGGGGTATTACCTCAATTCAAATCCAGCCAACGCGTTCTTTTATGTTTTCACCGGTTTGCACGCATTACACTTGCTGGGTGGTTTGTGGGTCTGGTCAAGAACAACACTGCGGGTATTGGCGGGTGTTGAGCTCGAGGAAGTTCGATTGAGCGTGGAACTCTGCAGGACCTATTGGCACTATCTGCTGGGTGTATGGATTGTATTATTTGGGATGCTGTTGTCCACATAGCTCTTCTCTAAAACAAGGGATTTCGACATGAGTGATATTGGGAGTACTACAGGGGCGGTATTAGCTGAGGGCATGCCTGGTATCGTCGATGATTGGTCGGCAGATAAAGAAGCCTTCCAGGTTCCCTGGGGGAAAGCCATGATGTGGATTTTCCTGCTCAGTGACACATTTATTTTCAGCTGCTTTTTGACGTCCTATATGAATGTCAGGATGTCGACAACGGTACCCTGGCCCAACCCGAGCGAAGTATTCGCACTAACGATCTTTGGCAATCACATGCCATTGATTCTAATTGCCATCATGACTTTTATTCTGATCAGCAGCAGCGGCACGATGGCGATGGCAGTCAATTTCGGCTATCGCAAAGATCGGGTTAAAACTGCGGTATTGACGCTGGCAACAGCGGCATTTGGCGTAAGTTTCGTTGGAATGCAGGCGTTCGAGTGGACAAAATTGATTGAAGAAGGTGTCCGTCCCTGGGGAAATCCCATGGGCGCAGACCAATTTGGGGCCTGCTTTTTCATGATCACCGGTTTTCACGGTCTGCATGTCAGTGCGGGGGTGATTTATCTCAGTATTATCGCCCGCAAGGTTTATCGGGGAGACTATGACAAGTCAAACAATTACGAAGCAGTTGAGATAGCTGGCCTGTATTGGCATTTCGTTGACCTGGTCTGGGTCTTTATTTTCGCGTTCTTTTATCTTTGGTGACGTCCATGGAAGCAACAGCAGAAGGTCAACAGCACCCAATAAGCATCTACTTGAAGATCTGGATTCTATTGTTCGTGCTGAGTACTCTATCGTATATGGTTGATATTCTGGGGTTTGAGAGTTACCTCAGATGGGGGTTGATTCTTGTCTTCATGTTTCTAAAAGCTGGATTTATCATAGCGATCTTCATGCATATGGCCTGGGAGCGACTTGCTCTGGCCTACGCCATACTTTGCCCACCACTATGCCTCCTGGTGTTGATTGGTTTGATGGCAATCGAGGCAAATTATACTTTTTTCACCCGTCTATTGTTCTTCTCGCAATAACTTTCTGTCTTTCTCGCAATAACTTCCGATGCCCAGCCAGGATCTACAAGCGAACAGCGCTAACGACTTGTCCGCTAGTTCCTGGCGGGACTACCTGGAGCTTTGTAAACCGCGTGTAGTTCTGCTGATGCTCCTTTGTGCAACGGTTGGAATGTTTCTTGCCACTGACTCACTTGTCGCCTTTGACTTATTACTTTTTACTAATCTCGGTATAGCACTGGTCGCGGGTTCAGCTGCCAGCGTCAATCACATTATCGATGCACAAATCGATATCAATATGGCAAGAACCGCGCAGCGGCCGATTGCTCAGGGACGAGTTAGTGTCAAATCGGGAATCTTGTTTTCCGCGGTCACGGGGATCGCTGGCATGTCGATTCTTGCATTGTTGGTCAATCCGCTGACTGCCTGGCTGAATCTGGGATCCTGGATTGGTTATGGAATCATCTACTCAGCTTACTTAAAACGCGCAACTCCGCAGAATATTGTTATTGGTGGATTGTTCGGCGCAGCGCCGCCATTGTTTGGTTGGACTGCCGTTACCAATCAGATTGATGCTGGCGGTGTATTGCTCGTCATGATCATCTTCACATGGACCCCCCCACATTTTTGGGCCCTTGCGCTTGACCGCAAAGAAGAATACGCCAAGGTGAATATTCCCATGTTGCCGGTTACGCACGGGGAACGCGTTACCAAATATTACATCCTCGGTTACACCTTGCTATTGGCAGGTGTGACAGTCATTCCGTTTATGATTGGTATGAGCGGGGTTTTCTATCTGCTGAGCGCACTGGCACTCGGTTTCGTATTTATTGTTTGGTCAATACGACTTCTTTTGGACCACGATGGGGCGGCTATCAAAACGTTCAGGTATTCAATTTTTTACCTGATGATGCTTTTTATCTGCCTTCTCATTGACCATGTTTACCTGGCCTATTCGATCTAGGTAACCTCTGATTAAGGTCTATTTTCGCCAGTACGGCGTTAGACGCGTACTCAGAAATTTGGTAACTTACAACAGGTTAACAGATTTCCTCCGCGCGCCTCTTCCTTGCCCTGACAAAAATATCCTCTTAATCAGAGGTTCCCTGGCTCAAATGCGTTTTCTGCTGAGCACTACTGAACAGGTTTCGATCAATAAAACCAGTCAACCAATGTAGGGATGCCAATATCCAGTGAGGACTACCCACTTCCGTTGCTGCTTCAAGAAGTTTGGGATGATCTCGAAGGGCGATCGTCAGGCTACTTTCCTGATTAGGGTCCAGATCAACGATGAAAACATGTTTGCCATCTTCCAGCGCTGATTCAAATTGTTTGTAATGATAGTTTGTTTTCTGCATACCGACGAAGCCACCTTCCCAGGTGCAAAAACCCAGCACAACGATAGACAGGAAAATATAGGGTGTCCATCCAATGATAGCGTCGGGTAGATCCAGGACGTAAGTCACACCCAACACCAGGCAGACACCGAGTAAACCGATTATCGCACCCACCACGGTGCAATGTACGACATCACGTGTAAAAATTGATTGAACGGCATGTAGATGTATGTGGTTGGCGACGCCAACTGAGTCGTTGCTTAAGACATGTATTCTGGGGCTATCTATCCCGGCATGCTCCAACTGGTCTTCCAGCAGATCCAGGTCATCAAGATCATCACTAATAAAATAATGCCTTAGCGTCTTCATACTATCTCCAATCTGCTCGACTTAACGAAACGGGTGTCATACATCTAACTGACACGTTGGCCAGATTGTACCAGCGTCGATTGATCGTTTACAACTCGCGGGAAACCGCCAAATTCAGGGCTCAATTCAGATTAAAAACACGGAATCCCGGCACCTTCCAGTGCCGGTTTTCTAATCAAGCGGAGGGTACCCAACCGGTACACCAACCTTTGCCGGCAACCAATCTATTCTGAAAAAGAAGACACGGCCCGAACCCATCGTTTGGCGCAGTATAGAATCGACAATTCGAACACAACTGGTCGGCGCCTGCGACACCCATCTTGTCAATTTTTCCGCTTGCCTGTGATGCGTCTTCAACATATTTCAACGCTTTGGCTGCCGGGTCATCTAATGGCACTTTTTCAGCAGCTATCACTGTGTTGCTGATTAGGGGTATTAGCGCGAGGCCTCCCGTTGCTGCTAAAAATTCTCTTCTAGTTTTCATACTCTCGCTCCTTCAGAAAGACGTTATTTTAACCTAATACTGGCGACAGATTCTCGGGAAATGTGTTTCATGAATGGCGCTGCCCTGTTGTAGTACGGGGCAAGTAGGCATTGCGAGCGAAAAAAACCGCCTGTGAGGCGGTTTCTTCGATATGGCTCCCCGACCTGGGCTCGAACCAGGGACCCAATGATTAACAGTCATTTGCTCTACCAACTGAGCTATCGGGGAATACGTGCAGGCGCGCATTGTAAAGACAGGGCACTTCTTCGTCAATACTGAGATGTGGTGAGATAGCCCGGGTGTCATCTAAATGCCGGCAGGCTATCAGTAATGAGCAGGACAATGCCTTCAGAGTGACACTAACTGGGTTATCATGACGCCTCGCAAAAGAGGTACATGATGAAGTCCGGTCAATTCCAGGTCGTCTCAGACTACAAGCCAGCTGGTGACCAGCCTGCAGCCATAGAAAAGCTGCTGGATGGTATTGAATCCGGTCTGGCCTATCAGACGCTGCTTGGCGTCACCGGCTCGGGTAAGACCTTCACGATCGCCAATGTGATAGAGCGGCTGCAGCGACCAACGCTAATCATGGCGCCCAACAAAACTCTGGCGGCGCAGCTCTACGGTGAGTTCAAGGAATTCTTCCCCAATAACTCGGTGGAATACTTCGTCTCATACTACGACTACTACCAACCAGAGGCCTACGTCCCTTCGTCAGATACCTACATTGAAAAAGACGCAGCCATTAATGAGCACATCGAGCAGATGAGATTGTCTGCAACCAAGGCGTTGCTGGAAAAGCAGGATGCCATTGTGGTTGCTTCTGTGTCCGCGATATACGGTCTGGGTGATCCTGGTGCCTATCTTAAAATGGTGATGCATCTGGATCGGGGTGACAAGGTAGACCAGCGGTGGTTGTTGCGTCGACTGGCTGAGCTTCAGTACGCGAGAAATGAGACGGAACTTCGTCGCTCGACCTACCGGGTGCGCGGCGACGTTATTGACATCTTTCCTGCTGAATCCGAAAAAGAAGCGGTTCGTGTCGAGTTGTTTGATGATGAGATTGAGCAGTTGTCTTTCTTTGATCCGTTGACCGGAGAAGTACTGCGTAAAGTGCCAAGAGTGACAATTTTCCCGAAGTCGCATTATGTAACGCCACGCGAAACCATTGATAATGCACTGGACAGTATCCGCGACGAACTCAATGATAGGCTGAAATACCTCAAGGACAATAACAAGTTGGTAGAAGCGCAACGACTTGAGCAACGAACCCGCTTTGACCTGGAGATGATCAAAGAGCTGGGTTATTGCAATGGTATTGAGAACTATTCCCGGTATTTGTCGGGACGGGCTTCCGGTGAGGCGCCGCCCACACTGTATGACTACCTGCCGGACAGTGCGCTGTTGATCCTTGATGAATCCCATGTTGGCGTACCCCAGATTGGCGCTATGTATAAGGGTGACCGGTCGCGCAAGCAAACACTGGTCGACTTTGGCTTCCGGCTGCCGTCTGCACTGGATAACCGGCCTATGCGGTTTGATGAATGGGAGGAGCGTGCGCCCCAGGCAATATTTGTGTCGGCAACGCCCGGCCCCTATGAGCGCGAAAAGTCAGGCCAGGTGGTTGACCAGTTGGTTCGCCCGACCGGCCTGGTAGACCCGATATTGGAAGTACGACCTGCCCAGAGTCAGGTGGACGACGTGTTGTCAGAAATCAGGAAGCGTACCAAGATAAAGGAACGGGTCCTGATCACCACGCTGACCAAACGAATGGCCGAAGACCTGACAGATTACCTGGATGAAAATGGCATTAAGGTCCGTTACCTTCATTCAGACATTGATACCGTAGAACGAGTTGAAATCATCAGGGATTATCGCGCTGGATTGTTTGACGTTATTGTCGGCATCAACCTGCTGCGCGAGGGCCTGGATATGCCGGAAGTATCGCTGGTGGCGATCCTGGATGCGGACAAGGAAGGTTTCCTGCGGTCTGACAGGTCGCTGATTCAAACCATTGGCCGCGCGGCGAGGAACCTGAACGGTAAGGCCATCCTGTACGCGGACCGCATAACCGGCTCCATGCGGCGGGCTATCGATGAAACCGATCGCAGGCGCGATAAGCAACTGGCGCACAACAAGGCGAACAACATTATCCCGGTCAGCATCAAAAGAAATGTCATGGACATTCTTGAAGGGGCCCGCCATGTGCCTGGGCGTGCGAAAAGTACCCAGCGAGTGGGTGAAGGTAAAGGCAGGTACCGCGGTGGTGCCGTTCTGAGCACGGGTGATCTGGAAAAGCAGATCATTGAACTGGAAAAGCAGATGTTTAATCACGCTAAAGAGCTGCAATTTGAAGAGGCGGCTCAGACGCGCGACCAGATTGAGGAATTGCGCCAGCAGTTCGTCCGATCTTAGGATCATTGGGGCTCCTAAAACGTTTTTTCCTGCTGTTCCAGGCTCACTGCCCTTGAAGCAAAACCTTCTAGTTGTTAAATTACGCGCCCTTCTCCTATGGAAGAAGGCCCTGCATCGAAGGTTCATTCGTTGGAACACCGGAGCGGGAGGTGCAAAACAATAGGAATGTAGCTCAGTTGGTTAGAGCATCGCCTCGACAAGGCGAGGGTCGTCGGTTCGAATCCGACCATTCCTACCAAACACACAAAATTTGCTACGCAAATTATGTGTGTGCCGGCAGCTCTAGATATTTTTGTGATAGTGATCACAAAAAATCTATAGCGAGAGGCAAGGTTTCTGAAGCTCGAGAGAGGTTTAGACGAGACTGCGGTTCGCGAACTTGAAAACTCGGCGCCCATAATTTTATTTTTGAGCCGGTAAAGACTGACCCAAAAAGAAGATTATTCTGCGCCATCCACAAAACCCGCTTTGCGGCTTTTGTGAATCAGCTAAAACCATGTGGCCCCTGGTACAGGTCACCACTGAAAGCGAGGACTATATGCCAGTTATTACTTTGCCTGATGGCTCTGAAAAGCCATTCGATTCCCCAGTTTCCGTTCACCAGGTTGCCGAATCTATCGGTGCCGGTCTGGCCAAAGCCGCGCTAGCCGGTCGAGTCGACGGCGAACTTGTTGATACATCACACGTTATTGAAGCTGATGCCCAACTGGCGATCATCACCAACAGGGATGATGAGGGGCTCGAGGTTATTCGCCATTCCTGCGCCCATTTAATGGCCCAGGCCGTGCAGCAGCTCTTTCCATCTGCGCAGGTGACGATTGGCCCTGTGATTGATGATGGCTTCTTCTACGACTTTGCCTACGAACGCCCGTTCACGCCGGAAGACCTTGCAGCGATCGAAAAGAAAATGAGCGACATCGCCAAGCAGGATCTCACCGTAGAGCGTTCTGTGATGTCACGAGACGATGCGGTCACCCTGTTTGAAGGCATGGGTGAAAAGTACAAGGCAGAGATCCTGGAAAGTATCCCGTCCGATGAAGACTTATCGTTCTATAGGCAGGGTGACTTTATGGACCTGTGCCGCGGTCCGCATATTCCCAGCACAGCTAAAACCGGCGCGTTCAAGCTAACCAAGGTGGCCGGTGCCTACTGGCGCGGCGATTCAAATAATGAAATGCTCCAGCGGATTTACGGTACTGCGTGGGCAGACAAGAAGGCGCTTAAAAATCATCTGCGCCTGTTGGAAGAAGCGGAAAAGCGGGACCATCGCAAGCTAGGCAAGAAACACGACCTGTTTCATACCCAGGAAGAAGCGCCCGGCATGGTGTTCTGGCACCCAAAAGGCTGGCAGGTTTGGCAGATCATCGAGCAATACATCCGCGATGTTCAAAATGACCATGGTTACCAGGAAATAAAAACGCCCCAGTTGGTCGACATGTCTCTCTGGGAGAAGTCAGGTCACGCTGACAAGTTTGGCGACGACATGTTCAGTGTCCAGACGGATAACCGGCTTTATGCTATCAAGCCGATGAACTGTCCCTGTCACGTGCAGGTCTTTAATCAGGGACTGAAGAGCTACCGCGAACTGCCCATTCGGCTGGCTGAATTTGGCTCCTGTCACCGGAACGAACCTTCTGGCACCCTGCAGGGCATCATGCGGGTCAGGGGTTTTGTACAGGATGACGCACATATCTTTTGTGCCGAGCACCAGATCCAGGAAGAAGTCGCTACCTTTATAGAAGTCCTGACCGCCGTTTACCAC
>Ga0302123_10002428_pt1 | contig 12670 bp, 9 predicted proteins | sample CB21_321_MG_FD_203109 | JGI IMG/M metagenome (GOLD analysis project Ga0302123, IMG submission 203109) | Marine microbial communities from Western Arctic Ocean, Canada - CB21_32.1 | ecosystem: Environmental > Aquatic > Marine > Oceanic | place: Canada: Western Arctic Ocean | collected 2017-09-28 | reverse complement strand
AAGTCGCGAGCCAGTGCCGCAGAGCTGGCCCGCAGCGAAGTCGCTGCACGCCTGGTTGAAGCGGATGCGAAGTCGCGGGCCAGTGCCGCAGAGCTGGCCCGTAGCGAAGTCGCTGCACGCCTGGTTGAAGCAGATGCAAAGTCGCGCGCCAGTGCCGTAGAGCTGGCCCGCAGCGAAGTCGCTGCACGCTTGGCTGAAGCGGATGCAAAGTCGCGCGCCAGTGCCGTAGAGCTAGCCCGCAGCGAAGTCGCTGCACGCTTGGCTGAAGCGGATGCAAAGTCGCGCGCCAGCGCCGCAGAGCTGGCCCGAACCCGGGCCCAAATCACCGATAAGAATGACCAGCAGACCGCGACCTTGAAAGTCAATGCTCTTGAGATCCAAGCGCTCAAAGAGCAATTAGCGGCTCGTAACGAAGCGCTGACACAGGTGGAAAAGCGCGCGCGCCAAACGAATCAACTGCGCAACCAATTGCAGACGCAAACGTCCGAATTGAAGCAGGCGCAACGACAAATTACCGAAAAACAGACGCAATTAGAGGAAGCGCTGGCGCGCGAATATGACTTGCAACACAACGACAGCGTCGGGCAAAAGCGCATCACCGACCTTGAGCGCTTGCTTGCGGCGGAGATTAAGACCGGACAGGCGTACACGCAATTGATCCAGGAACAGAAACGGCAGCTCAAATTAGTCCGGGACGAAGTCCAAACGATTCGGGACGAGCATGCAGACCAGAAGCGGGCGATAAAAAAGCAATTCCAGGAATTGGACATACTCACTGCCGCCAACCAGCAACTGCGGGATAAGTTAGACAGCAACGACAAAGCGTACGCTATGCGCATGGGCGAGCTGGGTGAGCTCAGGATCGATATTGTCGAGACCCGCAGACAACGGCATTCCGCCGCAACCGATGCCGAATTGCAGCGGCAAAAATACGAAGCACAGCGCGAGCTCAACCAGGCGTTGGAACGTGATTTGCGCGAGGTTCGTGCGGAGGTTGAGGAGGAACGCAGTCGCCACGAAAAGATCCGTATCAAGCAACCGGATACGGTCGCGGAGTTCCGTAAGTTCATCGAAATCCTGCAGCAAGAGATCACCGGCCTCAAGGATACGGTCGAGCAATTGGAGGTGGCAACGATTAACAAAGACACCACCATAAGTAAGGTCAAAGCGGCAAGGACTGAACTGCGGAAAGACCTCGCCTCGGCGACGACCAGGCAAACCGTCGACGGGGTTCTGTACAAGAAACAGATCCGTACACTCCTGGAGGAAGTCGAGCTCCTGGAGTCGAAAAATCAGGAATTCGAGACCGCCCTCAAACAACGGCAAATTGCCAGGGTGCCCGGGCCGGTGGCAAATTTTCCCCGGGCCGTTGATCGAGATATCGATATCCAAACCTTACTTCATGCCGCGTCAAACGCCGAAGCGAAAGGCAATACGAGTACTGCTATCTGGAATTATCAGCGTGTGCTCGAACTCGACACTGCCAATACGGGTGCGCTTACGCGCCTGGGCAACATTCTCGTAGACGAGGGCCAGCCTGATGCTGCGGAACGGTATTTGATGCGTGCCTTCTATGCCAATCCGGACGATCGCGACATTTTGCTGCCACTGGGATTCTTGCTGGTCAATCGCAACCAGTCTGCTCTTGCTGTGTCTATGCTGAGCCGTGGTGTCGCGCTGTATCCGGAAGACCCGGACATGCACCGCATGCTCGGAATCGGCTTCCGGTCGCTGGGTTGGCGCCAGGCGGCAGAGGTCCAGTTTCTGGTTTCCTACGAACGTGACAAAGACAACCCGGATTCACCGTATAACCTGGCGATTCTGTATTTGACGTCGGATAAGCCACGAGTCGCCGACGCCGAGAAATGGTATCAGATGGCCATCGACCTCGGCGGTACGCCAGATCCCCAGCTCGAACGCGCTATCCGGGAACTTAGGACCCAACTTGCCAGTCCAATTCCGGAGTGACGTTATAGTCCACTTACCACCATCACTATATCTTCTATACAGATTCCGCTGAAAACGTGACCCCTTTCACCTGGAATCAGGTTTCAGATTTCAGGGTTTCGTTACACACTGTTTCACAATAGGGTTACGAGACACCAATTCCTGACACCTGAAACCAAGGGGATTTTCAGCGGAGCCCCATACAATCATCAATCGCATCACGAATCACAATTCACGCATCCCGAAATTAAACTTGGAGAAAACGATGAGATTCCGCTGTTATAGGACACTTTCCCGATTGGTCACTTGCGCTGTTGCCATGGTGTTGATCATTGCAATTCCGACTAACGCCCAGGATCAAACGAAGTCGAATAAGGACAAGCGCCGCGCGACCAGGCTCGATCGAAAGGTCACGATGATGGTTGCCAAATATCTCGAGCGGAACCACTATACGATGCAAGCGATCGACGACGATATCTCGAAGCAGTTGTTCGTGGAATACTTTGGCGACCTCGACCACAATCGCTATTACTTCCTGCAATCCGACATCGACGAATTCACCGTCTATCGCGATACGCTCGACGATGGGCTGAAGAAAGGGGATCTGGATTTCGCCTTCAAGGTTTACGAACGCTTCATTGAGCGAGCCCGCGAACGAGTCGCCTACGTCAAAGAAATCATTGACGACCAATATGACTATACGATAGACGAAGAGATCATTCTCGAACGCGAAGACCTACCATGGCCAAAGACGACGGAAGAACTCGATGTCGCCTGGCGCCAACGCGTCAAAAATCAGCTGCTGATGATGCATTTGCTGGCTGAAGAAGAGGCCAAAGATGCGGCAGAAAATGACGGAACGGCAGATGAAGCAGAGCCCGATGAGGAACCGGAGACGCCGGAGCAGCAGGTCCTCAAGCGCTACGAACAATTTCTCAAGTTTCGCGATGAGAACGACAACGCAGACATCCTCGAAATATTCGTCTCGACGATGACGAGGATTCTGGACCCGCACACCTCCTATCTCAACTGGCGCTCCCTTGAGGATTTCGATATTGCCATGCGCCTGTCGCTGCAAGGCATCGGCGCGACGCTGCGCTATGAGGACGGTTACACCAAAGTGGTCAGCATCATTCCCGGCGGCCCCGCCGACGAGCAGGGCGAGCTCAAGCCGAGGCATAAGATCATCGCGGTCGCCCAGGGCACTGGTGTCCTCGAAGATGTCGTCAACATGCAGCTCAACAAGGTCGTGAGAAAGATTCGCGGGGACAAAGGCACCGACGTGCGGTTGCAGGTGATTAAGTCGCTGCATGGGATGCCAAAGACAATCAAAATAACGCGCGGCCAGGTCAAGCTTACCGAGCAGGAAGCCAAAGGTGAAGTGTTTGACGCAGATCTTCCCGACGGCAGCACGATCAAGATCGGTGTCGTAGATGTGCCCTCTTTCTATGCGGATTTCGATGCAATTAAACGTGGCGATCCGGCCGCCAAAAGTACGACAGTAGATGTGCGAAAGATCATCGATGCCATGATAGAGAACGATAAAATTTCCGGCGTCATCATCGACTTGCGCTCGAATGGTGGCGGCAGTCTGGAGGAAGCGATCTCACTGAGCGGCCTGTTTATTCCCAGTGGCCCGGTCGTGCAGGTGCGCAAGGTCGGTGGTCACGTCGACGTACGCAGCGATGAAGATGACGGATTCGCCTATAAACTGCCGCTCGCCGTAGTCGTCAATCAACTCAGCGCGTCAGCATCGGAGATCTTTTCCGGGGCTATCCAGGATTACAGTCGCGGCCTGATCATCGGCAGCAAGGGTACCCACGGCAAAGGTACGGTTCAAACCGTGCTTAAACTCGAGCGCATGCGTGCCTTCCGCAACCAGAAGCCGGGCGCCCTCAAGTATACCATGGCGAAATTCTACCGGGTTACCGGCGCGTCGACCCAGAAGCGCGGCATCACACCGGATGTGATCTTCCCGTCCTTCCTTGATCATATGGAGCTGGGCGAAGCGCAACTCGATCACGTCTTGCCATGGGATACGATAGGCGCCCCGGAGATCAATCGAAATTTCGTCCGCGTCACCCCGTACATGAGCCAGATAGCGAGCCGGTCGTCAGCGCGCCTCGCCGGGAATGAACAATACCAGCAACTGGTTGCGGACATCGCAGAGTTCGGCAGGCGTAAGGAAAACAAGACTGTCACGCTGCACAAAGAAAAACGTATGAAGCAGCGTGAGGAAGAGGAGTACTGGGCGAAGCGCAGCCAGGCCATACTCGGCGGCGAGAAAGATAAGGAGGAAGACGAGGAAGAAAACGAGGAAGAAAACGAAGACGCGAACGAAAACGAATTAGAAAATCCGGATGAACAGGAAGTGAAAACTATAGACGACGCAGAGGAAGCATTCCCGGACCTGTACCTCGAGGAAAGTCTTTGCATGATGTCCGACCTGATCGATTTATTGACGCGTGACAACAAGCTCGCCAGCCGCCTTGTCATCGACCCCAAGGATCTCAAAGAATGAAAGGTATCGTTCTCGCCGGCGGCGCCGGCACCCGTTTGTATCCGCTTAGTCGCGTAGCCAGCAAGCAACTGCAGCCGATCTTCGACAAGCCGATGATCTATTATCCGATCTCCACCCTCATGCTGGGTGGAATTAAGGATATTCTGCTCATCTCCACACCGCACGACATCCCTCGCTTTCAGGACCTCCTCGGAGACGGCAGCCAGTGGGGCATTAATCTGACGTACAAGGTACAGGGTGCGCCGCGTGGTATCGCCGAAGCGTTGATTCTAGGTGAAGAATTCATCGGCGGCGACAAGGTTACGCTGATTCTCGGCGACAACGTTTTCTACGGCAAGATGCGCATGCTCGACGTCGTCGAGAACTTCGAAACCGGTGCCCTGGTATTTGGCTACAACGTGACGGACCCCGAGCGCTACGGCGTCGTCGATTTCGATGAAGACGGCAACGTCTTGAGTATCCAGGAAAAACCGAAAAACCCGCCTACGAACTACGCTGTGCCGGGGTTATATTTGTACGACACAACAGCAGCTGCCAAGGCCAAAGCGCTGGCGCCGTCGCCTCGCGGTGAGCTCGAGATCACCGACCTCAATCTCGCGTACCTCGCAGAAGGCACGTTGCGTGTGGAGCTCCTCGGCCGCGGCATCGCGTGGCTCGACACCGGCACCCACGCCAGTTTGCTCGAGGCATCTAACTTCATCGGCGCGATTCAGACCCGACAGGGCCTCAAGATCGCCTGCCTGGAAGAGATTGCCTACCTGCGCGGATTCGTCACAGAACCCGAACTCCACGCGACCATCGCTGCCATGCCGAACGGCCCCTATCGTGAGTATCTGGATGCCCGTTTCCTGGCCGGCTGAGGGATGCTCCCACTAGCGCATCCCGTAACGTTCACGACTTCAACGTCCGACATGTCGAAGCGTTACCCCTGGAGAGCTGGCATTCCTATGCCGGACGTCTCGCGCCGCGCCCGGCTTGTTTCCCTGGCAAAATTTCCTATAGCTCCGTTGGAGCCAATAGTGTCGACAGCTACCGATATTTCCTGCGGTTCCGTGTCTCCGTGGTAAACGATCAATTTCGGAAATCGCGTTACGACGGCGTTGTGTACGAATCGTTTCGCCCGAAGGATGCACTATCGCGAGTAAGCTTCTATTTAGATTCCGCTGATAAAGCCCTTGGTTTCAGGTGTCAGGAATTGGATATCGTAACCTATTGTGAAACAGTGTAACGAAAACCTTATCCAGTCTTGGTTAAAAGTTGATACCTTGATTCCTACAGAATTCCGCCTCCCGATGTCCAGTCCCGAACCCTGAACTCTGAACCCTGACTAACGGATTAAATGGTAAGACTCTATGCAACAGCCTCAAGTAGTGGGAATCGGCGAGGTCCTGTGGGACGTGTTTCCAGAGGGTCGAAATCTCGGCGGCGCGCCAGCCAATTTTGCCTGGTACGCTGCTCAACGAGGCTGCTCCGCGGGAATCGTCTCCGCGGTTGGCGATGATCAGGACGGCCGTGATATTTTGGAATTCCTCCAGCGTCACCAGCTCACGGCCCAGGCTGTCGCTACCGTGCCTGATGTGCCTACCGGTCGCGTGACTGTCGCCGTGGATGCCATGGGCCAGCCCGATTACACCATTCACGACCCTTCGGCCTGGGACAGAATTCCGAGCACCGATACGGCAATGAACTGGATGCGTGAGACCCGAGTCGTCTGTTTCGGGTCTGTCGCCCAGCGCGGTGACTATTCGCGTTGCAGCATTCGGGCCCTGGTCGCGGCGACACCGAGGGACGCGTTTCGCATGTACGACGTGAATTTTCGCAAGTCGTTCTACTCGGCCCAGCTGGTGCATGACTCCCTCGAATTAGCCAACGTCCTGAAGATCAATGACGATGAACTTCTGATCATCCGCGACTATTTCGATATCGTCGGGGACGATGCGGCTGCACTCCGTTGGCTGACAGCCAACTATGCGCTGCACACCGCGATCTTGACGCGCGGTGTGGATGGCAGCCTGGTATGGTCAGGGAACGTGCTGTCGGAACAGCCCGCTGTGGCGACCGACGTTGTGGATACGGTGGGCGCCGGCGACGCGTTCGGTGCAGCGTTCGTTACAGGACTGATATACGGCGGCGCGCTGGATGAGATCCACGAACGAGCTGCCCGGATTGCGGCCTTTGTCTGCGCCCAGCCGGGCGCCATGACGCCGCTTCCGCAGGAACTACGCTGATCGGGGCCGATCCTTTTCTGCGGAGTCCGCAATTCGCATACAGTCACTGGTCGGGTGAACGACATGAAATGGGATCCCGCTGAAAAAGTGGTCTAAGAATGTAACTCTGTAGGATGGCCGTGAACGGCCATCCTACAGAATCCCGAACCCCGATGTTGTCCCACTGACAGCTGACCCCTGACACTTGAAACCCAGTCGCCGCGCATCGTTCGACTGCAACCATTGGAGGTGTTATGGTTTGCCGTGCGACGTCGGTCTGGTATCCTTTCGGATTGGGTGCGCCGGGGGCCAATTTTCTCAAACACCTTGATCTCAACCCCGAGGAGCTGCAATGAAGTATCTGCACACTATGGTGCGCGTCCTGGACGTCGAGAAGTCACTTCACTTCTACGTCGATCTGCTGGGGCTGAAGGAAATCCGCCGCAGCGAGAGTGAGCAGGGTCGGTTTACGCTGATCTTTCTGGCGACAGCGGAAGGAGAACCGCCGCTGGAACTTACCTATAACTGGGATCAGGCTGAAGCCTATTCAGTGGGCCGTAACTTCGGGCACCTGGCGTATTCCACTGAGAATATCTATGACCTGTGTCAACATTTTCAGGACCACGGCGTGAAGATTTTGAGGCCGCCGCGGGACGGGCGGATGGCCTTCGTGCGCTGTCCTGACAACGTCTCGCTCGAATTGCTGCAGGAAGGCGACGCGTTGCCGGCGCAAGAGCCCTGGGCGTCAATGCCGTCGCAGGGCGAATGGTAAGAAGCAAATCTTCGACGGCAGGCGTATTTTACGACCGTCTTCAAGGCGCTTCCTGCGGCACGGAGTTACAGGGCATCTTCGAGGGCGTCGAGCCTGATACGATCCGTGATCAAATCCGCGACCCCCAGTCGGTGATCTGCGATCATGGCCAGGGCGCTGTCGTTCGGCTCAGGTGTTGAACCATGCGTGCCGACGATGCGAATGTGGCGATAGTGAATATCGTTGATGTTGAGCGCCACCGGATCACTGCCGTGTGGCAGGCCGCCGAAAAAGTTCACACACCTGCCTTGTCAATTAGAGGCATCGCCAGTTCCTGGGCGGCAGGCGCGCCGCAAGCGACCATGGCCTGATTGCATCCGTAACCATTCGGGCGTTCCATCAGTTGCTCGCGAAAGGTTGTCCCATCGCCGTCGAGAACCTCGCCAGGGTCCCCGGCTAGCAGCACCCGAGTTTGTTGCAGGCGCACGGATGATATATCTGCGAGGTAGATTGGGCCGGCATCGGCTGCCGCAGCCAGGCGCGCATGCAGAACACCCGCCGGGCCGTCGCCCATGATGACAACACTCTCGCCCGCTTTGAAATCGGCCAGCGCCTGGCCGTTGATCACGCCGGCCAGAAGCTCCATAACGGACGTCTCAGCGTAGTCGAGTTTTGATCCGGGAGCGGCTTGATACTGTCACGTCGGATCGACACCGCAGAAACCACAAAATATTCTGCGTCGCCGCCGTCATAGTGATAGCCGAAAGCCTCCAGGTTCTCGCACATGCTGGGGCTCCGCGGCGACAGTACGTATACGTCATGCAATTGATGCCGGCGACAACGGCGACGCGCTGCCCGACGGCAAATGCCCCGTCAACGGCCTTGCCGACGGCGACGATGTCACCTGCCAGCTCGTGCCCGAGAACCAGCGTCTACAGCAACTCGCTGAATGTTCATCGCTTACGCTCATCTACTGAAAACGATCACAGGTCACAGACACGACTGTATTTGCCTTCGCGCTGACGGTTTGTTTCGATTTCGTGTACGGCCACGAAATTTCCAGCTCGACGTCGCCGTCGTATGTGCCGAGGCCGAAGTGCAGGGTCAGGTCGTTCACGTTGCCCCTGCCGGTGCTACTCTCTACCTGGCGCGTGAGGATTCGATTATCCAGCTGAATACGAACCTGCGCACCAATTGCAGCATGGTTGACTTCGCCTGGCTTTCCCGAACCCTGCAGCTTTACCTTAAGCCAGTTGCCATTGGTGCCTTTGTTGCGCCACAGCTTGCCGCCGCTCATCAAGTCGAGATCGCCGTCGTTGTCGTAGTCAGCCCAGGCAGCCTGGAAGGTGGAACGGATTTCGGCAAGCCCGACACTGCTCGTGACATCGCGAAACTGCCAATCGGCGCTGCCGGTCTCTCGCACATCGGTTTCATTGCGGAAAAGCACTGCAGTGTTGTGGGGGTACACGGTTGTGATGAACAGGTCGAGGTCGCCGTCGTTGTCGTAGTCGCCGAACGCCGGAGACCCGTACGACTCCTGATAGTGAACACCGCAGGTGCCTTTGGTTTCAAAATGATGGTCGTGTTCCGGGCCCTGGTTCTTCAGAAACTGGGACTGCGGCTGGCCGCCGTGCGCGAAGTTGCCGGCGAAAAGGTCGATCAACCCGTCGTTGTCGAAATCGCCCCAGGCCGAACCGATCCCATGTCCGTCGCCGCCGCGGGCGTTGTGCGAATCGGCGCCGTTTGTAAGGCCGCCATTGCCATCATTAATCCAAAGGACGTTCGCCTCGAGGCGGTAATGGGTGACGTAAATATCCGTATCCCCGTCATTGTCGAAGTCACATGCGGTGATTCCCCTCGCCGGTTGGGCGCGGCCCTCGCTGGTCCAGCTGATCTCAAATTTGCGATCACCGGTATGCTTATAAATGCAGTCGGGTTGATAGACCCAATTGCTTTCGTAACCGCCCGTATACAACTCGACAGACCCGTCACCGTCGACGTCCAGACACGTACCACCGTCCGACACCAGCATCGGCCGATTCGGCAGTTCGCCCTGTGTGAAGGTGCCGTCTGCCGCACCAAACATGACAACGGTCGACCCGGGATTAAAGAAATCGAGGTAGCCGTCGTTGTCGATATCGGCCCAACCGTTGTACAAACCGCTGTCGCCGGCCTTCTCGAAACCGTCACCCTGCATATTCCGCCACAATGACTGCTGTGTCTGGAGGTCGGTCCAGCCATCGCCGTCGTAATCTACCCATGCCGCCTGCGCCACATCGATACCGGTGAGACCAACGGGTTCGGTTACGTCTTCAAAGGCGACGCGCCCGGAGCTCAGCACAGCGCCACGAAGCGGGGTCGCGCCGGCGCCGGTCGCGATGTGCAGGACAGCGGGGTCGGGATCGCCGCCGTGGACGATGAGCTTCGCCGGCTCTACTCTGTCCGCATAAACGGTAAACGGTATGTCGATGTTCTCGGCCGGTGCGTTGCCCTGGTCGCGCATACCCCACCAATGCAGACTCCATGCACCGATCGGAACAATCAACGTGCCGGCGGCGGTCTGCACCGACGCGTCACTCTGCAGCGCGATTATTTTTCCGGGTTGCGCGTCAGATTGCCAGACGACTTCAACAGTGTTGAACTGCAGCTCCCGCGCTCCGATCTGGCGGATCGTGCCCTGTTCCACACCGGGGCCTTCGAGTCCTTTGATCTCGCCGTTTTCATCGGTACTGAAACGGCAATCCTTATCGTCGCCCTCATATACGTCGATCGCGTAGTGCGCGTTTGGCGCAGTCAGAAGAGTCAGGACCCCATCCGACCGGTACGCGCCACTACCATCGAAAGCGCCGGTAAAGTAGAGTACGGTCTGTCCGGCGGGTCCGCTGAGATCGGTCCGGTTCACATGGCCGCCGTTCCCGTGTGAGTTTATGGCCCAGCCGTTGAAGTCGATGGTGACGCTTGTCTGTGTGAGTCCAAGGTGCATCACTGCCGGGTCTGGTGTGCCACCGTGGACGATGAGTGCGCAGGGCTCGATCCGATCCGCATAGACGGTGAACGGGATGTCGATGTTCTCGCCGGGCGCTTTGCCTTGGTCGCGCATACCCCACCAGTGCAGATTCCATTCACCGATCGGAACAATCATCGTGCCAACACGCGTATGCACGGCAGCACTGTTTGCCAAGGCGATCCGCTTTGCGGGCTCCGCAGGGGTTTGCCACCCGATCTCGACCGTAATGAACTGCAACTGCTGCGGTCCGATCTGCTTAATTGTTCCGGACTCGACGCCGGCACCTTCCAATCCGTTGATGTCGCCGTTCTCGTCCGTCGTGAACCAGCAATCCTTATCGTCGCCGTAATAAATATCGATGGCATAGCGCCCGCTCGGAACCGTCGGAATGGTGAGGATCCCAGCCGGCCGGTTCACGGCGGCGTCTAGTTCCCAGGTTCCTGTAAAGTATAAAGCGGTTTGCCCGGCCGGTCCTTTGATGTCCGTACCAGTCAGGTGGCCACCGTCGCCGTGTGAAGTCACGCTCCAACCGTTGAAGTCGAGGGTAACAGCGCTGCAGGTGAGTGTACCTGCGATCAGAATCAGCAGCGCGATGCTCGCAGCGGTTGGCCGCGACTGCCGGCGTCGGAATATGATGCGGAATAGCATTGGCTTAAGGTTCTGCAAGTTGTTGATCTTTAATAGTAAACCATTATCACTGTCATTTCCATAGGATGACGGAGTGCTGGAGTTTTGGAGTGATAGAGTGCTGGAAATGGCAGCCGCACGTGGTGCGGATTATGGAATTTGGCACCGGCCGAAGTTGTGTGTTCAGGTTTTTCCATCGATACGCATGTGCCCGAAGTGCATGTGTTTACAACACTCCCTTACTCCAGTGCTCCATGGGATGACTGTGAACCATAATTCCTAATTCACAGCGTTTTGGTGGATGGCAAGGCTCGCCAGTAGCCTGTCCTTGTCGAAGCGGCCGCCCGGGTTGCTGAGGGTAGCCAAGCAGCCGCCCGGGTTGAGGAATTTGGTTTGCAGTCAGCCCTTAAGATAGTGCCATTGGCCTTATTCCGACGGTCCAATAACGATGCGGAAGCCGATGTTGTCGTACGGCTCTTCTACGGTCGCGTAATTAAACCCCTTGGGATTGACCACCAGCAATTTCTTGTTCGTGCTCGTCCAGGCGCCGCCGAATACAGCACGCTTGCCGTCTTTTTCGTCTGACGTCCATTCCCACACATTACCCGACGCACCGAACAGACCCCAATCATTTTCGCTGCTGTCCGCGACGTTGCAGGTGACCGGAAACTTGTCTGTGTACCCATCAAGTTGCCAGCTTTCCGGGAAGACTTCCTGATTGCCGTAGTTGCCGTTGGGCGGCGGCCAGTCATTGCCCCACGGATACAGGCGCTCGATGCCGGTCGTCGCACACTTCTGCCACTCCTCTTTCGTGGGCAAGCGGAATTCATGGCCTTCAGGCACGAACTCACGGCCGATCTTGGTGTTGAGCCAGGCGCAAAACCCCAATGAATCGTAATAGGAAACCTCGATCACGGGCTGATTGTCGTCGTTCAGGCTGAAGCCTTCGGCTTTCTTACTGTCATGGTTGCGTTTGAATTTCCGATACTGTGCGTTGGTGACCTCGAACTTGCCGACCCATACTTTCATCTTGTCGATCCAAATCATATCCATACCAACAATCGGCACGGTCCAGTTCTTGCCGATCGTACCCGTAAATTTATCACTTCCGGTCGCTATGACCCGCTTGAAGATATCGATAACCTTCTGATACTCTTTCATCGCCGGGTCGAACTGTTCCTGAGCGCTGTAGTCGCCGGCCAACGACATCGACACGTCCGCGTCGACAAACGCCTTTTCGAACGAGGGGTCGATTCCTTTGTAATGTCCGGCGCCAGTTAAGGCGGCCTCGGCATCTCTTTTTAGTTCGGTTATCGCTTCTTTCTTCTTTGTCTTGAGCTGGTTTTCCATGTCATGCATGGCGCCGATCGCTTGCTTGAACACGGTGATCGCCATCTCATACTTTTCCTGTTCGAAGAGCTGCTCGGCCGTCGCAGTAATACCGTCCAGATCGCCGAGCATCGCGGCCATGTCGGGATCCTCGGCGCCGTCTTTGAGTAGCTTGCGCAGATTGTCGCGCTGGACGGAAGCCTTTCTCCGGCGCTCGAGGCGTTGTGCTTCCACCTGTTTGCGCTTTTGTTCGGCGGCGAACTCTGCCATCACCTGTTCGA
>Ga0302123_10002427_pt1 | contig 12670 bp, 11 predicted proteins | sample CB21_321_MG_FD_203109 | JGI IMG/M metagenome (GOLD analysis project Ga0302123, IMG submission 203109) | Marine microbial communities from Western Arctic Ocean, Canada - CB21_32.1 | ecosystem: Environmental > Aquatic > Marine > Oceanic | place: Canada: Western Arctic Ocean | collected 2017-09-28 | reverse complement strand
GGTGTTCGCCGATGAATGCGAGGAATAGTCGGAGATCGCGCGTGTAGGCGTTCAGCGTGTGTGTAGAAACCTGGCGCTCGGCATAAAGCCACGCGTACCAATCACGTAGCGCTTGCCGAGCGGGCTCGTCGGCGAGCAATAACTCTAGGCGGGCAAGCTCAGCCAAGTTTTGATCGAGCGGGCGACAACCCGCCCTAGAAAACACAGCAGCTCAGTTCCCTGCCCGGCGTGAAAACGCTTCTTCTCGCGCGAGCCCATGGCGAGAAGGCAGGCTGGTGCGCGTGGCCCCAGATCGACCCGAACGATAACATCGGAATGCACGAGTGGGGCACCGCTTCCGTAAATTGAAACTTCACCCTCGATATCGCCGCGCAGGAGTACTTCGCGGCTATCGCCCAAGAGGGCGCTAACCGCGCCGCGCTCGACGACGCGCACACCCTGTTTCAATCCGGGATGGACATCATCGCCAACTGATTCGATGGCCAGGCTGACGACATCGACGTCCAGCAAGGTCGCGAGATCGGTCGTCACCACCTCGATAACCTGCTCGAAGGTCTGCGCTTCCAGTAACGCCAATACAACGGTGTGGATCTGGCTTTGGCTGGAGAGGTTGCTACGACCGGCGCTAATTAACTCACCTTGTAACGCCTTAAGCCGCCCGACCTCGCGCTGCAATCGTTCGACCATGAACTGTTGCATATCGAGAACGTTGTCGCCCTGCTGGTTCGTGGGCGGCAGCAATATTTGCAACAGCTCCGCGTTCTCGGCGAGGAAATCCGGATTGCTTTTCAAAAAACCGCGGACTTCGACTGCGCTCAGGCGCGGGTCGGTAAGCGCGGGAGCGTTTTTTGCGTCAGATGCCATGCCTAACCGAGGATTGTTTGGCCGGTTGATCGCCAGTCTTCGAGAAATGCTTCGAGGCCCCGATCGGTCAGCGGATGAGACGCCAGCTTACGCAGCACGTCGGGGGGGACCGTACACACGTGGGCGCCGAGCAGCGCCGCTTCGACGATGTGGCCGGGATGGCGTATCGAGGCCACCAATATCTCCGTCCTGAAACTCTCGTAGTTGTCGTAAATCTTTTTGATATCGGCGATCAGCGCCATGCCGTCGTGGCTAATGTCGTCCAGCCGACCCACGAACGGGGAAATGAAGGCAGCGCCGGCTTTTGCGGCAAGCAGGGCCTGGCTCGGCGAAAAGCACAACGTAACGTTCACCTTGGTGCCGGCTTGGTTGAGCGTTCGGCAAGCTTTGAGGCCATCCCACGTGAGCGGAACCTTGACCGTAATGTTGCTGGCGAGTGCGGCTAGCTTGCGGCCCTCATCGACCATTGACTCGAAGTCGACGGCAGTAACCTCGGCGCTAACCGGGCCGTCAACGCTGGCACAGATGTCGCTCAGCACGTCAAAGAAATCACGTCCCGATTTTGCTATTAGGGAGGGGTTCGTGGTGACGCCGTCGAGCAAACCGGTGGCTGCCAGATCACGAATTTCCTCGATGTCGGCCGTATCGACGAAGAACTTCATCCACCCACTCAATGATGCCTTGCCAAACCGTTGGATGTTTCAAACGCGGCATGGAACAGGCGTGGAACTTCGGGCACAGTGTAGCTCATGGTTCCCACGGTTGCTAGCTTCCGGACCCAAAAAACCAAGCGATTCCGGGTGCTTCTACCGTTTGGCTTGGGCCGCGCATACGACTATCGCGCGGCCGAGGAACTAGCCATCGGAATCGGGGATGTCGTCATGGTTCCGCTCGGCCCGCGCGAGGTCTATGGCGTGGTCTGGCAGACCGTGACGGGCGAGGGACCTGACGCCATCGCCGAAGGTCGGCTCCGCGATATCATCGGCAGGCTCGATGTTCCGCCGTTGCAGGAACCACTGCGACGCTTCATCGATTGGGTTGCGGCCTACACGCTGTCCGCGCCGGGGTCGGTGCTGCGCATGGCAGTTAGTGTGCGCAGCGCGTTGGTTGCGCCGACGCCGCGGCGTGGGTTGATCGCATCCGGCGAACCGCCGCCGCGCATGACGCTTGCACGGACACAGGCGCTGGCCGCCGTTGACGCACAGCATCCCCGGACCCGCGCCGAGCTCGCTCGCGATGCCGGTGTTTCCTCTGCCATAATCCAAGGGTTGGTTACGGCCGGCGCACTTGCCGAGGTTGAGTTGCCGGAGGACTTCACACCGGCGGCGGGAGGCGAGACAAGCGGTCTTGCTCCCAAACTTACCGAAGCGCAGCGCCGAGCCGCCGATCGGTTAACAGCCCACATACGGCACGGTGGATTTGTTGCAAGCGTGCTTGATGGTGTCACCGGATCAGGCAAAACCGAGGTCTACTTCGAAGCGATCGCCGAAGCGCTCGCGCGCGGCCAACAATGCTTGGTCCTACTTCCAGAAATCGCGTTGACCGCGCAGTGGTTGCGTCGCTTCAGAACCCGTTTTGGTATGCGGCCGACGGAGTGGCATTCCGACCTCAAGCAGACTCAGCGGCGTCGCAACTGGCGCTCGGTTGCCTTCGGCGGTTCGCGAATAGTTGTTGGTGCACGATCGTCATTGTTTTTGCCGTTTCGCGAGTTGGGATTGATCGTCGTCGATGAGGAGCACGACACGGCGTTCAAGCAGGAAGATGGCGTGATGTACAACGCCCGCGATATGGCGGTGGTTCGGGCATCGATCGGTGACTTTCCAATCATCCTCGCATCGGCCACGCCGTCCCTTGAAACGCTCGTCAATATCGATCGAGAACGTTATGAGCGGCTCGAATTACCCGATCGCATCGGCCGCGCAAACTTGCCGGAGATCGCCGCGGTCGACATGCGCGACGAGAAACTCCCGGCCACCAAATGGATTTCCGGCGCTTTGTCCCAGGCCCTGACCGACAATTTCGCGGCTGGCGAGCAGTCGATGCTGTTTCTGAACCGGCGTGGCTACGCCCCCCTTACGCTGTGCCGCGAGTGCGGCGACCGCATGTCGTGTCCCAATTGCAGTACGTGGCTGGTCGATCATCGTCTCACCCGGCAATTGCAGTGCCACCATTGTGGCTTCACGGTGCCAAAACCGGATGTTTGCTCGGCGTGCGGCGCCGCAGGCGCGTTTGCCGCCTGTGGACCGGGCGTCGAGCGCGTTGCCGAGGAAGTCGCGGAGCTGCTACCGGAGGCGCGCTTAGCAATCATGGCCAGCGACACGATTTCGAGCCCGACCCAGGCCGCCGAATTTATCGACCAGATGGAAAATCACGAGATTGATATCCTGGTTGGAACGCAGATCGTCGCTAAGGGCCATCATTTCCCGATGCTAACGTTGGTTGGCGTTGTGGACGCTGACCTGGGTCTCACGGGCGGCGATCTCCGCGCGGCCGAGCGGACCTACCAGTTGCTGGCACAAGTGTCGGGTCGGGCCGGGCGCGCTGAGCATCCCGGGCGCGTTTTACTGCAAACCTACGGGCCCGAGCATCCCGTCATGCAAGCGCTTATCTCGGGGCAACGAGATCGATTTATCGCCAGCGAGACCGCGGAACGCCAGCATTTCAACCTGCCGCCGTTCGGGCGCTTGGCAGCCATTATCGTTTCGGCACCGGACGAGCGCCGAGCCTTGGAAGTTTGCGCGGCCCTGGCCAATAGCATTCCCGCTGATCTCGACGGCGCGCGCATCCTCGGTCCCGCCCCAGCGCCACTTTTTCTATTGCGCGGTCGCTACCGCCATCGCTTCCTGGTAATGGCCGAACGCCATGTCAACGTTCAGAATTTGGTATCCCGGTGGTTGGGCGATTACACCCCACCCCGGCATGCGCGTATTCAGGTCGACATCGATCCTTATAGTTTTCTTTGAAATCGATTAAATAGCGCCAACTTGCGGGTCGTTTTCGGCCTGCGACCCGTCTTGCAAGGCATAACACAGGTATGCTAGGTATCGCGCGCTTCCGGCGGGGGCTTTTTCAAGCGATCCCGTCACGATTTTGCATAAGAATATCAAACGTTTAGGGACCTTCCCCCGGGGTGCGCGAGGATCAATTAGGTGGTTGCTGAGACCTCTCCTGTGAGTGGGCTCGCGGGCCGTTACGCGACGGCTCTGTTTGAGCTCGGCCTCGAGCAGAAGGCGCTCGATGAAATCGCGGCTGATCTTGCGGCGATCAAATCGATGATCGCCGACAGCGAAGATCTGCGACGCCTGCTAAGAAGCCCTATCCTGACCCGCGACCAGCAACTCGGCGCGCTCCAAGCGATCTTCGCGGCTGCGGGAATCGGCAACCTTACTGGGCGTTTTGTCGGCACCGTTGCCAATAACCGACGTCTTTTCGCCCTCGATCAGATGATTGATGTCTTCGATCGGTTGCTGGCTGAGCACCGCGGCGAGATCACTGCGCAGGTCGCCTCCGCCAAGCCTTTGTCCGAGGATCAGGTGTCCGCGCTGGGCGGCAGCCTGGCCGAGATCATGGGCCAGGAGGTGAAGTTGGACACCACCGTCGATAGCGGCCTTGTTGGCGGTCTCGTTGTGCGTGTCGGGTCGCGTATGTTCGACTCTTCGATACGTACCAAGTTACAGAAACTCGAGTTAGCGATGAAAGGGGTTGCGTGATGGATATCCGTGCCGCCGAGATTTCCTCGATCCTTAAGGAACAGATCTCGAATTTCGGCACCGAAGCCGACGTATCCGAAGTCGGGCAGGTGCTTGTGGTCGGTGATGGCGTGGCTCGCGTCTACGGCCTGGATAACGTCCAGGCGGGCGAACTGGTGGAGTTCGCCAATGGGGTAAAGGGCATGGCCCTCAATCTCGAGAGCGATAATGTCGGTGTCGTTATTTTCGGTGAAGACCGCGGCATCAACGAGGGTGACATCGTCAAGCGCACGGGCACGATTGTTGATGTTCCGGTCGGCAAAGGCCTGCTGGGGCGGGTCGTCGATCCGCTCGGCAATCCGATTGATGGCAAGGGGCCGATCGAAGCCGAGCGCAAACGAATCGAAGTCAAGGCGCCAGGTATCATTCCGCGCCAGTCGGTTCACGAACCGATGCAGACCGGCCTCAAAGCGCTCGACAGTCTCGTCCCGGTCGGGCGGGGACAGCGCGAACTGATCATTGGTGACCGGCAGACCGGAAAAACCGCAGTCGCGATTGATACGATCATCAATCAAAAAGAGATCAATGCGAGTGGCGATGAGAGCAAGAAGCTTTACTGCATCTATGTCGCGATTGGCCAAAAGCGATCCACCGTCGCCCAGGTCGTCAAGACTCTCGCTGACGCAGGCGCATTGGAATACACGATCGTCGTCTCGGCGACCGCGTCCGAACCGGCGCCGCTCCTCTACCTGGCGCCCTATGCCGGGTGCACGATGGGCGAGTATTTCCGCGACAACGGTATGCACGGCCTGATTGTCTATGACGATCTATCCAAGCACGCGATCGCTTATCGGCAGATGTCGCTGTTGCTGCGTCGCCCGCCCGGCCGTGAGGCGTTTCCAGGCGATGTGTTCTATCTGCATTCGCGCCTGTTGGAGCGCGCAGCCAAGATGAGCGCGGAAGAGGGTTCAGGCTCGTTGACGGCTTTGCCGGTGATCGAGACCCAGGCCAGTGACGTTTCGGCCTATATCCCAACCAACGTCATCTCGATCACGGACGGGCAGATTTTTCTCGAAACCGATCTGTTCTATCAGGGTATCCGGCCCGCGATTAACGTCGGTATTTCGGTCAGCCGGGTCGGGTCGGCCGCCCAAATAAAAGCGATGAAACAGGTTGCCGGATCGATCAAGCTTGAACTCGCGCAGTATCGCGAGATGGCTGCGTTCGCTCAGTTCGCCTCGGACCTTGATCCCACAACGCAGCGTTTGCTTGCGCGCGGCGAACGCTTAACTGAGTTGTTGAAGCAGGACCAATATCAGCCAATGCCGGTCGAAGAGCAGGTGGTATCGATCTTTGCCGGCACGCGGGGGTATCTCGATGAGGTCGGGCCGCGCGATGTGACGCGCTTCGAGCAAGAGTTTCTGCGCGAGATGCGTGCTTCGCACGGCGATTTGCTCACGACGATACGCGAGGAGCAGGCGCTTTCGGGCGAGACCGAAACCAAACTCAAAGACATCCTCGAGAACTTCGCGAAATCGTTCGCCTAAGGCCACGCCTGAGCCAAGCTAATGCCGAGTCTTAAAGACCTTCGCAATCGCATCGCCAGCGTCAAGTCGACGCAGAAGATCACCCAGGCGATGAAGATGGTTGCCGCATCGAAACTACGCCGGGCGCAGGAGCAGGCAGAGGCGTCGCGCCCCTATGCCGAGCGTATGGAGCGGATGATCGCGACTTTGGCGGATTCAATTGCTGATTCTCCGAACGCGCCGCCGATGCTGTCGGGCACCGGCAAGGACGAGGTTCATCTTGTCGTGGTCGCGACTGCCGATCGCGGGCTGTGCGGTGGTTTTAATTCATCGATCGTGCGCGGTGCGCGACGTCATATTCACGATCTCCTTAGCAGCGGCAAAACCGTCAAGATCATGTGCATCGGCCGCAAAGGTCGCGACCAGTTACGCCGAGAATTTGGCGACTATATTGTTCACGAGGTCGACTTCGACGGTGTCCGTCGACTGACCTTTGGTTTTGTCGCGCCGGTATCAAAAAAAATCACCGACATGTTCGAAGCGGGCGAATTCGACGTCTGCAGCGTGTTCTTCAACCGGTATAAATCGGTCATCACCCAGGTCATGACCCACCAGCGTTTGATCCCGGCAGAAGTGCCGGTGATCGACCCGGCCGACGATCCCGTGGCGAGCATCTATTTTGAACTTGAGCCCGGCGAGCAAGAGATTTTGGAACACCTTCTGCCGCGTAATCTGGCGGTGCAGATCTACCGGGCACTGTTGGAGAATGCGGCCAGCGAGCAGGGTGCGCGCATGAGCGCGATGGATAGTGCAACGCGCAACGCGGGTGACATGATCAATCGCTTGACCCTCAACTACAACCGGGCGCGTCAAGCGATGATAACCAGCGAACTAATCGAGATTATCTCGGGCGCCGAAGCGTTGTAGGCGAGCCGAAGAGGAAGACGGGAGTAAGAACGATGGCGACCAATGTTGTCGGACGAGTGAAGCAGATCACGGGCGCGGTAGTCGACGTGGAGTTTCCAGCAGGCCACCTGCCGCCGATTCTCAACGCGCTCGAATGCGACAATGGCGGCACCCGGTTAGTCCTCGAAGTGGCGCAACATCTTGGCGAATCAACCGTGCGCACTATCGCGATGGACACCACCGACGGATTGGTGCGCGGGCACGACGTTACCGACACGGGCGAGGCCATTACAGTTCCAATTGGCCCGGAGACGCTGGGCCGCTTGCTCAACGTCCTCGGTGAGCCGATCGACGGCCGGGGCCCGATCAAAACTAAGGCGCGAGCGCCGATTCACAGACCGGCGCCTGCATTTATCGATCAATCGACCGAAACCGAGATCCTGGTTACCGGTATTAAGGTTATCGATCTGCTCGAACCCTATCCCAAGGGCGGTAAGGTCGGGCTGTTTGGCGGTGCCGGGGTTGGCAAAACCGTCATTATTCAGGAATTGATCAACAACATCGCCAAAGCACATGGCGGCTATTCGGTGTTTGCTGGGGTTGGTGAGCGTACGCGCGAAGGCAACGACCTCTATCACGAGATGATCGATTCGGGCGTGATCAAGCTTGAGGGTGAATCCAAAGCAGCGCTGGTGTTTGGGCAGATGAATGAGCCGCCCGGCGCGCGCGCGCGGGTTGGCCTGACCGGGCTGACGCTGGCCGAATACTTTCGCGACGAAGAAGGGCAAGACGTTTTGCTCTTCATCGACAATATCTTCCGCTTTACGCAGGCGGGTTCGGAGGTCTCTGCGCTCCTCGGCCGGATACCGAGTGCGGTTGGTTATCAGCCGACCCTAGCAACCGATATGGGTTTGCTCCAGGAACGAATCACCTCGACCAACAAGGGATCCATTACCTCGGTCCAGGCAATTTATGTCCCGGCCGATGATCTCACCGACCCGGCACCAGCGACCTCTTTTGCCCATCTCGATGCGACGACCGTGCTGAACCGACAGATCGCCGAACTCGGCATCTATCCGGCGGTCGATCCGCTCGATTCTACGTCGCGAATTCTCGATCCGCGCGTCGTCGGTGACGAGCATTACAACGTTGCGCGTGAGGTGCAGCGTATTCTGCAAACCTACAAGGCATTGCAGGACATCATCGCGATCCTGGGCATGGATGAGCTCAGCGAGGAAGACAGGTTGACGGTGGCACGGGCGCGTAAAATGCAACGTTTCCTGTCGCAACCATTCCATGTTGCCGAGGTGTTTACCGGCACGCCCGGCCTGCTCGTCCCGCTCGAGGAATCCATTCGTGGTTTCAAAGAGATTTGCGACGGCAAACATGACGACATGCCCGAGGCGGCGTTCTACATGGTCGGCACTATCGATGAGGCCATCGAGAAGGCGAAGAAAATGGCGGCCGAGGCCGCCTAGTCGGGCAATCACATGGCCGAAAAACTCACCTTCGATCTGGTCTCCCCAGACCGCCTGTTGGTTTCGACCGAGGCCGACATGATTGTCGTGCCGGGGACCGAAGGCGATTTCGGCGCCATGGTCGGGCATCAACCGCTGATTTCGGCGTTGCGCCCGGGCATCGTCGAGATCCACGACGGTGGCGCGGTGAGCGCGCGGTTCTTCGTGCGCGACGGCTTCGTGGAAGTGACGACCGATCGCTGCACCGTGCTCGCCGAGGAAGCCGTGCCGGTCGCGGAACTCGATCGAGTCGGGATTGAGCAGCGGATTAAGACTGCTGAAGAAGATTTCGTCAACGCGAAGACAGATGAAACGCGCCATCACGCCGACCACGAGGTTCGCACCCTTAATGAGCTCCTGGCGGGTGCGAGCTAACCACCTCGACGGCCCCTTAATCAGTTGATTTTTATGAAGAAATATAACCACACTGGAACGTGGGGGTAAGAATTATTACTATTTCGTCGCGCAAAGCGCCCGGTCCTTGAGGGAGAACAAATGGGACGGCAATGGACGCTAGACGACATCGCGTGGCAGGCATTCGACCCGCAAAAGGTCGATCCCGATGTACTCCTCGGAGTCAAAGCCGCATCGATGGTCGAGAGCCACAGCGACGACTACGTGGTTTACCTGTGCCACGTGTTTCACGACGATCCGGAATTTCAAAAGGACGTAGCGCGCTGGGGCAGTGAAGAACTTCAACACGGATGCGCACTGCGCCGCTGGGCCGAGCTTGCCGATCCCAATTGGGATTTTGAAGAGGCCTTCGACCGATTTAGGAAAGGTCACATCCTCCCGTTGGAGGCCACCGAATCGGTACGCGGTTCGCGCACCAGCGAATTGATTGCCCGTTGCGTCGTTGAAGTTGGAACCAGTTCGTTTTACAGCGCTCTGCGCGACGCGGTCGATGAGCCCCTACTGAAGCAGATTTGCGGCAATATCGCGGCTGATGAATTTCGCCATTACAAACTCTTTTACAAGACCTCCAAGCACTATCGTGGGCTCGAAAAATCGACGTTGCTTGCGCGGCTTTGGGTCGCTGTCTCGCGAGCTTGGGAGAGCGACGACGATGAATTGGCGTACGCGTATTATTGCGGCTCAGGTGATGCTAGCCCCTATGATCGTCGGATCCATTATCGCGCCTATGCGAGGCGTGCGTATTGCCACTACCGGTTCGGCCACGTCGCACACGGCATCAACATGGTGCTGAAAGCAATTGGGATCAGCCCGCAAGGCCGTTTCGCCAACGTTGCGGTTCGCTTGGGTTGGCAGCTTTTCCAGGTACGCTCTCGCCACCTTCAGGGCGCGGTAACTTAGACGGTCCTACCGCTTTATGAGCGAAGCCGTGGAGCGTTCTAGGCTTGGCGGCGGAGATCGTCGATCAGCCCAGCGAACTCCACGAGCAAGGCTTCGTAGACCGCTTTCTTAAACGGCACGATTACGTCGGGAAGCAGAGCGGGTTCGAGCCATCGCCAGTTATCGAATTCGGTGTGCGCGCCGCGATTCACATCGATCTCGCTATCGTCACCTAAGAAGCGGACGGCGAACCACTTCTGCGTTTGTCCGCGGAAGCGTCCGCCCCACACTTGGCCCACCAGATCCGCCGGCAAGTCGTAGTCCAACCAGCCTTCGGTCTCGCCAATGATCTCGACGTTGGCCGTTCCGATTTCTTCTTCGAGTTCGCGCAATGCCGCTTGGCGCGGTGTTTCGCCCGTATCGATTCCACCTTGCGGCATCTGCCACGCGTCACTGTTCCGATCGTTGCGTTGGGCGACGAGAACGCGGCCCACCCTGTCGAGAACCATAATGCCGGCGCACGGGCGCATTGGTAGCGCGGCGGCATCGTCGTCGGCCGTCTCCGATGTCACCGCACTCAGCCTGGCGTTGCTTTTGCTGCTTGGGCGGGGGACGGTCGGGACCGATGAATGCGATCGACGATCGCGGAGATCGGTGCCAACTCGATTCCTTTTTGCGCAAGCGAGGGTATCCACGCTGCCAGCCGCTCGATCGTAACCGGATACGGATAACCGATGCCGACCGCAATGCTTCCGCGTCGCGCGATTTGTTCGAGTTCGAGAAAATGAGCATCGATTGCGACACGCGACGCGCGCTGATCGAAGAATCTATCGCTGACGACGATCGGAAGCCCCATATCCAGGCCGATACGGGCGGCGACGCTGTCGCGGGTTGCGCCGGTGTCGAGAAACAAAAGTCCACGTCGCTTCAGCTCTATCAAGATCGGCTGTAGGTGATCCGGCGAGGTGGTGAATTTGGATCCCATAAAGCTCGTCACGCCTACATAGCCGGTAACCCGGCTTAGAACCCATTCCATTCGATCAATGTTTTCAGCCGGCGACAGCGAGGTGAGCAGCGTATGCGGGCCCGGGTCGTTGGCCGGATAACTGAGCGGCTCCATAGGCAGTTGCAGCAAGACTTCATGACCGGCGGCGCGCGCGCCGGATATCCATTGCGGTAGACCCCGCGCATAAGCCGCGAATGACAGCGTTACTTCGCCGGGAAGTTGTTGGATCGCTGCATTGGTGGCCGATTGGCTCATACCCATTCCACCGAGAAGAATGGCTATAAGAGCTTTGTCCGGCTTGGCGTCGCGGAACGGACGCGCATAAACGCGCCACGCCTGGCGACCATCGGCTGAGATTACCGGCAGCGCCCCTTGCGGCGGCTCCATGATGATCGCCGGATCTGGAACCGGCGCCATCACGACTTCGCCTGGTTGATTGCTTGGCTGATCGGTCGGCGGCGCCGCGGTCTTGGCGGACGGTTCAGTTTCTTTCGAAGCCTCTCCTTCCGTGTCGTCTTCTTGCACGATATCAGGCGCAACTGACGCGGTCTTCGTGGGTTCGTCGTTTTTCGTGATGTCCGGTGCAATCCCTTCGCTCGACGATCTCGTCGAGACCGCGGTGTCGGAAGCTATGTCATGTTTGATCGTATCCGCCTTGTCCGGCTTTGCTGCGACTTCGGCTTTTTCGGCGGGATCTTTTGTCGCGGGGACAGGTTTGCTAGCCGCTGCGGTCGTAGACCCGGTTTCCTCCGATGCAATATCGGGAGTGATACCGGGCTTCGCGGCCATTTTTTCCTCGCCACCGCTCGCATCGCGCTCGACTTCGGGCCGCATCGACGCGCTCGGCGATGCTTCGGACGTACGCGCCTCATCTGCGGCTGCATCGGCTGTGGCGATGTCGGGTCGAATACCAGTAGTTGTCGAAGTAGTCGGTGGCTGGGTTTTGCGTTCACCAACTTCAGCCGGCGCTTGGGGCATACGCGACGACATTTGTTCCGTATCGCTGGACGCTGCTTGCATCGCCGGCTGACTACCCGACGTCGCCGACGGTGGGTCCGCGGACTCCGCAGTTTTGGGGTCCTCCTCGCGGACTTCGGGATCGTGGGTAACCTGCGCCCAGCCGATCATTGCGGCAAAGATGGCGGCCACTGAGAGCGATGTAATTGCCAGCGCTGAGGGGCGGAAACGGGCTTCCGATTGCGTGGGTTCAGGTGTTGACGGTCGGCGTCCAGGCCTGCGCTTTGCTCGTTCCGCGGGTCTCTTTGGCACTATGTGATCTCGCGATCTTCCCGGGATAGGCCCTAGTTTGCGCTTGCCGCACGGCCGCCATAAAGCGCCAGCGCGTGCATGAGATCGACTGCGCGCGTTAGCTGATAGTCTTCCGGCGGCGTATCGTTTGCCTTGTCGTCCGCCGCCTTCTTATCGTCACCGTCGCCTTCACTTTCGCCCTGGCCCGCCAGATGCCCGCGCAACGACGCTTCGCTGCGCGACGGTCCGGTGTCGAGAAGTTCAAGCCGCGCCCGCGGGACAAAAATGTCGGGATCAATACCAGTGGCCTGGATCGACCTCCCGGAAGGCGTGTAATACCGCGACGTGGTAAGACGAATCGCCCCATGTGGACCGAGCGGCACGATCGTTTGCACGGATCCTTTACCAAACGACTTGGTGCCAAGAATAATCGCTCGTTTATGATCTTGTAGGGCGCCCGCGACAATCTCGGACGCGGACGCAGACCCTCCGTCGATCAAGACAATGATCGCTTTTCCCTTAACGAGGTCGCCGCCACGTGCGTTGTAACGCTTGGAATCTTGGGTTCGCCGGCCCCGGGTCGAAACGATTTCGCCCTGCGTGAGAAATGCGTCTGATACC
>Ga0302123_10002416_pt1 | contig 12687 bp, 14 predicted proteins | sample CB21_321_MG_FD_203109 | JGI IMG/M metagenome (GOLD analysis project Ga0302123, IMG submission 203109) | Marine microbial communities from Western Arctic Ocean, Canada - CB21_32.1 | ecosystem: Environmental > Aquatic > Marine > Oceanic | place: Canada: Western Arctic Ocean | collected 2017-09-28 | reverse complement strand
GGTGCTCAACGCCGACACAATGGAGCCGCTGCCCGGCCGTTCGGTGAACGACTCCAAGCCACTCACCGACGACCACCTCAACGGGAAACTGAGATGGAACGGCGGGGACGACGTGTCGAGCCCAAGAGAGGTCCGCATACGTTTCGCCCTCGACCGCGCGAGCCTATATTCCTTCTGGCTTGAGAAGGCATGAAAATGGCATTCCCGTCATGGCGCGCTGCTACTCGGCGACGATTGGAACCGTTGCATGAACGGTTCTACGAGGCTTTCAGCGGCTTCTAGACCCGAGTCCTGGCGGTCAAACGAGACTCAGGGGCCCGTATTCTGTATACAATTCCATTTCCGATGAAAAATGCCGTCGCGTCCGGCTATCCTACTTCAACTAGGACGCCAATTTCTGACAATCTAGGAGTCTTAACATGGTCGACGCAGGGACCTGGCGCAAATTATCGTCCAATCCTATCTTCCCTAATAGTGACGGCGACGAGTGGGACTTGCGCCCCTCGGCGCCGCACATTCTGCGGGTCGGCGGCAAGCTCCGTATGTACTACTATGGTGAGCGCGACGGCCTGCGTGGAAAGGAGAGGCGCATCGGATTTGCCGAGGCCCCACTCGACGACCCGTACACCTGGACCAGGCATCGGGGCAATCCGGTGCTGGACCTGGCGGTGCCGGGAGAGCTGGACTCGGTCTGGGCCTCCTATCCGTGGGTGCTGCCGATCACCGATACGCTCTGGTACATGTACTACGCCGCATTTGGAGACGAATGGGTCCACCACTCCCACGGAGGGGAAGACTTCAAACTCAACCACACGATGGTTGCCATCAGCGAGGACGCCGGCATTACTTGGAGGCGGAGCGGGCTGGGGTCGCTGCTCCCTGCCGGAGCACCGGGGTCGCCTCACGAGAACGGCAGCGGCTCATGTGCCGTCCTGAAGGTGGGTGACGAGTACTGGATGTGGTACACGGCGCTCAGGGACGAGGCCGGCTACACAAAGAATCTGAACATTGGAATCGCCCTGGCGACATCCCCCGATGGACTCAACTGGACGCCCCACGAGGCCGGAACCCTCATCAAGCCCGACACCAAGAACCCGATTGAGGACTACGTCTGCTCCAAGCCGGTCGTCTATTTCAGGGACGGCAAGTACCAGATCTGGTACAACTCGGCCGGACTCGGTTACAGGGTGCGGTACGCCGAAAGCAGCGACGGCATCCACTTCGAGTCCGACCCAAGGGTAATCGTCGAGTCATCCGATTCGGGATGGGACTCGAAGATGACCGAGTACGTCTGCACGCTGGAACAGCCCGACAGAGACCTCCTCTTCTACTGCGGCAATCAATTTTCGGGCATAGGGGTTGCCGAAAGGATGAAATGAGTCTGGGCCTGAATGGAGCGAAATGATCAGTACACAGTACCGTGTCGGTATCGTGGTACTGATGAGAATCACGTTGGCAGTACTTCAGAGTCCGGGACCTCGCGCCGCCTACCAGGGAGGGGAAGATTGGACCGCCCTTTGATCGGGAGGTCATCATAGGTCACGCTGCGTGTCTCGCGCTGATGGACAATGTTGAGGTAGCCGGGTACTGTGATATCGTGCCCGACTTGCTGGACGATTTCGAAAACAACTGGCAAGGTCGCTGGCCCAGTGCGAAGCCCTACACCGACTACAAACAGATGCTGGCCGAGGCGAATCTAGCCATCCTCACGGTCGGCACCAGTGACAATCGCCACGCCGATATGGTCGTAGATGCCGCCAACAGCGGCATTAAAGCCATTATGTGCGAGAAGCCCCTGGCGACGACGATGGGCGGACCCCGCGCTATGCTGTTCCACAACGGGAGCCACAGGGTTCACGCGCTGGTCTTCTTCGCTGACTCCGAGCCCACACACGTCATGGGGCTGCTTGAAGAGGGCTTTGACCACGGGATCAGTATCGAGGCGACGTCGGGGAAAACCCTGAGATAGAACCCGGGGTGACCGGCATCATCAAGTTCGCAAACGGGTTTCACTCCTACTTCGACTGCACCAAAAACGCCCTCGACACATCTTCAATTTCAATCAGAGGCACCACGGGAAAAATAGCCTTCGTACTCAGTTCCGGCATGGCGACACTCGAAAGCGTGGACTAGGGGTAGACACGATCACCCGCACCATCAAGCCGATGGGCATGGTCAGCAACTACCAGACGATGGGCTAAGTATTCGCGTACTAGGAGTTGATCGCTCCGGCAGAGAACAGAGGCGGCGAGAGCGTCGGGAGTGGGCGCAAACGCAACATGTTGTCCAGATTTTGACCGGATTACTGAAATCGCATCCGGCCGGCTCAGCCCTAATCGAGGTGCCCTCCTAAAGAAACGAAGAGCGGAACTGCACACCCCACCGTCCGTCAATTCTGGTGAATACCCAAAGTGTGGGAAATGCCTTGTACTCCGTGCCATCGGCCCGTCGTCTCGACTGGTTCAACGCCAGGTGCACCTTGTCCACGCCCGACTGGACAGCCTCAATGGAGGTCGTCGCCGTGTGGTCCCAACCCTCTTCGCCGAGAGATGCCGTCATACTCTCGCCGCGGGAAGCACGGTAGTCGTCAGCAGTCTCCCAGACCTCGAACTCGTTGCCTCCGGGCAACCGTCTATGAGGGAAGTGCATCTCAGCGACCATACCCTCTACATCACGAGTGTTGAATGCGATGCGATAACGATCGTACGACGCCTTGGCCTGCTCTATAACATCGGTCATATGCTGGTACCTTCGGTACGTTTAGCTTTCTCCCCGTGGCTCGAACAAAACGGGCCTTGGCTCAGGGTTACGGTTAAGTCGTAGGCGGCTGCCCTCGAGAGGCAAATTGACCCTGGCGCCGCCACGCAAATGGGACTCAACGAATGCGAATGTAAGCTCGTCGCCCGCCCTCGCCACCTGTACCCCACCTCGAGTCTGTCCTCCACTATCGAGGGCCTGGACCAGATCTTCGATGATCATCAGCGTTGAGCTTGCCGGCTCGAAATCCGGGAATGGTTCCGGTGTGGTCGCACCCTGGCCCCGATGCCCACCAGGCCTGAGAAGCCGCATTACCCAGTGCTGCCGCGCGCCGAATGCGCCGAGATAACCCTTCTCACAGTAAACCGACTGCTCGTCCTCGGAAGGCGCAATTAGTAGATGTGCCGTGACGCCGTTCTCGAACTCGACAATACCGCGAGCGTCCGGGTCCTTGGTTATCACGTCGCCCACCGGGGCGTCGGACGGATCGACAAGACTCGCTTGCACGGCCACTACGGGCACGTCGTTGTTAAGATACATGGCCAGGTCCAGGGCGTGAATACCATGCTGATTGATGCCATTTCTGTAGAGCAGCACCATGTCGCGTAGAGCCCCCACCTCGCCACTGTCGATCAGGTCCTTCATCTTGTCGAAGCCGGGGTGCCACCGGAAGCCGGTTCCCATATTGAATGCAACGCCGTTGCTCTCGACAGCCTCCACCACATCGTCGGCCTCAGCCATCGAGGCAGCCATGGTCTTTTCGGCATAGATAGCCTTCACGCCGTGCTCAGCAGCGTAGACCATGATCTCCGCTCGATGCTCAGGCATCGTCGCCACACCCAAGATGTCCGGCCGCTCACAGTCGATCAGCTCCCGGTAGTTGGTGTAGAGGCGCGACCCCTCGATAGCGTACCGTTTGCCAAAGGCCGAAAGCACTTCCGACCGCAGGTCGCTACCTGCAACTAGTCGCGTCCTGTCGCAAGCTGCAAAGCCCGCGGCAAACGAGAAGGGTAGTGTCACAATCGACGAACCCACCGTTTCGTTGTCGATGAACGCGCCCATGCGCCCGCATCCGATGACCGCAGCAGTGTAGTTAGTCAATCTTGACTCCAGTTGGACAGCGCTAGCCTATCCAGGCGTCCTGTAAGACATGTCCCAGTCGCCCAGGTTTCGTATGGCCATGGTAGGGGTATCAAGACCTGGTTCACCAGCATTGTGCCACGCTGCAATCTCCTCACGATGGCCCAATCGCCGGAAAACGTTCCAGGATCCAGCACTATTCGAACGGGGTTGAAGCACATCGGCGTCCCAGAGGAAGATGTGGTCCACTCCTGCATCATACAGTGCCGCCGCCCTCTTTCGAATGGCCTCAGGACTTAGCTGTCGAGGCATGATATTAGGCGCGAGTTTGCACGCCGTGCCTTTCGTAATCGAGACGAACGGAGCGATGTCTGCGGGATCGGTCCAGGCCTCCTCCATACTCTCCAGGTCCTCGAACGAGCTATATGGCATGATCGTATCGATCAGCCCTTCTTCGACCCACGCCTTCAGGTCAATCGCGTGAAATAGGTTTTCCTCCAGGCTGCCCATGACTACGGCTGAGACCTCGAGACGTTTGCCTCGGTCCTGTGCCAGCCCGGCCTCATCCATTGCCTCGCGGACCTCGCGCATGAACTGTGTCAGTGTCCTGGCGCGATACAAAAGCCACCGTGGATCGTGCTCATCGATCTGGCGCGGGTCCTCACCATACTCGCCCCTGAATCCCTCGACCAACGAGGGTTCGTACTCCACCAATGGCGGTCGGCGGTTGTAGAGCAAGCAGACTCCGTCGATCGGAAATTCTGCGATCTCTTTTAGCAGCGATACCACGAAGGCACGAGCCTCCGGGTATGCATAGGATATTCTGGGGGTAGGATCGCCCTGCCTATCTACGCCACGAAGTTCGGGGTGTGACTTGTAGAACGTCGGGCCCTCATTGAAGTGATCGTGTTGCGGGGGGTAGTGGAAACCAGCGACCCGGTACGCGGCGTGAAACTCTATACCAATTTGGCGGGCGTGCTCCAGGGCGACATGGAACGGTTCAACTCCCTTGTCCCGCAAGATGCGCTGGCCCTCAGACCCGAGACGCTGCTGAACTCGCTCGAAGTCCTGGGATACGTCGTCCCCTGTCCGAAACCTGCCGATCTTACTTGGATAGCCGAGCGAGTCGCCACCTCCCGCCTCCCAGTAGAGCCTCGCCATGTCCGAGTCACGGTAGTGCTCGACATGGCGTCGCACCTGCTCGGCAGTGGTCGGACGGTAGTACAGTGGACCACCAGCGTCATTGTGAACGAAGACCCGGCGAGTGTCGGTCTGTTGGCGGTCAGCCCGTAACTCCTTCACCTCATCTGCCGACAGCGGCACAAGCTTGATATAAGCTATCCGGGCGCCGGCGCTCTGCAGGGCTCCGACCCCATCGCCAGGCGCAATACGCCACGTCACCTGGCCGAGCTCCACCTCTTGGTCCGTGAGGTCTGCGACCTTCCAGAACAGTTCGCGTATCTGCTCTTCAAGCCGCCACTCCTGCCCCGGAAGGGTTAGCAACGTGCGAGTGTCATCCCCACTAAGCCTGGCCAACACCTCAACGAATGTCCTCATCTCGCCGTACCAGCGTGTCGTTCCCGGCGTGATATGGTCGCCCCATACCCCAATCGAAACCGCGTGCCATCCGGACACCTTCAGGGGATACATAACCTCTGGGGCTGCCGTCTCCGGCCCTGCCACCAGCATCGTTCCCGACAATGTGTCGGTCTGATACCTAAGGGTTCGCCAGTGGCCAGGCTTCGGCACTTTAGAAAGCGCACCTGAAGGTACAGACCTTTCCAGGTCCGTCAGGTAAATTGGTTCAGCAGTGAACCCTCTATCAGCCAGATGCTCCTTCACGTCATCGATCATCCCTGTTCCTCGTTGAGGCTGGAGTTAGACTCACTCTTCGCAGCTAAGCCTTCTGCAGTACGAAGTAGTGCCCTGGGTTCCAGGCCTGGCAAACAAGATAAAGCTGGTCGTCATGCTCGTGTAGAGTGACGTTGTGCAGATGCTGCGCCAACTCAATCCCGAAATCCTCTTTCGGGCGTATGACAGACAAGAGATCGTAGCTCTCCGCGTCGATAATATAGATCGGCGCAGGCCGGTCTTCGTCCGGATCGCGCAAGCAGCCGATCACGGCATACCAATGTGACTTGTACTCCAGGTAACTGATGCCGCACAGAAACGCACCTGCCGGTAGTTTATGCGACTCAATAAAGTCTCCGATGCCAGAGTGGACCTGTATACGTGAATGTGGTCGGTCCGCGATATCCAGATGGTGGTGGATTGGATTGACGCCGATGCCGTGTGCCGTGGCGAATTTGCCGTCTTCCATCGGATCCTCGGTCTTGCCACCGAATATACCGGTCCACTGCATGGTCTTCACGTCGGCAGACACGATGTAGTTGGAGCCGTAGCCATCGGCAATGTATAGCTGATCCCCCACCAAGGCCGTATCGGTCGGCTTGTATAGCGCCTCCTCGGCCTGGTACTCGTCGAATACGGGCCGGGGCAACGTGTAGTCGACCTCGCCGTCCAAAGTGAGAACGACGACCATCTCCTCACCGTTTGCAGATAGAAACAGCCGGCGCTTGCCATCGAATGTGCCAAGCTTCGTCCCGTGGAAATTCACGTGAGTCAACTCGTCTGGCAACCCGATGATTTCCTGCTTTTGCAGGTCCGGGTCGATGCGCATGATGCCGGCGCCAGGCATTCCATAATAGATATGTCCATGGCCAGGTCGGTCATCAATGGCAAATCCACCATGCAGATTTACCTCCTGCTCCCGAGCTCCCGACGGCAGAACGGACAGATCTTTCCGATGCGTAAACACAAAGGGATCTTGTCCACTCGTCTTTTCCGAAGTCATGCCACTCCTCCTCGTTTGCCGCTGATTTTTTTCGTCGTTTGAATTTCGGTTTGACCGACGTCAACAACCCGCGGCTCTGCCAACAGTTACGGGGTCGACGGACTACTACTTGTGGACTCAAGTAGAGCCAGGGCCTCCTTCCGCAATTTCACCAGCTTGGGCGCAATCACGAATGTGCAGTAGGGCTGCTGTGAGTTCCGTTCGTAATATCGTTGATGATAATCTTCAGCCGGATAGAAAGCATCCAGAGGCGCCAGCTCGGTGACGATCGGTGTCGGCCACAGATGCTCTGTATCCATATCCTTCATCATGGTTGTCGCGACCTGTTGCTGCGACTCCGAGTGATAGAAGATCGCCGAGCGATAGTGGGTACCGACGTCCCCCCCCTGGCGATTGAGAGTAGTCGGATCGTGAATCAGGAAGAACACCAGAAGCAAGTCGTGATAGCTAACTACCTCCGGATCAAAGGTCAGTTGAACCGACTCGGCGTGCCCCGTCTGTCCGGAACAAACCAACTCGTAGCTTGGGTCCTGTACAGTCCCGCCAGAGAACCCGGATATGACCTGGCTCACGCCGCGCACGTCCAGATAGGCGGCCTCCAGACACCAGAAACAGCCTCCCGCTAGGGTCGCTTTTTCTACCTTGTTGCTCATGTCACGCCCTCCATACACCAACTATCTACCTCTAAGGCATAAATGCTACTAGTCCACGAGTTCCGCCACAGACTCCGGGGACTCAGCCTCCACCCACAGGTCTGGCATCCAATTTAGTATCGCCGGGAGATGACTTCTCGCTCGCCGAAGACTGATTTACTCAAATAGCTCCATTGATTAATCAATCACTAGACCGTTCGATATCTTGGTCCTAGCTTGCGCACACTTACCACGATCTGCGGGTCGAATGGCGCAATTGGACGACCTTCCGGTTGTGGCTTACCAGCGTCGGGTCCGAGTCGTTCGATGACGAAAGCGTCAGTGTAGTAGCCGTCGTAGACCAGGTCCACGAATTCACCAAACAGCGAGGGGCGTTGCTCCGCGACAGCCTCTAGCAACGCCACCTTTTCAGTATCTGCAATCTTCGTGAACGGCTTACCGTATCCGGAGTCTGCCGCGGCGTCTATGGCCATCAGTGTATCCAGTACCACACGAGCGGTCGCGGCCGATCCACAAGCCGCCGTCTCGACGTACTCGAAGGCTATTTGCCCTGCCCCGGGCATCTCTCCCACCCGGGGAATAATTAGATCAAGGACATCCACTAGGCCTACTTTTTGTATGTCAGTCAGGAATTTGTCCAATGGTTGACCCCTAGAGTTGCCGCCGAGTTCGCTGGATGTAATCCGCGGTACGGAGGGCGATGGCCTGGATAGTGCTGGTCACATTGACCGCTCCGGATGTAACCAGGACGCTGCCGTCGACCAGGAAGAGGTTCGGCACGTCGTGGGCCCGACCCCAAGTATCAACCACCGACCGGCCAGGGTCAGTACCAGTGCGCGCAGTTCCCATCAGGTGCCAACCGCCGATCTTTGGTACGCGATTGACAGTGACCTCACGTGCACCAGCGGCCTCAAGAACCTCAGTCGCCCGGGCAACGCCGTGATCGAGCATTTTGTTGGTGTTGTCGCCCACCCTGTACGTAGCTTTGGGAGCTGGAATACCGTCGCTGTCTGTGAGAACAGGATCGATGGTGATCGTGTTGTGTTCTTCCGGCAGATCCTCGGTCAATACACCGACGTTTAGCGAATGGTTGAAGCGCTCCTGGAACACCTTGTGATGGTCTGCACCCCAAGGAATACGTCCGCCCGAGGTACCGCCATGAGCTGCCCATAGTGGCCCGGAATCGCGAGTCACCTGAAATTGATACCCACGAACAAACCCACGACTTTCATCGGTCTCGTAAAAATGATGGCTATAGACACTGTTGGATACCGGTCCGTAATTGCTCTGTAGAGGATCGTCGAAGTATCCAGTGACAAAGGCCGCCGGATGATACATCAAATTCTTTCCTACGAGTCCGCTTCGGTTGGCGAGGCCGTCCGGGAAACGGTTCGAACGTGAGTTCAGCAACAATCTCGGAGTACCTACGCCATTGCAAGCGACGATGACGAGCCGCGCCCGCTGCTCATGTAGGCGGCCGTCCTGGTAGTAGAGCGCGGCCTGGACTCGATCGTCATCTCCGACCACAAGCTCTCGGACACGGGCGCGTGTCTTGAGCACGACACCAGCCCTCAACGCCGAAGGCCAGTACGCTAAGTCCGTACTCGCCTTCGCGCCGGTGGTGCAGCCAAGGTCGCACGAACTGCCGTAATTGCAGGCCTGACGCCCCTCACCATAGGCAGTTGTCGCGATTGCTGCGTCCGCAGGCCACCAGGACCATCCAAGTGCATCGAACCCCTTTGCAATAGTCTCGCCATGTTTTCCCAGCGCCAAAGGGGGCATCGGGCGAGGTGACTTCGGAGGATAGAACGGGTCGCCGTCCAGGCCCGAGACGCCCATCATTCGATCATTTAGGTCGAAGAACGGTACAAGGTCCTCGTAACTATAGGGGAAGTCGTCGGCGACACCGTCCAAGGTACGAACCTTGAAATCGGATGGGTGGTACCGAGGAAAGTGCGCGCCCCAGTGGATAGTGCTGCCCCCGACAGCGTTGTACATAAGGGGAGCTATCGCCGACTCGGAGTGGTTGACCGGATAATCTACGTCCAGATTCCGTACGTTCGGATCAGGGTGGAAGTCAGACCAGCGGCTCAGTTCCCAGTCGGGCTCATCCGTGTGGTACTGGGTCGGCTTGATCCAATCCCCTTGATCGAGGCACATGACGCTAATGCCGGCCTGACTCAAACTCCAGGCAACAGCGCCGCCGGTAGCGCCCGCCCCGATAATCAGCACGTCGGGCTGTTCGTTGTCCATTGGGGGCCGTCCTAAACTTCCTCTTTGCACCGTGATGATTTGCTTCCGGGGGATAATAACCCAGCATGCTGCTGAAAAAAAGACCTAGCTGGTCATAAATCGGCTACCCATTGCCTGCGATGTCATCCAATATGTTAGATTGGCTCGAAGGCTCTAGCCAGTGGGTTAAAGCCGGTAGATACGATCACTCAATCCGATTCCACCACTCCACCCTGAGGAGGACGCGAAATGGACAAGTCAACCTACAATCCGCTATCTGCGGACGAGCAGCACGTGATCGAAGGAAAAGGCACTGAACGGCCATTCACCGGAGAGTACGACGATTTTTATGAGGACGGCGTCTATATCTGCAGGCGGTGCAACGCGGAGCTGTACCGATCCGACACAAAATTCGATGCGCACTGTGGCTGGCCGGCGTTCGACCAGGAGATTGAGGGAGCAGTGACTAGATTGCCGGATCCCGATGGCCAGCGCATCGAAATCGAGTGCACAAACTGTGGCGGTCATCTGGGTCACGTGTTTCTCGGAGAACGCCTGACTGATAAAAACACGCGCCACTGCGTAAACTCACTCTCGATGAAATTCGTCTCATCCTAAGTTCCCTGCGTCCACGAGCAACTCTAAACGCAGTCAAACCTCTTTTAAATCTTTTCCTCTTTCAGCCAATCCACTACCATGAACTCTGTGGCTGGACCGGCGTGCCAACAGATATCGAACGTCCCAGGGCACGGCCTCTGGAACAATTAGTCCCTTGAGGCCAAATCGTGAGAAGGCTTGTTCTCCCCTACCCTCTGATGGTACTCAATAGCTCGCGAGCACTTTGGTGCTTTTATCTTGCTGTCGCCTTGGGGACCTTTTTGCTCGTGGCCTGTTCACAGGCCCCTGCCACGGCTGTAGATAAGACGCCGACAGCCACCAATCCTGTTCCGACTCCAGCACTCCCGCCCGCATCGACCACCATCGACGAAGTAGCCACAGACGAAGCCAAGGAAGAACCAGCACCCGGCGACCAGGCTAACGCGCATATGTCTATCACTAACGACGAAGACGCGCTCAACAGCCGGGTAAAGATCGTCAACGAGGATCTTCCGATTGATCCGGTTGAGACCAACGGCGATATGTCGGCCCCATCCAACCCCTACCAACCCCAACCCGCAGCCATATTAGGCGTCGATAATCCAGTTCTAATGGTGTTGAACGTCTCGGCGCTCACTAGGCCTGGCAGTTGGTCGACAGCCATTGGAGGGAGCGCCTCCACACGGAGAGGGCAGGCCGGTTCAGAACTGGGGACACGAGACAACTCAGGTAGGTCCGGGTCGCAGAAGGCGTCGGAGATCGTCCTAACGTTAGTTGCCGAGGTGTCGCCGCCCATTGTTGCCTGCCAACTGGTCCAAGCGACCTCCATCGCAATCAAGGGTGAATTCGCCTACGTCAGCTACAACATGCGAGGAGAATCTTTCTTGGGTGCTGTAGACGTATTTGACATCAAGAATCCTGACAGACCTAGGCTGGTCTCCGAAGCCATCTTCTCGGACTCAGATATCCACTCACTCACCTTTGATGGTGGGAAAGTCTACGCGGCGCAAGGTACGGGTGCTGCCGGATTCGAGACTCCCTCCGCATTTGAAGTGATCACAACAAAGAAAGGCAAGCTCGTTCTCGAAGACAATGCAAAGACCGACCTGCCCAGCTTCGCCGGCACGAGTGTGATCGTATCGGGCAAATATATCTACGTCACGAGTGGAAACACCGGAGGCGTCTCGGTATTCGACAAAAATAACTTCGAACTCAAGAAGCACATCCCCTTGCACGACGCAAGGTGGGTCGATGTCGAAGACGACCTGGTTGTGGTGGTGCAAGGATCCCCTGGTCAGGTGTCAGTGTTTGACGAAAAGACCCTCACACTGCTCAACACCTTTTCCTTCAATGGGGCTAACGTCCCGGAATCCAAATCCACGGTCCAGGTGCTCGGCGAGAAGGCATGGATCGCAGCTGGGCCCGGTGGAATGCAGTCCCTCAGCATCGTTACTGGGGAGGTTGTTGGGACCGTGCCATTGCCTTTGGTACCAGACCTTGACCCATCGGTAGTCACAACAAACGCCGTATCTGAGCATGGCAGTTTGGTATTCATATCCAATGGCGAGGCCGGCGTCTATCTCGCTGAAGCAGCCAAGGACATCGATAAGACCGCGACCGATACCCCTCAAGAAATCGTTCTGCTGGGGAAGCTTAGATTCGGCGACCTACAGTCCGCTAATCACGTCGAGCACAGAGGCAAGATGCTATTCGTGGCGGCAGGTAGTGGTGGGCTCAAAATCGTGAAGGTGGAAAGACCGAAAACCGACTAAAACGCGACCAGGCTGATACAACTACCTGGGGTTCGGGTACAACTGAGCCTGATCTGAGTGGTTTGCGAACTCCCGCCTGACATCGCAATCGACCGGCTCGTTGCAGAGCGTAGAACAGCGGTACCGGTCCAGACAAATGAGAGAACCGTGCCAAACAGCGTACGCGAGGGTAATCGAATTGAGAGCCCGGTCGCTGTGGAGGGAGAGTGGGAGTGGCACGATCGGCTGCAGTGTGGTGGAGATAGGGGGACTCGAACCCCCAACCTCGGCGTTGCGAACGCCGCGCTCTCCCAGTTGAGCTATATCCCCGCAACTGAAACCACCGCCAATTATAACGCCTGCCGCAACCCACAGACAAGCCGCCGCGTGTAGGGTCGCGCACTCATTGGATGGACGGTCGAACACGACGTCTTAGCCATATCCACGCAAGCGCGGCGGAAGATCCGAGTATGGCGCCCACGGTATCGAACCCGATGTCCAGCCAGCTCGGGTACCGGCCAGGCACAAACGACTGGTGAAATTCGTCACTAGCACCGTACACAGTAGTGACTACCACAACAACCACCCACTGGACGAATAGGCCTATAGTGCCCGGTACAGTAGCGCCGCCAGGACGCCAAACTCGATCAGGTGGGCGGTCACCTGGTTCGCCACAACCGGCGCGGAGCGCGAAGCCTTCGCGGAGCCTGCAGATTCGAGGGCTTCGGACGAGAGGCTGGAGGCCGCGAATATCAGGGCCATC
>Ga0302123_10002401_pt1 | contig 12723 bp, 9 predicted proteins | sample CB21_321_MG_FD_203109 | JGI IMG/M metagenome (GOLD analysis project Ga0302123, IMG submission 203109) | Marine microbial communities from Western Arctic Ocean, Canada - CB21_32.1 | ecosystem: Environmental > Aquatic > Marine > Oceanic | place: Canada: Western Arctic Ocean | collected 2017-09-28 | reverse complement strand
GCTCATGGCCATTCCCACGATGGTTTCAGCACTGATCCTCGCCCCCAAGGTGATGGATGCGGCTCGCAGCTACTTCCGCCGGATGGAAAACACGCCTTCTCCATAGCCTCTGTTGGCGTGAGGTGGTGCGGCCCAATGCCTACGCAGCTACCGTTTCTTCGCGGCGAGGGCGAAGTTGATCCCACTGCATGGTGACCTTGCGGCCGAAGGTCTAGATGCGGCAACGCGCTTCCGATTCTAGGGTATACCCGGTGTCAAGTTTCCTACGCCCTACGGGGCTTGGTCTGTGGTGCGGCTGACCCGGGGCTGACGCCCCGGGCTACTTTCCGGCGCCCCTTTGGGGCTTTTCCGCGATCGGACTTTGCCCCTCAGGAGTGTCCCCACCGGGCAAGCGAAATGTATTTCTGGCGACGTTTGGGGTTGGCCTGAAGGGCGTGATTCGCGACGTCCAGGCGTGGTACCAGGCGGGGACGGGTCGGGAGCCTTAGGTAAAGGCTTCGATGGTCGCGGGGGCATTGCCCTCGAGACGGTTGTTGACGTAGAGGTAGGCGGGGCGTTGGTCGCGGCGGGCTTCGGTGACGAGGCGTTCGAGCGAAGCCCGTCCCTCGGGATAGGGATCTTGGATGGACTCGTAGGGCTGAAAACTCTGGACGGCCTGTTTGTAGCCGCGGCCGGGACGAAGAAGCGCTCGCGACACGAGAAAGTCGGCGGTAACGGCGTCGGGGATGTCGAGCTGCTCGGCTAGGCCCGGCATGCGCGTCCAACTATTGAAGACATGGGCGACGTTGTGCGCACGCAGACATTCGAAGTAGCGCGGCTCGAGGAACTCGCGGTTGCGTACCTCGACGGCGTAGCGAAAGCCTGTCGGAAGCTTTGCGAGAAAGGGGCCGAGGTCTTCGACGAAGTCACGGGCGCCGTTGGGATCGCTTTCCTTCGAGAGCTCCCCGAACTCGAAGATGAGCGGGCCGAGGCGGTCGCGGTAGGGCCGGAGCACGTCAGTGAACTGGGCTTGGAACCGGGCGACGTCGAGGAAGGAAGAGTTGCGGGCACCGGCCAGCGCGCCATGGCGATCGAGCTTGGGCCAGACGCGGGTGGTGATGTCCTGCGGCACCTTGAGGCCGAACTGAAAGTTTGCGGGGACCTGCGAGAAGAGGCGGTCCCAAAAGGGCGTTTCGTAGAAGCGGTAGAACGAGAAATCTCCACAGACCGTGGGGAAGACTTCGGCGTACTCGGCGAGGCACTCTTGTTCGAAGCGCTTCTTGGAAAAGCCGCGGCGTCCGCGGTAGCGGTCGTCGGTGTAGATGGAGCCGAGCCAGCCGGGATATTTCCAGGAGCTAGTCCCGATGTAGATGTTGTCGGTGGCGAGCCGCTGGAGGCGCGCGGCATAGTCCTCGCGCGGGACGCCGGCGATCTCGGGTTTATCGAACAGGGGCAGCATGGCGCGGCAGTGCTCATTCTGCCGCACTTCACTCGCGTGGCGGCTAGCCGATCAGCTTCCAGATTTCGAAGATGCGTTTGGCACCGGAAACCCAGACCTGCAGAAGGGCGGCTGACCAGAAGGACGCATAGCCGCGGATCCGGACCCAGGTTGCTTTTCGGATGTAGCGACGGTCTTGAGCTTGATCGTCGATGAGTGCTTCGCGGTACTCGTCGGTTAGGTTGCCGAGGATTTCATCGAAGACTCGATCGACGGTTTTGGGTGGATAGAGGAAGTTCGCGATTCGAGCGAGGCGTGCACCTGGCGGGTAGTGGACTCGTGGGTTGGTTCTCTGTTTCCGGCGCCTCGATTCCAGGAGTGATCGCGTCGATTCGAGCAATCGCCGATACATGGGCAATCGGCGCTTTGGGAGCAACAGACCTAAGCCTTGAATTGCAAGGAATTGATCGAGTTCCTCACGTGTAACCTTTAGCTCCGCCGTCCCAACTTCCACCGCCTGGTTGTTCATTACGTCAGCCCCTCGGCCCATTTGAGGGCGGCGGCTTGGTGGGCGGCTAGGACGCGGTTGCCGTGGCCGGTGACTTGATAGATACGGCGGGGGGCGCCGGCGACGCCGGGCTCGAGTGCCTGTTCTTTCTTGGATTGGACGAGGCCGCGATCTTCCATGCGGTTGAGGAAGACGTAGACGGTGCCGCGTTTGAGTTCGCCGTCGGAGTTATTGACGAGTTCGAGGCCGTAGGATTCGCCTTGCGCGACGAGTTGGCGGAGGATGACGCGCTCTTTGCGGGATAGGCGTGGGATTTCGATATCGTCCATGAGTTGACTTGATGTCAGGTATTGGCTGACTGACTGTAAGACTGCCTCGTCCGTGGGGCCGTGTCAAGAGTTTTTACCGCTCTCGGGTCAGACGAAAGGTGGAGCGGCGGTGGGGTGTGGGTTTTCCGGCACCCCTTTGGGGCTTTTCCGCGGGCTTAGCCCGCGGGCGCGCAGATTTACACCCGCGCCTCCTTTTCTTCTGGCTTGGATCTGGGTCAGGGGCCCGCTCCATGACTGTCGTGTTCTGGCTTGGATCGATGCGCAAAGGCCGCGGACCCCAAAAGCGGGGACGACGCTACGGGTTTCTCAAGAGGCAAAAGAAAAGGCCCCACCGTTTCCGGTGGGGCCTTTTGAGGTTTAGCGCGGGCCAGCTACGAAGCCGGCCCGGCTGGGTTAATGGTTAGAGCCCTAGATCCGAGATGATGACCATGACCCTGGCGAAGGATCGCAGTCCGAGTTCATCTCTGACCTCTAGCTCGAATTCATACTGACCGGTGCCGCCGTCGAACCGCACGCGCGCCCGTTCGGCGCCTTGGTCGAGGATTGTGGCCGATAGGCTGCCGACGCTGCGGTAGATCCGCGTGAGGTCGTCGCCATCCGGGTCGAATGACGTGCTGCCGTTGATCACGCCGACCGTCCCATCCCCGCGGCCCTGGATCAACCACGGCGCGGTCAGCTTAGCCACCGGCGAGTGGTTGATGTTCTCGACCTTGACGATCACGATAGCCGAAGCTTCGGTGCCGTCAACATCCGTCGCGTTGAGCGAGTAGGTTGTTGTCACGGTCGGGTTGACGGTGACTTCGCCGCTGAGCGGCACCTCGCCCACACCCGTGATCACGACCTTAACCGCGTTCCGGGTATCCCACTTCAAGACAGCGGGGTCGCCCGGTACGGCCAACTGGCCAGGATTAGCGGTGAACTCAAGAATCTCGACCTGCGCCGCGAGTCCGCGAACCGTAACCGTGGACGTCGCCGTTACCTCACCCACGTTGTTGCGGGCGGTAATGGTGTAGGTCGTGGTCTGGTCGGGCGTGACGGTCGTCGAGCCTTGCGGGCTCACCGTGCCGATGCCCGAGATGGTCACGTCGTCGGCGTTACGCGTATCCCACGTCAACGTCGATGTCGCACCGCGGACGATCGCCGAAGGCGTCGCGAAGAAGTTCGCGATGATCGGCGGATCTTTCGGTTCGGGCTCTGGCAGCGGATCGACCGTTACGGTCACCGTCTGGTTGAGCTCACGCTTCGGATTCCGCGCCGTGAGTGTATATGTCGTGGTCTCGGTCGGGCTGACCGTGGCGCTGCCGCCATTGGGGTCCACCTGGCCGATGCCGGAGATTTCGACTTCCGTTGCGTTGCGGGTTTCCCAAATGAGCGAGGATGCCTCGCCTTCGGTGATCCGAAGCGGTTCGGCCGTGAAGCGTAGGATCGAGATCTCGCGCTCCAGCGTGTTGACCGTTACACGATCGGTTCCGGCGCCGCCCTGATCGTCCCGGACGGTTAGACGGAAGTGATAGGTCTGGCCTTCGTCGGCGGTGAAGTTCGCCTGGGCGGTACTGCCGCCGCTGAGCGCCACACTCGGACCGGCGATCTGCTGCCACTCGAAAGTGATCGGGTCGCCGTCAGGATCGGATGAAGCGGAACCATCGAGAACGACGGCGCCAGCCTCGATCCCAATCAGGTCAGGACCGGCGTCAGCCACCGGAACGTCATTGCCCGTGCGGACCGAACGCGTTAGCACTTCATACCGGATGCGGGGGATATCCACCGGGACGGGTCGGTCGGAGTCCTGACCGTAGTCCTTCGGGTTCATCCATTTGCCGAACTGCAGGCCGACAGCGACTCGGCCCGGGTTCTCTGTATAGATGTAGTTCTCGTTGACACCGGCTTCGGCGGTGAACGCCACGCGCTCGGTGATCGGATGGATGTAGCGGATGGTGCCGCCGGCCTTGGTGGACGCCACTTCGCGGAACTGCGCGCCGAGGTTCCCTTCAAACCAGGAGTCACCCCAGGCGGCGACTGCCGTGCTGAAGCCGACCTGTTCGACGATGTTCAAGTAGCTCTCTTCGAACATATTGGGTCCGAGAACGCGGGTGTCGAGCACCGCGCCTTCCAGGAATCCGCGGGTGCCGAACAAGCCGACGCGGCCGCGATTGAAGATGTAGTCGAACGTACCGGAAACCTGTCCTAGAGCGCCGGCGTTGGCGAACTCGTTGAATTTCACGTACTTGAAACTCGAGAACACGCCTGCCTGGAAGTTTCCGAAGCGGTTGACGAGACCGATGTCGACCTGGCCTTCATCCCGCATGAAGTTGTGCATGAACTCGCCCTGTGCCTGAATCGCCATGTTCTTGCGGAAGGGCACAAAGGTGCGTCCCTGGCCGGTGACGGTCAGATTGCCGTTCAACGTGTCAGGACCGGTGTTGAAGTTGACCGCGGAGTACTTCGGTCCACTCTTGGTTTCGTCGCGAACGATCTCGCGGACCTGCTCCTTGGTGGCTGCCGGAGGCGCGGCGGCGGCTCGTTTCACGCCGTCCTGGATGCCGGTCTGCGCCTGCTTGAGCTTGTCGATCTCGCCGCGCAGGTCATCGTTTTCGTTCTTGAGGTTCTTCAACATCGCCATGATGTCGTCGAGCTTCTCGAGCTCTTTAAGGATCTTGTTGCAGCACTCTTCCTGTGCTTTCATCAGGTCGTCGAGCGACGTGATGGCTTCACTGACGCCCCCGTCGCTGACGATATTGCCGTCGCCGTCCTTGACGATCACTTCGACGCGCCGGTTCATCCAGCGGCCCTCGCGCAACTCGTTGGCGGCGGTCGGCGATTTCTCTCCGAGCGTCTCGACGCTGATCTGGCTTGCGCTCGCCCCGTACTTAACGAGGAACTCGCGTACGGTTTCTGCGCGCTGCTGTGCCAGGCGGGCGTTATAGTCGTCGGTTCCCTTGTGGTCGGCGTGGCCTTCCAGGGTGACCTTGTAATCGCCGTGCTGCTTGAGTAGTTCCGCCAAGCGCAACAGGCTGGGATAACCGTCAGTGAGGACGGAGCGATCAAATGCGAAGTTGATCTCTTCCCAGTCCCCCTTTTGGACATCGGTCGTTAGACCTTGACCGAACAAAGAGATGGCGGTGAGCCAAACGAGACCTAATCGAAGCAAGTTTTTACGGATCATAGCGGGAGCTTCCTCAACGAAAAGTGAAATTCAACATCCCTTTTCGCGGCCGCGGGGGGCTGTACGGGTGCGTTCACAAGTCCACAAACGAGTGCTTTAGGATACCATACGGGGCCCGATGCCTAAATACGTATTTACCTGATTGTTTGGCCGAAAACAGCCCGCGCTATTGGATAGATCGGCTGCACGTACGGAATGTTACACCGGTGGCGGCTTAGCCCCGTTGTCCAAGTCGGGTAGGGGTCTGTGTCAGGGGAGTCAGGCGTCGCGACGGTTCAAGCCTGCTGTGCTGCTATGGCCTCGGCGACTGCCTCACGGAAGGCGACTAGGGAATCCTCAAGAGCCTCTTGAGTGATCATTAACGGCGGGCAGATCTTGACCGTCCCGCCGCCCGGGCCTACCGGGCTGAACATCAGCAGGCCCTTCTCGATGGAGCGCTTGACGATCTCGAAGGCCAGTGTGGCATCGGGCTCGCCTGTCTTGGGGTCGGCGAGGACAAAGCCCGCGACAAGCCCTTTACCGATGACAGCGGCGACTTGGTTGTGTTGGCCCTTTATTTCGTGTAGGTTGCGGTGAAGGACCTCACCCATTCGTTTCGCGTTCCCGACGAGGTCTTCTTCGACAATCGTCTCGATATTCGCCAGCGCCGCGGCACAGCAAACCGGGTTTCCGGTGTGGGTTGAGGTCATGCTGCCGGGGGCGTGTAGGTCCATGACGTCAGGACGACCGGCGACGGCGGCGAGGGGTAGGGAACTGCTGATTCCCTTGCCGAAACAGGTGAGGTCGGGGACGATTCCGTAGTGCTCAAAACCCCAGAAGGTGCCCGTGCGTCCGAAGCCGGCCTGGACTTCGTCGCAGACCAGCAGCGCCTTGTGTTGGTCGCACCATTTCCTTAAGCTCTGCATGAACTCTACGGGGGCAAATGCTGCATCCGCTCCTTGATAGGTTTCGAGGATGACACCTGCCACGGAGTCCGCCGGTACGCCTTGTTCTTGCAGGACTCGCTCGAATGCCTCGAAGCTGGTGTCGGTCTGGCGGAAGCCGTCGGGGAACGGGACCTGGACGAATCCCGGGTCGAGATGGCCGATCCATTGTTTCAGCGCCGGGATGCCGCCGGCTTGCTGGGAACCCATTGTTCGGCCGTGGAAGGCGTTGGCGAACGAGACGATGACGGTTTTGGGTGTGCCACCGACGCTCGCTCCATAGGTTCGGCAGAGCTTGATGGCGCATTCGACGGTTTCGGAGCCGGTTGTGAGCAGGAAAACCTTCTTCAACGGTTCCGGCAGAAGGGATGCCAGCTTTTCGACTAGCGCCAGCCGCATCTCGCTGGGAAAGCAGTAGTTTGTGAGCAGGCCGTGCTCGACTTGTTTGCGGATGGCTGCGTTGACGCGCGGCGCGTTGTGTCCGGCGTTGGTGATGAGGACGCCCGACGACCAGTCGATCCACTGGTTGCCCCAGCGGTCGCGGACCAGGAAGCCTTGGGCTTGGTCCCAGATGACCGGGGGTTGGCCCTGCATGGCGCGGGGTTCGACGGCCTGGAGACGTTTGAGTAGCGGGATGGATTCGGGGACCGGTAGTTGGGTGACGATCTTGCGGAACTTGGTCTCAACAGGGGGAACCGACTGTGGTTCCAGGGAGAAGGCGGGCATTTCAGACCTCGGGGCTCAGTGGCGGAAAACGAAGGATCATTCTATCGCAGGGTTCGCGGGGCATCCGTTCGTCGTGTTCCGTGATGCGGACAACAAGGACGGAGGCGCGGAGGTGAATCTGTGCGTGCGGGCGTGAACCCGCGTTGACTGAAAGGAAGTGGCCCGGATGCAATGGTTTGAGGTTGTTTGGTGATGGGGTGAACCCCAACGCTGAGGCAAGGAAAGTGGGACAAGGCGGCTACTGGACGATGCAGCCGTCGCGCATCTTGACGGTGCGGTGGGCGAACGCGGCCGCTTCGGCGTCGTGCGTGATCATCAGGATGGTTTGCCCGAGGCGCTCGTTTAGATCCCGGAGTACCTGTAGAACGACCTGCGAATTCTCGGTGTCGAGGTTCCCGGTCGGTTCGTCCGCTAGTAGAATCGCGGGCTGATTCACGATGGCGCGCGCGATGGCGACTCGCTGTTGTTCTCCGCCCGAGAGCGCGCGTGGCTTGTGGTCGAGACGCTTGTCGATTCCCAGGGTTTCCAGCGTTTTCAGAATTGTTGTGTTCAGGTCCCTCTCGCCGGTGGCGATCTCTCGCACCATGCGGATATTGTTGCGGACGCTGAGCGTTGGGAGTAGATTGAATTTCTGGAAGACAAAGCCAACGGTCGTCTTGCGCAGTTGCGTCCGTTCGGCTTCCGTCATCTGAACGAGATCCCGGCCGTCTACGGTTACCCGGCCCGCCGTCGGGGGCGTCAGTCCGCCAACGACGTGAAACAAGGTCGATTTGCCCGAGCCGGACGGGCCGACCACCGCGACGAACTCGCCCCGCCGAATGTCGAGGTTTACCCCGCGTAGGGCGTGGACGTCTACATCCCCATTCTGGAAACTCTTCCGCAGATCGCGAACTTCAACCATCGCGGACTCAGTCATACGACAAGGACTCCAGAGTGTCCTGGCGGACAGCTTTCCATGCCGGGTAGACGACACCGAGCCAGGCCGCGGCCAGGGTGATAGCACCCGCAATCGGCCACCAATCCGGCACGATGGCCTGCACCATCGAGGCGGGGATGAAGAACTGGATCAAGGCGCGGGTCCCGAAGCTGAACAGAATCCCGGCGATCGTGCCCAGCGCAGCCAGAACTGCTGTCTCGCGCGCCAGAATGCCAAAGATGTAGCTCGGCGAAGCGCCAACCGCCTTGAGGATGCCGATTTCACGAGTCCGCTCCAGAATGGCGGTGTGCATCGAGAGGAAAACGAGCAGAAAGCCGAACAGGACGGCAAGCCCGATGACGACGCCCGTGAAGATCCGCAGTTCCGGCAGGCTGCTAGCGGAAAACTGCGACGTGAACTCCTCCAGCGAATAGACCTGGTAGCCGGTGAGCTTCTCTTTGAGGAAGTCGAGCGTGGACGCCAGGTGACTTGGGTCATCCAGTTTGGCGTAGACGATCGAAAGCCGTTCTTGGGTGCCCGTCAATTCCTGCAAGATGTCGATGGGGACGATGACACGGGCCAGCTTGCCGGGCTCGACGACTCCGCAGACCTTCCAATCGCGATCGAGCATCGGGATCGTGTCGCCCACCCCAAGGTCGTTTTGGTGTGCATAGTACTCGTCGATGATGATGTCATCCGGCTTCGAAAACGGTCCACCGGATACGAACCGGAAGCCGTCGCTCATCTTGGTGAAGTTGTCGTAGTCAATCCCGGTGATGCGCTTGAGACCACCAAGGGGGTAGACGACGGAGCCGGTCGCGAGTTTGACGTGTGGCTGGGACCCAACGAAGGCCAGGAGCTTCTGTGTCATCGGAGCCGAGCTGAGCCCGATAGCGGACGAACCGGGCGGGAGCACGAGAATGTCAGCGCCGATTCCCCGCGCGCGCTGCTTTTGGTCTTCGAGCATACCCCGGCTCAAACCCACCAGGCTGAGCATCATCGTGACGCCGAGACCGATAGCGAGCGTGGTCAGCAGGGTGCGCACCTTGCGGTGTACCAAGTTCTCGAAGACCAGCCTGTAGACCATGGGGGAAGGCATGATAGGTGCCGAAAGAGGGTGAAGCCCTGATCTTACATGTTGTTACGCGAAAGAGTAAGGTGCCGTTGCGAGTTCTGTGACCGCGAAGAGCACTTTCTTCCTGGTGATGCGGAATCCCTCATAATGATTGGGCCATGGTATTACGTCTGATCGCTCTGTTTGCCCTCGCAGGGCTCGCGTTGCCCGCGGCTCCGCCGAATATCGTGTTCATTCTGGCGGATGACATGGGGTACGGCGATGTGCGGGCACTGAACCCGGATTCACGGATTCCGACGCCGAATCTGGACCGGCTTGCGGGTCAAGGGATGACGTTTACGGATGCTCATACGCCGTCGGCTGTCTGTACCCCGACCCGCTACGGCCTCATGACCGGGCGCTATGCCTGGCGGACGCGGCTGACCAAGGGCGTCCTCAATGGCTACGGCGAGCCCCTGATCGAGCCTGGCCGTCAGACGGTGGCGGCGTTCTTGCAGAGGCATGGTTATTACACCGGGATGGTCGGCAAGTGGCACCTCGGGCTGGGATTCGCGAAGGATGCGGATGGCGCGTTCGACTTCTCGCGACCGGTCTCGGATGGGCCGCACACGCGTGGATTCGACTATTCGTTCATCATTCCGGCGTCGTTGGACTTTCCACCGTATATCTACATCCGCGACGGCGCGATCGAGCGGTTTCCGCTGGTGCGCCAGGCCGCGCAGAAGTTTCCGGCGTTTCTCCGCGAGGGCGAGCGGCAACCGGACCTCATCATGGAGAACGTCCTTGACGATCTGGCGCTCGACGCTGGGCGCTTCATCAAGCAGCGAGCGGCGGTCGACCGGCCCTTCTTCCTCTACGTAGCGCTGACGGCACCCCATAAACCCGTCTTGCCACACCCCCGCTTCCGGGATCAGACCTCCGTCGGGCCGTACGGCGACTTTGTATCCCAAGTGGACGCGACGGTGGGCGATGTTCTCCAAGCGCTAAAGGATTCGGGAGTTGCTGACGACACCCTTGTCATCTATACAAGCGACAATGGCTCGTTCATGCACCGGCTGGATGAGCCCGGCGAGCCCGACCACGTCGGCGACGAGACGATTCAGGGCTATCGCCCCGAGCACCACCGGGCGAACCACGTTTTTCGAGGAACCAAGGCCGATATTTGGGAAGCCGGCCACCGTGTGCCGTTCTTTGCACGCTGGCCGGGGACGATCAAAGCGGGCTCAAAGGCTGCGGATACGATCTGCCTCACGGATTTCTTCAGTACGGTCTCCGAGATCGTGGGCGATGACCTGCCCGACGGCTCGGCGGAGGATAGCTTTAGCTTTTTGACTCAGTTGAAGGGCCGTAGACCCACGACGCCCCGAGCGCCTGTGATTCACCATTCCGTCGCCGGGATGTTCGCGATTCGCGACGGGAAGTGGAAGCTGGTGCTCGGCAACGGGTCCGGTGGACGTGAGAAGCCCGCCGGTACGCCGTTTGAGAAGCCGTATCAGCTCTTTGACTTGTCGGCGGATATCGGCGAGCGTGAGGACGTGATCGCTCAGAACGCCGACGTAGCCCAACGGCTGGAAGCAACCGTGGCCGATTTCCGATCGAGGGGCAGGAGCCGGTGAATAGGTTACGTAGGTTGGAGGCCCGATGGAACGTCGACCCGGAGGTCGACGCCGCCGGCCGGGAGGCCCGCGCCACTGGCTAGCGACCGCGCTGGCCGTATGCGTCAACTTCACAAATGTCAGAACATCATCTACTAGGTCTAGCCTCCATCCTTATCGTCGGGATCGGGGCCCGTTGGATCGCTTGGCGGCTTCATTTACCCTCGATTCTGCTGCTGCTGATTTGCGGCATTATCGTGGGCCCGGTTACAGGTTTTCTTCGGCCAGGCGAACTCTTCGGAGAGCTATTGCTGCCGGTCGTCTCACTCTCGGTCGGCATCATTCTCTTTGAGGGAGGGCTCAGCCTTAGCATTCGAGACCTGCGCGAGGTGGGAGGGGTTGTCCGCAACCTCGTCACCGTAGGCGTCCTCGTAACATGGGTCCTCACGGCGGCGGCGGTCCACTGGATCGTTGGCTTCGAGTGGGTTCTGGCCATACTGTTCGGCGCGATCCTGGTGGTCACCGGCCCGACGGTGATCATTCCTCTACTGCGCCACGTTCGCCCGAGCGGCCAAGTCCGCACCATCGTCAAATGGGAAGGCATCCTCAACGACCCGATCGGCGCGCTTCTGGCTGTCTTGGTCTACGAGGCAATCCTTGCCGGGGGCTTTACGGGGCAGGGGCAGGCCGGGGAGGCGGCGTCACTGTTCTTCAGCTCGGTCCTGATCGGTTGCGTGGTGGGGGTGGTTTTCGCCGGCTTGATGCTGCTGCTGCTGAAGTTCTACCTGCTGCCGGACTTTCTCCAGAACGCCTTTTCGCTAACGATGGTCGTGAGCGCGTTTACTGTCTCGAACGAGCTGCGTACCGAGTCCGGCCTGTTGGCGACCACCGTAATGGGTATTGCCCTGGCCAACCAGCGAATCTCAGCCGTCAAGCACATCGTCGAATTCAAAGAGAATCTGCGCGTGCTGATCATTTCGAGTTTGTTCATCATCTTGGCCGCGAAGCTTGACCTAGAAGATCTCCTAGACCTCAGCGTTCCGGGCTTCTTCTTTCTATTGGTCCTGATATTCGTCATTCGCCCGGCGGCGGTATGGGTCTCGTGTTTGGGTTCGAATGTGAAACGCCCGGAGCGAATCTTCCTCGCCTGGATGGCGCCTCGAGGCATCGTCGCGGCGGCGGTTTCGTCGATTTTCGCCGCGCGCCTTGTGGACGCTGGTTACGAAGATGCGGGCAAGTTCATCCCACTGGCATTCTTCGTCATCATCGGCACAGTCGCCGTGTACGGTCTCAGTGCCTTTACCGTTGCTAAGCGCCTGAATCTCGCCGAACCCGAGCCCCAAGGTGTGCTTTTCGTGGGCGCGCAGCCCTGGGCACGCCGCATCGCGCTGGCGCTCAAGGAGGCCGGGTTCGCCGTCGCGCTCGTCGACAGCAATCGGGCTCATATTTCGGCTGCTCGGCTGGAAGGGTTGAAGGCCCACTATGGCGAAATCCTCTCCGAGCATGTGTTGGACGAGATTGACCTCTACGGTGTCGGTAAACTACTCGCCGTCACCCCGAATGAGGAGGCCAACTCGCTGGCCGCTCTCCATTTCAGCGAGATCTTCGGCCGCAAAGAGGTCTACCAACTGGCTCCCGACCCCGGCGATCTCGGACCCCGCCGTTCGCTATCAGTACATCACCTCAATGGACGTCTGGCATTCTCGAACTTGCTTGGTCACGGTGGACTCGAAGAGCGGTTTCGCGATGGCGCGGAACTGAAGAGCACCAAGCTTTCCGACAAGTTCGACTACGCCGCGTTTCAGGCGCGATACGGCCATGTACTGCCGCTCTTCCGCATCAGCAAGGCGGGTGATTTGAGTGTGGTCGCCGGCGATGCTATAACCGAACCGCGCCCGGGAGAGACACTGCTCGCGTTGGTCGACCCGGTAAGTTCGACCGAGAGTGAACACACTGACGAGACGCCCTCAGAGCAGGGAGCCTAGGAGTCTGTCCGAGTATTGACGTTCGCTGCTTTGTTAAGTCCGAGAGAACCGCGAAGGGTATCGGATGAATCGACGCATGGCTTTGG
>Ga0302123_10002394_pt1 | contig 12749 bp, 12 predicted proteins | sample CB21_321_MG_FD_203109 | JGI IMG/M metagenome (GOLD analysis project Ga0302123, IMG submission 203109) | Marine microbial communities from Western Arctic Ocean, Canada - CB21_32.1 | ecosystem: Environmental > Aquatic > Marine > Oceanic | place: Canada: Western Arctic Ocean | collected 2017-09-28 | reverse complement strand
CGATGAAATCGCGGCGACAACTGTATAGCGATCGCAAAGCCTATCGGATCGCGGCCCCTGCCGTAAAAAATCCGGCTCCTTGACCCTGTGCAGTCCTGGTTAAAAGCTGACACATTTGGTTCTAAGAATATAACCCTGTAGGATGGCCGTTCCGCAATTTGACGCCGCATTTCCCCGCATCGTACGAGTTCGGTCTGAATACATGCTGGAACTAGACGCATTGATACCCCGAGTCGATATCGCCGGCCTGGAGGAACGGCGCTACGATCCCGATCCCGAACCTCTCTACGTATTAGAAATCGTCGAAATCGTCAAAGTCGTCGAAGTCGTCGAAATCGTCGAAATCGTCCGGATCTTCGACTTTTTCCTGCTGATCCGATTGCTCTGGAAATTTGCCGTCTTTCCATAACTTGACGACGTGCTTTGTCGTGAGCCATTCACCTTTGAATTTGACGTAGCCGGCTTTGCGTAACGCGGCGATGAGCTGCTTGTCATGGGTTCGTTTCATTTTGCGTTCGAATTTGATCTTCTTCTCGAAGAAAGCCTTCTGCACATAATCTCGCCGCAGGCGATCGGCGAGCTGTTGATTGAAAGCCGTTTCCGGAAGGTCACGTATCGATACTTTGAGGCTGTTAACTTTGACGTGGGTATCGCCGATCCACGTAATCGGGCCTTGGACCGGCCGGCCGGATACAGTGACGTGTATCTCCTGGCCGAGCTCGTATATCGGATAGATGTTTGCTGCCTGTGCTTCCGTTTTTTCCTGTACTGCAGCGGAAAAGTTTTGCCGGATACGCTTTTCAATTTTGCGATCCACCGCGTACTCGATGCGTTGGATAGTCGCGTATTTTGGTCTTTCGAGGTGCCTGAGATTGATTTTATAGCGCTTCAAGATTTTCGCTGGCGGATGCCCTGCGCTCGCGTCCGGTATGCAACAGGCAACGATCAGAAATGCGAGGAGCATTGCGACCTGGTAGCGAAGGCTGCTGAACATCGTCTGTGATTTGTGAGTGTTAGTACTGATCGTAATCACCTCGTTTGGTCCGTATAGCCGTTCATGATTTTGGTGCGGTCAATGATCGAGAATGTCGGTTTATTTCAATCACGCGTCAACGTCGGGTTGGAATTGCCGACTCATTCATCCCCACCGAAATCATCGAAATCATCGAAATCATCGAAATCATCGATTTCATCGGGTTCATCAGGCAGGTGTGATTGTTCTGGAAATTCGCCGCTATCCCAAATTCGTACCGCATGGCGGGTCGTGATCCATTCATTCTCGAAATAGACGTAGCCGTTCTCGCGCATCAAGCCGGCGTATATTTTATCGCGCCGCCGAGCCATTTTTGCTTCGTACCTGTCTTTTTTCTTGAAAAAATTCTTGCGCAAATACTTCTTCTGAAGACGGTCCGCCAGTTGCTTGTCGAAAGCGGTTTCCGGGAGGTCTCGCCTGGAAATCAAGATGCCATCGACCATGACATGATAGGGACGGATCTGTGTGAGCACGCCTGTGACATTCCGCCATCCTACTGTGACGTGTACGACCTTGCCGCGTTCAAAATATGGGTACAGACGCTCGGCTTCCGCTTCGACTTGCGCCAGCGCTTTGTCGGTGAATTTGCGCTTGACGTCCCGTTCGATTCGTTGGTCGGCAAGATACTCGATGCGCATTTTGGGTAGGTACTTTTCCTTTTCCAGATGCTTGAGATCGATCTTGTAGCGGCGCATGACACGCTGTGGCATGTCAGCGCCACTGCAGAACCCGCACACACCGCACAGGCATGCGAGTGCGAGAGATATCATAGAAAAACAGCGGGTTGCCATTTGTCGTAGCCGGGTTGCGTTGTGAACGAATACCGTTTATACGGTACACTCGCTCCGGTAATTTCGACAGCCCTGGACGGGCAAGGGGGCGCAGCTATTCGTGAACAAGGTAATCGAAGAGATTTAAGGGCAGTTGGGTGGCAGCCACGCAGGCCGCTGCACAGGAAGGCAGAGCCTGGACGAGGTATACTTCCTTAAGAAACACAGAAAATGGATTGGATACGTGCCTTCAGAGTCACTTCGTCTCCCACGTCTCTGACCATTTTGGAAGTGTTGTATTCGTATCCCTCGATTCAATGCGTTTCTGGGCCACGACGAACCAGTATTCACCGCAGAGCCCGGCTACTGAAGTGAGCACCTGGTGTAGTTTTTTGGCAGCCGCGGTGCCCTTGAGGTTCTTTTCTTCGAAATTGACTTTCCACCCCGTGGCCAACCAAATGACGGGCAGAAACATGACGTACAGAATAAACGACTTCATCTTGTACACGGATGCAGTGAAGTCAACACACTGCAAGTCATGTGAATAGAGTTGATAAAGAAATACCGGCAGGTGCGGCGGATAGTTGTGAAACGCGAAGGCAGATTGATGCGGCACGTCGAATCCGATGAATGCACGTTTGACCTTCAGGAAACCGGTCAGAAAAAAATGCAGACGTGAGGTGAGTCTCATGATATTGGGCGTCATCACGATCACATGCCCGCCTTCGGCACACACCCGTCCGAGTTCGCTGACAGGATGGTCATGGTCACTCAGATGCGAGGCTACCTCAAGCACAAGCACACAGTCGAATGAGTTATCCTCATACGGCAGGTGCTTCATGATATCGACGCCGTCGTCGACCTCGATATCTCCGAGCACATCCTCGTACTTCGAAAAATTCGTTCCCCTGACCTTGTAGCCCAGAGTCTTAAGCCGGCTGAGTTCGCCACCTTGACCGCAACTTACCTCAAGTACGGAGCCCCCTGCGGGGACGTGCTGCTGGACGAGTTCGATCGCTTTGGCTTTTCTACTGTCGCGCGATTTCGACATGCATCTCTCGGCAATGTGGCCAACGCTAATGCGGCCGTTTATACGTATACATTGTCGAACATCATAGGCTAAACGATGTAAATCAAGGGATCCGGGTCGATTCTACGCACTTTTTCTGATGATCGATGATTCTTACGTCAAAGACATGTAGATTGACGACAGTGAAACAGAACATCTCATCTCATGACTTAACGATAACGAGATGCTTCGGGTCGCGTTTGCGGATATATTCGACCAGCTGCCCCAACGCCGGAAACTCCGCGGCGCCGGGTTCATCCGTGACGTAGTATGCGTACATCGCCGGATGGTTCTTGACCGCATCGATGTTGCCGTCGAGATACGCCCACTGGTCCGGATGGTGCAACAACTCCGGCCGCACGAATTGTGTCATCCCCCGCAGTCCCTGAGCATGCGCCGTATCCAGGTCAACGACGCTCAGGCAATAGACCGGGTTGAAGCCACCCTCAGCCAGCGTTCCCGCGACATCGGGTGTGATGGCATCGAATCGAGGTGGCGATCCACACCCGGGCCCCTGGCAGTAACTGACGATAGGGGCGCCAACGTGCCACTCACTGCCTTGGGGACACGATCACGTAACGAGTCCCGGGGACAGCAGCGCGAGGCCGAGCAGCAAGCCGGTTCGCATCTTATTCGAAGTTATTTTCGTCATGTTGTCAGCCGTTGTCAAACAGGATTTGACGGTGGGATTCCGTGGTATCGGTAACAGCTTCCGTATAGGCTGTGAAAATCGGCTCCAGCTTATCGACGTCGACGACGCCACTGACTCGTTCGCCTCTGTTGGTCGCCAGAACCAGAGGTCCTTTGTAGTAGACAGAATGCGCGGCATCAACAAAAGCTTTGTTGCGGACCGGTCTGGATTCTTCAACCAGTTGTCCTGAAATCCTCCACGTACTCTGGCCTGCGATCGGCAGCGTCATCCATTGTCCTTCGGGTTCTATCGTATCGTGCTCGCCCGGGAGCCCGCTTTCCGCACGGCAGTTCGTGATCCAGCTCGGTACAAACACCGAGATCTTATCAATTTGCTGTTCTGTATTCACGACGGGTGTAGCCCGAATTTCTGTCGGCATGCCAAGCGGATACGATGAGTCGACTACCAGATGAACACCCCGGCGGATTGTTTCTCCCGGCAGGAGGAAGGGCAGCATCAGCGTTCTGTCCTTTACTGCCAGGCAGTACTGTGTCATGCGAGCGAGTCCCTCGGCGCCGCGCATCGTACAGCACCAGTGCGCTTCCAGAGCGGTGAATCGCAGTTCATCACTGCCGTCAGTACCCGGGCAATTGTCGAGACCGAAGCCGCCGTTGAAGCGCTGCGCGTGGCCCAGTCCGTTGAAATAGATCAGGTGCGCGTCTTCCAGGTACCGGCTATTTTCGGTGTGGCGCCATAGTTCCATCGCAACCATAATTGAATCCACAATCGCACAGGGTTCGGTCCACTCCGGCCGGTTGAACCAGTTGAAATTGGCGTGATGCTCGGTCATCGCCTGATCCGCGTAGACCAGGTATCGCTCCTCGACCGCATCGACCAGCGCGCTGTCGCCCATGATATCCGCCCAGCGCAAAATGGACCGGCACGCTGTCAGCGATGCATGTGTCTGCGCCTTGACCCCAGCCAAGTCGATTTCCAGAAAGCGACTGATCATTTCCTCGACGATAGGCTTCAACCGATTGTCTTCGAGTACGTCGTAGATGTCGACGATGCCGTCCAGGCAATTGAAGACTGTCCCGACATCGGTCGACAGCAACCATCCGCGGAGTTGTTTGTACTGGCTGCCGGAATATTCTCCGGCTTCTCCGAGGTCGGCAGGATCGATTGGATAGTTCGCATACCGACCGGCGGTAGGTAGGATGAGATTTTCGATGATGGGTTTCGCGAAGATCGCTGTCGCTGCGGTTCCGGACCAACGGTGCATCTCCGCGAGCGATCGCAGAACCCAGCCGTGGCCCGACAACTGTTGTTCGCTGATACCGCCGATATAGATCTTGCCGAAATAGTTCGATCCGTTCAGTTCATCTGGTAAGTTTCGAAGCGTTTGCTCAAGATGCCGAGGCGCCCGGCCGGTTGCCTGGGCGAGAAGCACCCATGCGAGCAACGTGCGGCCTTCCGTATCGCCGGGCCAACCTTCGTGTGCGACCTCTCGTTGGAAAACGTTTTCGGGCCAATATTTCTCTTCCTCCAGCCGGTTGTAGTTGCGGCTCAGGCGTGTCCACAAATCCCCAGTCGGAACGAATTCTCCGAGGTCGGAAAAGAGTATTGGGATATCAAGTTTCATAGCTGCAGCATTGGCATGTTGAAATATGGGGTGTTGACAGTCGAATTACAGATGCCACTCATGCCAACGTCCATCGGACGAACATGGTGCCGCCGGCGTTTTCGGCGCGAGTCATCGACGCGGACGCCGTTGCCAGAGCGGCCAGTCGATGATTTCGCGATCGATCTTGTTGGCGTCGAAGAACTCGTACAGATGCACCTCGTACGGGCCGAAGCCGTCCTCGAAGACTCCTTCCGTGATGTCGATGAGTCGTTTCTCGAAACGCACTGCTGCCTGCAACGTGAGTCCGTTCTCCGGAACTGGAATTGTGAATCGTCCCCTGACCGGTTCATCGAAGCCGTTGACTGCAATCAGGAAATAGCCCTGTTCCGTTTTCCGCAGTGAGGTGTGCAGTGCGGTGTAGCCCAGAGCGCCATCGCCCGACGTTCCTTCGATGATTTCTGTTTGCAGTCCAGCTACTTCGGCGGTGACGAGATGCGGTGTCAAGAGACGGAGCTCCGACGTCAGGTCTGCCCACTGCACCCAGTATCCCGGCGAGTCGGTTACCCACCACTCGCCGTAGTGGAACGCTTTGTAGATGATCCCGCTGAGCCCGTGCGCGATGCCCATGTATGTCATGCACCGGACCTCGGCGATCGTCGGGTTGCGCCCGCCGATCGCCATCATCTGCAACTCCATCCAGCCGGGCTTGCCGGCCGCGCCCTTGATGACGTTATCGGTGTATGCTGCGACTGCGGCCAGCGGGGCGTGCGGAACGGGGCGACACATGTCGTTGTGGATGTCTGCGACGACCGTGTAGCGTTGGTGGTCGTTGAGGTTGCCATACGCCAGTTCAACGTGTATCGGATGATGCGGATCGAGCCGCTTAATCATCTCATACAACGGTTTGAATGTTGCCGGCGGCATACGGTAGGGCGGCTCGATGTCCGTCGTTGCCGGCCTCGCGCCGGTGAGCAGGTTGGGCTCATGCTCGAGGCCCCAGGCGAGCAGTCCCGGTGCGTTGCGGCAGGCCAGGATGATCTGCTCCACCGTCTCCAGATTTTCCCAGACACTGTTGGTGAGTAAGGCGACGGAGTACATGCCGTTGGCGTATGCTTCATCGATGTCATAACGGTACGAGTGCGGGATCTCTTTCAGGCCATGCGTCGTGACGACGTTGAATCCTTGTGCCCCCGCTTCCGGTAGTGAGTAGTGCCAGTGCGCGGCATGATCGACGCCGATCGGGAAAAACGGCTCGCCGTTGACATAGAGCCCTGCATCGCGGATCTCGACGCGCTTGATAGGCGGCGGCGCAGCCGCTTGGATCGTCAAGCCGCTCAGGAATATGATTGCGCCCAGTAACGGTTTTATCTTCATGGTGCTTCCTTGTGTTTCTGTGTTTCTAAACCGTGATTCGTTGCTACAGCAATCTCAATGCCCCGCAGGCAATTCGCGTCGTGGCCACTGGCGTCGTCGACACCTGGTGCGTCGTAGATATACAGCAGCTTGCCCGGGGCGATTTTCGGCATAGTAGTGTAGCCAGTTAACCCACCGAAATACACCACAATCGATTTCTTCCAATGCTCAGCCGTGCCGGTCGGGTCGAACATGATGCTGTTGCCCGGGCGCCCGACGCTGCAGGCGAGCCCGCCGTTGTTCATCAGCAGCAGACCCGGCTCAACGCTCGCAACGCCGACTTCGTCCGGTCGCGTTACTTTGCATTGCGTTTCCGGATCAACGTCGGGATCCAGCATCGCCGAGTAAACGTCTGCTGGTACCGGACCGTCGATATCACGGGCAGGAATGCGCCGTGCCACTTTGGTTGCGGCCAAGAGCGGCGCTAAGAAATATCCAGGCCAAACGGACGATCGTCGATTTGGATGTCGTATTTTCAGGGGCATCCAGCTATTTCTTCAGGTGATCTGACCGGCGTCGAGCAGCCAGGAGAGGGCGCGTTCGAGGCCCTGTTCCATGGTGTACTGCGGTTTGTAACCCAGCATCTCTTCGGCCTTGGTCATGTCGAAGGCCATGTGCTCCATCAGGAAGCCGGTCCAGCGCGCTGAGGCATCGTCGGGGCGACGTTTACAGAGCGCTTCCAGGGACATGTATTCCGCTGTCGACGTGCTTCCCAGAATGTCCTTGGCAGTGTTGAACCAATGAGTCAGGGTGACGGCGCGCCGGGCGGAAATATTGAAGATCTCCCCGGCGATTTCATCGCCCTTGCCGGCCCCAAGGACGAAGGCCGCGGCGATGTCGTCGTTGCAGCCCGCTTGCAGCAGCACCTTGCCATCGCCGGGGATTTCGAGAGGCTCGTTCTGTTTCATGAGTCGGTAGTAGTGCGGGTTGCGGCCGCCCCACGTTTCGATCGGGCAGCGTCCGATACCGCAAATGCACGAGGACCGAAAGACGGTGGCTGGAAATCCGTCCTCCTCGCGCCAGGCGAGGAGCTGCGCGTCTCGCTCGCATTGCTCGAAGAAATTGATTCCGGTATCTTCGCGCCACGGATGGTTCTCATCGCCCGGTATGTATTGCAGCGGCGTATATGAACCGGTCGAGCCGCAGACAAAATAGTGCTCGATCCTGCCGGCAAAATGTTTGTGTGCGAGTACGGCGTCTTCCATGAACGGGACGCTGTCGATGATGACATCGAACTCCCGCGTCGCCAGTTCGGATTCATAGAACGCCTCATCGTATTTGTCGCCGACGAGGAACTCGATGCCGCTCAGATCAACTTGATGCCGAGCGTTGGCGCCGCGTGTGACGCCGGTGACCTGGTAGCCGGCATCGACACAGCCACGGGCTATGCGTCCGCCGATTTCACCGGAGGCGCCTAAAACTAAAACTTTCTTTGACATGGGAATAAACTTCGGGTTTCAGGTTTGACTTCGTTGAGCTCGCAAGCTCGGTGCAGGTTTCAGAGTTGGACGGTACAGGGTTCGTGAGTCGGTGTCGGCGTCTCATAGGTTGGAATATTTTCTGACACCTGACACGTCTTTCATCGCCTAGGGCGGCGCTGCCATTTGGGCCAATCGATAGTGTTCCGGTCTGGTGCGCCGTCGATGCTGTACGGCAATTCATACAAGTGCACTTCGTGGGGCGCGAAGCTGTCTTCGAAGACGCCGTCTGTCACGGTCATCAAGCGGTTCTCAGACCGCACGGCGGCCTCTGGTGCAAACCCCTGTTCGGGGACGGGGACGGTGAAGCGCGCTTTGACCGGTGAGATGGTGCCGTTGACAGCGATCAGGAAATAACCCGTTGCAGTCTTTCGTAACGACAGATGCAGAGCGCTCGCTTCGCCTTCGGTGATTTCCGTTTTGAGCTCGCCGGGTGCCTGCGGCGACACAAGGTAGGACGTGAGCCCTTTGAGTTCCGCCGTCAGGTCGGCCCATTGTGCGCACGCCGCAGGATTGTCGGTCACCCACCAGGTCCAGTCTTTCCCCATATAGTGAAAGGCGAAGTAATTGATGCCGCTGATGCCGTGGGCAATCGCCATGTAGGTCATGCAGCGCACTTCGGTAATCGTCGGAGCTTGGTTGTGGGGCTTCTCCTGCAGCGGGCACATCTGGATCCATTGCCAGCCCGTCTTGCCGGAGCCCTGAATGATACTGTCGGCGAATCCCGCCACGCCGGTGACGGAGGCGACGGGAACCGGATAATAGTTGTCACTGTGGATGTCCGCGATATGCGCGTAGTCCTGGTGATCCTTGAGCCGGCCAACGGCGAGGTTGATCCACACCGGGTGCACCGGATCGAGGCGCTTGATCAGTTCGTAGATGGGTTCGAACTTTTCGGGTGGAAAACGGTAGGGATTATTCGGGTGGTTCGGTTCGTCCTCCAGCTCCCACACCAGCAAACCGGGATGGTCGCGGCAATCGAGGATGATGCGCTCGAGCAGCTCCAAATCTTCCCACACGCCGTTGCCGATCGAACAGGCCGAGTACATGCCGTTGGCCCAGGCCTCCTCGATGTCTTGGCGGAAGGTGGGCGGGTCAGGCTTCAGGCCGTGGGTGACGACCAGGTTGAAGCCCATGTCGCCGGCCTCGGGCATTGAGTAATGCCAGTGTCCGGCCCAGCCGATGCCGACCGGGAAGAACGGCTTGCCGTTCACATAAAGTCCGTTGGGCCGTGTCTCGACGCGTTTCACGGGTGGCAGCGGGCCTGCGGCTGCAGCAAGTGGTCCCAAGACCGCAAGCACCAGCATTGTTGTCAATACGTTGTTCAAGGGGGGGGCTCCGAGTTTCGTCCAACATAATCCACGCGCCTCCCACTGCAAACGATGTGGGGATCGGCGTCTGAAGTCGTAAAGCCGCGGCGCTTCGCTTGCGCGGGACGTCCGGTATGGGAATTCCGCGTCGCTGGCGCTCGGCTTTCAGCTCTCCAGAAGTCAGGTCGCTTCGTAGCGGGCGAAGATGCCGCAGGCTTTGCCGCCATTAGTCTCAAGTGCGATTTCCAGAGAGTTGGTGCCGTGGCGAAATTTCACCGGCACCGTCACCTCGTCGGGCAGGGCTGGGTTCGTCCCCTGGCCCTCGAAAACCACGGTACCGTTCAAGCGCACGGTGATCGGTCCGTCAAAGCCGAGGTGCAGCAAGCCGGAATCAATGGGGCCGACCTCGACATCTTTGCGGAAGAAGATAACGCCGGCCTGTTTGTCGATCCGCAGTGTGGCATCGACAAATCCGTACGCAAAAAACGGCGTCTCCGCCATCTCCTCGCCATAGGCGTTCAGCGGCTTCCAACCACTCGCCTGATCAACCGTCGCACTCTGCAGGGATGCATCTGGCAACAAGTCGGATACTTCCCAGTCGCTGAGAAACTGGGCGGTGAACGAAATATCCGCGAGGTAGACATCCGGATGCGTCCATTGGGAGACAGTGTCGTCGTCGCCGGCCAAATGGCAGGAGTAATAAGAGATAGAGACGCGCTTTTTGTTGAGCGGATGCTTGGCTATGCCCATGTACGCGATCTCGCCCCCCGGCCCCGACGGCAGCACCAACTGCATCACGGGTTTGTCATCGACGATTTTGTACATCGCGATGTGCGTCACGTACGGGTTCAGGTACCAGCGCCCGGCGATCCAGATGTCTTCGTCGACGAACCAGAGCGCCGGCCCGTGCAGTTGAACATCGAGTTCTGTTTTTTCCCAGGTTTCGTATGGCGGCGCCGAACGCAGCAAGAGCGGGGTGCGGGCGGTATGTTCGCGGCGCATCAGCATCGCGACCGAGCCGTCGGGCAGGAAGTCAAAGGAGGTCTCGTTCGGCATGTCCTCGCCGGCATGGACGACCCGTTTATTTTCCCAGTTCCAGCCGTCGGTGCTTTCGAACCAGGAGACGTCGGTGGCGGTGAACCCGTAGTTTTCGGTGCCGGGTGTCGGCGTCATCTCGTGGGCGCGCCAGCCGGCGCAGTAATGTTTGCCGCCGAACGACTGGGGTCGCCACATGACGTACCGGTCAGTACCTGTGTGGCGGGTCCAGGGTGACCAGTGCAGGCCGTCGTCGGTCCAGGCCGTGCCGGAATAGACTTTGCCGTCGGTCGTGTCTTCGATACCGGTTACGTACAGGCGGTCGCCGTCGGTGCGGAGATGGGCGTCGCGGGTGTCGAATTCACCGCGTAAAACCGCGACCGTATCGAACGACATACCCTCGTCCCGGCTGCGCAGGACAATCAGGCGCCCTTCCTGGCAGACATGTCGATCGCCCTGGCGATGCGCGACGTAGAGGTCACCCTTGAACCACGCTGCCCCGGTGAAGGCGTTGTGTTGCGAGTCCGCTGTAAGGCGGCGGATGGAGTGGACCGTGAATTCCTTGAACGTGTTGGCTTTGGATGCGATTTCCATCGTCATGGACAACTCCTGGAATTGATGTGCGTTTTGGCTATTAAGACCTTGCGTGGTGGTACGTGTGCGGCTGAAAGTATGCGGGAAGTTCGGGTCAGAAAGTCCAACCTTCCCGAAACTCGTTGTAGCCGTCGATGAATCCCATACTTTTCAATTGTCCGCAGGATGTCGCGGCGGCGTGTCCGACGGGGAAGAATTGGCCTCTCGAAAAGCCTTCGGATAGTCTGCCAGCCCGCCAGGGATGGGGAGGAGGGGGATGCGATCAACTGTGGAGGAAAGAAAGACGCGTCAAAACGGTGTCCACACATGGCCTTCCGGACCTGCGCCACCGGTCTGATAGCCGCCGGCAAACCCGGCTTGTCGCAGTCTGTCAACGTCCGCTTGTTCGACATGGCTGTCTGCGAACGCCGTATTAGCGCGACCGTTATGCCGCAAATGAACACCATTGGTTTCACTCGGCCACGTTTTCCAAATCCTCGCCATCTGATAGCCGGCCCAGTCAGGATTGGGTATTCCCATGCTTGAATCACATATCGTGACAACGTTGTCCGGGCCGGTAATGCCATCGATTTTGAGCGTTCTCAGATCCCATTCGGAATATTGGGAGCCTTGTGGTTCGTCGATAATCGCCCCGTATGAGCGCGATACCGCCCCTTCGTCGTACGTCGTCGTGCGGATCGCTGGGCAGACCAGTACGGTCGTGTCGCTGATGTAGCCGTTTTCATTGACGGATTGACTCCAGAATCTCTCGACACTGGATTTCGTCTCGAACAGGAAGATATGCGAGCCATTGTCGTTCGCATATCCCATTAGCGCGATACTTGCTTCTCGCAAGTTCGCGAGGCCGAGAATCGACCTGGCCTTTTCCTTCGCCTGCTGTAGCGCTGGCAGTAGCATCGACGCGAGAATAGCGATGATCGCGATCACGACGAGCAGTTCTATCAGCGTGAAGCGGAGAAGAACTGGCCTTTCGAAAAGCCTTCGACTAGTTTGCCGGCCTGTCGCTGGCGCTTCTGGTTCGATCAGCGTGAAATTGTATTTCTTCGTTCGCATCCAGAATCTCGTGATTTGCAGAAATCTATAGCTATAAAAAGACATAGTCACGTTACACATTTTTGCACAACCTTCAAGCTACCCGACACGGAGGGCCTGTATTCGTAGCGCTGAAGTGTGAAGGCTCCTCAGAACCCGTTCTTTTCAAACTTGGAACTAACCGATTGATAACAAGTAGCTTATGGCGAAAAAATTGACTACCTCCGGCGGACGGGATTCTCCTACACATAAGCTGTAGCGTAGCGGCGGTTCAGCTGCTCGCCAGCAGCGGGTTGGGCCGCGCCACGAAATCGACAAAGTCTCTCACTATTCTGCGGACTTCGCAAGAGACACTGAACGTGCTACGGTACGCGCATGAAATTAACAACACCCGATCTTGTTCAGCTCGCGGACCGATTCCCACTGTCCGATGAGACCCCACTCAGTTATCGACCGATTATCGTGTGGGCGATGAACGACCGGCTCGACCACGCGGAACTACGCTCCCAGCTCGATGGGTTTGCGGCATGCGGCTACGGCGCTGTCATGACCATGCCGTGGGGCGCACTGCCCAATGAGTTTATGGACGACGATTGGCTCGATGCGACGGAGTGCATCCTCGTACATGCCGAAGCTATCGGACTGGAAGTCTGGATCTGGGACGACTGGATCTTCGGCAGCGGCTGTGCCGGCGGCACTGTGACGGAGAATCCGGCCTATCGCGCTAGGGGTGTGCAGAAGGGGATCGACCTCATCGTCG
>Ga0302123_10002392_pt1 | contig 12756 bp, 9 predicted proteins | sample CB21_321_MG_FD_203109 | JGI IMG/M metagenome (GOLD analysis project Ga0302123, IMG submission 203109) | Marine microbial communities from Western Arctic Ocean, Canada - CB21_32.1 | ecosystem: Environmental > Aquatic > Marine > Oceanic | place: Canada: Western Arctic Ocean | collected 2017-09-28 | reverse complement strand
GTAATTAATGGTTGACAAAAAAATAACAATAGTGTATAATATAATAAATATTGATATAGGATAAAATATGAGTTGGAAAAAACATTTTACAGTATACCAATTTGGTAATACAAAAAAAGTAGGACAATCACACACGAGTGCAAGTAAATTTGGTTCCTGGTTACCTGAAGTTTACACAGGACAACCTAATAGAATTGAACGTTATGTCCAATATGACCAAATGGATATTGATTCTGAAGTTAATGCGGCATTAGATACTATTGCAGAATTTTCGACCCAATTTGTCGCTAAAACAAATATACCGTTTGAAATTGATTGGAAAGAAGACTCCACAGAAACTGAAGTTTCGTTATTAACAAAAGCACTAGAGCAATGGAATAATCTTAATGATTGGGATAAACGCATTTTTCGAATATTTCGAAACACATGCAAATACGGAGATCAATTTTTTATTCGTGATCCAGAAACATACGAATGGAATTGGATTAATCCGATGGATGTTACAAAAGTTATTATTAATGAAGCAAAAGGTAAAAAACCCGAACAATATATTGTTCGCAATTTGGCATTAAATTTACAAGAAAAAACAGCATCAAATATTATTCCTCATAACGATCAATTCTCATCAAGTGCCTCTATGCAACGAGGCGGAGTTATAGATAGAGGTGCATATGGTACAGGCGCAGGCTCGGGTCAAAGCGGTTACGGCGGCGGTGAACAAGAAGAATATGGTATTGATGCAAATCACGTAGTACATATTGGAATGACAGAAGGCATGGATATTAATTGGCCTTTTGGAGAGAGCATTCTTGATCCAGTGTTTAAGACGTACAAACAAAAAGAATTATTAGAAGATTCGATTATAATTTATAGAGTACAGCGAGCTCCGGAGCGTAGAGTATTTTACATAGATGTAGGGAATATGCCATCACACAAAGCAATGGGATTTGTAGAGCGTGTGAAAAATGAAATCCATCAACGTAGAATACCTAATAAGACTGGAGGCGGAACTACGATTATGGATGCTAGTTATAATCCTCTTTCTATTATGGAAGATTATTTCTTTGCACAAACAGCAGAAGGAAGAGGGTCTAAAGTCGAAGTGTTACCGGGAGGTGAGAACTTAGGACAAATAGATGATTTACGGTATTTTACTAATAAAATTTTAAGAGCGTTGAGAGTACCTAGCTCTTACCTTCCTACAGGCCCTGATGACGGAACTGCAAGTTTTGTTGACGGAAGAGTAGGAACTGCATTTATTCAAGAATATAGATTTACAAAATATTGTCAACGTATACAATCATTATTGGGACCTACATTTGATAAAGAATTTAAACTCTTTTTAAAATGGAAAGGTATTAATATTGATTCAGGAACATTTGAACTTAGATTTGCAGATCCTCAGAGCTTTAGTCAATATAGAGAAGTAGAAGTTGACCAAGCAAGATCGGCTGTATTTGCCGGACTAGCCGAAGCACCATATATATCTAAACGATTTGCACTAAAGAAATATTTAGGTTTAACTGAAGATGAAATTGTCGAAAATGAACAAATGTGGAGACAAGAAAACGGCGAACAAGATACCCAATTAGATCCTGAAAGCGATATGAGTGGATTAGGATCAGTTGGAATTCAACCTATGGATCCTAACATGATGCAACCGGTGGATCCAGAACCTTTACCAGGAGAAGATCCAATGGCACCTGCAGGAGCAGACGGATCAGCATCACCGATTACTGGGGATGAACTACCCGACGCACCAGGAGAAGTATAATGAAAAATTATGTAGATATGATGAAAGAATTTAGACAATTATCAGAAGCACCAAATACTGATAATGTAGGTACACAATACGAAGTAATTGACGATCAATCAAAATATCAATTTGATGATAGTAGGCGTCCTCGACTAACTCTTACACATTTAAATAAATTAAAGAAAATGCGTAAGTTAAAAAAGCTAGATCTTGATAAAAGATACAAATTTTTTAAAGAAATTTACGGAATTCCGCCTGTACCTCCTCCAACAATGTAATTTTTTTCCAAAAAAGGCGATTTTTAGACCTTTTTCTTATACATTTCCCCCTCAAATTGTAAATAATACTAGTTTCAAAAACGCTTTCTTTAGGAGTAAAATATGACCACGAGAGAAAAACTTGAAAAAGTCCTCGAATTTATTATAAACGAGGAAAACGGAAAAGCCAGCGACTTACTTCATGATGTATTTGTGGAAAAGGCTCGCGGCATTTACGAAGAAATTGCTACCGAAGAGGAAGACCTTGAGGAAGCAACTGACGAAGAAGTCGAAGAAGCGAAAGCTGACGACGACGACAAAGAACAAGTAGACGAAGCAGACATTCAAGACCAATTTGCTGACGATATCGAAATCAACAACGAATTGATCGATCAAGAAGAAGTAGCTGAAGAAGATCCAATGGCAGACGAAATGCCTATGGATGATGAAATGGGTGACGAAGGCGAAGATCCTGTTGAAGATGCTTTTATGAATGTAGAAGATGCTTTAGACGAATTAAAAGCCGAATTTGCTCAATTAATGGGTGACGAAGAGCCGATGGATGATGAAATGGGCGACGAAGCACCAGTAGATGATATGAGCGACATGGTTGATGCAGAAGAAGAAGATCCATTAATGATGGGCGGAAACGATGCAGAACCAATAGAAGAAGAACTTGATTATGAACAAGTTGGCGAAGGAGTAATAAACGTTCCGGAACCAAGCAATACCGATACAGCAAGTAATAAAAAGTCACCTGTAGCAAGTAAAAATGATATGGGTGGAAATGTTGTTAAAGTAAATGATGGCTCTGAAGGCGATCATGGTGATAGTGCTGTTAAAGAAGATAACGCAGGTAATGTAAATGTACCAGGCGGAAAAGCAGGAAAATCACAATCTACTGTTTCTGATCCAAAAAATAGTGAAGAAGCAAGTAATAAAAAATCACCAATGGGTTCATAAGGAAAAAATAAATGGGTGTACCATTAGTAGAACAATTAACGTTTGATCAGGCTAATATACAAGTAGAATCAGTTGTTGGAGATACCGGCGATAAAAACCTCTTTATGCGAGGTGTTTTTATTCAAGGTGATGTTAAAAATCAAAACCAACGGGTTTACCCAATTAACGAAATTAATAAAGCAGTAAAAACGCTAAAAGAAAAAATAACCTCAGGGTATTCGGTATTAGGAGAAGCCGACCATCCAGAAGATCTAACAGTTAATTTAGATCGTGTTTCTCATGTAATAACAGAAATGGATATGCATGGAGCAGACGGAATCGGGAAACTTAAAATTTTACCAACGCCTATGGGGAATCTAGTTAAAACACTATTAGAAAGTGGTGTTAAACTAGGTGTTAGTTCAAGGGGATCAGGAAACGTAAGTGAGGGCGGAAAGGTCTCCGACTTTGAAATTGTGACAGTTGATATTGTCGCACAACCGAGTGCCCCTAACGCTTATCCGGATCCAATATATGAAAGACTGGAAAATTATAAAAAAGGTGGATCATTGTTGGAATTGGCCGAAGCTGTTAGGTATGATAAAGGGGCACAAAAGCACCTTACTAAAGGGATTACTAATTTTATTAGTGATCTTAAATTTTAGGAGAATTTAATTATGGCAGACGCTTTTGAAGAACTATTAGGTGGGGACGTCCTGTCGGAAGATGTTAAAACTTCGTTAACAGAGGCTTGGGAAACGAAAATTACCGAGGCTCGTGAGCAGATTACAAATGAAATCCGCGAAGAATTTGCTGGTCGTTACACAAACGATAAAGAGCAGATTGTTGAAGCAATGGATAACATGTTAACCGATGCTATTAAGCAAGAGGTTGAGGAATTTGCCCATGATAAAGGAGCATTAATTGAAGCACGAGTTCAGTACAAACAAAAAATGCACGAACACGCAGGAGTATTGGATCAGTTCTTAATGAATGCCCTTAAGAAGGAAATTACAGAACTTCGAGAAGACAGAAGCACCCAAGGCAATAACTTTAAAAAATTAGAAGGATTTGTCTTGAAACAGTTAACTAAAGAGTTAAATGAATTCCATACCGATAAACAATCTGTTGTAGAACAGAAAGTAAAATTGGTTAAGGAAGGAAAGCAACTTTTACGTAATACTAAAGCTAATTTTGTTAAAAAGGCAGCTGAAAAAGTAGAGAGCATTGTTGAAAGCACACTTAGAGGAGAAATTGGTTCTTTGAAAGAAGATATCAAATCAGCCCGAGAGAATGCATTCGGAAGAAAAATGTTTGAAGCATTTGCGGCAGAATTTATGACAAGTCATTTAGCAGAAGGAACAGAAATTAAAAAACTGTCCGGAAAAATTAAAGATCTGGAAGGAACACTTGAAGAGGCAAATGTACAAATTTCGTCTAAACAAGTAGAAATTTCAGAAGCACAAAAGAAAACTCGTATTGCAGAAGGCAAGCAAGCACGAGAAAAAGTTTTATCAGAATTGTTGACACCTCTTTCTAGAGATAGAAAAGAGATTATGGAAGATCTGTTATCTACAGTACAAACAGAAAATCTTAAAAAACAATACGAGAAGTATTTACCAACAGTTCTTAATGAAAATGTTAAAAAAGAAGCAAAAAATACTGCTTCCAAAAAAACATTAAAAGAAAATGTACAGCCAAAAGCTAGAACACAGAAAACTGTGATAACAGGTAATAAACCAGTTCATGTATCTCCGGTAACGACAGATGCACAAGCTGAGATTATTAACTTGCGAAAACTAGCAGGATTATAATTTAAGGAGAATTAATTATGGCAGACGCACTATTTGAGTCAAACTGGCAACCGACTAAGGACGCTCTGTGCGAGGGACTAGAAGGCAACAAAAGAACGGTAATGGAAACCACATTAGAAAATACCCGTCAAGCACTACTGGAAACAGCAGGCGCAGGCGCAACTAATGCAGGTAACGTTGCTACTTTAAATAAAGTTATCCTTCCTGTTATCAGAAGGGTAATGCCTACTGTTATCGCAAACGAGCTAATTGGTGTACAACCAATGACTGGTCCAGTAGGACAAATTCATACTCTGCGTGTAAGATATGCAGATACGGATAACGGAGCAACCGCGGGTGAAGAAGCATTGAGCCCATTTAAGATTGCTAACGCTTATTCCGGCTTACCAGGCGGAAGTGCCGCCCCTAGCGCCACAGGCGGGATGGAAGGTATTCCTGGTAATAAAATGTCAATCCAAATCTTAAAGCAAACAGTTGAAGCAAAAACTCGTAGACTGTCCGCTCGTTGGACCTTTGAAGCATCCCAGGATGCCCAAAGCCAGCATGGTATTGATGTTGAGGCCGAAGTAATGGCCGCTCTTGCACAAGAGATTACCACAGAAATCGATCAAGAAGTGATCGGTTCTTTAACATCTTTATCGGGAACAGCAGTTGATACTTATGATCAAGCCGCAGTTTCGGGTACAGCAACTTTTGTTGGTGACGAACACGCCGCATTAGCAGTTTTAGTAAATAGAGCCGCTAATATTATCGCCGCACGTACAAGACGTGGCGCTGGTAACTGGGTAGTTGTTAGTCCTTTTGCATTAACAATACTTCAAAGTGCAACAACTTCAGCGTTCGCAAGAACAACTGAAGGTACTTTTGAAGCACCAACTAACACAAAATTTGTTGGAACTTTAAATAGTTCAGTTCGTGTTTATGTCAATCAGTATGCAGCCGATAGTGCCGCAGTACTGGTTGGTTACAAAGGCCCAGGTGAAATGGATGCCGCAAGTTTTTATTGCCCATACATTCCGCTGATGAGCTCTGGGGTTGTACTTGATCCTAGTTCATTCGAACCAGTCGTTTCATTTATGACACGATACGGTTATGTTGAGCTTTCAAATCAAGCTTCATCCTTAGGTAACGCCGCTGACTATTTGGCAAACATTGCTGTTACAAACGCAAACGTTAAGTTTCAGTAAACTGTTACTATTATGGTTATTAAAGGGTATATCTTCGGATATACCCTTTTTTTATGATAAGTATTAATGCCCGAAAGGGTTTATGGGGTTACCCACCCCGTAGTTGGATAGAACCACAAAGGAGAAACAAATGGGAAGACCAATTAATAAAAGACATTTCGGTACCCCCGATTCGGGTAGCGATTTTAAAGTAAGATATAGAGCAACAGGTCAATCAGAAGCCAATGGTTGGATTGTTAAACAAGTTGGCTCAAAACGCTTTAAATGTACAGATGGAACAAATCCAATGGTTTGTGCATTAGTAGATAAAGATCAAGGAGCCCTAGCAGTAGGTGAAATGACTATCAGTGTTAAGGATAGTGCTAATGCAAATGCTATAAGCCAAGTAACAAAAATTACAGGTAGAAGAGTTACATTATCTGCAGGAACCCAAATACCTTGGGATTTCACAGGTACAGGTGCAACTGTAGAAATGGAAGAAGCAGGAACAAATTCTTCATTTGCAAGTGCAGACGATTTCGAAACCTAATCTGTTTTTATTTTTATAATGGGGCATATTTTGCCCCATTCCTCACATTTATATCCACACTAAAAGAAATTTCAAAGATAAATATTAATATGGAATGCAGGATGAATAATGGCATTAAAAACTACTAGTTTAATTTCGAATGAATCGGTTACGGCATCAACTCTTAAAACATCTAATTCAGCAACAGCCGGTGATGCGGTTGCAACGGATGGTGTAGGAAATTTGGTTTTTAAAACATTACATGGTGCTCAACCTACTGTATCATATAAAAATGCAGATTTTGCAATTGCCGCAGGGGAAAATGTCCAGGTCGATACAAGATCGAATCCGGTTAGTATAACCTTACCGGCTACACCAAATATCGGTGATGCAATTCGTATATCGGATGGCGGCGGAAACTTTGCAAGTTTAAATGTTACAATTTTAAGAAATGGTAATACAATTATGGATTTAGGAGATGATTTGTTGGTAGATTATAATAATGCGTCTTTTGGTTTATCTTATAATGGTACCACTTGGAGAATATTTTAATGGCAATTTACCTTTCCGATTATTTAAGTCCTTCAGCAGGCTCTGTTACTGGTGGAGGTAGTGTAGATCAGATATCTGATGAATATGCTTATCATGCATTTGAAAGAGATGCAGATGGGCTGTTAACATATACTAAAATAAAATTAAATGGAACAGAAGCTGTAGAACTTACAAATGATAATGGATTTGCATATAATGGTTTAGAAGATATGTTAGACGGTACATTGGATGACGGAACAACTGTAAGCAATTCTCTTCCAGTAGGGTACACAGAAGAAGGAAGAAATGCATGGGACACAAACACAGGTAACAAGAATCATGACCAATTTAGATTTGATAATTTAAAATTATTTTATTATTTAAATGGTGATGGAAAGATAGTAGCAAGATATAAACAGGATTTTGTTTATACATCAACTGGTGGATCGACAGCAGTTTAAAGTATAATTTTAATAGAAATTATGGAATAAATATATTAAATCATATAAGGGATCACACTAATGGCTGATTTTATTTTAGGACGATTAAAGTTTAAATGGAAAGGTGACTGGGTTACCGCCTCACAATATATTATAGATGACATTGTTAAATTTGGAGGTAATACATATGTATGTATTATTAACCATACTGCCGATGCTTTATTTTACACAGATTTAGATAGTAATGCATATTGGTCATTACATACCGAGAGTTTTGCATACGATTCTAGTAATACAGCATGGCAATCGACTACAGCATATAAAAACAATGATGTAGTGCGGTGGGGAGCAAATTTATATCTATGTAATGCTCATCACACTTCGGCTACAGATTGGGCAACCAATTCTGCTAAATTTACTTTATTTGTTCCTGGTTTAGAATTTGAAGATTCATATAGTAATACAACACAATATCAATCAGGGGATGTTGTTACATATGGTGGTTATACATATACAGCAAAACAAGATTCAGTAGGTAACTTACCAACACATACTACATATTGGGATGTGTTAACAACAGGATTTAAAGTCCGGGGCGAATATAATGCAGGTACAGCATATAACCCAGGTAATGTTGTAACTAGACATGGTTATGTTTATGTAGCATCAGTAGATACAACAGGTAACTCACCAACAATACAAGACACCGATGCACAATCTTCAACATATAACGAAACAATCACAAACGTAACATATTGGGAATTAATAAACACTGGTTTTCAATTTAAAGGAGATTGGAGTGGTGCGTCAACTTATTATTTAGGTGATGTGGCTAAAGAAGGGAATAGTTCATATATTTGTATAGATGAACATACCGGAGATGGAAGTACAACGTCTCCAACAAAACCACCTTCTGCTTATTGGGATACATTGGCCGCTGGTGATACAACAATTGTTATGAATACCCCTGGTGACATAATGATAAGAACTTCTACTAACCAAAAGTTAAATGTAGGACCAAAAGGTTGGAAATTACGAGCAGATGAAGGACAAAATCATCCTATACATTGGGATCCAGATGATGAATCATATACATGGTATGTAGATGCTCATAAAGGATCAGATGAAGAAAATCTTGCGTATAGTCCGGGAGTTGTTTCAACAGGATCAATGACCGCAGGAGAAGAAACGTTATGTACAAGAGATATAGGATACGTAATGGAGGCTTCAAAGTATGACATGGCAATAGGAACAAACTATATGCAACATATAGTTGGTTCTAGAATGAATTATGGTGTAAATGTAACAACCGCTGATAGAATAAGAGTATTAGGTGCAATTGATCATGCAAAATCGGCAACCCTTTCTATTAATAGTGTTTCGACAGTAAATACCGTATTGCAAGAAGTCACCCAAGCATTTGATGAAGTTGTTGATATTATAAACAATGGTTTACCTGCGGCAGATCCTATTTCGTATCCAGCGTTTGGAGCATCAACTAATAAACAAAATGCAGTATCCCAAATGCAAACAAATAAAAATTTTGTAGCCGCAGAAGTTAATGCATGGATAGAAGATTATATTGGGGCAATGTCGGCAAGTGAACAATCATTGTGTACACGAGACTTAGGGTATGTTGTTAATGCCGCAAAATATGACATGGCTATTAGCACAAATTATATGTCGGTTATCACAGGAATTAGATTTAATGAGGCATTATATGCTGTTTCTTCAGATTCAGTACGAGTCCAAGAGGCAATCGACCACTCAGAAGCGACTATAGTAGCATTAACTAATGTTACCGGAGCGGCGCAAACTTTAATTGTTGACGCTTATGCAGAAATAAAAGATATTATGGATAATGGTCTTGCAAATGCTAATGCTTTAACTTATCCCGATTTTAATACTGCTCGATCAGATTGGACAGATAGAAAAAATGGTGGAGCCCAATTACAAGCAAATAAAACTTTTATTGCCGCTGATATAAATGCATGGGTAACCGCTAATTATACATCTCACTTTAGTACGTATTCTGATGCAAAATGTACAAGAGACTCGGGTTATCTTGTAGATGCAATTACTTACGATTTAATGTATGGTGGTACAAGTGCAATAACTATAATGGCTAAATCATTTTTTGATGGAGGCGTAACACAACTAACAACACCAACCGAAAGAACTGTAACTGTTTTAGCATATCAACATATGGCAACTATTGTTGATGCTATTATTCAAGAGACAGCAGTAACACCACAATCAGGAAATAGTTTAACCCAAGACACAAGTGGTACGGCTGCGACACAGGCAGAAGGCACAGTATGTCAAGATTTGATGCAAATTGTCGAAGACGCAATTACTGCTAATAGTTCCTCAGGTATACCGGCGGTTACATATCCGGATGTTACAACGTCAACCCATGCAACACCACATGTAGATATTACAACAGATCAAACCACTATAATAGCGGCGGCATTAGCATCTGTTGCAAGTAGTGCAGGTTATGTTCATGATGCTTCAAAGTGTACACGAGACTCTAAATATTTTGTAGATGCTTTATGTTACGATTTACTGTATGGTGGTGATTTTGGATCAATTGTTTGTGCTAAATCATTTTTTGATCATGGCGCATCTCAGATACCATCAAATCATAGAGCAACTACAGGCTTAGCATATGATTATATGGCAGATGTTCTCAAATACGTAATAGAAGAAACTACTACTTGGACGCCAGAACAAGCAGTAATAACGCAAAATACTACAGGTTCGGCAGGTACAAGTGCAGAAAGCACAATAGTTGATACAAATTTACAAATTATTGAAACTGCGGTAACCTCTAATACTAGTCCGTCGGCGGCTATAAATTATCCTTCAATAGCAAATGCATTAACAGATAATACAACTGCATTTAATGATATAACATCAAGTCAAGCAACTATTATATCTAATGCGGTAGCGGCGGTAGCGTCCGGGCAAATATCAGGTTCGGGTGTTGGAGATTATGCAGGAGGTACAGCATATACAGCAGGTACAGTATGTAGGTGGGCACCCCCAACCTGGGTAAGTGCAGGTACATATTTGTTAGGTCAAATGGTATCATATACTGATATTTCTCATCCAGCCGCAAATAAATCTAGATGGTATAAATGTATAGATACTACCAATGCAGGAACAAGTCCTCCTTCGGCGGCAGGAACTGTATCGGCTCCATGGAAAACAATGGCTCCGTCGGAAGCTATTACACAGACAACAGCAACTGATCCAAATGATGTTAGTGTATTTTATGGTAAAGATAGACTGTATGGTAAGACAGATCATACCACAACTGCTAATTATAGCGGTGACGAAACAATGTATAAAATATACATTGCTGTAAAAGATAGATCAGCAGTTACCCCAGTTAATGATGTAACTGGTGAAGTAAATACCGGCTGGCAAGAAATACTAAATGGATTAAAAGTAGATGTGTACGGACAAGTAACAGGTGTTATTACTTGGGGTAAAAATCCTAGTGCGGCATATAAAACTATAAGGTATTGTATGCAACGAGCAAGATCGGGAGATCAGGTTATGTGTGCCCCGGGTGTATTTAAAGAATTCTTACCAATAGTAATTCCGGCAGGGGTTGGCCTTGAAGGAAAAGAAATGCGTACAACTTTTGTTGAACCTAATATGGAAGACGATGGTGGTAACGGCGTAGGAATATCTATGTTAGGCGCAGGTTATCCAAATAATGAAGTTGCAATGTTTTATTGCAATGATGCAGTAACAGTTAGAGGATTTACATTTAGAGGATTAACAGGGACCGTTCTAGGTCAAGGTACTCCTCATGTAGAACCTATAGTTAAAGGGGTATGTTTTAGATTAGATCCAAATGGTGCAATTAATCTTAAATCTCCATTTATACAAAATGCTGTGTCAATTTGCGATGGAGGCGGCGGAATGTTTTGTGATGGGCATGATGCACCGTATGGTAGATATCAAAGTTTTTGTACAAACGATTTTACACAAGTAAATTCAGATGGATTTGGATTATTTGCAACAAACAAAGGAAGAATAGAAGCAGTATCGGTATTTACATATTATAACCATGTAGGATTTACAACAACCCATGGTGGTGTTATACGTGCCGCAAACTGTAATAATTCATATGGAGAGTATGGCGCTAGTTCAGAAGGTAACTTTGCAAATGAACCGAATTTAAATCTAAAAACTGCCGCAATAGATAACCAAACAGGCGAAGCAGTACCTTATAGAGTTATAGTAGATGAAGTATTAGGGAAAGTAGTAAGATTAGAATGGCTTCATGCAGGTAGAGATTACACGGGGTCAAATCTAACATTTTCTGCTTCGGGTGATACTGACGCAGGAACAACTGCGGCAGGCGGAGCGGCTACATTTACAGCGGCTTTTGCTACTAACGCTATAACAAGTATATCATTTGGAAATCAGGTAGGAACTCTTAATAAATATATCGGAAATGCACAAGCAGGAACAAACCCAAGTAGTGGAACAGATGCTACTATTCAATTAACAGCAACGGCTAATACAGTACCAGCGTCAAATTTTATTGGAATGACTGTTAATGTTCTAAGTGGAGCGGCCGCAGGACAATACGGTACTATTCAATCCTATGATTTTGCTTCAAAAATTGCAACTTTAAATGGTGTATGGACGTCAATGACAGGTGATGCAACTGGAATACCAGATTATACTTCTAGCTATGAAGTTGTACCAACTGTGACATTAACCGGAGGTCAAGCACCGACGACTCATGCTCAGTTACATTGCCAAGTTTCGTCAATTAATGATGTAGAAAAAATTGTTATTATACATCCAGGCGCAGGGTACGATTCAACTAATTTACCTTCTTTGTCAATGATAGATCCTGGAGCAAACCAATCACAACTGCTAGGATTTAATGCATTTATTACTCTTGCTAATGGTGTTCCGGTTTGGACACGAACCTCAGGTGGTGGAGGTTATCCAACTGGTATGCAACAAGGACAACTTACTCCTGGAACAACTATTGCATCGGTTTCAGGTGATGGTTTTGCAGAAGTACCGCAAACCGGTAGTTATATGTATGTTAGAAATTTGTCTCAGGAACCGAGGGACGGTGCTAATATGGAAATTGTAGGCGATTTAACGTTTTATACTGTAGTTAATGTTATTGGTTATACTAATACACAAAACGATAATACTGGTACAGCATTAATACATATATCACCTCAAATGCCAACGGTAAAAGCACCAATTCACGGAACAAGTGTTCAATTTAGAGAAGAATATTCTAGTTGTAGAATGACAGGACATGACTTTTT
>Ga0302123_10002390_pt1 | contig 12771 bp, 11 predicted proteins | sample CB21_321_MG_FD_203109 | JGI IMG/M metagenome (GOLD analysis project Ga0302123, IMG submission 203109) | Marine microbial communities from Western Arctic Ocean, Canada - CB21_32.1 | ecosystem: Environmental > Aquatic > Marine > Oceanic | place: Canada: Western Arctic Ocean | collected 2017-09-28 | reverse complement strand
CCGAAAGGAATTCATCGACCGTTATCCCAGCGACATCACGCAGATGATGAGGCAAAAACTCCACCACCAAAACCTTGCTTTGAACGAGGGTTTTGGCCATGCCTTTGAGGGCGAAATACTCTGAACCTTCGATATCCATGATAATCAGATCATAGGAGTGCACACCTAGGTGTTCATCCAAGGAATAGGCCTCGACCTCAATCTCCTCAGGTTTGTCGAAATCATACATGAAATTATGATTCTTCGGTACGCGTTTGCTACCACCTGAATTGACTCGACTTTTGAGGAACTTAAGTTGCTCTCGCTTATCGCTCGCCGCTATATTGTGGGCTTTGATATTGTTACAATCATTCAAAGAAATATTCAACTTCAATAGTTCAAATGTGTCGGGATTGGCTTCAATCGCCACTAATTCAGCACATTTCTTCGCCAAAGGAATAGCCAATGATCCGATGTGAGAACCGACTATCAATACCTTGGATTCATCGTTGAGATATTTACCGAGTCGCTCGATTTCATCCAGACCAAAACCACCTTTGCGCAGTTTTTCACCAACCTCCAAATCCTCGGGGTCGACCGCGAAAATTCCATTTTCTGATTCGGTGATAATCGCCCTGATATTGTGACCGAGGCGTTTGCGTAAACGCCTCGATTTACGGGCCTTGGCAGCGAGGATAAAACGCCAATAAAGTGACTTCACCATCTCTCTCACCAACTTCGTACATGACTCTCGGATATATCATCCTGCGGCAACTATTGGGGTCGAAGTTCTTGTACCGCCGACTATGACCACTAGCCATGGAGGCTTCTGATTTCATCGCTAAAGTCGCTGCCTTCAACCGCTGGGGTGAATCTCTACTCGAAGAGATTCACTGGTCTGTCGCTAATACTTCGGGGACTATTCCGAAGATCACCAATGAGTTTTGGACCAGTGCTCAACGCAAAGCCCACAGTTTGCATGAAATTTCCTATCGGGCCTGCTACAAACCACAATTACCGCGCTTTTTCATCGAGAGATTGTCAAAGATCGGTGATGCGGTTTACGACCCCTTTATGGGCCGAGGAACCACCCTCTTAGAAGCGGCATTACTCGATAGGGAACCACTGGGAAATGACATCAACCCCCTGAGTAAGGTCTTACTAGAACCGCGCTTTGACCCACCGACTCTACAGGAGGTTGAACATCGTCTTGGCGAACTAGACCTCAGTGTCAATGAAGAGTCGAATGATGATCTGCTGACCTTTTTTCACCCCGATACCCTTCGCCAAATAATCGCCCTGAAAGAACACTGTCAAGGTGATATAAAACCTATCGACAAATGGATTCGCATGGTCGCAATCAATCGTTTGACCGGACATTCTAATGGTTTCTTTTCGGTTTATTCAATGCCTCCAAACCAGGCGGTTTCTCTTGAATCTCAAAGAAGAATCAATGCCAAACGCCAACAGACACCTCCCTCAAAAGACATATTACCTCGTATTCTCGCCAAGAGTAAATCATTACTCAAGGACTGGGATGGCCAGCCCTTATCAGAAAACCCGATTCTTTCATGCAGCGATGCAGCGGACTCTACTCTAGCAGATGCATCGGTCGATTTAGTCGTCACCTCACCACCATTCCTCGATGTTATTGACTATCAAGGTGACAACTGGTTACGCTGCTGGTTCTTAGGACTCGATTCAGCCAATATCGCTATCTCGCAAATCAAAGGACTAGAGCAATGGCAAGAGATGGTCACCAAAGTGTTGGGCGACCTCAATCGCGTGGTAAAGCCCGGGGGTTTCATCGCTTTCGAAGTGGGTGAGGTCAGAGGGGGAAAAGTGTTGTTGGAGGAGTTGGTCATACCGGCTGGTGTCAAGGTAGGGCTAGAGCCAATAGTTGTGATAATCAATGCTCAGGATTTTACTAAAACCTCCAATACATGGGGTGTTTCCAATCAAAGTAAAGGTACCAATACCAATCGAATCGTAGTATTTAGACGACCTGAATGATTACTGTTCATTAGATAGACTGTTCAAGGTACACACTTGGGCGAAGCAGATTAAAAAGTCAAGGGTTACAGTCACCCACTATGGATGCAAGTGTAATGGAGCCACCATTGCAACCTCCAAACGAGGAGGTTACGCCCCCAGAAGGGGAAATTCAGAGTCCTGCCTTGGATTTACTGCCTCCACCCGAACGCAGCAAAATGCAAACTTGGATTCTAAGAGTGATGGCGATTGCCTTAATCATTGCTGGAGGATATTTCTCGCAGGAAGGATTGGTAATATTGGTGGTCCTCTTTGTAATCGTAGTACCATTTGAGAAGATGTTTCCGCGCCACAAGGGACAGAAGGTACGCCGACCAAGACTGGGCACAGACATGGGATATGCCATCGCCTCACCTCTAATGGCAGTAGCAGCAGGAGCGATTGGTCTCATCATCGCCATCATCAGTTTGGCATGGATTCCCGGCTTTTTAATCCGTCCTCTGGTCGCAGAGATACCCTCGGCCTATCTACCGATAGTCGCATTCTTGCTTTTCGACATGACCGTCTATTGGACCCATCGTTTCTATCACGAGATTCCCTGTTTATGGAAATTTCACGCGGTACATCATTCGACTGAACATCTCGATTGGGCTAGTGGCTTTCGCGGCCATCCATTTGATGGTACCCTCGCGGCTCCGGCTTTCGTATTCTTACTCGCCGCTGGCTTCGACCCTGAACTGACTGGTTTTCTGGCAATCCTGCAAATCTTCTTAGGACTTTTCCTACATGCTAATGTTAATTGGAAGATGAAGCCCTTGCACAAGTTGGTTATCACCCCGGAGTTTCATCATTGGCATCACACCAATGAAGCCGATGCTCACAATAGCAATTACTCAACCTTCTTACCGATTTGGGATCTGATCTTCGGCACCTACTTCATGCCCAAAAATCAACGACCACAAAAATATGGTATCGACGAATACATGCCCGAGGGAATCATAGCACAACTGCGCTATCCACTACGGGGTATGAAGAACCCCCTCTGGTACATTCGTCATCCGTGGCTTGCATTCAAAGGAGGATTAAAATTCACTAAAGAAATCCTTGGTGAGATGAAACGCTCAGCATTCCGCCCGCGCAATCGTCCGAGAAGTTGATGAAGTAGCGGCGAGGCGTTACCGATATGAGTTCTAAAACAACGATACTAGGATATGTCGAAGGATGTTCAACGATATTGTTGATGGGGGTGGCTGTACCAATGAAATACCTCGCTGGCAATGAATTGCTGGTCAAACTACTGGGCCCGATTCACGGCATTCTTTTCATTCTCTATGTAGGAATGCTATTTCTTGGAGTCTCAAAGACCTGGAGTAGAGATGCTTTCGTAATCGGTTTCATCGCTGCGATTGTCCCAGGTGGCCCGTTTTGGTTTGAGAGCAAACTAAAGGCAGGAAGCTGGTCTGTTTCTCAAGACTGAAGTCGATCAACTAAGTCTGCCTTTTTGCCTGATATTGGCAAACCGCGTTCAGCGAGAATTTCTTTTAGTTGTGCAACTGTTAGTGAAGTGAAATCCTCTACGGGTTCATCCATGATTAACTCAGCCTCAAATATTTCAGCTTCAAATATTTCATCTTCTGTTAATAGTTCAACTCGAGACCTAATAGTTACGAATCCAGCGGTTGCTATCAAAAGAATAATCAGGCCGACTATCGCTATTACCACGGTTAAATCAGAACTCATCTCTTCACTGGTAGCCCAACCAATTACCGTCACTATTACTGGCAATGAGTGCCCTTCTCCACTGACAACTCTAACCTCCACTGTATTCGCACCAACTGGCAGTTTGGCCGTATCGAGAGCGATGGTCCAGTTGAAGGGAGTCAGTGGCCCAAGTTCCAATTGAGTTTCCTCATAGGTCGCTTCGGTCCATTCGCCATCGCCGATTCTGAATTCAACACGATCGATCACGGTCGATTGAGTCCATGCATGTCCGGTGATAGTGGATATTCCCTTGGCGGTAGTACTGGTGAGCATGTGGTTCTGTAAGGTCCAATCGATAGTTTCACTTTGGTTGGTCTGGCCAAGATGAAGAGCGAGTTCGACTGCGGCCCTTGCATCTATCATGCCATAGCCAAAATCACGATTCCAATAGGGGTCAACTTCGGGGGCGCTTGGCTGACCTTTTCTCTCAGCGGTTTGCTTGAGTACCTCTTTGATGGCCATCGGGTCAAGATTGGGGTTGGCTTCCATGACCAAGGCGATTATTCCACTGACCGAAGGTGTGGCATAAGAGGTTCCCGAACCGCGACCGGTGTAGGTATTACCGCTTGCATCGTTGATTAAATTACTACACGAACCCGAGGTAAAACAGCCCTCGGCTTGGATAATGTTACTGCCAGGTGCTGATATCTCTGGCTTGAGTTCGTTGACTGGATTTCCGTCGCCATTATCACGACGTGGCCCTCTTGATGAATATCCAGCAATGATGTCATCACTACGGTCTACGGTGTTGAGGTCATCGGTAGCACCAACTGTAATTGAGAGCGAGGAAGAGCCCATTCCCGATAGTCCATCATTATCTTCGCCATCATTGCCGGCAGCAACACTGACGGTAACCCCGGCTTCGGTTGCCACACTGAGAATACGTGAATGCATATCCTCACCATCGCTTCCACCGTTTTCGTGACTGATGATTCCCCATGAAAGCGAAATGATATCGATGCCGTAATTCTCTTCGCTAGCACCTGACCACTCTGTGTCCTTATTGTCGATAATCCATTGAATGCCATTCATCGCTGACTCGTAGAATTCCTGTTCGATCAAATAATTCTCAAACGGTCCAGCACCGAGATCGGTGCCTATTCTAACGTCGATTAAACTAGCATTTGGCGCACTGCCATAATATTCGGATTGCGAGCCATCGGCTTCCAAGCCGGTAGCAGAGGCCATGCCCATGCACGCGGTTCCATGTTGATTACCATCATCAGGATTGAAAGAACCATCGCTTTGACGGCCACCTGAAGCAACACATAAAGGATCGCTATGAACAAAACAAACCGCATCATATCCGGCGACGAACTTTCCTACCAATCCCGGATGCTCGTCGTCGACCCCGGTATCGGTCAGTGCAATGTTCACACCCTGGCCGGATACGCCTAGTTGCCAGGCTGAATCTGTGTAATTAGAAGAACTGCGAGCCTTGACTGCCATAGTCTGAACATCGCCATAAAACACGACATTACCATATCTCTCGACCATCACCACGCTATCTAGAGTACTCAATTCCTCGACTTGAGATGAGTCGAGCAAACCAAGCAGTATTGCATCTACCGCAGGAACTACCATCTTGGCTTCATAGCCCATATTTTGCAATAAGGCGATATCTTGTTCTGTCGGCTGGTGATCATAGGACAGACCAATCCACACCGGACCGGTCGCTGTCTGCAAACTATCGTGGATTCCATTACGGTCACCATCTAGAGTAGTCCACATCCACCAAGGGCGCTCATCGATGATGAGCGGGGCATGAGTAGGGATTTCCGTAGTCCAACCATCTAGTAGTAATTGAGCGCCCTGAAGAGGCGATTGCTCGACAGGTGTCGGTTGAATGGTGCCAACAAAAGGCGCACTCAAAAATAGCATTAACACCAAGAGGACCGGTGAACGTGACTCTGACATCATTCCCCGGGTAGAACACATATGTCATAAGACCACGGATTTCATGCAACAGGATTAAGGCAACCACTTGCTATAACCACACTTGGCGACTCTTATGACAGGTGGACAAGAATACTATGACGGTTTGATTACTCAAGGCTACACCCCAGACCAAGCACAACAATTTACCCAGCAGCATTTCCCTGGTTTTACGGCAACTGCGCCACCGGTTTTACCGATGTCTGCATTTGAAGTTAACCAACAGGAAGTCGCACAAATTGCGGAGACTCATGGAGTCAGTGCAGATGCATTAGCCGATACCGCCCGCCATTTCGATGCAAATCAGGATTTTATCCTCCAACCGAGTGAAGTGGAGACTACGGCCCAAGCCATGACCAATACCGCCGAACCGCTTGCTCCAGCAATGGCAGCACCAATGGCCGCTCCAGCAATGGCAGCACCAATGGCCGCTCCAGCAATGGCCGCTCCAGCAATGGCAGCTCCAATGGCAGCTCCAGTAGCCGCACCAATGGGCGGCATGCCTATGGCTAGTATGCCCATGGGAGTGCCAATGGCAGCACCTGGTATGGCAACATCAATCGTAATGCCAGGTAATGGCAAGAGTGTGCTAGTCTCTTACCTATTGTGGTTCTTCCTCGGTATTTTTGGTATTCATCACCTATACATGGGCAGAGGAGTGGGGGTCTTTATTCTCGCTTTGATTAGTTTCCAAGGACTAGGTCTCTGGTGGTTGATCGACCTTTTCATGATTCCAGGATCCACCAATATGAACCGCGGTGGCCAAATGGTCATCGTAGCCTGAGAGTTCGACTATCGTCGCATTGAAAGGATGAGCCTTTCTCAACCTGTCATGGGCCGCGTCCAGAATACTCGGCAAAAGTGGACTATCTCCATTGTGTTGGTGGCTTTGCTTTACCTGCCGGGTTCAATCTCAACTGATTTTGAAGCCATGGAAGAACCACCGGCATGGCCGGAGGGCAGCAATGCTTACGACAATATGGTCAGCCTTACCGAATTCGGTTATCGTAAAGTGAATACCCAAGATAATCAGAATGCTCGTGATTGGATTGCCAGTGAATTAGAGGACATGGGTTATACTGTCGAGCGCCAACCGTTTTCCAGCGTAGAATGTACCAGTTGCGAAAATATTGTTGTAACTATCAATGGCACCTTGGATAAGGAGTGGAAGGTAGTCGGCGCTCATCATGATGCTATTTGCTACCCACCTACTCCTGCACCGGGGGTTATCTATCCTGGCTGTGAAAGTCCCGGGGCTTATGATGATGGAACTGGGTCGGGATCACTGCTCGAATTAGCTCGCACCTTTGCAGAATGGAACCGCACTCCACTGCACACTTGGAAACTCGGTTGGTGGGATTATGAGGAATGGCAGGGCCAAGGGTCAGGAGAAGGCGGTGGAATGGGTAGTTTGCACTTCGTCACTGAACAGATTCCAGAGGATGTTAATGTGACTTATATCAATCTCGATATGTTCGGATTAAACTGGCCGATTCAAACCCTTGCTGCCTCAAGGGCAGCTGGATGTGATGAGGATTACTGGACCCTTTACATGTTCACCTCACCAATAGATGATTGGTCGTATTACGAGGATAGAGGATTGGAGGTAACCGAACAGATGCGAGCCGATGCCGAGCAATTCCAAACTACTCTCAAACAGATTAACAGCGAGCACGAGCATCCAGAGGAATGGGTTCGAGTACTCGATGATACCCAAGGTAATTCAGACCATTTTAATTTCATCATCAATGGCCACACAGCAACCTGGCTGCGCGGTCAGCATCAATATATCATCCAAGAGGGGGATACTTGTGAACAGACTCCTAAACACGCGCAGACAGATTCGGTTTCGACCATTAACTCCCTAGCCGGAGGTAGGGCTAATGTCGAGGCTGGGCTGCAGACCGGGCTTGATGTAGTGGCAAGTTATGCTTGGCTCGACTTCAATCAAAGCGCGGTTGACGAAGATGAATTGCAAAGTCAAAGCGAACAGGGAAATCTGGTTCTCACCTTGAGCCTAGTTGCAATCGCAATCGCTCTTTCAGCAGGATTCGTCATCATGAGTCGCTTTACCCGCGAAGACGAATCCGCATAACGATGACTGATCTGACCATCAAGGTGCATTTCCAAATACAATAAGCAAATGGCAACCGAGGTAGAATTGTCACTCGTGAGTACGCATATAGTGCACTGCAGTAGTCTCTTCAGCCGATAGTTCTGGAATCGCTGGCATCTTACTGGCAACCTGCCATCGCTGCATGAAAATACCCTCTTGCCAATCATCCATGAACATCGGTCGAATATACGAAGAGCGACACACGGTCCTAGTATTACCTAAATCCCCTGCCACGGTATCTATTACGGCCAATAGTGTGGCCTGCCTCTGCTTATCCGTTTGCCCAGGTAAAGCTTGCTTTGACGCTAATTTTGCCAGGTTTACAGCCTTTTTCAACTGAACATTACGCCAAATAATAATTTCATCTTCCCCGATTTCAGTATTTTCTGCAAGTTCACGCATCTCTTCTTCACTCGCTTCATTAATCAATGCTAATCGAGCACCGGTCTTCCATGATGCTGCCCAAGTACGGAAGTTCTTGGCGGTATAAGCGATATCTGTTGCTTCCTCGATGTAACGATTGATGTGTCCGGCTTTGATATCAAAATCGCGGCCACTATCCGCTACATAACGAAATAAATCCTGATTCTTTTCCGTGCCACCGACCTTACCAGAATCCTCTATCATCTTAGCCAGACTATCATCCTCGATAAGCAGATGCCAGTGCTTACCTGATTTGCCGATAAAATCAAGCACAGCGTCCAACTTTCCTTCGGCTTTATTGCCACGGATAAACCTCACATGACCCTCTTGTAAAGTGGTCAATCCATAAGATTCATTCTCCTTGGCATATTCATCTGAGCCGATGCGAATATGAAATATATCCATCAAGCGTATCACCAAAGCAACGACTTTCTCAAGCGGCATTCCTTCCATCTGCAAATCGTCTTCGACCCGCTCGCGCAAACTCGGTAATGCAAGGGCGAATTCATCGACTCCAGCGTATTTGAGGTCGGCCTTGATCTTAATCCAATCTGGATGATAGCGATATTGAACCCGCCCTTTAGCATCCTTACCAGTAGCCTGAATATGACCGCGTTCATCACAGCAATACCAGATGTTACTCCAAGCAGGAGGAACCGCCAATGCATTCAATTCGGCGATTCTTTCCTTGCTCAATTCGCCTTGAGGTGATTTGTATTGCCACTCGATTCCATCTTCTTCATTACCGATGTTTTTTCTTGTAATTCCCTTGGCTTTACGGTTACTGATACTGAGGCCAGCAAGTTTTGCTGCGGTAGCAGAGTCAGGCTTCATGTACTTGCCAACCTCGACATTGGCTATGAACACATCCATCAAGATATATTATTCGTGACTACACTTTCAAATAAATGTGCTACAACTCTAGCAGCCATCACCATGAGAGTAAGACTTGATGATGAATCAAAACGATTATCGCATTATCGATGATTGCTAAAATTACTGTAATATATGGTTAATCTTGTGCAAGTTTTATACAGGCAAGAAAGTATTGCTACCCGTGACAGAAGCACTTCCAGTAGTGGGCGCCATGCTCGATGGAATACTATTGGTATTTATTTTGATATTACATTTTAAGAAAGATGATCGCACTTGGACCCAGCGAATGGGAGCAACATTCATGCTCTGGTTTATCGTTTGTCACCTCGGTTATCAATGGTCATCTGGAGTCTTTGGCTATAATTTCCAAGATGGTGGTGATGCCACCAGAGACATAATGGGAGTTCTAGTGTGGAATCTATGGCGTATTGGACTACTAGCATTCTTCCTTGCCATGATTACCGTGCCGATGCCTTGGTTCAAAAAAGGAAATACCTACCTGAAAATATTAGGGTTTTTACTTTTCATCAATCTATTAGAAGCATGGTTCGTCCATGGTAGTCCTGCTTACTCGGATACAGGTTGGGGTCTATGGTTTGCAATGTCACCATTGATGATAATTATGCTACTTGTATACACCTATACCGGTTGGAGTTATCTCACTTCAAAAACCAGCGGTGAGGATAATCTCGAGAAAGTAACCGATAAGGCTGGTCTATTCGGAATAATGGCAGTAACGCTGTGGGCCGGCAAAAACTGGTTCGATTGGATGGGCATTTTCACTCGCGGTGAAATGTTCTATTCCTACTGGCCCGCATATTCTCATCCCTTCCCATTATTCACCGCATTGACTTGGAATCTTGAATTATTAATGGTTGGTTTGAGTCTATTCGTACTATTTGTCGGAGCAATCCTCCACCTAAACAAAAAGGGTTCGAGATTATTGGGCGGATTCTTAGTCTTCGTTTTATTTGCTGGAATGGTACGTTATTATTTCTATCAATCAGAACAAGTCGATTACGACTTAATTGGCTCGATTCTCAATGAAGCTTCGGTTTCAGAGTCATTTACTCTTTTGACACATGGAGTCATGCAATCACTGGCGAGGCCACTGATTATTCTCTTCCTCTGTATAAGATTTGGATTCGTCAAAACCGACCACTTGCCCAGACTTAGTCGAGCCATGATTATCATGGCTCTAGCTGGATCTATGTCAACCATCACAGAAATCCTTCAACCAATCCTCGGCATTTCGCAACTGGTATCTGGTTTCCTGCTCGGTGCCGTTCTCGCCTTTGAATTTGAAAAGAAGGTGCTCACAGCCATGCAGCCACCCGATGACGATTTCAATCCAACCTGGATAATCGATGGCGATCCAAAACGACTCGAGAAATGGACCAATATTGGGTTCGCAGCATTCTTAGTGATTGCGACACTGATGGTAGTAATGCTCACCGATAAGGGGGTTGTATGATGAGTACTGATGCAAAGAAGAAGAGAAGTGTTGGGCGCAGGCCTAAGAAAGAGGAAAAGTCTGATGACGGGGAACTCGAACCTTTCGCCCTCAAGGATTTCTTCATTCCCGATGATAGAGGCTGGGTAATGCCGATGTTCATCGTCTTCGTCATCGTGTTATTCGGATATTATATGGTCGGCTTCATCGAGACAGTTGATGAAACCTGCGATTTGCAAGAAATAGACGGTGACGATGACTGTGATGGTTATGTAGACAATCCAGGCACCGAATCGGATGATTCAACGGATTCTGGCAATGAAACAAATTCTACTGGCCAAGTATTACTTGCGAAAGAAATCAAAGAAACCTTTCCGTGGTGACAAAGCGCGGGCTTCCAACTTCAGCATTCGTGACAACTCTTCGAAGCCACCTATGAATACTGGATTCTCGTTGCGCATGTCAAAGATAACAGGTACGGTTTTTAATCCGGTTTCCATTATCACCCGCGTATAGATTGAACGTTTCTTAGCGACATTGTTTTCTTGCCAAGAAAAACCAGAACGGTCCAAAATCATCTTGGCTTTGACGCAATACTGACAAGTGCGTGTAGTGAAGAGTACGAAGTCAACATCCTCCCTCTGCAAAAAGGCAGTAAGTCGGGCGTCCATGACCCAGCGAGGCGCAGCCGATTACTATCGCTTTCTACAAAACGATTGTTGAACTCTCACATAAACTGGGTGTTTTCGCTGAAGAGGAATAATACAGAGGGTACCCTCGTAAAGGACGTTATGTACAAGGAGATCCTCTGCTCACCCATCTGATTTAGCAACTTGAATGTTGCAAAACTATGATACCGTCACAATTGCTAAGTGTTTGATGCGCATCGGCAGATTGTTATTATGGACTCTAATCAGTATTATCAAGACTTAATTCAGCAAGGATACTCTAGTGCAGATGCTGCAAACTTTACGCAACAATACTATCCTGATTTTCAAGGAACTATGCAGGGAATGTCAATGATGACACCCCCTCCGCCTGGTAGCCTAGAGATGGGTGCCGGACTTGTAGGTCAAGGCGCTGGTGGTCTAGCTGCTGGTGGATTAGTAGGGACGGCAACAGGTGCTGCTGCAGCCGGAGGTGGAATGTCAATGGCAACTATTGCAGTTGTTTCAGTTTTGGTTCTCGGTGGAGTAGGAACCGGTGGTTATTTCCTCTATGATTATCTTACAGAGCCTGATTTCTATGGAGAGATTTACTGGTATGAATCGGGAGGGGGATATATCTTTGAAGAAGATGGCATGAGTCTTGTTTGGCCAAACAATAATCAAGGTGATTGGGATTGTGGAGATTACGGATATGGCACCTCGATTTCAGGAAATGTAAGTGAAAAAGATGGCATATGCTACTTTGAATTGGGAGATGAATATAAATCGACAGATAAGGGAGATTATTACAGAATATGTTTAACAACTGATGGTGCAGAATCCTGCTTAGATCTCTATCCTAAAGAACAAGGCGCATTCATGGGTGACGGAGATAACTGCACTATTCTTGTCAGTGATATTTCAGTTCCGAACTGGGATGATGAAGATCTCGAAGGATACCGTGAAACATGGCTAGATAAATTCGACGATGTCGCAGACGAGATAAAGAAAGATATTCCCTCTAGTTGTGAGATTAAGGATATATCTGGAAATACCGGCGAAAGTCCAGACATCTACCAGTTCTCCGGCAGAGATGCAATGAATGACCCTGCGATGAACGCAAGCGGCGGAGACGCCCTTATCCACATTATGATGGTGGACAGGATGTCAAATGGTGGCCTAAACTGGGTTTTGGTAGAAGTTACGATTAGTGTAGATGGTGGGGCACCACGGACGTGTGACTTCAAAGTCGAGGCAGACGAGTATTCTTCATGTGTATACACGATTGATGATGACATGTACTGGAATGTTTCTGAAGAGATCACAATCTCCGAAGGATCAGACACAGACCTCTGTGATGGGTCAAACGGATACTGTGTAATTGATGTCACCATAAGCAAGAAAGCAATTGGGAACGACGATGATGAAGTAATCGGTCAGCTTACTGTAGCTGCTGAGGCTTGATTCACCCATCAGATTTAGCAACTTGAATGTTGCAAAATTAAGTGCTTGCACTTTGGCTAGCCAAACGTTTAGTATCATTCACCGTCTTACTTAGCAGCCTCAAACTGCAGGCAGGTAAAGTCAAA
>Ga0302123_10002388_pt1 | contig 12774 bp, 12 predicted proteins | sample CB21_321_MG_FD_203109 | JGI IMG/M metagenome (GOLD analysis project Ga0302123, IMG submission 203109) | Marine microbial communities from Western Arctic Ocean, Canada - CB21_32.1 | ecosystem: Environmental > Aquatic > Marine > Oceanic | place: Canada: Western Arctic Ocean | collected 2017-09-28 | reverse complement strand
GCCGAGACGGGCATCGTCGTCGACACGCTCAACCGCATCGATCCGGGCTCGATCGGCCTGCTCGCCGCCAGCGAGGGCGGTTTTGGCCTCGACATGTGGCGAGGATCGAGCCACGCGGTCATCGCCACGCTGATATCGCGCTTGCCGATGGGCACCTCATCGCGGGTCATGCAGGATCTGTCGCGCCGTCTGCTGTTGTCGGAAGCTCGGCTTCCACTGGGTGAGGACAACGCGATCGACTTGCTGTGGCGGCGGGTCGAAAGACTAGCGGCCGGCGGCCAGATCGAGGCCATCAGCGAGCTGCTGCGGATCGCGCCCGCCGATGCCGTCGAGGCGCGCCTCGCCCGCATCGAAGTCGACGCGCTTTATCTGAGCGGCGATTACGCGGGTGCCTGCGCGCGCGCCGAGGGCATGGTAGGCGGCAGCGACGGTCCCTACTGGCTGAAAGCGGTCGCGTTCTGCCGTGCACTGCGCGGCGAAGAGGCCAAGGCGATGCTGGCGGTCAGTCTTTTGCACGAACTTGGAGCGGCCGGAGACCCGTCGTTCTACCGGCTGTTCTCGATCCTTACGGGGGGGCAAGCCGAACCGATCGAGAGCCTGCCCAAACCGACCGCGCTTCACCTCGCGATGATGCGGGCGGCGAACCTCGGCATTCCACCCGATGCGCTTGAGGGAGCGCCGCCCGCCATTCTGCGCGGTATCGCGACCGCTCCCAGGACGCCCGGGCCGGTGCGCGTGACCGCCGCGACTCGGGCCGAGGCCGTCGGGGTGCTCGACGCCGAGGCGCTTGGCCGGATTTACGCCAGCCTCATCTTCGAGGCCGACGAACGCGGCGCGCCCGAGGCGACGATTGACGCCGACAGCGGTCCGCGGACCCAAGCGCTGCTCTATCAACTTAGTCAGATGAAGACCGAAGCCCGCGCCCGCGCCCGCGCGCTCGAATTGGGGCTTGGTCTGGGTCGCGCCCAGCACCGCTACGCGACGGCAGCCCGGGTCAGCTTGCCGGCCATGTTGAATCTTCCCCCCAGTCCGAGGCAGAGCGCGCTGGCGCCCGAACTGGTCCGCGCGCTATTGACCGCGGGCGCGACGACCGAGGCCGTCGCCTGGTTCAAGGTCCTCGCCGAGACCGACGCGGTCGCCGCCGATGCCCTGCGGCCGCTGATCCACATCGCCGCCAAGGACGTGATCGCGTGGGAGCCCGCGATGATCGGTCGCTGGTGGCGCGCCTGGGCGCCTGCCACCGAATCGGTACACCAAGCCCTGGGCGGGGTCTTGTTGACGGTACTAGAGGCGCTGGGCGACGAGGTGCCGGCGGCGGACTGGGACGCGCTCTTGACGGTTGACGGCGTAGAAACCGAGGCCATGCCGGCCGCCGCTGTCTGGCGCGGCCTCGCCCAGGCGTCCGCCGACGAACGCACCGGCGCAACCGTCGCCCTGGCGCTGATAGCACTCGGCGAGGGGGGGCCGGCGGGCGCCCACTCGGCCGCGCTCGGCGCGGTTATCACCGCCCTCCGGCGCATCGGTCTTGAGTCCGAGGCCCGCACCCTCGCCTTGGAAGCGGCCCTAGCCAAAGGACTCTAGCGGCGGTGGCCCAGCACGCGCGCCATCACATCGAGGCGTTTATCGAGATGCTGGCGGCCGAGCGCGGCGCGGCGGCGGCGACTCTAGAGGCCTATGGCCGCGACCTGAATGACCTCGCGGACCATCTCGCCGCCCGTGGCGTCACCGTGGAGGGGGCTGACGCCAAGCGCTTGCGCGGCTACCTAGCGCGTCTGAGCGGTCGCGGTTTCACCGGTTCGACGTTGGCGCGACGGCGATCGGCGCTGCGCCAATTCTATCGCTTTCTCCAGGCCGAGGGCGTGCGCGCCGACGACCCGACCGTCGATCTCGTGGCCCCGCGTCGCACCCGCGCGTTGCCCCGGATTCTCGGCGAGGCCGATGTCGGGGCGTTGCTGGACGCCGCGCGTGACCGGCCGGGCGCGGAGGGCGTGCGGCTGCGCGCCATCGTCGAGGTCCTCTACGCTACCGGCCTCCGGGTCTCCGAGCTGGTTGGATTGCCGCGCACCGCCATCGACCCGACGGCTGCGTTCCTGACCGTCACCGGCAAGGGCGGTCGCGAGAGGATCGTCCCGATGGGCGAGTTCGCCCGCCAGGCGCTGGGCGATTATCTCGAGGTTCGGGCCAAGTTTCTGGCCGGCGCTCTCGAGAGCAAGTGGCTGTTCCCGGGCGCCCGGGTCGGCGGGCATCTCACCCGCCAACGCCTGGGCCAACTGTTGAAGGTGTTAGCCGGTGCGGCCGGCCTCGACGCGGCGCGGGTTTCACCCCACGTCCTGCGCCATGCGTTCGCCACCCACCTGCTCGCCCACGGCGCCGATCTCCGCGCCGTACAGGCGATGCTCGGCCACGCCGACATCTCGACCACCCAGATTTACACCCATGTGCTCGACGAGCGCCTCAAGCGTCTGGTCCACGACCATCACCCGCTGGCGACCGGGCCAGCGCCGGGCGCCGCCCCGACCGAGCGCTAACATTGACATGGCCCGACCCCATTGCCATGTTCGCCGGCGGCCGGGAGGGACCACGGTCGACGACCCAGGAGACGACAGCACCATGAGCTTCAAGATCATCGAACAGGCGCGCGCGCGCCTGAACCGCTCGGAACTTGCCGTGCCCGGAAGCGAGCCGCGTTTCTTCGAGCGTGCCGCGAGTTCGGACGCCGACGTTGTCTTCCTCGATCTTGAGGACGCGGTCGCGCCCGACGACAAGGAGCAGGCCCGCAAAAACGTCATCAAAGCGCTCAACGAGATCGATTGGGGCGACAAGACGATGTCGGTGCGCATCAACGGGCTCGATACCCATTTCATGTACCGAGACGTTGTCGATGTCGTTGAGCAGGCCGGCGAGCGCCTGGACATGATCATGATTCCCAAGGTCGGCACCGCCGCCGATATCTATGCCGTCGACATGATGGTCACCCAAATCGAAGACGCGAAGAGCTACAAGAAGCGCATCGGCTTCGAGCACATCATCGAGACCGCGCTTGGCATGCAGAATGTGCACGAGATCGCGGCGGCCAGCCCGCGCAACGAATCGCTGCACTTTGGCGTTGCCGACTACGCCGCCTCGACCCGGGCGCGTACCACCAACATCGGCGGCGTCAACCCCGACTACTCGGTCCTCACAGACCCCGACGAGGCTGGCGACCGCGAGGTTCATTGGGGCGACATGTGGCACTACGCGATCGCCCGCATGGTCGTCGCCGCACGCGCCAATGGCCTCAGGCCGATCGATGGTCCGTTCGGCGATTTCTCCGATCCCGACGGCTACCGCGCCGCGGCGCGGCGGGCGGCGGCACTCGGGATTGAAGGCAAATGGGCGATCCATCCCAACCAGGTCAGCCTCGCCAACGAAGTCTTCACTCCCACCAAGGAGGAGACCACCAAGGCCAAGCGCATCATCGCCGCGATGAAGCAGGCGCTGCGCGAGGGCAAGGGCGCGGTCGCGCTCGACGGGCGGCTGATCGACATCGCTTCGGTGCGCCAGGCCGAGGTGATGGTGACCAAGGCGAAGCTGATCTCGGGTCGCGGCAGGAAGAGCAAGGGGCCCGCCCCGCGCAAGTAGGCCACCCAGCGCAAGCACGCTGCCAAACAGGCACGCGAGGCTAGGCGCGCGCCCGGAGAACGACTACAAGGAATGGACCACTTCCTCGACTTCGAAAAGCCGATCGCCGAACTCGAGGGGAAGATCAAGGAGTTGCGGCATGTCGCCGCCAGCGGCGATGTCAACATCGCCGGGGAGGTCGTACGCCTCGAGGCCAAGGCCGAGCAACTGCTGCGCCAGACCTACGGCAAGCTCAGCGCGTGGCAAAAGGCGCAGGTCGCGCGCCACCCCGAGCGCCCGCATTTCAGTGACTACGCGCGCACCCTGTTGACGGATTTCACGCCGCTCGCCGGCGACCGGGCGTTCGCCGACGATCACGCCATCATCGGCGGCCTCGGCCGCTTTCGCGGGCGCACGGTGGTAGCGATCGGCACCGAGAAGGGCGCCGGTACCGAGGGTCGCGTCAAGCGCAACTTCGGCATGGCCCACCCCGAAGGGTATCGCAAGGCGGTCCGCCTGTTCGAACTCGCCGACCGCTTTGGCGCGCCGGTGCTCACCTTCATCGACACGCCCGGCGCCTATCCCGGCATCGAGGCAGAGGAGCGCGGTCAGGCCGAAGCTATCGCCCGCTCGATTCAAACCTGCCTCGACCTTCGGGTGCCGGTGATCAGCGTCATTATTGGCGAGGGCGGCTCGGGCGGCGCGATCGCGCTCGGCGTCGGCGACCGAATCTTGATGCTGGAATACGCGATCTATTCGGTTATCTCGCCCGAGGGTTGCGCGTCGATCCTATGGCGCAGCTCGGAGCGCACCCGCGATGCCGCCGAGATGCTGCGCATGACCGCCCAGGACATGCTTGAGCTCAAGATCATCGACGAGGCGGTGGCCGAGCCGGTCGGCGGCGCCCATCGCTTTCCCACCGAGACCATCGCCGCGGCCGGCGACTCGATCGGCCGCCACCTCACCGCACTGGAGGGCGAGGGCGCAACCATCGATCGCCGCGCCGGGCGCCGCCAAAAATTTCTCGACATGGGCACGGGCCTGTAGCCACTTGCTTAGAGACGGCGCTTCTCGCTTCCTCAGCATGAGGTTAAGCATTTGATAATGTGAAACTCTTCCTCATCCTAAGGAGCGGTCCGAAGGGCCGCGTCTCGAACGATCGGAGCGGGCCCTGGCCTATGCGGCCCCGTGGCAGTGTTTGTACTTCTTGCCGGTTCCGCACGGGCAGAGGGCGTTGCGCGGCACCTTGCCCCAGGTCGCAGGGTCCTTGGGATCAAGCGTCACCGCAGCGCGGCGGCCAGGCGATCGCGCTGGCGCGGGCGGCGCCGCATTATTCTCGCCGGTCAGCGGATCGACGTGGGATTCGCGCATCGGATGCGCCGGCCCGCGCGGCAGCTCCTGTGGCGGTCCCCGGTCGACTTGCAGCTGAAGGTGGCACAGCACGTTCGTCACCTGCTCGCGCAGCGACACGAGCATCGTCTCGAACATGGTGAAGGCCTCGGTCTGATACTCGCGCAGCGGGTCGCGCTGGCCATAGGCCCTGAGCCCGATGCCGGACCGCAGATGGTCGAGTTGCAGCAGATGGTCCTTCCAGTGCTGATCAAGGAGCTGCAGCAGCAAGCTCTTTTCGACCATACGCAGAACCTCGGGGCCATAGTTGGCGGCCTTCTCCGCCATCTTGCGATCGCCCGCGTCACGCAGGCGCTGGCGCACTTCCTCGTCGGCAATGCCCTCTTCCCTAGCCCAGTCGGTGATCGGCAGTTCGAGACCGAGCACGCGCAGGACCTCGGTTTTCAATCCGTCCGTATCCCACTGCTCGGCATAGGCTTTTTCCGGCATGTGGCGGCCGACCAGTTCGTCGATGATCTCGTAGCGCATGTCGGTGATGGTCTCCGACACATCGTCGACGCTCATCAGCTCGATGCGCTGGGCATAGATCACCTTGCGCTGATCGTTCATCACGTTGTCGAACTTCAGCAGGTTCTTGCGAATCTCGAAGTTGCGCGCCTCGACCTTCGACTGGGCCTTCTCGATCGCTTTGTTGATCCAGGTGTGGACGATCGCCTCGCCGTCCTGCAGGCCGAGCTTGCGCAGCATCGTGTCCATGCGCTCAGAGCCGAAGATGCGCATCAGATCATCCTCGAGCGAGAGGAAGAACTTCGACGCGCCGGGATCGCCCTGGCGGCCTGAGCGGCCGCGCAGCTGGTTGTCGATGCGCCGGCTCTCGTGGCGTTCGGTGCCAACGATGTAGAGACCGCCGGCGCCGACCACCTTGGCCTTCTCCGCCGCCACCTCGGCCTCGATCGCGGCCGTGCGTTGGGCGCGGATGCGCTCATCGGTAACGTCCTCGAGCTCGATCCGGGCCCGCATCTCGGCGTTGCCGCCGAGCTGGATGTCGGTGCCGCGTCCCGCCATATTGGTGGCGATAGTCACCCCGCCGAGCCGCCCAGCCTGGGCGATAATCGACGCTTCCTGCTCGTGATAGCGGGCATTAAGCACGTTGTGCGGAACCTTGTCCTTCTTGAGCAGCGCGGCCAGATCCTCGGACTTCTCGATGCTGACGGTGCCGACCAGCACCGGCTGCCCGCGCTCCCGGCAATCGCAGATCTCGGCCATGATCGCGTCGTGCTTCTCGCGCTTGGTCCGATAGACCTCATCGTCGTTGTCGACCCGGATCATCGGCAGGTTGGTCGGGACGTCGGCGACTTCGAGCCCGTAGGTGTCGATGAACTCGGGCGCCTCGGTCGAGGCCGTGCCGGTCATCCCGGCGAGCTTGGGGTAGAGCCGGAAATAGTTCTGGAAGGTGATCGAGGCGAGCGTCTGGTTCTCGTTCTGGACGGTCACGCCTTCCTTCGCCTCGAGCGCCTGGTGCAGGCCCTCGGAATAACGCCGGCCCTCCATCATCCGACCCGTGAACTCATCGATGATGACGACCTTGTCGTCCTTGACGATGTAGTCGACGTCGGCGGTGAACATGAAATGAGCGCGCAGCGCCTGGTTGATGTGGTGGACCAACGAGACGTTGTCGATGTCGTAGAGGCTCTCGCTCGTCAGCAACCCAGCCTCGCGCAACCGCGTCTCGATAGTCTCGATGCCGGTATCGGTCAAGGCCACCGTCCGGCTCTTCTCGTCCCTTTCGTAGTCGCTCGCGGCAAGCTTCGGGATGAACTGGTTGCAGGTCTTATAGAGCTCGGATTTATCTTCGGTCGGGCCGGAGATAATGAGCGGCGTGCGCGCCTCGTCGACCAGAATCGAATCGACCTCATCGACGATCGCGTAGTTAAATGGCCGCTGCACCATCGAGTCGAGCCGGTACTTCATGTTGTCGCGTAGGTAATCAAAGCCGAGTTCGTTGTTGGTGGCGTAGGTCACGTCCTTGGCGTAGGCCGCGCGCCGCTCGTCGTCGCTGAGGCCATGCACGATGCAACTGGATCCGAGGCCGAGAAAACCGTAGATCGCACCCATCCACTCGGCGTCGCGCCGGGCCAGATAGTCGTTGACCGTGACGACGTGAACGCCATTGCCTTCGAGCGCGTTGAGGTACACCGGCAGGGTCGCCGCCAGGGTCTTGCCCTCGCCGGTCTTCATTTCCGCGATGTTGCCCTGGTGGAGGACGATGCCGCCCACCAATTGCACATCGAAGTGGCGTTGGCCGAGGGTGCGTTTGCCGGCCTCGCGCACGGTCGCGAAGGCTTCGGGCAGGATATCGTCGAGGGTTTCGCCTTTGCTCAGCCGGTCGCGGAGCTGGCCGGTGCGCGCCCTGATCTCGCTGTCGGCGAGGCATTCGAGGTCCGGCTCAAGGTCGTTGATCGCCTTGAGCGTCTTCTCCATGCCCTTGAGAAGGCGCTGGTTCGTGGTGCCGAACAAGCTCTTGGCTATCTGTTGCAACATGCGCTGAGGTGGGGCTCGCGACCGATTGCGGGGGACAACTCGATGTAAGACGCGACGGCGGGTCTGTCAACGCGCGGCGAGCGGCTTCGGTTCTGGCGAGACGCGGCGCGCATCATTGCGTGCCCGCGAGTGTGGTGCCATATTTTTCGCGAAGGGATAGCGCGATGGCGTCGAGGCGGGTGCTTTGTTATGCGGAAGGACGCGAGGGCCAGTGGGAGGCCGTCTGCCTCGACTTTAGATATCGTCGTCCAGGGCGAGAGCTTCGGCGATGTTCACCGCGCCCTGCGCGAGGCGGTCACCACATACGTGGAGGACGGTGACGCGCTGCCGGCGGCCGACTGCGCTCGGTTATTGGCGCGCCGCGTTCCGTGGTTGGTCCGGTTTGGATTCGCGGCCCGCTTGGTCTGGTCTCTGGTGGGGCGAGGTCGGGACGATTAAGGGCCGCGAGAACAAGGCCAGTTCGAGATATCCTGCCCCGCCTAGCGGCGGAACAACTTCTTCGGCAGGCCAGACTGGCGGGTCATCAACGCCAAGGTGCCGAGCCGGAGATCGTCGCCGCCCCGTGTATAGGGCACGGTCACCAGCCGAATCCGCTCACCAACGCTTCCCTAGTACCGATGGTGAAGCGCCATTGCTCTGCCAGTCAAAGTTGGAGGAGATTGAGGCGTTGAGGCCACCTCCGCGCGGCGTGTAACATCCGCCCGCCTTGGCGGCTCGGCCGCATCGCCCCGAACTCACGAGTGATCGCCATGCCTGATGCCCGCGTTTCGCCGTTTGCTCCGGCCGCGTTCCCGGCGCTCACGCCGATCGCTGGGGTTCGCGTGGCGACCGCGGCCGTGGGCATCCACTATCGCGGGCGGACCGATGTGATGATGGCCGCGCTCGATCCCGGCACTAGCGTCGCTGGGGTTTTCACCACCTCGCGGACCTCGGCGGCGCCGGTCGCCTGGTGTCGGCGCATCCTCGGGGGCGGCGGCGCGCGCGGACTGGTGGTCAACGCCGGCAACGCCAACGTCTTCACGGGGCGCGACGGGGCGGTGGCCGTGGGCGCGACCGCCGAGGCCGGCGCCCACGCGCTCGGCTGTGCGGCCCATGAGGTGTTCGTGGCCTCGACCGGGGTCATCGGGGTCAAGCTGCCCTACGAGCGCGTCACCGGGGCGCTCCCCGATATGGCCAGGGACCTTGCGCCGGGCCGTTGGCGGGAGGCGGCCGAGGCCATCCGCACCACCGATACATACGCCAAGGGCGCGGGAGCCGTGGCCGACATCGCTGGCGTTCCCGTGGTCATCAGCGGCATCTGCAAGGGTTCGGGCATGATCGCGCCGGACATGGCGACGATGCATGCCTACCTGTTCACCGATGCACGGCTGCCGGCGGCGGTCCTCCAGCCGCTGCTGGCCACGGCCAACGCGACCAGTTTCAACTGCATCACGGTCGACAGCGACACCTCGACCAGCGACACCGTGCTGCTGTTCTCGACCGGACGCGGGCCGGAACACGCGCCGATCGCCGCGCACACCGATCGCCGGCTGGCCGATTTCAAGGCCAAACTCGGCGCCGTCATGACCGACCTCGCCCATCAGATCGTGCGCGATGGTGAGGGCGCGAGTAAGTTTATCGCGATTCACGTCGGCGGCGCGGCCAGCCGGCGCGCGGCCCGTAAGATCGGGCTCTCGATCGCCAACTCGCCCTTGGTCAAGACCGCGATCGGCGGCTCGGACCCGAACTGGGGACGCATTATCGCGGCCATCGGCAAGGCTGGCGAAAATGCCGACCGCGACCGCATCCGCATCTGTTTCGGCGACACCGTCGTCGCCACCGACGGCGGGCCAGCCGATCACGACGAGCCGGCGTTGATCGCCTACATGCGGGGCCCCGAGGTCGCGATCGCTATCGATGTCGGCGTCGGGCGTGGCCGCGCGACGGTGTGGACCTGCGATCTCACCAAGGGCTACATCGACATCAACACCGACTACCGGAGCTGATGTCCGGCCGGCCCGTCGTCGTCGTCGCGGCGGCGGCGTTGATCGACGTCGATGGCCGGGTGCTGATCGCTGAGCGCCCGCCAGGCAAGTCGTTGGCCGGCCTGTGGGAGTTCCCCGGCGGCAAGGTCGGCGTCGGCGAGACTCCCGAGCAGGCGCTAGTCCGCGAGCTCAAGGAGGAGCTGGCGATCGATGTGACCGCTAGCTGCCTCGCGCCGTTCACGTTCGCGTCCCACGGCTATGAGAATTTCCACCTGCTGATGCCGCTCTATGTCTGTCGCGTTTGGGACGGCACGGCGAGCCCGTGCGAGGGTCAGCGGCTGACCTGGGCACGGCCGGCGCGCCTCGCCGACTATCCGATGCCGCCCGCCGACCGGCCGCTGGTGGCGATGTTGCGGGATCTCCTGTGAGCCCTCAGCGCGGGCGCGCCTTGTCGCCGGCGGGCTGCTCGGTGGTGTCGAGCGCCTCCGCCAAGCTCACCGTGGCGCTGCCCGGCGCGAGCGGTTTTTGCTGCGAGGCGTGGGGCGCCCACGCGGTCAGATATATGGCCTGAAAGGTGGCCGGCACCCTGCCGTCGGCGGTGCCGAACCGTTCGCTGTAGATGGCCACCGCGCGGGCCAGCGTGTCGCGCCGCGAAAATGACTTGCGCCGCCCGCCCACCGCGTTGGCCTCGCCCATGCCGCGCAGTTCGCGCATCAGCGCCAGCGCGTCCGGGTAGGTGACGGTCAGATTGTCGATATCCGCCACCGGCAGGGTGAAGCCTGCGCGCTGCAGCAGCGCGCCGGCCTGGGCGACATCGACGAACGGCGAGACGCGGGGGCTGGCGCCGCCCTCGATCTCGCTTTCCGCCGACAACAGGGCCTCGCGCAGTTCGCCGAGCGTCTCGCCGCCCCACAACGCCGCTATGAACAGGCCATCGGGCTTTAGGGCGCGGCGAATCTGAGTCAGGGCGCCCGGCAGATCGTTGACCCAATGAAGGCCGAGCACGCAGACCACGAGATCGGCGCGGCCCGCGGCGAACGGCAGCCATTCCTCATCGGCGACCAGGCCCAGCCCATCGTCATCCGTTCCGCCTGGCAGATCAGCGCCCCTGGGGGCGCCACGGGCGCTGATCCAGATGCCCACCTGCGCCAGTTGGCCGAGGACGCGCGAGGCGGCTGGGGCGCGGCCGCCAAGTTCGATCGCCAGCGGAAAGTGCCGATTGATGTCGCCAATTCGCTCGGCCACCCGGGTGGCGACCTCGCAAAACAGAAAATCGTGCTCGGCCAGACGCGTCGCCGCGCGCGCTTGGTGCCGGCGCATCGCACCGCGATCGAACACCTGCTCCGGGGCCGCCATCCCCAACCATACGCCATGCGCCTCACATCGGGCTAAGATTTGACGTGCTTCGCGCGCGATCCTTCCATCTCGCGATGGAGGTTGGTGTGACCCTAGCGCTTGAAGCGCGGCTGTGGGCCCGGCAATATCTCGTGGTCAACGCGTTGCTGCCGTCGCGCACCATGGCCAGCTATGTGCCGCGTGATCGACTTCATCGAAGGGCCACAGTGCGCGGCGCGCGGCCTGCCGTTCAAACTCGACCTCGGGGCGGGAGCGTTGTGCGGCGGCTGCGCCCGCCCGGTAGGTGCCGGCGCGCGCGGTACTGCGCTATGACGACCACTCGCGCGATCTCATCCTCGGCTTCAAGCACGCCGACCGCATCGAACTCATACCGACCCTCGCCGGATGGATGGCGCGGGCCGGCGCGGCACTGATCGAGCATGCCGATATCATCGCGCCGGTACCGCTGCACCGCCTCAGACTGCTGCGGCGACGTTACAACTAAGCGGCGCTGCCCGACCTCTTGATTTGCCGCGGCGCCACCCCTTCCCAAACCGGCCTGAGCCCGGCCGGGCGGCTCGCCAACGGGGCCGGCGCGTTTGCCGTAAACCCCGCCCGCCGCGACCGCACGCGGGGCCAGCGGGTGGTGCTGATCGACGACGTGGTGACCACCGGCACGACCGTGGCGCCGTGCGCCCGCAGACTCCTGCACGCCGGCATCGCCGAGGTGAGCGTGCTAACCCGGGCCCGAGTTGTGACGCCCGCGATTGAGCCTATATAGTTTCGATAGCCCCTGCCGCTCACGTGAGAACGATGCCCGAAATCACGGTCTACACCACGATGTTCTGCGGATACTGCGCGCGGGCCAAGCGGCTGCTGAGCGCCAAGAACGTCGCCTTCAACGAGATCGACGTGAGCATGGACCCGGTCGGGCGGCGCGAGATGGAGCAGCGCTCCAACGGTGGCGGGACGGTGCCGCAAATTTTTATCGACGACTCCCATATTGGCGGCTTCGACGAGCTCGCCGCGCTCGAACGTGCCGGCAAGCTCGATGCCCTGTTGGCCAGCGCATGACCATAATTCAACCATGACCAGCGCGTTCACCGCCGCCTGCGTCCAAGTCAGCGCCAGTGGCGATATGGATGCCAACATCGCGCGGGCGAGCGCGCTGGTTCGCGAGGCCCGGGCCCGGGGCGCCGACTTCATCCTGATGCCCGAGAACGTCGCGATGATGGCCGGGCGCGCCGCCGCCATCCACGCCAACGCGATGCCCGAGGACGGACATTGCGCCCTGGCCGCGTTTCAGGCGCTCGCGGCCGAGCTCGGCGCCTGGTTGCTGGTGGGTTCGCTGACGGTTCGCATTGCCGGCGAGACGCGGGTCGCCAACCGCTCGTTGTTGCTCGACCCGGCGGGTGAGATCGTTGCCCGATACGACAAGATTCACATGTACGACGTCGATGTGCCGGACGGCGAGAACCATCGCGAATCGAAGAATTTCCGCCCCGGCGCCGAGGCCGTGGTGGCGCCGACCCCATGGGGCCGGCTCGGCATGACGGTGTGCTACGACCTGCGCTTCGCGCAGCTTTACCGTGTGCTGGCCCAGTCCGGTGCCATTTTTCTCACCATTCCCTCGGCCTTCACCAAGGTCACCGGCGCGGTGCACTGGCACGTCTTGATGCGCGCACGGGCCATCGAGACCGGCTCGTTCGTCCTGGCGCCGGCCCAGACCGGTCACCATCCAGGCCACCGCCAGACCTTCGGTCATTCCATGATCGTCGACCCCTGGGGGCACGTCCTCGCTGAGGCCGGCGAAGAGCCCGGCGTTATCACGGCGCGCATCGATCCGGCGGCGGTGACACGGGCGCGGACGGCAATTCCGGCGCTTGCTCAGGATCGTGACTTCGCGCTGGCGGTCGAGCACGAGGAAACCGTCGCGATCAGGGCTTCGGCCTGACCTCAACCACGGAGCCGATATGCCGGTGAC
>Ga0302123_10002387_pt1 | contig 12775 bp, 11 predicted proteins | sample CB21_321_MG_FD_203109 | JGI IMG/M metagenome (GOLD analysis project Ga0302123, IMG submission 203109) | Marine microbial communities from Western Arctic Ocean, Canada - CB21_32.1 | ecosystem: Environmental > Aquatic > Marine > Oceanic | place: Canada: Western Arctic Ocean | collected 2017-09-28 | reverse complement strand
GCCGATGGCGAGCCAGACCCAGGTCGGCGCGAGGACGGTTTCGATCAGGCCGAGGAGCATCAGTTCGGCCGCCGGTACCGCGCGTGCCGCATAGGCGAACAGGGAGTTGCAGGCGGCGCTGATAACCGCGCCTTGCAACAGGCAGAGGACCAGGTCGTGCCAGGAAATCGAAAAATCGGAGATGATCAGGACCGATCCTAATACGGCCAGGATGCCCGAGAGGGCAATCGCCGGGGTCATGTCCACATTGCGGCCAAGGCGGACCGAAACCGCGTACCCGGCCATCAGCGTGGCAGTGCCGAGAGCCATGAAGATGCCGGTAGCGTCGCCTAGGGCAAGTTCGTCGAAGACCATAATGCCGACACCGCTAAGCGCCATGGCGGCGGCGACCCAGGTACGCAGGGTCACGGTTTCGCGCAGTAACAGCCAGGCCAGGGCAGCGGCGATGAACGGACTCACGGCAAGGACAAAAGTGATATTGGCGATGGTGGTGAAGTGGAGCGCGTGAAGAAACAACAAGCTGCCGCCACATAGGCATAGGGCGGCGGTGATGCCTGGCCGACCGATCTTGCGGCACGCCTGCCAGGTGCCTCCGCGATGACGCAGGAGGACAGCCAGGGAAACGCCGAAGGACACGCCGATGGACCGGTAGAAAATCGTCTCCCACGATCCCGCTTCCTCGATGCTGCGGAAAATCAGACCGGTGAAACTCCATGCGCCGGCAATGCCCAGGGCGATGGCGACGCCTTTGCCATGGGACGGCGCCCAGGCCGCCGCCGGCTTGGTATCGATGCTTGTCATCGTGGTTAGCGGTAACAGGGAAGAAAATCGATGGTCACGGCATAGCCCTCCGAAAAGGCCGCTGAATGGTCCGGGATCATTCCCCGGAAACCGAGCGAACGCCAGCACGAACTGAGTCAGGCTTGGTGATAGGATGTGGCCATGATCATCGCCAACGAACAGATATTTGATGCCACCGCCCGGGACTACGACCAGGGGCGGCGACGGCTGTTGCCAGGGATCGACGAATTCTATGGGGCGGCGATCGGTTTTTTAAAATTCGAGACGGTGGCGCCCTTGCGGGTGCTCGACATCGGCGCCGGGACCGGTTTGCTATCCGCCATGGTCGCGGCGTCGTTTCCCCGGGCGCGGATTACCCTCAGCGATATTTCCGGCGAGATGCTGACCGTCGCGCGCGAACGTCTGGGCGAGGGCGGTCGGTTCGAGTTCGTGGCGGCCGATATGATAGGGCAGGCGCTGCCCGGCAACCTTGACGCCGTGGTTTCGGCCCTGGCGATTCATCACCTGGGCGATGGCGACAAGCGTGACCTCTACGGCCGCATTCACGGTGCCTTGAAACCCGGCGGTGTGTTCATCAATGCCGAGCAGGTGAGGGGAGGGACCGCGGCCGCCGACGCCGCCAACCATGACGCCTGGCTCGCGGCAGTCCAAGACTTGGGGGTTGGCGACGTGGAATTGGCCCAGGCCAGGGAGCGCATAAAGGCGGACCGGCCGGCGACCCTGGATGACCAACTCCGTTGGCTACGGGAGGCTGGATTCAAGAACGTCCAATGCGCCTATGAGGACCGCATGTTCGCCGTGTTTGGCGGCACCGCCTAGCTTCGCGAAACATGGATCGGCGGCAACCGGTCGCACCATGGTATGGCGTCCTCCAGTGCCGCGCCGAGGGCAATCAGGGTGTGTTCCTCGGCGGGTCGGGCGGCGATCTGCACGCCGATGGGCAGGCCGCTTGAGTGCATGGCGAGCGGCAATGACATGGCGGGTTGGCCGGTGACGTTATAGAGCACCATGTACTGGGCCGGCCGTTGCTCATGGCGCAGGAACTCCCGGGGCGGCAGATCCACATCCATACCGTAGATGCCGTGCGGCGGCGAAACCTGGGCCGCGGTGGGCGTAATCCAGGCGTCGTATTTGGCGAAAAACGCGCCGGTCTGGCGGCGGACGGTGTTGAACGCGGCCTTGGCCGCGAAGAAGTCGCTGTCCGGCAACTGTTTGGCATACTCATAGAACCGCAAGGTGCCGGCCTCGACCGTGTCGGCGTTCACCGTGCGGCCCATCTCCTTGGCATAGCCGTCGAGCCGCCCGTGAAAGTTCCGGAACCAGATGGTGACGCAGGCATCGTCGATGGCCTCAAGGTCCACCGGCGGGGCATCCTCGGTCACGTCGTGGCCCAGGTCTTCAAGCGCCTTGGCCGTGGTCCGCACCGCGTCGGCGACTTCCGGATCGACCGGCGCGTCCATCAGGGGCGCGGTTGAGAAGGCAAGCTTCAGGGGCTTGGCCGGGCCGTCCAGATATGAGGTGTAGGGGTTTGGCGCGCGGGCAATGACAAAGGGATCACCGGGTTGGGGCACGGCCAGGTGGTCGAGCATGGTCGCCGTATCGCGCATGGTCTTGGTCTGAACGAAGCTCATGGACATGCCGTGACCCCACTCGTCGTAATTGGGGCCGGATGATATTCGGGCGCGGGACGGTTTGAGGCCGACGCCGCCGCACCATGCCGCGGGGCCGCGGATCGAGCCGCCGATATCCGAGCCGTGGGCTATGGGCACGATACCGGCGGCGACCGCCGCCGCGCTGCCGCCGCTTGAGCCGTTCGACGAGTAGCCATGCTTCCACGGCGTCGACGTGTTGCCGTAAAAGGTGTTCTCGCTGGTTCCCGACATGGAGAACTCGGGCGTATTGGTCCGCCCGACGATGCTGACTCCGCTGCGCCGCACCAGCCCCGCGTAGTGACTGTCCTCGGCCGCGACCATGCCCTCGCACAGGCGGCTGCAAAATTCGCACTTAAGGCCGCCGAAATGGGCGCCGACATCCTTGATCAGATAGGGCACCCCGGCAAACGGCGCATGGTCCGCCGTGTCGGCCGGGGGCGGCACCGGGTCGTCGTAGGTCTCGATCACCGCGTTGATGGCGCCGTTGACGGCGGCGATACCGCGCAAGGCGCAGTCCCTGATCTCCTCGGCGGAAACTTCGCCGCTCTTGATCAGCCCGGCAATGCCCATGGCGTCGTAGGCGGCATATTCGGCAAGTTTCATGGTTGATTGCTCCTGTCGCGGGCCGCTTGGGCGCCATCCGGATCGCCGATACCGTCGAGGGCGCGGGCGCGAAGTCGCCAGGCCGGAGCGCTATGGGGCATGGCGGCGCAACGCTCCGCGGTCAGAGCGCGCGCCAGGCTGTGGCGGCCGCAGTTCAGGGCCGCTTCGATCAGGGTGGCGGAGAACAGGTCGCGCTGGGCGTGACTGCCGCCGATGCGGTAAATCTCGTAGCGGATCGGCAGCAGCATATCGACGGCGCGGTGATGATCGCCGGCCCGATAGGCGGCCAGGCCCTGACAGGCGGCGATACCCACATCGCGCATGATCGGCGCCACGGTGCCTTTGCGGGTGGCGGCATAGGAATGCATGGAAGTGATCATGTCCTTGGCCGCGCCCTGACGGCCGCCGCCGGCCAGGCACATCATGAAGTGGGCGTCGGTGAAATTGTCGTTGTGATCGTCGATGCGGGCGGCGACCTTGTCGGCCATCTCGTCCCAGCGCAAACCGACGTCGATGCCGGCCAATTCAAGCCGCCATAACAGGGAGGCGGCGTCGTGGATGTCGTAAATAACGTCCGAGAAGTCGTCGCGCACGTGCTGGTCGTAGAGCGCCAGAGCGCTGTCGGTGTCGCCGCCCGCCATGAAAAAGAGCGCCTTGTGCCACCACACATGATGGGCGAAAAAATTACAGCCGGCCCAACCCGTCTCCGTGTCGCTCAACCAGGCGATGCCGTCAGCGACGCGGCCCTGCATCTCCATGACATGGGCGACCGCATGAACCGCCCAGATATCTTCGTGGTTGATGTCCACGGCTTGTCGTCCGGCGTCTTCGGCGCGGGCGTATTCGCCGCACTCCTCAAGGCCGAACGAATACATGCCGAGCATATAGCCGTAGCCCGCCATGGCGTCGTCCCAGGCCGGCAATACCCGGGCCACGCTGTCGCGCAGGTTGGCGCAGTCGCCCAGGTTGAAGTGAAATCCGGTGGCAAGGCGCAGCGCCAGCAGGTCCGTGGGATGGTCGTTCAGAAGCTGTTCCCAACGCCCGACCGCGCCCGTGAGGTCGCTGCTGCACCACGCTTGAAGGGCTCGAAAATGGCCGTGCTCGCGCGGCGTGGCGACGCCGGATTCGGCCCGCGCCAGACAGGCCATCGCCTTGGCGTGGACCGCCGGGACCCCCATCATCAGGTAGGCGTAGCCGCGCAGGCAATGGGCCAGGGCAAAGTCCGGGTCGGTTTCAAGTGCCGCCTTCACATGGGTTACCGGATCGGCTTTGAAGCCGCAAAAACCGTCTACTGCCGCGTCATATTGCGCCGCCGCGTCGTCGCTCGCGGTGGTCAGTTGCAGTCCCTGGGCGTCGCTCAACATGGCGGCGTCAGGCCAGTTCGCCGCTAACGGCCTTGACGAACATGTCGTGCAACTCGGGCTCGCCGATGGGGATCGGGTTGCCGCCGCAGGACGGGTCGATGGCGGCCATGGGTACCAGTTCGTCGATATGCTCGTCGCCGATGCCGAGTTCGGCCAGGGTGTGCTCGATACCGAATGCCGCGCGCAGCTCCAGCACCCAGGCCATCACCGCCTCAAAGGACGGGTCGGGGAGATCGAGATAGCGCGCCAGGGCGGTCATGCGGTCGTCGATGGCGGGGCGGTTGAAGTCTATCACATAGGGCATGACCACCGCATTGGTCAGACCGTGGTGCTTGTCGTGGACCGCGCCGATGGGGTGGCTCATGGCGTGGATCGCGCCGAGGCCCTTCTGGAACGAGGTGGCGCCCATGGTGGCGGCCACCAGCATGTGGGCCCGGGCCGCCAGATTAGTGCCGTCCTCGACCGCGACCGGCAGCCAGTTCTTGACCAGGCGCAGGCCTTCAAGGGCGATGCCCTGGGCCATGGGGTGATAGTGCGGCGAGCAATAGGCCTCGAGGCAGTGAGCCAGGGCGTCCATGCCGGTCCAGGCGGTGATGTTGCGCGGCAGGCCGATGGTCAGCTCCGGGTCGGAGATGACGATGGCCGGCATCATCTTGGGATGGAAGATGATCTTCTTGAGGTGGGTGGCCTCGTCGGTGATGACCGAGGCGCGGCCGACTTCCGAGCCGGTGCCGGCGGTGGTCGGCACGGCGACGATGGGGGCGATGCCGTCCTCGTTGACCCGGGTCCACCAGTCCTCGCGGTCCTCGAAGTCCCAGATCGACCGGTCCTGCCCGACCATCAGGGCGACGGCCTTGGCGGCGTCGAGGCCGCTGCCGCCACCGAAGGCGATAACCCCGTCGCAGCCGGCGTCCTTATAGGCGGCGACCCCGTCGGTCACGTTGCGGCCCACGGGATTGCCTTTGATATCGGCGAACAGGGCTGTCGGCAGGCCGGCGGCCTCGTTGGCGGCAATGGCGTTCTGCACCATGGGCAGGTCTTTGAGTCCGGGATCGGTGGCCAGCAGGGGGCGGGTCATGCCCAGCGCCCGGCAGGCGTCGGCTAACTCGCTGATGCGGCCGGGACCGAACCGCATGTCAGTGGGGAAGTTCCAGTTGCCGCGAAGGGTCTGAGGATCAATGGTCATGGATGTGCCTATGCAAATAACGTTACTCTTTAACTAATGGTATAAGGTCCGGCCATGGATTCGAAGCCCCTGATTATCGATTGTGACCCGGGCAAGGACGACGCTGTTGCCCTGCTGCTGGCCTTCGCCTCGCCCGAACTCGACTTGCTGGCTATCACCACGGTTGCGGGCAACGTCCCGCTCAAGGTGACGGCGGCCAACGCGCGGCGCATATGCGAACTCGGGGGACGCCCCGACATCCCGGTCCACGCCGGCTGCCCGCGACCCATCATGCAGCCCCTGGAGACCGCCACCCATGTTCATGGCGAGGACGGCCTCGCCGGGGCCGACCTGCCGCCGCCGACCATGGCATTGGCCGACGGTCATGCGGTCGATGTGCTGGTCGAGCGCCTCATGGCCGGCAACGACATTACCCTGGCGGTGCTGGGGCCCATGACCAACGTTGCCCTGGCCATCATCAAACAGCCTGACATCGTGCCGCGAATTCGCGAAACCGTCTTCATGGGCGGCGGTGTCGGCGTCGGTAATGTGACGCCCTATGCTGAGTTTAATTTGTATTGCGACCCTCACGCCGCCGCCGTGGTTGTCAGCGCCGGCGTGCCACTCACCATGATCGGCCTCGACGTCACCCACCAGGCCCGCGCCACGGCCGAGCGGGTGGCCGCCTTCGGCGCCATCGGCAACCCGCCGGGGAATATCGTGGCGGACATGTTGGGAGTCGATCGCGAACGCGGCGCGGACACGGAGTCCGGCGAAATCGGCGCGCCGCTTCACGACCCCTGCGTCATCGCCTATCTGCTGCGCCCGGATCTATTCGAGACCGAGGCCATGCACGTTACCGTCGAGACGTCTAACCTCGAACGCCTGGGCGAGACCGTAGCGACAGCACCGAGGCCGGACCAGGCGGCCAATATCAACGTGGTACGCGGCATCGACGCAGACGGCTTTTTCGCCCTGCTCACCGAGCGGCTAGCGCGGCTCTGACAACCCTGAAAGGTAGATGCGGTTCATGTATAAGTTATTTTACGCGCCGGGCACGGCGGCCTTCGCCCCTCACATAATGCTTGAGGAGGTCGGCGCCGCGTACGAGTTGGTCGAGGTCGATGTGTCCAAGACGCAGCCTCGCGACCCGGAATTTCTCAAACTTAACCCCAATGGCTGGGTGCCAGTCCTAGCCCATGGCGACATGGTAATGCACGAGTCGGCGGCCATCGTCATGTATCTCTGTGATCGCCACCCCGAGACTGGTCTGGCGCCGCTGCCAGGTGATCCATTGCGTGGCCGGTTTTACCAGTGGCTGCTCTATTTCTCCGACACGCTGCAGATCGCCTACCAGATGACTTTCTATCCCGAGCGCCATTCGACCGATCCCGGCCATATTCCGGCGGTGATCGACAAGGCCCGGGAGCGGCTCGACCGGGTCTGGGGCTACATTGATGAGTCCCTCGACTCGGAACCATATTTGCTTGGCGAAAACGTCAGCGCCTGCGACCTTTACGCCTACATGCTGGCGACCTGGCACCCCATGGGCGAGGCGGCGTTCCTGGCCACCGTCCCCAACGTGGCGCGGGTCGTCGCGCGGGTTACCGAGCGCCCGGCCGTGAAACGCGCCATGGCGATTCACATCGTCTGAACCGATCTTGTCCACCCCGTCCTGGTCCGAACTGTACGTCGGAAAATATGCCGGCATTACGCTGATCCTCAACCTCGGAATCGGCTGCACACTGTCGATATCTTCATTGTCGCCACCATCATGCCCTCGGTGGTCGGCGACATCGGCGGCGCTGCCTTCTATGCCTGGACCACCATGCTTTACATGGTGGCGTCGATCGTCGGCGCCGCCAGCAGCGCCCCGATCAAGGCCGGCCTCGGTATACGCCGCTGTTATTTCCTCGCCGCCCTGGGTTTCCTGGTGGGCTCGGCAATCTGCGCCATGGCGCCGGACATGGCGGTGTTGCTCATGGGCCGGGTGGTCAAGGGTCTCGGCGGCGGCTTGCTTATCGCCACCAACATGATGCTGGTCAGCGAAATTTATCCCGAAGACATTCGCACCCGGGCGCTGTCGACCATGTCCGCCATGTGGGGTATGGCCGCCATGCTCGGGCCCATGATCGGCGGTATCTTTGCCGAGTTCGGCGGCTGGCGCGGGGCGTTCTGGTTCAGCGTGCCGATCATCATCCTGTTCAGCGCCATGGCGTGGTGGCGTCTGCCGGAAAGCGAGATTGCCTCGTCGGTGCCGCGGTTCCCCGTCTACCGTCTGGCCATGTTGGGCTCCGGCGTGATGTGTGTCGCCGCCGCCGGCAATATCCATGGTCTCACGGCCCGCCTTGCTCTCATCGCCGCCGCCGTCGCCCTGGTGGTGATGACCTTTCGCCGCGACCATGGGGCCGAGCATCGGCTGGTTCCAACCCGGCCATTATCTCTCTATCGGCCAGTGGGCACCGCCTATTGGATCATGTTCCTGTTCACCTTCACTCACAGTTCCATCGGCGTATTTATTCCGCTGGTCGTCCAGGTGGTGCATGGTGCGTCGCCATTGATCGCCGGCTACTTCACCACCATCATGGTCATCAGCTGGACGGCGGCCACGCTTGCCGGCGCCGGGCTACAGGGGCGGGCGGTGCGTTTCGTGGTGGGTATGGGGCCGTTGCTGCTGGTGACCGGGATGGCCGGCGTCGCCCTGGTTGTCACCACCGGGCCGTTACCGTTGCTCGCCGGGTGCATCTGCCTGGCTGGGCTTGGTATCGGGTCGTGTCTCGCCCATATGGTCAACTGGACCATGACGGCGGCGGACCCCGGCGAGGAGAGCGTTACCGCGTCGTCAATCCCCACCGTGCGCTCCTTGGGCATTGCCTTCGGTGCGTCGTCGGCCGGGCTGATCGCCAACACCGCCGGCCTCGGCGACGGCATATCCGTCGAAACCGTGACCATGGCAGCCAATTGGGTCTATGGCGTCGCTGTGGTGCCGGCCGCGTTGATCGCCCTGTTGGCGTTCCGCCTGTTGTGGCTCCGACGCGCCATCGTGGTGTAAGATCAACGGAATATGGGCGACAGCAAGAAACTTCCCGCGCAAGCCGCCGACGCCGAGGTCGATGCTTTCCTCAAGCGCGTTGCGGCGATCCCCGCGCCTCGTCCCGAGGGCGGGCGAGGGCGGCTGATGTTCGCCATCGACGCCACCGCCAGCCGCGAACCGACCTGGGATACCGCTTGTCATCTTCAGGGCCAGATGTTCGAAGAAACGGTGGCTCTTGGCGGCCTTGAGGTTCAACTGGTTTTTTATCGCGGCTTCGGTGAGTGCCGGACCTCGAACTGGGTGTCGGATTCCGAGGCCCTGGTGCGGCGCATGACCCGGGTCCGATGTGTCGGTGGCCATACCCAGATCGGTAAGGTGCTCGGCCACGCCATCAAGGAAACCAGAAAGAAGAAGGTCAATGCGGTGATCTTCGTCGGCGACTGTGTCGAGGAGGACGTTGACCACCTGTGTCACCGGGCTGGCGAGCTTGGCCTGCTCGGCGTGCCGCTGTTCATCTTCCATGAAGGCGCGGAACCGGTTGCGGCCGGCGCGTTCAAACAAATGGCCCGGCTGAGCAACGGCGCCTACTGCCCGTTCGATATGGGCAGCGCGGCGCAGCTGCGCGACCTGCTCAGCGCCGTGGCGGTCTACGCCGCCGGCGGCCGCAAGGCGCTTGAGGACTATGACAAGCGGACTGGTGGCGCGGTGGCGCAGATCACCCGCCAGGTAAAATTGGGCGGGCGGTAAATGCTGGCTTATCTCTTGCTCGGCTTGGCCCTGCTGTTCGCCGTGCTGCTACTGGTCCAGTGGTTCGTCAACGCCAACCCCAAGTCCCTGGTGCTGGCGGTCAAATGTATCGGCGGCGCAGCCCTGGCGCTGGCTCTGTTGTATGTGGTTCTGAGTGGCCGATTTGTTCTCATTTTCTGGCTGGCCATGCTGGCGCCGATCGCGTTGCGTATGTTTCGTCGCTTTAGCAACGCCCAACCATCGCCGGGCCAGTCGTCGGATGTGGAGACCGCGTATCTGAGAATGGTGCTCGACCACGACAGCGGCGAAATGGCCGGTACCGTGCTCAAGGGTGACTTCGCCGGCCGCGATCTTGGTGATCTGGGCCTCGACGATTTGCTTGATCTGTTCGAGCTATGCCTCGGCGCCGATGAGAAATCGGCCCAGGTGTTGGAGGCCTATCTCGACCGTGGCCGCCATGCCAACTGGCGCGACGCCATGAATGCCCGCCAGGGTCGGGGCGTCGGCCGGGCAGCCATGACCGTGGACGAGGCGCGCGATATTCTCGGTGTCGGTCCGGGCGCCGGCAGCGACGAAATCAGGGCGGCGCACCGTGAATTGATGAAGCAAAATCACCCGGACCGTGGCGGCTCGACCTATCTGGCGGCCAAGATCAATCTGGCCAAGGATCTGTTGCTGGGGGTATAAACGCCGCGCGCGTCCATGAAGACAGTCGAAACAAAAAAGTTCAGGCGATGACGCAGAGAATCAAAAAAGCTGTATTTCCCGTGGGTGGTCTCGGCACCCGGTTTCTGCCGGCGACCAAGGCCATGCCCAAGGAAATGCTGACCGTAGTTGACAAGCCTTTGATCCACTACGCGGTGGAGGAAGCTCAGGCCGCCGGGATCGAGGAATTCATTTTCGTCACCGGCCGCGGCAAGTCGGCCATCGAAGATCATTTCGACTATTCCCACGAGTTGTCCGAAGCGCTCAAGTCGCGCGGCAAGTTCGTCGAGCTTGAGGCCATCAGCACCGGCATGCCGGGGCCGGGGCAGGTCGGCTATACCCGCCAGCCGGAGCCGCTGGGCCTGGGCCACGCGGTGTGGTGCGCCCGCAATATGGTTGGTGACGAGCCCTTCGCCGTGCTGCTGGCCGACGATCTGGTCCTCGGCGAGACACCGTGCCTCAAGCAGATGACTGATGCCTGGGACGCTACCGGCGGAAACATGGTCGCGGTCATGGAAGTCGAACGCGAGCATACCAATCGCTATGGCGTGCTTGACGTGGTGTCGGACGACGGCGTCCGGGTCGAGGCCAAGGGCCTGGTCGAAAAACCCGAGCCCGCCGACGCGCCGTCGACAGTAGCCGTGATCGGGCGCTATATCCTCATGCCCGAGGTGTTCGATAACCTAGCGCGGGGCGAGCAGGGCGCCGGCGGCGAAATCCAGTTGACCGACGCCATCGCCGCCATGATCGGCGACGCGCCATTTCACGGCATGCGTTTCGAGGGTGAGCGCTTCGACTGTGGTACCCGCGCCGGCTTCATCCAGGCCAATGTGGCGTTCGCCCTGGCCCGCGAAGATCTGCGCGACGAGATCGCCGCGTTCATTCGCGGCTACTGCTGAATTAGGAGAGACACGCCGTGAAAATTGTGATGGTTGGGGCCGGCTATGTCGGTCTGGTGACCGGCGCCTGCTTTTCCGAATTCGGCGTCGATGTCACCTGCATCGACAGCGACGAGAGCAAGATCGAACGTCTGCGTCGCGGCGAAATCCCCATCTTCGAGCCCGGCCTCGAAGACCTGGTGCGGAGTAATGTGGAAGCCGGCAGGCTCAATTTTGGCAGTGACATTGTCCCGGCGGTGGCCGGCGCCGACGCGGTTTTTATCGCCGTCGGCACCCCGGCCCGGCGCGGTGACGGCCACGCCGATCTGAGTTACGTCTACGAGGCGGCGCGCGGTATCGCCAAGGCCCTTGACGGCTATACGGTGGTGGTCACCAAGTCGACGGTTCCCGTGGGCACCGGACGCGAGGTTGCCCGCATCATCCGCGAGGTCCGCCCCGACGCCGAGTTCGATGTCTGCTCGAACCCGGAGTTCCTCCGCGAGGGCTCGGCGATCAATGACTTCATGCGGCCCGACCGGGTGGTGGTCGGCGCCGATTCCGACCCGGCCCGGGAGATGATGCGCCTGCTCTACCGGCCGTTGTTTCTCATGGAAACGCCGGTCCTGTTCACCAGCCTGGAAACCGCCGAACTGGTCAAATACGCCTGCAACGGTTTTCTCGCCACCAAGGTCACCTTCATCAACGCCATGGCTGATCTTTGTGAGAAGGTCGGCGCCGACGTCCACGATATCGCCCGCGGCATCGGCCTGGATGGGCGTATCGGCCGCAAGTTCCTTCATCCCGGTCCGGGCTTCGGCGGCAGTTGTTTTCCCAAGGACACCATTGCCCTGGCTCGCACGGCACACGAGTACGGCGCGCCTCAGACCATAATTGAGGCGGTGATCGAGGCCAACGAAGCACGCAAGACGGCCATGGTTCATAAGATCATCACCGCCTGCGGCGGCTCGGTCGACGGCAAGACTATCGCCGTGCTTGGTGTCACCTTCAAACCCAATACGGACGATATGCGCGACGCCCCCAGTCTGGTTATCCTGCCGGCCCTGGCCGAGGCCGGTGCGACTATTCGGGCGTTCGACCCCGCCGGTATGGATGAAGCCAAGGGCGTGCTTGAAGGCATCGATTGGCGGGAAGACGCCTACGACACCATGGCAGGCGCCCACGCCCTGGTCATCCTGACAGAGTGGAATGAGTTCCGCGCTCTCGCCCTGGACCGGGTCAAGACCCTCATGGCAGAGCCGGTGATGATCGATTTGCGCAATGTCTACGATCCGCCGACCATGGCCGGCGCTGGGTTTCGCTACGTCTGTGTCGGGCGCGGCACCGAGCCGCAAAGCGCCTGATCCTCGTGACGGGTCACAATTTCGAGCCGACGGTTCTGCGCGAATACGACATTCGCGGTGTCGTCGGCGCCAGCCTGACAACCACCGACGCTCGTATGATCGGTCGCGCCTTCGCCACCCGGGTTCGGGCGGAGGGCGGCAGCCGGGTTTGCGTCGGCTACGATGGGCGGTTGTCGTCGCCGGACTTCGAGGTGGCCCTGGTCGATGGCCTGACCGCCGGCGGGGTCGATGTTTCGCGGGTCGGCCTCGGCCCGACGCCCATGCTCTATTATTCGGTCTATGATCAGGACGCCGACGGCGGCGTGATGATTACCGGTTCGCACAACCCGCCGGATCAGAACGGCTTCAAATTCATGCTCGGCAAGGGGCCGTTCTACGGTGACGACATCGCCGGGTTGGGGCGCATTGCCGCGTCAGGCGAATTCTCCGGGGGCGCGGGCGAGGCCACCGACGATCCCATGTTCG
>Ga0302123_10002382_pt1 | contig 12794 bp, 12 predicted proteins | sample CB21_321_MG_FD_203109 | JGI IMG/M metagenome (GOLD analysis project Ga0302123, IMG submission 203109) | Marine microbial communities from Western Arctic Ocean, Canada - CB21_32.1 | ecosystem: Environmental > Aquatic > Marine > Oceanic | place: Canada: Western Arctic Ocean | collected 2017-09-28 | reverse complement strand
AACGTAGCGAATCAGATCAGCCTCTCCCCCTGCGACCATCACCGTTTCCTCGATCGAAGTGGAGAGATCTTCGAAGGAGAGACGTAGGCACTATCGTCAACTTTCTCCCTCAACCTAGCCTTCTCCCCAGAGAGAAGGAATAAGGGGGGTAGGACCGGGCAGTGCTGCGACGGGGGCCATATGTCAGGAAACAAAATTCGTTAACTCAGGGCTTGTGCCCAACGAATCGCCATCTTGACAGGGTCCTGCATAATGCCGGAATGACACAATAAGTGATTACAAGGACTGCTCTGATCCTGGTCGCAGTTAACTCGTTCGTGGGCTTGACGATGCCCGCGCGTGCAACTTCCTTCGACGATGTGAACGGCACAGACTGGTCCACCACAGAACAAGACTATTCGACTGTGGATATAGGCAAATTCGACGTTGTCGATACGGAAACCGTACTGTCCGGGCACACGAACCTGTCTTACACGATGACCGCCCACTCTTCAGGTGTAAAAGCCGGATTTGGAATCGGGCTAATGGTGATCGGCGTTACTGCGCTTTTCATCTTCCTGTCCCGGGCCATCGTGGAACAGAGACGCCAGAGAGCATGATAGGTCTGAGTGCGTCAGGTTTCTTGATCGAACCTACTCTGTAACCAACAGGTTGTGGATGATTATCGGATTACCACCGTCCCACAGCATTGGTTGTTCGAGCGCGTTACCGAAACACTCCGCATTGACGCGGAGAATCACGGCGTTGCCTTCGCTCCATACTTCGTAATCGGTTAATTTTTCCAACCACATTCTGGATATATACGGATCGTCCGGTCGCCTGTTAGGTTGGTTGGCTTCCCGGAAATACTCGTCTTCTTCGATTCTCTTTTTTAATTGTGAGGCGTTTTCAATTGCTTCAGTTTCACTGGAATAAATAAGCACGGCGTAAGTATCTGGCGCCCCGCCTTCCGATTCAGGAAATGCTGAACCGACCGCCGCGACTTTGTAGCGTTGGACGAGGTTGGATTGTGCGAACTGGGCTCGCATCTCTTCGATGGAGACGACTTTCTCGAGGCCGCTGCCCCATGCTTCTTCGATCCGTGCAATTGAAGATTCAACGCTTGAGGGGTTGCCGGTGAATCGAACGTTCATCGCTCCGTAGCTGGCGAGCAGCATTGCTGCCATCACGTAATCAGGATCGTCCGCCAAACTCGGCTGAACGTCCTTTGAGGCATCGATGATCTGCTTCATCGGATCGTGTGAAAATGTTCGAGCCGCCATGCCGTCCATAACCACGATGCGCCCGCCACGGCCCAGATTGTCGTACGCTGGTTTGGCGATTCTTAGCTTCAGGCTTTGTTTTAAATCTTCGCCCCAGGCGTAGTAGCCGACGTTCGAGTGCGTCACGACATCATGAGGGACGCAGTCTTCGTACGCTGCCAGATGTTCGTCAGTTATCTCAGGTGTGAACGATCCGAGCAGTATTTCACCGCCAAATTGGTAATCTCCAAAGGTGGCGACTTGATCGACATTACGGACGTCGAATCCCAAAGAATCACGAGTTGTTTCCGTCGCCCTGAAATTACTTCTTTTGAATCCGGATAAAAATGTTTCAACTCCTCCGCCTGTCCCGATATTGTTTGTTAGCTGGATTCCGACCGTTTTATAAGCTCCAACCATCACCTCTAACATGTAATCGGTGGTTTGCTCGAACGTCGCTTCATCTCCCGGAACGACGATTCCAAACCCGACTCGAAGTTCGGCGATGTCCGTGATTTGGAGTGAATCACGCGATTCGGGTGTGTCCGCGATGTACCCGAGCATCTTCTCGAAAGAAGAAGGCATTATGCCGGGAGAGGACGCAACAAACTCTAATGTCTCGGAAATGGCGCTCTCATCAGATCCAGGTGTTTCGCTGCCGCCACACACGGCCATAGTGAGCGCCACGATCAGAAACATAGCAACCATGTATTGGAACGAACGTGTCACCGAGCGATCTCCTGAACAGTCGGCCAGTCATAAATGCGTTTTCGGTATACGAGGCATAAATTTGTGTTTCGACGATATTTCAGTAAGAACTACGCCTAAATCCTTCGAAAGCATTGCAATACGGAATCGCCGCGCTACAATCTGACCGCCTGATTCGAAGTGTGATTCGCAAGAAAGTAGCTGAACCGAATGATTGTCGATACGCACGTGCATATCTGGGAGCTGCCCCCGATCGCGCCGATCGGCCCGAGTGCACCTAACTTCACCTCGAAGCCGAAAGCCCACGCCAACGCAGAGCTGCTAATCGAGGACATGGACGACCATGACCAGGAAAAGACCGTGCTGGTCCAGACCTCATTCTCAACCTGGGACAACGAATACGTTGCCGCTTCGGCAATCAAGTATCCGGATCGATTCGTTTCGATGGGACTTGTCGACCCGATGGACGACAACAACGCTGTCGACGCTGTGCGTTGGATGGACGAACGCAAGATGCAGGGGTTCCGATTTCATCCCCAGTACTACTCAGAAGTCGACATTCTCAAGCGTCCCGAGAACCACGCTATGTTCAAGGCGATCGAGGATCGGGAGGGCATTGTCCAGATCCACAACCGGCCCGAACACGTCCACCAGCTCGACTACGCCGCTGCGAAGTACCCGGGCATCACCTGGCTGATCGACCACATGATGTACCCCGAGCCAAACATGGGCCCCGGCTGGGATGTCTACAAACCGGTTCTTGCACTGGCAAAGCACGACAACGTGATGATGAAGGTCTCGGATATTCACAATCGCTCAGAAGGCGAGTACCCGTTCACGGATATGCACGATGTGATCAAGATGGCGTTCGAGGCTTTTGGAATCGAACGGTGCATGTGGGGCACCGGGTATCCGGGCTACCACAGGGTCGAAAACGGCTGGCTATCCCTTGAAGACGAACTCAAACTTGTTAGCGAGGGGTTCGACTGGCTTTCAGCGGATGACATAGCAAAGTACCTTGGCGACAACGCCATGGGTGTCTGGAACTGGGACAACGAGTAACATTGCGGATCGTAAAAGCGATTACGTAGATACGGAGCAGTAACTTCATATGGCACTTCAACCGGGCACCCTCGCCCCCGACTTCATGCTGAACGCCCATTCGGGGGCCGTCAAGCTGTCTGATCTTCGTGGAAAGAAAGTCGTGATCGGGTTTCACCCGGCCAGCTTTACCGGTGGCTGACTGAACCAGGTGCGCGGGTTCCGCGCAAGCTACACGGAGTTTCAGGCTCTGAATACTGAGGTGATCGAGATCAGCTGCGACGCTTTAGCTGTGCAAAAAGCGTGGGTCGCAAGCATGACCGAGCCCGGTGACGAAAACGACGGGCAGGTGCCGTTCCCGGTTGCAAGCGATTTCTGGCCGCACGGCGAGGTTTCGAAGGCGTACGACGTGTTCAACGAGGAGCGCGGGAACTCGCGAAGGTCGGTTTTCATCATCGATGAAGAAGGCGTCATCCGCTGGTCGAACGTCTACACCGATTCAATCCCAGCCTCAGGTGAACTCCTACACGAAATAGAAAACCTCAAACCTTAGGTGCCAACGGGACCGTTGGCACGTTTTCTGACAGGCCGAGGAGTGTTGGCTGAGTCGTAGAGCCACGGCTTCGGTGCGCACCGATCATTAGTCAGTCTCCGATCGGCTTCGTCATACTGAACTTGGCCTGCCCTGAGCGCAGTCGAACGGGATTCAGTATCGCTGGCATTGAGCAACTAACAGTCGAATCAGACCAGTGCGTTCTAACTTCCGGTCATCTCCGTTCACCAGAGATTCTGAACCGAGTTCAGAATGACAGCAACGACGCCGATTGCCCTTCAGCGCTGAGCATCTTCCTGCTCTCGCACGGGCATCTCACGGTTCAATTAGTAGAAACCTGTCGATTCGCGGATAAACTGTCTGGCGGACTATTTGTTATTCGAACCCGCTAAGGAGACCCCGAGTTGGCCAGACACACCCGGCTGCAGGCATTCAACGCAGTAAACGAGATTGGCGTTGTACCCGTTTTTTACAACGGCGATATCGCAGTTGCCCAGAACATCGCAAAGGCCTGTGTAAACGGCGGAATCAAGGTTCTTGAGTTCACAAACCGCGGCGACCACGCCTGGGAAGTGTTCTCGGCACTCGACAAGTTCTGCGCCGCCGAACTCCCCGACTCCATTCTCGGCGCCGGTTCAGTTCTCGATGCCGGAACCGCTTCGATGTACATCGGTGCCGGAGCCAGCTTTATCGTTGGACCCGTCACCAATCCCGACGTTGCGAAGGTTTGCAACCGTCGGAAAGTCGGATACGTCCCCGGATGCGGCACGGCCTCCGAGATATCAGCAGCAGAAGAACTCGGCTGCGAGATCGTAAAAGCCTTCCCCGGAAGTGCGATTGGTGGCCCAGGATTCGTCAAAGACGTTCTCGCCCCCATGCCCTGGACTTCGATCATGCCAACAGGCGGAGTCGATATCACCGAAGAATCGCTTCGGCCGTGGTTCGAGGCTGGTGTAGTGGCAGTTGGAATGGGATCCAAGCTCGTTTCTTCGGACATTCTGAAAGACGGAACGTGGGACAAGCTAGAGCAACGCAGCAGAGACACCGTAGCTCTCATCAAGTCCATCCGAGCGTCGATCTAAACACCAAACCCCTGTTCGAATCGTGATCGGCTGCCAACCATCGATCACAGAACCACTTTTACTAGCAAACAACCAGTCCACAAGAAAAAGAATCGAGATTCTCTATGGTCAAGGTCGTAACTTTCGGAGAGGTAATGCTTCGACTCGCAACGATGCGGAGAGAGCGATTTACCCAGGCGCGTGAGTTCGAAGTCACCTATGGCGGCGGCGAATGCAACGTAGCGGTTTCGCTGGCGCAGTTCGGCGTCGACGCCACATTCGTAACTGCCATCCCCGACAACGACATCGGGCAGGCGTGCGTGAACTACATCCGACAGTTCGGCGTCGACACCAGCGAGATTCTTCGCCAGGGCAAGCGACTCGGCACCTATTACCTCGAGTCCGGCGCAGCCATGCGAGCCTCGAAGGTCGTTTACGACCGTGCCGCATCCGCAATCGCCGAGATCAAGCCCGGTGAAATCGACTGGGAGAAGGTGTTCGCAGGCAAAGACTGGTTCCACTTCACCGGTATCACCCCGGCGATCTCCGCAACAGCCGCCGCAGCTTGCGACGAGGCCGCAGCCGCAGCCAAGCAGCTCGGCCTAACGGTCAGCGCAGATATGAACTATCGTGGGAACCTCTGGAGTGCCGAAGAGGCGCAGGCAACGATGATCCCGATGATGAAGCACGTTGATGTTTCGATTGGCAACGAAGAGGATGCCGAGAAGTGTCTTGGTGTCGCTGCCGAGGGTGTAGATGTAACTACCGGCGAGATCGATGTCGAGGCGTACCGTCCAGTCGTAAAACAGCTTGTCGACAAGTTTGGGTTCAAGAAAGTTGCAATCACACTTCGAGAGAGTCACTCGGCTGATGACAACGGCTGGAGCGCTATTTACTTCGATGGTGATGAGATTCTGATTGGCAACAAGTACGACGTTCGAATCGTCGACCGTGTTGGCGGTGGTGATTCGTTCTGCGCGGGCATGATCTACGGTCTGAATCAGGATGGCTGGAACTCACGACAGGTTCTCGATTTCGCTGTGGCGTCCTCGGCGATGTCGCACACGTTCCACGGTGACTTCAACCTGGTCAGCGTTAAAGAAGTAATGGCAGTAGCCGGAGGCGACGTAACCGGCCGAGTCCAGCGGTAGCGAGTGTAGCGAGGCTACGTTTTCTGGCCCCAGTGGGGCGTTTTATTCGAGTTCGGTGTGAAGTTGGTTGAATCGGGTAGCTGTAGCCTCTGAATGGTCATATAAAAAAGTCCCTCCTGAGAGTTTCTCGGGAGGGACTTTTACTTTTTATTACTCGATTGTCGCCGGGCGTAGCGCTCTAGCTCTTCTTCGGCTCGGTCTTTATGACCACCTCAAACCCGAGTATCGCTGAGCCGTGTGCCACCGTGCCGTCGTTCTTGTTTTCGGCGGGGGGGGCGCTGGCGGTGTCCCTGCTGAAACGCCTGTGAGTTCACCCACGCCTGAAACGACTCCTCTGAATCCCAGCGGGTGTAGATAAAGTAACGATCTTCACCCTCCACGGGACGAAGAAGCTCAAAGCCTTCGAATCCGGGCTGGTTATCCACCTCGCCGGCGCGCTGAGCGAACCGCTTTTCGAGTTCCTCACCCTTGCCTTCGCCCACAGCGATTGCATTGATCTTCACGACACTCATCTGTTATCTCCTAAAAGCCAGCCCAATAACGTGTGCGCCACAGCGACTTATAACGTTCGATAGACAGATCGTAACTTGTAGACGTGGAAACCACTTTGGACGATCTACCTAGAATACGTTGGCGCGTCACCACCTAGCCCATCGTCTCCAGCACCTTCGCGGTGATCTCGTACCGTATTGGCCGGCCATCAGACCAGTTTTCGAACTTATCGATCACGCAATTGGCGAGTCGCACGACCTCGTCACCGATCGTTCAGCCAACATGGGGACTAACAACTACGTTCGTAATTTTTCACAGCAATGAATTGGCACCAGGCGGCTCAGGAAGGGTTACATCAAGCAAGGCTGTGAGATCGGGTCGTGCGCTGAACACTCGGATCAGGTCTTGCTCGACGACCTGCGCCCCACGACCGGAGTTGATGAATGTCGCACCTTCTCACATAGCCTTGAAGTGAGTGGCGTTTCGGGTTCTCGCCGTCGACTCGAGATCGGGTATGTGGTTGCTTACGACCAACGACCGTTCAAACAACTGGCCGAGTGAAACTGATTCAACATCCAGCTCCTTCGCACGGCTCTCGGCGAGGAACGGATCGTTGACGATCACCTTGATCGGGTAATCACGAAGAATGCTCCGTACGCGAGTTCCGATCTTGCCGAGTCCTATCAACCCGACTATTTCACCGAAAACCCCGCTTCGAAGGAACGTTTTGGCGACGCCTGTCTTGATCTCCTCGTAGCGACGCACCGCTCGGAAATAGCCACGAAGCGACAGTAAGATCTGCGACAGGCACATCTCGGTAACTGGAATTGCGTTGATGTCCCACGCTCCAACGAGAATGACTCCGCGTTCAACCAGCTGATCAGCGAACGACCTCACATTTCCGGCCGCGTAAAACACGGCTTTCAAGTTCGGCATCGCCGAAAAATGATGGTCAGAAAATCGAGGGATGCCCCATGTGGCGAATATCACCTCGATGTCTGCCAGCGCAGCCGCGTGCTGATCGAAATTGCCACCGGTGATCACCTGAGGATAAAGATCGGTCAACCCCGCAATTCGTTCTCGCCTACCCTGTCCGAACACATCGACGTCGGCAGGTGGATAGTCGTAGAACAGCGCTGACTTGATCGACCCGCCGCCACTCATTCTAGCTGACCGTCGGTGTTGTGCCCTTCGACGAGGTCGAGATAACTCGGTAAAACGTGGTCGATGTATGCCTGTTCGAGGAGTTCAACCAGTTTCACGGGATCGGAACTTCGGATAACGGTCGCACCGGTCTCCTTGTTGATGACGTTCAGCAGCTCACCAATGTGATCGGCAATACCGCCAGTGCCATCAAGGATGCCGATCAGCCTTGCCTGATCGTAGGCGATAGCAAATTCGCCCAGAGTGCCCGCCAAGGATGACGACTGCGTCACACGTCTGGATATTCTCGATTTCACGGCCCATCAGCCCGCTGCCGGTGTAAACGATGATGTCGTAACCACGGGTCGGCGAGTTGTAGCGCTCGATGTGCTCGGTGAAACTCTGTGCAGGGGAGATTCCGATCACGAGTCCGCCCCGGGAGTTCGCTCCAAGAACCGAATTGTGCGGCAATCCTGGAGCGATCCCAGTGACCAGCGGTGTAGCCGCGCTTCCCGACTTCAGCACCAAGCACGTAGATCTTCTCGCGTGCTGATTCAGGTACTTCGCCACCGGCCGAACCCATCACGCCGAAGACCATTTTCGGGAATTCGGATAGGTCGTCGTAACTGGCGGTTATTTTGTTTGGGTTGGACATGGGTAGTTGAATTTTACTCTCGAACTGAACGGGGGTGAGTGGTTTGCGTTCCTGCCGTCATTCGTCGAACTCATAACGGTACTAGCCACCCTCTAACTCCCTCCGATATTCGGAGGGAGAACAGGCACTGCACTCGTCTGAAGCATCACATCACGAATTTGCCAACACCAACTGACCTCTCAGAAAACGGGCAATGGCACTACCTAATAGCCCATGGCCACTCCGTCTCGTCGTGGATCGGCTCCACCGAGCATCGTGCCATGCTCAGTGAACTGAATGCCCTGACCGCCGCCAACAGCGTTATGCCAATCAGGCGCAACGTGCACCTTATGACCTCGTCGAGCGAGGTCTTCTCGCATATGAAGCGGGAACCGGTTTTCGAGTAACAACATGCCCGTGTCGTAGTGACGGAACCGTGGAGCCTCGATCGCTTCCTGAATGTTCATCCCAGCGTCGATGAAATGGTGCATCATCTGCGCCGTGGTGTGAAGAATGCCCCAACTACCCGGAGTGGAAACCGAAACTCGTATCTTCTTCTCACCTGACCCATCGTATATCTGGGCGGGAGCGATACAGAAATCCTGCTGCTTACCGGGTCCGATCAAGTTCGGACTGTCGGAATCAGGGTCAATATCGAACCACTTGCTCATGTTGTTCATGAAAATACCGGTATCGCCAGCAGTTACAGCAGACCCGAACGCGCCTCCGAGGGTCTGCGTGATTGTTACGACGTTGCCCTCGGCATCGGCAGTTGCGAAGTGTGTCGTAAGTCCGCTCGCAAACTCGGGTTTTACTCCAACTGGCGGGTGATCCTGTCTCGAGCGATTCCACCGTTCTGCCGGCGGCCCGGACGTTTCGAGCATGTTGATTCCGGCTGCTTTTTCGGCTGCATACTCGGCTGAAAGCAGTCGACCGAGCGGAATATCGACTACTCGGGGATCGCCGGCGTACTGTGCGCGGTCGTCGGCTGCGATGTAAATGGCTTCGACCAGTTTGTGGAGAGTGTCGCTCGATCCGTACGGAAGTTCATCGAAATTGTTGAGAATGTTCAGCGTTTCTAGAATTTGAAATGCCGAAGAGTTCGGTGGTGGGGTGCGCACTTCGAATCCGCGATAGTTGGTCGTCAGTGGCTCCTGCCACTCGGCCCTATAAGCCGCCAGCTCCTCACGACTGATGATCCCGCCTGAAGCGGCAAGCCCAGCCTGAATTCGATCACCCAACTTGCCTTCGTAATATTCTTTTTGACCACCTTCAGCGATCAGGGCAAGAGACGCCGCAAGCTGGGGTTGTCGCAAGAGTGAACCCGTGCTCATTCCGTCGCGTTCGATCACGAGTGCATTTTGCGAAGTGTCGAACCGGTCGATCCGCACAAGGTTCTCTTCGACCATGTTCGCGTTGAACGGGGTGAGTGGCACGCCCTCGTCTGCGTACTGGATCGTATCTCGCATCACGCGTGTCAACGTCAGCTTTCCGTACGTTTCGTGCATCGTCATCCAGCCCGAAACATTGCCTGGAACCATCGGCGCGATCGGACCCGTCTCGGCATTGAGGTGGTCGTACATCTCGGGCTGCGCAGCGTTTGGTGCGTGCCCCGAGAAATTCAGCACCCGCGTACGGCCTTCTTTGGCGACGTAGACCATCCCGATGCCGATACCACCTGCTCCCGACATGTACGGCTCGGCGACATTGAGCATGGCTGCTACTGCTACCGCAGCATCGAAGGCGTTTCCACCGTCTCGCAACACGTCGACACCGGCTCGAGAGGCGTAAGGGTGTGCCGAAGCCACCATGCCGTTCTTACCGGTTGCCGGAGCACGAGTCGAACGCCCGTGAGTCGTCGCACCTTTAGGGAACATCGTGCTGGACTCGATATTATCGACCTGGTTCACGTTACTGGCCTTTCGATTCGCCTTCGTGCGTTGCTGCTAAACCAGTGTTGAAAGCTGGTTGCGTGATTCAATTCGTTGCTCGTCGTTTCCGTAAGCCATTGAGTAGTGGCCTTTATACCCGAAGTTTTCGAGTCGTGTGAACAGATTTATGAAGTCGAGATTGCCTTCTCCGGGAACCAGGTGAACCTCGTAGTCGCCCGTGTTGTCGGCGAGCCGTACCTCGCCGATGCGATCAATGCCGAACTCATCGAGAAAGCCGTTTATGCCCTCAGGTACCAGGTGCGAGTGGTTGGCGGTGAACGCCCAGCCCAAATGCTCGGCTGGAATCTCATCGATGTACTCGAGAAGCTCTTCCACGTTGTGTGCCATGTAGTGGATTTCGGCTTTATCGGGCTCAAAGTTCAAGTTCTCGAGCAAAATTCGCTGGCCGGTGTCGGAACCGTACTTGCCGATTCGTTTCAGACGGTCGATAGAGGCCTTTTTTCGTTCGGGAATGTCATCTGAAAAGTGATATCCGGCGTGTACAACCGTCCATGCGCAGTCGAGTCGGTTGGCGAGATCGACACTCATTCGCATGTACTCCTCGACAGCACGCGAAACGTGCGGCGAGAACTCAGCGACGTTTACGGCTGACAGCGTGTGCAGGCCAATCGAAATACCGTTCGATTCGCACATATTCCGAATTTCACGTGATCGTTCAGGTGTGAACGTGTCCATGTGATTGGGACCCGCGTCGGCGTTGAAATCAAGAAAGAAAAATTCGTTGTCTATCGCCCACTGAATGGCGTCTTCAAGTCGAGTTTTTCCAGCGTCGAAACCTATTCGATCTTTCAACGACATTCACATGTTCCTTTTACTCGAGTGCGTGTGTACGGCATTGCCGCGTTTTTTTCTAGGATCCTGACAGGTTATGAGCGAGTCCGTTAGTTCCAGCTTTCGTAGAGTCGGCTGTTTTCGAGGTTTATCACCTCGTACGGCAGCCCGCTCGCTGTGGCTGCGTCCTTACCGTTTTCGAGCACGAGCCAAGTGCCGCCCCTGCCAATCGCCCTGCCGTTGAGCATGATCAGTTCTCCTGCAACTAGCGACATCGAGGCCTTCCCAGTTCCCGGGTTCACGATTGTCACGTCGGCATCAGCCCCTTCGGAGAAGTGACCCTTGTTTAGCAGCCCGAGCATTCGTGACGGTGTGTAGCTGAGCTTTGTAACAGCTTCGTCCATGCTGAGCGCACCGAACGCAACCAATGCCATCGACCGTTCGATTGCTACGTTGCGTGGCAGTGACCCACCATCCGTTGAAATAGCGTCGACCCGGAACGTCCCGTCGTCGTATTTAGCGGTTGCAAGGGTAAATGCACTGGTCGGCGGGTTCACCGGGAAGCTGAGCGAAGCATCGGTCGAAGCGGTCTCCCAGATATCGATTGCTTCCTGCCCGGTAACCATGATTACTCGACCGCCACGCTCAACGAGTGCAGACCCGTAGCCATCGAGAAGTGCTGCTTTCACTCCCTCATCGGTCGTTGGGTAACCTCGTGCCTTCAGGCAGTTTTGAGCGACGTTGTAGACGAGATCGCCGTTTTCGTCGCACTTGCCGTTTGTACCGTTCGCCTGTGCCAGATACGCCTCGGTGACCCACTGCGAACGCATTCGCTCGATCATCCCTAGCGCTTCCTGCACTTCCTCGTGCGGATCGTCGATCATGCCGCGGGTGTACGAATTGATATGCGCTACGTGTAAGCGACCGTTGCCGGTAATCTCCGGTACTTCTCGCAGCCCGGTCATGTCGCTACCGGAATCCTTGGTGCCAACGTGGAAAGCCACCCAGGCAAGCTGGTCGTTCGCGGCGTTTATAACGTTGCTGGAAGCTTCCGGCGTAAACGGGTGGTAGCCGCCGAGCATCTTGACCCCGATACCACCACGCTTTTTCACATCGGCGATCACGTCTGTCAGAGTTGCGGAATTCGGGTCGTCTTCTGAAATCGTCGAGTGCGGCACGAGGCCCATCAGTGATGCGACGTTTAGTCCTGCCCCACGCTCGATCATGCCGTTCGACATTGCGGTCGGGTCGCCAGCAAGATCGAGAGCGGTGGTAGTTCCCGATTCGACGAGCATGGCATGCCCGAGCGCCCGGTCTACACTGTTGTTGAACGGACTCGAGAGATGGGCATGAGTGTCGATATGGCCTGGCATGACCATCTGGCCGGAAACATCGATGATGTCATCGGCCTGCTCTGCGGCGATATTTTCGGCAACCAAAGCGATCTTGCCATGCCGAATCCCAACGTCGAATTGACCATCGATGTTATTTGTTGGGTCAACGACGCGACCGCCCTTGAGCACCGAATCAAAATGCTGTGAAGTTACCAATAGACCAGATACCTGCCTTGAGCCTTTAGCGTGTCGCGTTTGGGTGATCTTTGAATTGTGTACGGGGATTCTACAGAGGCTTGCGAGTTCGTAGTAACGGCGCCGTAACGAAAGCGGTAATCGAACCGTAATGGTTGCGGTAACCACTCGGTAATTTTTACTGCCCGAATATACCTATATCGAAGGTGTGCCGAGAGATTCTGAAATAACTAGAATGGTTGCCTGCCGCATGTTGCGAATGAATCTCTTGGCACGTTTTCGCGTCTGAAGTCTGAGAACTTATGATAAACGAAGAAATAATTGATCTCGAACAAACGATTGCTCTTTGTGTTGATGCTCGGAATGGTTGCACTGGTGATAGCTGGATGTAGTAGTGGCGGTGGCGAAGAAGAAACTGCGCCCGTACCCACAAACACGAACATCGCATCGACAGTGCCCCTGCACCGTCAGCCACGACGAAACCCAGTGCTCCCGGACCCACCGCTGTACCGTCGGGT
>Ga0302123_10002381_pt1 | contig 12800 bp, 14 predicted proteins | sample CB21_321_MG_FD_203109 | JGI IMG/M metagenome (GOLD analysis project Ga0302123, IMG submission 203109) | Marine microbial communities from Western Arctic Ocean, Canada - CB21_32.1 | ecosystem: Environmental > Aquatic > Marine > Oceanic | place: Canada: Western Arctic Ocean | collected 2017-09-28 | reverse complement strand
GATAGCCAGACCATTTGAAAGACGGATTGGGGAGTGGTTTTAGAGGTCTTAAAGATCGCCTTTTTGAGCAAATTAGAGACGAGGTGGACGACGAACGTGTGATACGTGCTATGAAGCGGGTTTCGCGGGAGAATTTCGTGCCCGCCGAGTTACATGACCAGGCGTACGACGATGCAGCACTGCCTATTGGCCAGCGTCAGACCATTTCACAGCCTTTGATGGTCGCGATGATGGTGTCGGCGCTCAGGGTTCGCCGGTCAGACAAGGTGCTGGAAGTGGGCACCGGCAGTGGCTACCAGGCAGCAGTGTTGGCGGAATTGGCCGGTCAAGTGGTCACCGTCGAGAGGGTGCCAGGGCTTTGCGATAGCGCTGCTGCGAGGCTGGCAGAACTCGGGTACTCAAATATCACCGTTTACGAAGCAGGCCCTGAGCTGGGGCGACGTGCAGATGGACCATACGACGCCATTGTCGTGGCCGCTGCCGCGCCCCGATTGCCCAGGGCCCTGATGGATCAGTTGGCCATGGGCGGTCGTCTGGTGGTACCGGTTGGCTCGGCGGACACACAGGAGCTAATGAGGGTAATCAGGGGCCCACGCGACTTTTCTATTCACACGCTCGGCGGCTGCCGTTTCGTGCCTTTGATAGGCGACGGGGCCTGGGCCGAGGACGACCCCGATTTATTGGAGCATACAGGTGACCCTCAACTGTGAAGTTGATTTGGTCTAAAACACCCCGTTTGTTAGCGTGCTTAAAGAGGGGTTTCGACGGCTGTATTACCTTGTTAGCCGGTTAAATTTGCCATATTCTGGCTTCATCTCAGCGGGCTTTTAGCCCGGCTTAAAAATGAGCGGACAAATATTGGAATATGAGGCAGTAATCGGACTGGAGGTCCACGCCCAGCTGCGGACCAAGAGCAAGATGTTCTGCAGCTGTAGCGCCGCCTACCAGGAACTTGAGCCCAACACCGATGTGTGCCCGGTCTGTATGGGCATGCCCGGCGTCTTGCCAGTACCCAACCGCAAGGCGGTGGAGTACGTGGTGCGGACCGGCCTGGCCCTGGGGTGCACGATCGCGGACGTTTCCAAGTTCGACCGCAAGAACTACCCGTACCCCGACCTGATGAAGGGGTACCAGATTTCCCAGTTCGACCGGCCCATCGCCTCTAACGGGCATCTTGACGTGGAGACAGAGGCTGGCGCGCGAACGATTCGCGTTGAGCGCGTCCACTTAGAAGAGGACGTCTCCAAGCTCATGCACCGGTCCGACGGCACTGGTTCTTATAGCTTGCTCGACATAAACCGCGCCGGTGTGCCGCTAATGGAGGTCGTAAGCCACCCCGATATGAGGTCGGCAGATGAGGCCCGCGACTATCTCACCAAGCTGCGGTCCATCTTCCGTTACATTGGCGTCAGTACCGCCAACATGGAGGAGGGCAGCTTCCGCTGCGATGCCAACATAAGCATCCGGCCCGTTGGCGATGAAGAGCTTGGGCCGAAGGTCGAAGTCAAGAACATGAACAGCTTCCGGGGCGTGCACGGGGCCCTGCTCTACGAAATAGAAAGGCAGAACAAGGCGGTCCGGGTGGGCGAACGGATCGTGCAAGAAACCAGGGGTTGGGCGGACGAAAAGGGAACGACTTTCTCCCAGCGGAGCAAGGAGGAGGCAAACGACTACCGTTACTTCTCTGAGCCCGATATTCCACCCTTCGCCATCTCCCGTACCTGGGTTGAGGAGGTCGGCAGCTCTCTTCCAGAGCTACCGGTTGCCCGAAAGCTGCGCTACGAAAGCGACTACGGTCTGTCGCCGTACGACGCTGGCCTGTTAACTGGTTCGCGCGACCTGGCCGACTATTTTGAAAAAGCACTCGGGGATGGGACTGGCTCGCAGGGTGAGCGCGCGAAAGCCGCCAAGTCGGTGAGCAACTGGCTGCTTGGAGAGTTCACCCGGCTGCTAAGTGAGTCCGATACCGCCGTGACCGAGACGAAGGTTCAACCGGGCCAGATTCTGAAGTTGCAGACTCTGGTTGACGGGGGCACGCTCTCTTCGAGCATGGCCAAGACTGTGTTCATCGACATGTTCGAGACGGGTCGCCCCGCCGCAGAGTCCGCCAGCGCCCTGGGCATGGAGCAAATTAGCGACACGAGCGCTGTTCAGGCGGCCGTAGACGAGGCCATAGCAGCGAACTCCAAGGCGGTCGCCGACTACCGCGCTGGCAAGGACTCGGCCGTTAAGTTCCTCGTCGGCCAGGTAATGAGGGTGACGAGGGGGAAAGCGAACCCGAAGCTGGCCACCGAGCTTGTGCGAAAGCGACTGGACTCAGGACCCGACGCATGAATCGCAGTCGTCGGAGGCAAAACGGCTCGTCGTCAGACCTTGCGGCCGACACGAACACGGCTGCCCTGATTACTACCCTGCGCAAGTTGCTGCCGCTCGGCCTCGGTGTAAAACGCTGGCTGGTTATTGGCAGCGCAGGGTTCTTCATCAGCGCCACCGGCATGGCCTACGTCCTGGGCCGGGTATTCGACCTGCGCCCCCCTTCGTTCCTGCCGATAGCCGTAGAGGCGATAATCCTGATGGCCGTGGGCGTGATTGTCCTGCTACTGAGTGTCTATGGCCTGCTTCGGTCGCTGGGCCCCCAGATGTTCGCTTCCCGCGATGTTGGTCATCTGCTGGAGAACATCGGGTCGAGGCGCACGCGCGAGCGTGGACCGAAGATTGTGGTGATAGGCGGCGGGACCGGCCTTTCGGTGCTGCTCCGGGGCATAAAGCAGCACACCGACAACATTACAGCGGTTGTGACGGTGGCTGACGACGGCGGCAGTTCGGGTCGGCTGCGAAGAGAAATGGGAGTGCCCCCACCCGGCGATTTCCGAAACTGCATCGTCGCCCTTTCCGACTCCGAAAAGCTCGTCACCGACCTGTTCCAGTACCGCTTCAGCCAGGGCGAGGGCCTGGAAGGTCACAACTTTGGCAACCTGTTCATTGTGGCCATGGTGGAGGTGACGGGCAGCTTCGATAAAGCGCTGTCGGAGTCGGGCAAGGTACTGGCAGTGCGCGGCCAGATTGTGCCAGCAACTGTCGCGAACGTCCGCCTCTCGGCCAGGCTTATCGACGGGCGGATAGTCACGGGTGAATCGAACATTCCCCTGTCTGGCGCGGGCATTGAAGAGCTATTTTTGGAACCCCGACGCCCGTCGGCTCACCCGAAGGCGGTCGAGGCGATACTGGACGCCGACATAGTGGTTATGGGGCCGGGCAGCCTGTTCACGAGCATCCTACCCAACCTGATGGTTCCGGGCATCACCAAGGCACTTGAGGAGTCGCAGGCGACCAAGGTGTACGTATGCAATGTGGCGACCCAAGAAGGAGAAACGGACAATTTCTCGGTCGCCGATCATGTAGACGCACTCCAGCGGCATACGCACGAGAAGATCACCGACTTTGTAATCGCAAACTCACACGCGGCAGATCCGGGCACCGACTACGGAGAGACGATCGTGGTGGACGACGGACGCTCCGTGCCTTATGCAACGGTCCTGCACGCTGAGATCGCCGACCCCGAGCATCCGGTCAGGCACAGCTCCGAGGGTCTCGCTAGAGCGGTCATGTCCCTGTATCATGGGAATCGTAGGCTTCGGACCCAGCAACAGCGTCAGGGTTCCGAAGGCTTGCTGGCAGGGTAGCCAAAGGGCACTCCGAAACCCTGCCGAAACCCCGAGGGAACCCCAGAACAAAAGGGTACAAGAGAGAATTACTTGGGCAATAGTTTAATAAACGTAATCCAGTTGGTTGTGGCCGTCACTCTTGTGGTCGTCATAATTGTCCAGGTCCGCGGCCAGGGTGGAGGTCTGTTCGGTTCCGCCGAGGGGTCGTTCCGCACTCGTCGAGGTATAGAAAAGACACTTTTTCAGTTCACCATCGGCCTGGTCGGAGTCTTCATAGTCATGTCCCTGGTAAGCGTCCGCTACTTCTAGGAACCCGGGCCCGATCGCGAGGTCGCGAGGCCCGGTAACGGCGCAGTACACCGGATGCCTGCCAACCCTTCGATCATCACTCTGACCTCCGATTTTGGTCTGCGCGACGCCTATGTCGCTACGGTCAAAGGCGTGATTCTGAGCATTTGCCGTGACGCGGCGATTGTGGATGTTACCCATCAGGTACCCGCCCAGGACGTGGCTCATGGAGCCTTTGTTATCGCCCAAGCGTATGGCAGTTACCCTGACGATACGGTGCACGTCTGTGTGGTCGACCCTGGCGTTGGAACCGGCAGGCGAGCGGTCGCGCTGGTTACGCCCCGCGGCCTGTTTGTCGCCCCGGACAACGGCCTGCTAACAAGAGTGCTCGCGGATCTCCTGGCGCAAGCTTGGGTGGATTTGAGTACCCAGGACCCCGGCTTTTTACCGGTGCCTCCGGGCTGTCGGGCCTACGTACTGCAAGAGCCGAAGTACTGGCGAAGCACGGTATCGAACACCTTCCACGGCAGGGACGTGTTCGCCCCTGTTGCTGCCCACCTGGCCAGCGGCGTAAAGCCCGCCAATCTCGGCGCGGAGACCGACGTGCTCGTGGCGATCCTGGAGTCGCCCCCAGAAGTGTCCTTCAATTCGACAAAGGGAACGGTCGTCTATGTGGACTCGTTCGGCAATCTGATTACCAATATCGCTGGAGAGACGATCGGTCAGGGCGACGCGGTGGTGGAAGTCGGCGGCCGAAAAATAGAGGGCCCGGTGCGCACATTCGCAGACACCGACGGGCTGATGGCCCTGGTGGGGAGCTTCGGTTTCCTCGAAATAGCGCTCAGGGACGGCAGCGCCGCTGCCGAACTGGGCGTGGCGGTTGGCGAGACGGTTAGGGTCAGCCTGGCCAGCTAAAGACTGGCTCCAGAGGCCAGCGACTAAAGCGACTTAGAGTGCGCTTATGCCGCCGTCAATGTAGACGGCCTGGCCCGTCATGTAGTCAGACGCAGCGCTGGCGAGATAAACGGCCAGAGAGCCCAACTCCCTCAGGTTGCCCGGTCGGCCCATCGGAATGGTTGCGGCGGCTCTTTCCGCCTTTTCCGGGACCTGCCACTGGTCGCCCGACATCTCGGTTTCGTAGGCGCCCGGGCAGATCGCGTTCACCTGCACGCCGTGGGAGGCCCACTCCAGCGCCAGGACGCGAGTCAACATGTTTACGGCCGCCTTGGACACGCTGTAGGCGATGGTGTTGGGCATCGCCCGCTTTCCCTGCACCGACGAGACGTTGATTATCTTGCCGCTGCCCCGTTCGAGCATGTGCGGGGCCACCGCCCGGCAGCCGTACATAACGCCGTTGACGTTGGTGGCCATCAGCCCGTCCCATTCCGTGTCTGTAATGGGGTGATCTGGCGTGCGAGACATGCGCAGCCCTTCGGGCAACCCACCGGGGGGCGGCACAAGGGGCAAGCGCAGGTTGAACCCGGCATTGTTGACTAGAACATCGATCTGTCCGAATTCGTCCAGGACCGATTGCACCATGCGATCTACCTCGGACGAGCTTGAGACGTCGGTCGGCACTACCAGGGAACGGCGGCCCAGGCCGCGTATCTGGCCTGCAACCTCGTCCAGGTCAGATTCGGTGCGGGCGGCGATGGCGACGTCGGCTCCGGCCTCTGCCAGTACCAGGGCGATGGCCCGACCAATGCCTTTACCGGCCCCGGTGACAACGACTGATTTGCCAGCAAGTGAGAACTCGGTTAACGGCGATTTCACTTGCGCTTCCAGACGGTACCGTCTGGGGTGTCCTCCAGTTGCACGTCCAGGTCGACGAGCCGGTCGCGGATGCCGTCGGCGATATCGAACTGCTTGGCCGAGCGCAAAAGACGTCGAATGTCTATGAGCAGGTCTATGAACGGCCCGGCGTCCCCGTCGGCAGATCGCTTCTCCAGCGTCAACCCGAGCACGCCAGTGAGGTCGAGCAAGGTTCGCTGGGCATCGGCCACGCGGCGACCCTCGTCCCGAGACCGGTGGATGTCTCGCACCAGGTCGAATATCGCCGCCAGGGCCTGGGGCGTATTCAGGTCGTCTTCCATTGCTGCATGGAACCGGGCCTTGTGTGTTGTGGCATCTAGAGCGTCTCCATCGCCCAGCTCCGGCACGGTGGCCGCGCTTCGTAGCCGCTCTGCGGCGCGCTCTTGCGCGGCCACGTTCTCTTCGGTGTATGTCAGCGGGGCGCGATAGTGCGAACTGAGGAAGAACAGCCTCAGCGCATCGCAGGAGTGGGTCTCCAGCGCCTGGCCTATGGTGACCATGTTGCCGAGGGACTTGCTCATCTTGTCTTCGCCCAGCCTCACCAGGCCGTTGTGGACCCAGTGGCCTGCGAACGGCACTTTCCCCGTGAAGGACTCGGACTGGGCGAGTTCGTTTTCGTGGTGGGGGAAGACGAGGTCCTGCCCTCCACCGTGTATGTCGATGGTCTCCCCAAGGTACTCCAGGGCCATTGCGCTGCACTCGATGTGCCAGCCCGGCCGACCCGGTCCCCAGGGGCTTTCCCAGGCCGGTTCACCCGGTTTTTGCGACTTCCACAGCGCAAAGTCCAGGGCGTCTTCCTTCTCTTCATTCACCGCCACTCGCGCTCCTGAGAGCAGCTTGTCGATATCGCGGTGGCTGAGCTTGCCGTAGTCCTCGTCCGCCCTGACGCGGAAGTAGACATCCCCTCCGGAGGCGTAGGCGTAGTCCTTTTCCACGAGACCGGCGATCATCTCGACGATCTTGTCGATCTCTGACGTCGCCCTGGGGTACTCGTCGGCGCGGAGAATGTTCAGGTGGTCCATCTCCGACAGATAGGTCACTATGTTGGACTCGGCCAGTTCACTTACTGGAATACCGGCCTTGGCCGCCCCGTCGATCATTTTGTCGTCGATGTCGGTGAAGTTTTCCACGTGCCGGACCGACAGGCCCGTGTGCTGGATGTAGCGTCGCAATACGTCAAAGACGACCGCGCGCATGGCGTGACCGACGTGCGCGGTGGAATAGGGCGTTATGCCGCATACGTACATTGTTACGGTGTCGCCGGTCGGGTTGAGGTCCTCGGACTGTCCCGAGAGCGTGTTGTACAGCTTCATGTAAGTGGATACTCGCTAAAAACTTGGTAAGTTTGCGCCCCAGTTCGGCCTTAGGCCCCGGCGCTCTCAAGAGTCGCCACGGCAAGAGCGGCGATCCCTTCGCCCCGGCCCGTGAACCCGAGACCGTCGGTCGTCGTCGCCTTAACGTTGACCTGCGTCTCGTCCAGCGACAGACCGGCCACAAGACCGGCTCTTATGCGTCCAATATGGGGTGCCAGAGTCGGGCGTTGGGCGACGATTGTAGCATCGACAAACGTGGCCCTCCATCCGGCATCCCGCACCTTTTCGACTGTACGCTTCAGTAGCACGATGCTGGAGATACGGGCGTTCCCGGGGTCGGAGGACGGAAAGTGAGCGCCTATGTCTCCGAGTGCGGCGGCCCCGAGCAGGGCGTCGATTACGGCGTGTACCAGCACGTCCCCGTCGCTGTGGCCGTCCAGCCCCATTTCGAACGGGACGCTGTAGCCCCCCAGCACGAGGGATCGGCCAGCGACCAGGGGGTGCACGTCGGTCCCGAGGCCGGTCCGGTAGGTCATGTGCTGGCTCCTGTCGTCATCTGGGTGTCGTCTGGCCGGCTGGAAGACCGGCTGGCCATCAACGCTTCGGCGATGACCAGGTCCTCTGGCGTGGTGACTTTGATGTTCGCATATGAGTCCATGAACACTCGTACGCTACCGCCTACAAGTTCCACCATGGAAGCGTCGTCGGTGACGTCGTGCGCTATGCGGCCGTGCGCGCGCACCAGCAGTTCGGTGGCGAAGACCTGGGGCGTATGCACGACCCAGAGGGTGCTGCGGTCGGGGGTCGAAGCGACGGTGCTGTCGTCGTCTATCACCTTGATGGTGTCCTTCACGGGCACCGCCGCGATTGCGGCACCGGTGAGCCGGGCTTCGTTTAGACCCGCTTCGAAGGTACTTACGGCCACGAGGGGTCGAGCGCCGTCGTGGACGATGGTCCACCTGGTTGCTGGCAGTGCGGCCAGCCCGGCCCCGACAGAGTCCTGCCGACGCTTACCGCCGGGTACCACAGTCACTTCAGTCCAACCTTGGGCATGGACCAGTTCGGTTGCTTGGTCGAGGTTTGCCGGGCTGAGTACCAACGCCACGTGGCCCACCGACGCACAGCGCACCAGGGCATCGAGAGCGTGCCAGATGAGTGGGTGACCGGCGAGCGGTGCAAATATCTTGTCCACGCCAGGCATTCTGGATGAGGATCCGGCGGCGACGATTATTGCGCCCACCCCTTTGGCAATTTCGACACTCACGGCTGCTTACCCGGCTTCATGCCGAAATGATACACGGGGACGGGCGCGTCGGAGTGACGGAGATGAGCCGAATGGATCGCGGCCCTGGACTATACTTGGGCGGGCCAGCGATAGGCAGAGCCTATCGCTTGAGTGGCCAGACTTGAACACGGAGTGCCGAATTGGAGTTTGCACAGGTAGAAGCGTTTATTGAGGCCGATCGACGGGGGAGTTTCCGCCGGGCGGCCAAGGTGTTGTTCCTGTCGCAGCCGTCTCTCAGCAACCGAATTCGTCTTCTTGAAACGGAACTGGGGACGCGGCTGTTTCACCGCCGGGGGAACGGGGTAGTACTTACCGACACCGGCCACCTATTTTTGCCGTACGCCACGCGCGCGCTGGAAACCCTTCGGGACGGGCGGCAGGTGGTGGCCACTGCCCGCGATGCCATTGGGGGCGTCGTAACGATCGCGTCGAGCCGGGTGGTCGGCACCTACGCCCTGCCTGGCATTCTTGACCGGCTGGCGGCGACGCACCCCGACATTAGGGCGAGCGTCACTGTGTCGAACTCGCGAGAGGTTCTACAAATGGTGGTAGAAGGCCAGGTACAGGTGGGGCTGTCGCGCGGCCTCGTCCACCCTGAAGTGGACACCAGGCGACTGTTTGACGAGGACCTCGTATTGATTGTTCACCCGGATCACCCGCTGACGACTCGTGCGGACGTGAGCATTAGAGACATCGCCGCAGAGCCCCTGATACTGTACGACACCGGCGCGTCGTATCTGCTAATGATCGAGCAGGCGTGCCTGGACGCGGGCGTGGCACCCAGGGTTGAGATGCGACTGGACGGTTTGGACGCCGCCAAGCGCATGGTCGAAAACGGGATGGGCATATCGTTCGTCCCGCGGTCGGTGGCTGCTCGTGAGGTGAACGCGGGCTCACTTACGATAGTTCAGCTGGGGCCAGAGCACCGGATGGTGCTGTCGACATGCGTTCTAGTCAGGCGAGCCAAGCGCCAGCCGGACAACGTTCGGGCGTTAATGGGCGTGCTGCAAGCCCTGTACGCGGCTCCGTCTGCTGCCCCTTCGAGCCCCCCGACAGCCAGTGCTAGAATTTCGATGCCGTTAACACGGCCGGAGTAACCATATGGCCAGAAACTATTGGATGTTTGTTCAGACGGAACAAAACTTCCAGATCACGAAAAATATGAATTTCAAGCTGCACGGTCTGAGCGCCAAATACAGGCGCCGGGCAGACAGGATGCAGCCCGACGACAGCGTCCTTTACTACGTTAGCGGCACGAAACGGTGGACCGCCCTAGCGACGATACGGTCCAAGGCGTTCGAGGATCGCTCGCCACTGTGGTCACCCACACACCGGGGGGAGGACTTTCGCTACCGGGTGAAGATGGCACCACGCCTGGTGCTGGACGACGACGAGGCGATTGAGGCCCTTATGCTCGCGCCCAGGCTGGAGTATTTAAAGCGATGGGCACCGGAGCTTTGGCCGCTGGCATTTATTGACAGCGTGCATCTGCTGCCACAGCGTGATTTTCGGCTGATCGAAGCCGAGATGAAGAGGATTGACGCAGGTTCGAAAAAGCGAATGCGCACCGCTGACGGGGTCGCGATGGAAGACGGGGAGGCCCGGACGCGATACACGGATGCCGATGGAGCCAGTGGAGAGGACCTGCCCGTAGGTGCGCTGGTGCGACCGGCCCAGAGGACCCAAGAGACCTGGACGACGGACGGCTCTGACGACGACTACCCAACGGACTCGGTCCCAAGGGACTCGGGCCGGGAAAGTTCGGACGGGGAGATCGAACCGGGCGACGAGCCTGACTCGCCTCCCGAGGCCTAATTAGCGGCCGCTGTCGCTACTGCTCCCCGGCGGCCTAGTTGGCGGCCGCTGCCGCTACTTCTTGGCCCTCGGTGTCGAGGGTCAAACCGAAGTCGTCGTCGAAGGTTGCGTGCAGACGCTCGAGTACTTCTGCCGGAATTTCGTCGGTCTCGGGAGCGGCGGCGAACTCCTCCAACTGCTCCATGTTCAGGATGTTCGGCAGTACGGACGCCACGTTCTGTCCTGAAAGAACGAACTTTATCGCCGTCTGAGCGACGGTCGAGGACATGGCCTCTTCCAGGTACGCAACGGCGTTTAGCTTCTTTATGCCCGTTTCCAGCCACGCCTGTTTTCGGTGCGCGCGGTGGTCGTCAGGGGCGAAGACGGTGTCCTTAGTGAACGTGCCGTCCAACAGCCCCGATGCGTGGGGTACACGCGACAGCAGGCCTGTGCCGCACTCTTCGGCGATGGGGAAGAATTTGCGGGCGGGCTGCTGTTCCATGACGCTGTAGATGATCTGGATGGCGTCGAGGTTGCGCTCGCGCATCGACGTTTCGCCCTCTTCGAACCAGCCGATGTCGGGGCCGATGGCCGCAGCGTAGTGGCGGATCTTGCCCTCTTTTACCAGTTCGTCGAGGGTCTCAAAAAGCTCGCCGCTTTCCAGTGCGCCCATTTTCGGGTTGTGCAGCTGGTACAGGTCTATGTAGTCGGTCTGTAGCCGGGTGAGGCTCTGCTCGCAAGCGAACTTGACGAATTCCCGGTCCCACTTCTGGGGGCGTTCTGTGTGGCCCTCGCGCTCCCGGTTTGCATAGAAGTCGTAGCCGAACTTCGTTCCGATGATGATGTCGGACCGGCGTTTTTTGAACGTCTGAGCGAGGATCTCCTCGCCGTAACCGAGCCCGTAGGTGTCGGCCGTGTCGAAGAAGTTGATGCCCAGGTCGAGCGCCCGCTCCATCATGCGAATGGCGTCGGGTTCCTCTATCTTGCCCCACCAGCCGGTGCTGACGGTCCAGACCCCGAAGCCGACTTCAGAAATTTCCAGGCCCGTTCGTCCTAGCTTTTGATACTTCAAGAAAGGCGCTCCTTTATGGCTGCGCTGGTGCGCTCATAGTCGGCATCTGAAATAGCGGGAGCAAGCTCCCCCATTGGCACGTCCTGGCCGAGTTCGACCCACGATTTGCACCCGCTGTACTCGTCGAGCAGCGGCAGCGCCTGCGGCTGAAGCAGCGGGTACGCGCGTACTAATGCCACGGTGAGGGGCTGGTTCGGACGCCAGTGCAATCTCTTTTCCGCGTAGTCGTCGGTCCAGATGTGGAACTCCGATATCTGGTTCAGCTTCTCCGGTTCGCTCACCTCGATGTGGTCGGTCACCAGGGCGAAAGCTGACAGGGTGGCCAGGCCGGGTATGTCATCCTCTTCAATTGACTGATCCAGTCGGTCATGAAACGCCGGTTTCACCAGGTCACGCGACTGGTGCAGGTAGGTGGGGAACAGCAGGAACTCGGGGTAGTCGCCGAACTCGGCCGAGAAGTTCTTGTCGTCTTTGTGGATTCCGCCCTTGCGCAGGATGACGATCTGTTCGCCGTCCCTGAGCGCGTTACAGGTAACGGCCCATTCCTTCAGTGCCATTGAGCTTGCAGGGGGTAGGAGAGAGACCATAAGCGAGTGACTCCGATTATATGGGCGGCGGCGCGATCAAGTCGAGAAATATTTCACGAGCGTGCGTCGCCCGTGAGAGCCAGAGATGCTCAGAGATATTAGAATGGTCCGGTTACCCGCCAGTGAAACCTTAAAAAGATTACGGACTTTGAACTATCGAATGCAAATTAGCTCCGACCTTTACAGCCGCCGCAGGGGCCGCAGACCCAAACAGGGGAAACGTCCCGGTGAAAGCCGCGAGACACCTCCTCCCGTACGGTCAGAGCGGCCGCATGGTGAGGACCCGGAACTGCCCACCAACGTAACCACGCTGGTGCTCAGGGCCATTTTTATGGACGGGGCCGTGTATGACGTAATACGGAATCACGCCGGGGCGAGTATGTCGGCCTTAGGCGTTGTGGTGGCGGTGGCCCTGCTCATAGCCACCGGTTTGAGGAACGTCGAGTCGATCTTCCTCGAGGGAAAGCACCCGGCCTTATGGTTCATCCTCAGGGTCAATATCGTGGTCCTCGGTTGGCTCCTGTGGTGGGCCGTCGTGGCAATACTCGGGCTGTGGGTGTTTAAAGGCAGGGCTACGCGTTCTCAATTGCTGCGCGCCCTGGGCATTGCCTCGGCGCCCGCCGCCCTGGTGGCCTTCAGCGAGATTGACGTGGCTCTCATGAACCAGACCGTGGGGGAGGCGATGGTTCTTTTCGGTGTTCTCTGGACGCTGGTGGTAGGAACTCACGCCATAAAAGAGACGCTGAACATACCGTGGTACCCGGCCGCTATTCTCGGTGGAGTGGGTTGGGCGATCGCCTGGGTGTTGTTCTTGAGCGCCCTTATGTGGACCCCGAGCGCCGAGGCCGTTACGCCGTCTCCGTCGGACTCCGGGACTGCCACGTCTACGTCACAAGGCCTCTAGGCCAGGGCTGGGCCTAGGCCTCCGAACATTGCCAAGGCGTTGGCGGTCGTTTGCTCGGCGACCTGCTCGACCGGCATGCC
>Ga0302123_10002379_pt1 | contig 12802 bp, 10 predicted proteins | sample CB21_321_MG_FD_203109 | JGI IMG/M metagenome (GOLD analysis project Ga0302123, IMG submission 203109) | Marine microbial communities from Western Arctic Ocean, Canada - CB21_32.1 | ecosystem: Environmental > Aquatic > Marine > Oceanic | place: Canada: Western Arctic Ocean | collected 2017-09-28 | reverse complement strand
CGGCTGAGCGTGACCCAGCCGTCGACGCCGTGGAGGTAGGGCGGCCAGTACGGCGGTGCGCAGCCCTGCGGCTCATTCATTGGCGTGTAATGGTTCACGAGCCCGGCGAACTGCTGCGCGAACGCATGCGCGTAGTCCGCCAGCAACTCCGGGAAGCGGTTGTTCAGGATGGCGTTGTCCATCCATGTCGGGGTCCCGTAGTGGATCAGGTCGACCACCGGCGTGATGCCGTGGTCCACGAGCCATTCGAGTGGCTCAGCGATCCAATCCCAGTCGTACTTGCCAGGCGCAGGATTGCTCCTGTACCAGGGAACGGAATAGCGGATGGCATTGATCCCCAGTTCCTTAGCCAGTTCGAGATCCTCCCGCCACCGGTCATAGTGCTGCATCTGCTCGAAGACATCGAGCGAACGCTGTCCCGGCCGGTCCGCCTGCGCGATCCAGGTGTTCTCAATTCCAGTACCCATGTAGAACTTCTTTGTCATGAGATGCCTATTCTATCCTGTTCCCGGCCGAACGTTGAGATCACCGAGTTCGGAGGGCGACAGGCCGCGGAGCGGGCTGACGGCATTCCGAATTCGGTGCATCGATCTTGGTTGTAGTTGCGATGCATTAAATTGGGGTCGTTTGCGGATTCCGCAAGTGCGAACTGATTCTGAATTCGACGCAGCCCGACTATTCGGCATGCATTACGGATTCCGCAAATTTCATTCTACTCGCACGGACTCATAGGTCTGTGCTACAACCTGACGTAGAACGGACCTCCGAGTCCGTTCGGATTCGGGTTGCCAGTCAATTCGGCGTAGCCCGATCATTCGGTCTGCTATGCGAATTCCGCAGACTGAGATAGATTGCCAATTCGGCGCGGTCCAGCGACGTACAACGAGGAAATGAACGACGCCGTGATCCCGCCGAGCGGGATAAACGGCGTTGATGCGAGTAGATGACACCGCCGAAATCGTCTCCTTGGGATTGCAACATCGCCGCTTCTGCAAGAAGGTCATCATCCATGGTAAAAAGGGGACGTCCCAGAGTAGTGGCACGCTGCAGAAGAATGGGATCGGGTACCTGGTGATGGTCGTCCTCGTAAGCGGTCAACACTTCCACGCCGCGGTCACGCACGCTGATCGCGATTGCTCGCGGCACATTGTGGTTTCTATGCTCATAATCAAAAGTAGCCTGATTCGTTGTCATCGTCAGCGTGCCGCAGTCCGCCGGTTCCACAGTCGCCGGTTCCTCCGCCAACGTGGTGAGAGGCATGGCGGAAACAGGGAGATACTCGAGAGCGCCAGGCTTTTCTGCTGACCACACGCATCTCGCGGCACTTGCAACCCGCCGCCGTAATGGCAGTGTATGAACTTCTATCGAAGTTGCTACATAAGGAGATTCATCGTGGCTGCAAACGGACTGGTTCGACGGCAAAACCTGCCCGCCCGTGTCGGGCTCTTCAGCATCGGCCTGGCGGCGTACTGGCCGCAGTTTCCGGGTATGAAGGAGAGGCTCGAAAAGCTCGCCGGAGAGCTCGCCGGGCAGCTCGAGGCGTACGGCGCCGAAGTTCATTCGGCCGGCATGGTGGACACCCCCGAAGCCGGCAAACGCGCCGGCGATTTCTTCTGTGAGCAGAATGTCGATATCATCTTTCTGCACGTCGCGACGTACTGCACGTCGCACTGCGTGCTGCCGGCGGTGCAGCGTCGCAAGGTCCCGGTCGTGGTGCTCGGCCTGCAGCCGGAAGCGACGTTCGACTACGGTACGCTCGACACCCAGGAGTGGCTGGCGGGCGACGTGTTCTGTACGATTCCCGAGATCAGCTGCGTCTTCGAACGCGCCGGCATCCCGTTCCATCTCGTCATCGGCCAGCTTTACGACGACGCGCGTTCGCAGGCAGAGGTAAAGAGTTGGGTCACCGCCGCCTCGATCAGTCGGACGATCTATTACGCTCGCCTCGGTTTCCTCGGCCACACCTACCCCGGCATGCTCGACCTCAACTCCGACCCGACGATGCACGCGGCACAGCTCGGAGCCCACGTCGAGGTCGTCGAAATGTGCGAACTCAAGCAGCGCGTCGATCAGGTCACAGACGAGATGGCTGCCGAAATCGTGGCGCAGACCCGGGAGATGTTCGACGTCACCGACAACAGCGCCGTCGACAAGCTGGCGAGCCCGCCAACGGAGGAACAACTGCTGTGGGGCGGACGCGTCGCCAAAGGGCTCGAACTGTTGTTCAGCGACTTCGACCTGACGACGCTCGCCTACTATTACCACGGCCAGGACAACAACGAATACGAACGGATCTCGGCAGGCCTCATCCTCGGCAACACGTTCCTGACAAGCAACGGCTATGCCTGCGCCACGGAAGGAGATCTGAAGACCACCGTGGCGATGCTTATCCTCGATTCTCTCGGGGCCGGCGGCAGTTTCTGCGAGATCGCCCTGCTCGACTTCAAAGCGGAATTCATGCTGATGGGGCACGACGGTCCGGGGCACATCGAGATCACGGCGCACAAGCCGATCCTGCGCGGTCTCGAGCTCTACCACGGCAAAGCCGGCTCCGGCGTCAGCGTCGAGTTCAACGTCAAGAACGGTCCGATTACGGTGCTCAGCATGACGCAGACCGGGGCCGGCAAACTGAAGCTGGTGGTGTCGGAGGGTGAGTCGGTACCGGGCGAGATCATGAAGCTGGGCAACTGCAACACCCGCGTCGTCTTCTCGAAGAAACCGGCGGAATGGTTGTCGGATTGGTGCCACGCCGGCCCGACGCACCACTGCGCACTCGGCCTCGGCCATCATATCCCGACGATCCGCAGGCTCGCTGATATTCTCGATATCGAGCTGACGGTCGTGGGGTAAGAACGTAGTACGGGATCGCTTCCCCGCATTTCGGACAAGTTCCTTTTGAGCCCCAAGGGGGCGTCAACAACGTAGCCTGGGGCAAAACTTGGATAAAACTTGGGGTAATCTGCAGTCGTGACGTCGCGCGGCGGCTCCGTCGCGCGGTTATCACGATTTAATTCCACATATTCACGGTGTCTGCGGTCCCACCCGACATTCGAATACATGCTGGAACTGTACCGTCGATAACCGCGGCGCAGAGCAACCGCGCTACGAAACAGCGACCTGCCGGCGCCGGATCGATTCGCCCGCGGCTCATCACCCAATGTCGACTATCGCCACGGCGCCTTCTTCGACGTCAACGTCCACGGATTTGCCGCCGGCGTGAATTGTGCAGGACTTGGTATTGCCCGCCGCGGTCCAGTCGGTATTGACCAGATACACCCGCTTCCCGTCACCTTCCGGATACACAAAATAAGCGACCTCGCCGTCGCCGCCGGTCAGCCGCACCGGCTTGTCGAGACAACCGACGAACGCTTCGAGCCAGGCGCGCACGAGCGGCAGCAAACCAGCGTGCCCGAAGTAATCGACAGAGGTCCAGGTAAAGACACGTCCCTTACCCAGACGATGCTCGACCAGAAGCGGCCGGTCTCCAGCATGCAGGCGCACCGTGGCCGCAGGCCCCGGCGTCACCCGGGCCAGGCTCGGTGTGCCGTGTTCATCATCGGTCAGGCAGAACACGCGGCCGCTCAGCTCCACTTCCACTTCCACGCCGGCTTCTGCCGGCTCGAACCCATCGATTGTCAGGCCGCAGAGCCGTTCAATCGCGGCTGCCGACGGAAACGCAACCGGCCCGTGGCGGAGGACGATAGTTCTGTCGTCGGAGACCTGGAGCTGGGCCAGGCTCAGGACCAGCGTCCCGCCCTCGCTCACCCAGACGGCAAGCTTCGCCATATCGTCCTCCTGCATCGTGTGCCAGCCCGGCATCAGCAGGAATCGATACGCGGCAAGGCAGTCGGCGTCTGCCTCGATGGGGACAACGTCAATCTGCCCATGCGGAGTGCCGGCAAACCAGCGACGCAACGTCGATGTTTCTCGCAGCACCGGGCACAGCCAGACGCCCGGCAGGAAGACGTCGGCGAGAAGCCAGCCGCGTTCGGGCCTGCCGTATTCCCATTCGGGCGCTGCCGGGCCGAACCCTTCCCAGACCCGGACGGGGCGTTCGCGGTGCAGGCTCATGCCGCCGGTAATGGCCTCGTGGCGCCCGTACAACAACCCGATATCGACCTCCGGGAAGGCGGGGCGCGGGTGTTCGCAAGCCCAGCGGAAGAAGCGTGCCGTGGCCGCCTGCCGGGCGGCGGGCAGCGGATCGCTCGGGCCGCTGACGAAACTGTGCACCTTGGCCAGGCCACCCTCCTCGTCCTCGATCAACGAAGCCCCGGAGAGATAACCGAGGGCCAGGTTCAGCCAGTACATGCGCTCGTGGCGGTAGTCCTCGGGAGAGCAGTGTACATGACAGGCAATGTGCAAGCCCCAGAACTCCCTGCCGTAAGCCCGGGCGGCGCCTCGTGCTTCAGCCAGCAACAGACTCGTGTTCCCGGTCATCGTCTCCGACAGAATCAGGTCGACGCCCGCCTTGTAGGCATAGCGGTGTGCCAGCATCGCCTCGCCGAGCAGGCGCGGGACGGACTCGTCGCCGGCGCGATATGCCGCCCGTACTTCTTCCAGGTAAGCCTCTTCGGCTTCGGCAAGGGTACGGGAATCCGGCCAGTCAACGTCGCGCCTGCCGGCGTACAGCGGCAAACTAAGTTCGTGCTGCTTCATCCCGAGGAAGCGGTCACCGCCGAGTTCCGCGGCCATCGCCAGCAGGTCGTGAATCGTGAAGTCCGAATCGTCCGGTATGGCGCCCACGTTAACGGCAAAGTAGACGCCGTTTTCGCGGCACGCCGTGAACATACGACGCCACTCCTCCGGGGATACCTGGTCGGTCTCGGTGCGGAACAGGACGTAGTTGCCCCCGGCCGTTGCCGCCAGGTACCGGATGACAGCGGCGATCCAGCCGTTCTCGGCGGCCATCATGTTCGTGTCGAATCCCAGGATCAGCCCTTTGCCGCCGCTGGGAACGTCGCGGGCGGTGTCAGGTGCGGGGCGCGGGCCGTCATACCATTCCGCCTTGAACGGGAGATGCGTTCGCACAGTCGGCCAGTGCGGCGGCGGCGCTTCGATCGTCACCCCGTGCAGGACCAGGTAGACGCCGTCCCCGGCCAGGTTGCGGATCGTGATGGTGCGCGTCCCCGGTCGGTCGGTCGGTGCCAATTCATCGACGTGCTCCAGGGCGCTGAAGGCGCCGCGCATGTACTTGGCCTTGAGCTCGGCCCGGGACAGCGGCTCCCCATCGAGGCTGGTCTGCAGTTTGATGCGCTGGCTGTTCAGGGCGATGACATTCTCGAAACACACGCTCTCGGACAACGGCACCCAGGGCGCCGCGGTGAAACGCCAGGTCACGATGGCGGCGGTGTCCCGCGCCCAGATGAAAGGCAGTGACACCTCGGCGTGCGGCGGGATCCAGGCGCTCTCACGGTGATGCAGCAGGCGCGGCAGAAACGTGCCCCGCATGTCGGCCAGCCCGAGTGCGAGCCGGTGGCGGCCGTCGTCGGCGGCGGCCGCTGCGCAACGCTCGGGATTCCAGTAGATCCCTTCGTCCTCGACACGGCAGATCACCAGTGAGGCGCACGAATATTTCGGGCCCGCCGCGTAAACCAGCCAGTCGCCGGCCGGGACGTCGCCAAGCCGAAAGTCGACATCGAGCAGGCGCGACCGAAAGCTCAGCAGTGTCGCGGCATCGCCGTCCACGTCGATCCGCAGTCCCTCGAGGCCCTTGTACCCGAATACGGGACGTTCGAACGCCGACAGCGGTGACTGCCATTCGGGCGCGGGTAGTTCGACGGCGACATGATGTTGCGCGCCCCAGCAACCGTGATAGAATAATTGCCGCGGGTTGTGGAGGATGCCGTCCTGTGCCAACAGCGAACCGGACCAGTCCTCGTGGGGCTGATCGGGGCGCCACTCGGAATAGGCGAGCCATGTCCCCCAGCGCAAAAGCAGTCTGCAACGCATCAATCGGTCTCCATTCCTTGGTGCTCGACGGCGTCATACTACCGCAGCCCACACGGCAAGTCAAGGATGACCATGCCCCGTGTCGATGGCTGAGAAACTACATTCTCAAACGAAGATGTAAATTGGGGACATGTAAATTGGGGACATGTAAATTGGGGACAGGTGTAAATTGGGGACATGATATTTATTGAAATCGAAAACAGCTCGGACGAAGGGCCTCAGGGCTCTATCGGGGGAGGCGGACGGACAGTCAGGGGCGCAAGCGGTGGTCCGCAACGACCGCATTCGACGTAGAAGGGGCACGATTCGCACAATTCGGCCGAATCAGAACACAGTCCACCTGACCCATCGCAGGGATTCGCTTGTCGGCAGTACTTCCGGACGCTATAAACGCAGTCGGCGCAGAAAGAACAAGCTCTCTTCCTCGGAAAACTGCCCTTGGGCGAAGCGCTTGCGTTTGCCTTCGCCGTATACCCGGTCGCTGATCTCCTGGACAAACGTCTTGCTGCCGATCACCGCGCCATCCGTCCAGTAGCGTATCCGGTGGTCCATGCGCAGCAGCAGTGGCACCTCTTTCTTCGCCTCTTCGTACGCCTCGATCAGCGTATCAACTGACGACCCGCCAACGAGATGGTCGAAGTCGGAGAACAGCGACGGGTGAATAAACCATGAAGGACTTGAAGGACTTGAAGGTTAGAGGATAATTGGCCAAGTATGGCACACTCCGCAGTATCACACGCATTCACAGTGGGTTTCCAGTCGCCTTAGCGGCGTACTTGCGGTCACGTGCCGAGCGTTGCGCCGACCACTTTATTTCGGAGGGTACCGATACCCTCCATTTCCAGCTCAATGACATCGCCGCTATTCAGGAAGCGGTCACCCTCGATGCCCGAGCCGCCGCCGACCGTACCGGAACCCATGATCTCGCCGGGATAGATGGTTTCATCCATTGACGCGTGGGCAATCATGTCCTTGAAATGCCAATGGTTCGTGCTGGAGTGCGTATCGCAGTAGATCTCGCCGTTGACGCGTGCCACCATTTTCAGGTTGTAGATGTCATCGATTTCATCCGCGGTAACGATCCAGGGGCCGATCACATGGGCACCCGCGAAATCCTTCCCCTTGGCCGGCCCCAGCCCAACGGACATTTCCTGATTCTGTATGGCACGGGCGCTGAAATCATTGTAGATCGTGTAGCCGAAAACATGGTCCATGGCCTTGTCGGCTGGGATATTGATGCCGCCGTCCCCGATGACGACAGCAATCTCGAATTCGAAGTCGACCGACTCCGCAAAGGAAGGGATCAGGATGTCACTGTCATGGCCACTGACACTGCCGGCGTTCCCCTTGTAATACACCGGTATGTTGTACCATTCCGGAGGGATCTCGAGCCCGAGCTTAGGGTAGATATTCTTGAGATGCGTTTCGAAGCCCATGAAATCGCGCATTAACGGGGGCCGCGGTACCGGCGCCAGCAATACCAGATCATCGAGTGCCCCGGCAAAGGTAACGCCGTCCTTGGAGCGGATATCTCCGTGACGTGCCGCCCAGGCCAGCGACTGTTGTGCCGCTTCCATGGATGATCTTCCGCCTTCGATAAAGGCAACCATGTCCGACGGCAAAAGGGCACTGCTGATGCGTGCCGCCGCCCGCTCAGTGGTGCCTGAATCCAGCAGGAACAGGCGATAGCCCGCCTCCAGATCGATGACACGCCCAGCACCCGTCACGGCTCCGATGCGAACCTGTCGGCCGGTTTCTGATGATAATTGGAATGAAATCAGTTTCATTATTTCCCCCGTCTCTCTGGCTGCTAGCGCATGAGCCAGCCGCCGTTGACATCAAGTACCGCGCCGGTGATGAAGCTGGCCAGATCCGACGCCAGGAAAAGCACGGCGTTCGCCATGTCCTGCGATGTCCCGAGGCGGCCCAGCGGAATGACTTTCTTGTATTGCTCCATCACTTCGTCGCTGAAGTCCGCGGTTAAATCGGACAGGAACGGTGCGGGCGCAATCGCGTTGGCGGTGCAGCCATGCGGCGCCAGGTAGGTCGCAAACGACCGGGTCATGCTTATCATGCCGCCTTTTGACGATGCATAGTGGGCCACGGGAACGAGCCCGCCGCCGTTGTGCGCGGCGATCGAGGCGATGTTGATGATGCGCCCGGCCGGCCGCTCTTTCAAGCGTTCGGCGGCGGCCTGGGAACAGAAAAATGTTCCGCGGAGATTGACGTCAATCACGTGGTTCCACAGTTCCTCGTCGATCTCAGAGATCGCGGATACCGGGCAAATACCCGCGTTGTTCACCAGGACATCGAGTTGCCCAAGTTGTGCGATACTCTCGTCCACCAATCGCCGGCAATCCGCCGGCTTGCCGACATCGGTCCGGACGAAAACACTGCGCACCCCAAGTTGCGTCAATTCAGAAGCCGCGAGCGCGCCGGCGTCCTCCTGGATATCGGCGATGACGACGTCCGCGCCGCTCTCCGCAAGTGTTTGGGCAACAACCCGCCCGAGCCCACGCGCCGCACCGGTGACGATCGCCACCCTCCCGGACAATGAAACATCCATGGCCGTTATCTCCGGTTTTACTATTAGACGTAAAAATCCGGGCCCGGATTTTTACACGACATCGACCGTGATACCTTCGGCGATGGATTTCTCGATCGCCTCGATTGCTTTTTGCGCCCAGATAGCATCGTCAAGATCGGAAAGCGGTTTCGCGCCGTGCACCAGGCACTGTTCAAAGAAGTAGGTGTCTTCGTTTGTGACGCTCGCCGGGTAGGCGGCATACATACGAGAATGCGAGTAGCCGGGCCTTGTTTCGACCCAGTCGTTGTACGAGTAATGCGTTGTGCCTTCGGTGCCGATCACCTTCGCGGTGTAGGTCCAGGGTGCGACAGAAAGGTCGTCCGCAGCGAAACTGGCGCAGAGATGTGCCAAGCCGCCGTTGTCCAGCTCGACATTTACAATTGCCACGTCTTCGCGGTCGAGCTCCTTGTAGTGCCTGACGGCCTTGAATCCTGAGACGCGTTTTGGCCGCCCCGCAAGGAACATCATCGTATACAGATTGTGCGTCAGTATTTGACGGACAATCCCGGGCAGTGTCTCGGCTCTTTCTTCGGTGTGATGGATATTATAGAGGATGTAGGCCAGTACTATCTTGCCGAGATTACCCGACTGTATGATTTTGCGCGCACGCTTGATACCTTCTTCGTGAATCATGTTGTGCCCCGGCACACACAGCAATCCCGTTTTCTCCGCGCAGGCCTTCAACTCCTCGACCTCCGCAACCGTGGCGCAGAGTGGTTTTTCGACGAGCACGTGTTTGCCGGCCGCCAACGCCAACTTGGCAAACTCCAGGTGCGTCTCCAGGTTGGTGAGGACAAAGACAACGTCAATCTCCGGGTCGGCAACAAGTTCCTCGGGGGTGTTGTAGTGTTTACAGCCTTCCTCGTCGGCGCGTTTCCGGCCCTTTTCCGCGGTGCGATTCCACAAGCCGACTAATCTTGCATTCGGCACTTCGCGAATCGCGTTTGCATGGACGTACGACATTTCGCCGGCTCCAAAAAACCCGGTACCGTAAACTTTTGTGGGCATCGTATGCTCCTCCTGCCGGCGCCTGCGTCGTTCAAGGGGCCTGCAGTATCTCGAGCGTGGTTCCGTCCGGGTCGAAGAAGTAGCAGAACCGCACGCCTGCAACATCCGGATGATCTTCGGAAATCTTCACCGGCGTCGTCAGGAACCTGACACCTTCAGCGGACAGCGCTTCGTAGGTCTTGTCGATATCGTCCACGAGAAAACAAATATGGCCGACGCCGATATCGCAGGGCAGCGCATCCGCAGGAATGGGCTTGCTGTCGCTGGTCAGGTACTGAAATATTTCAATGACCACCGAGGTCTCCGGCACGGCCAGGAACGCCGCGCGCACCTTGGTGCCCGGAATCGCGACACCACGCGAGAACTCGGCGTCGTCGATCTCTGTCTGGGCTGCAAGTGTCAGCCCTAGAACGCGGGTGTAGAAATCAAGTGAACGGTCGAAATCCGAGACGATTATGTTTGTATGATGCCAACCGGTGATCATCTGAGCGGCTCCTCGTTGATGGATTACGGAATTGATTCCTGAAGCTGTTCGGAAGATAGTGATGCGTGAGCGAAATGTCAAGCTGACACGTAACCGCTGTGCCGCGAATTCCAGCGCAGGACTTGGGGTCACACATAGCAATCCAAATAATCCAAATGATGATGTTCCTTGGTTACCTTAGCCAGCAGTGATAAGAATTTGACATTGTTAAGAAATTAACCTTTATCCACAAGAAAGAAGAGTCGGAACCTGCCGATGCGATACCGCCAGGTCGCCGGCTGGTATCCCTTGAGTTTACGGCATTGACTTCCTGCGGTTTCCGCTATATCTGTGCGGGCACAATGGCAATTCTTGAGGTCAGACTTAATGAAGATCCGGCACAGATTCACGTTGATTGAACGACTCCCCTCCGACGCACTCCGTTTGCTCCCTTCGACACGACTCAGGGTCTGCGACAGTGTAAAAGCTCAATCTCGCTTCACGCTCATCGAGCTTTTAGTGGTGATCGCCATCATCGCCATTCTGGTGTCGATGCTGCTCCCGGCCCTGGGCAAGGCGAAAGATGCGGCCAAGCTCATTATCTGCATCGGCAATCATAAGCAGATCGTCATGGCCGGCATGCTGTACACGTCGGATAACGACGACCACTACCCGAACGTCCATCCCAGGGCCTGGGTCGGTCAGTTACCTATTAGCGTGTTCGGGGGCGAGATCACCCAGCGCCCCTAAACGCCTATCTCGGCCTGCATACCGACGGCATACCGTGCGAGATCGGGCGCTGCCCGCAGGACGTCCCCGGCAGCGGCTATCTTGGCAGCTCCTTGGGCAACACCACCTATATCGAACACACCGGCACCTCCTATGGCGCCGCCTCGAGCGGACAAATATGGAACGACCTGGGCGAATGCAAGGTGTCCGGCGTCTTCAATCCGACCACCCAGGTTTTTATGTCTAATCTCAGCGCGTCTAGTTTAATCAATGAGTCGTGCATCTGGCCGGGCCGTCCTCCCTTCCGTTTCTCTGCCATTTGCCCCTGATTTCTTGAATACAGCACCCCGTCAGCATATCTTCGCCGTATCGAGAAAAAGCAATTTCCTATCAGTAACATTCATGGGTCGTCGGCAAATCCCGCAATACCTTGAAACATTTCGCTGAACTCGAGAAAGTTCATGCGTTGCAGATCATCGCTGAAAAGTGTAGTACCAGGGGCGACCACGAAACTAATAGAAGGACTACGACCACCCTATACCACAAGTTATGAACTGAACCTTGTTTTGGAAGACGGCAAACGCATCAATGTCGTCGACCATGAGAACCAAGACAGCCTCCGGGAAGATGCCGGTACGCTCGCTGCATTCCTGGACAAGCCCATCTGGGATGCAACATGACGGAGTCGGATTGTCCAACCGGACAAACTTCCGCCTCATAAGTAACGCGCCCATGCCGGGCCTACACAAAACGATGCACCGGACGCCCTGACGGACGCCGGTGATCTTTAAGATTGGATGAGGAAAAGCAATGGATCAGGCAAGCCGCGAAGAATGGATCCACGCCAATATCAACGAGATTGGCTGGGAGTCATTTCCCGACAACCTGGAGGAGACATGGACGGTTATAGATATTCAACACGACGCCGATGTGAGCTTTGTTGAAGCCGAGGCAACTCCCGTTACGGTCGGGTATCCACGCTTCAAGTTTGTCCTGGACTTCACCAACCCCACGAGTCCGAAAACCAGGGCGTGCCAGGCCCTGAAGGATGGCGGGTGGTCGCTGCTGTTCGGGAACGAGGACGTTTATTCCTGGACCGAGGACGATGATTCCGGGACCGAGGAGCCGACGGCATTGACGTCCGGATGTACCGGGCTTATCGGCCTGTTTCCTTTCGTCTTGGGCGTGATAGGAATTCTTGTTTCAATATATCTTTACTCTAACGTTAGATCGTTTCTCTCTGAAGCAGTGAAAACCGATGGTACTGTCATCAAATTGGTGAAGAAAAAATCAAGTAAGACGGTAACAGAAAGGAGCATTACATCAAACCGCAGCAGTACACGGAAAAAGACAAAGATAACATTTTCGCCAGTCTTTACATTCACTGATCATCAGGGACAAAAACATGAAGTCCAGTCAACTACGGGTTCTAGCACAGCCGCTTATTCTGTAAATGACAAAGTCCAGGTTTACTTTCAAAAAGAATATCCTCAACAGGCCAAAATCGATTCATTTTTTAGTCTATGGGGGGCTGCAGCTATTGTGGGAGGGGCATCAGCTTTGTTCTGCCTTATTGGTCTCCTATTTCTCTGCGTATTCTCCAAAAGGTGAATCCTGTCCTGCTGCTTCAACACGCAACAAGGATTTCCGCGCCTCAACACACAAGCCCCTCCCCTTCGCCGGCTATCGGATTTCGAATGCCAATCCGCGTAGGAAGAATCCGGGCGCGACTCCCGGAGCATCGACGCCAACCACTAACACGCTGTTAGTAACCCTTACGCGCATGACATCGGTTTTTTACCCGGAAACAGGTGTTAGTCACGAACAGGGGTACGCGGTGTTAGTGCGGCGTTAGTCTCTAACATGCTTTCGCGATCGCCGCGCCTGTGTTAGGCGGCAGACTAGATTCCGCCAACTCCAAAGGTTAAGTCGAAGGGCAGCTCCACAGGCTTCTCATTGTCTTCCACGAAAAGAACGAGTACGCTCGCGGTGTGAAAGCTCGCGTATTAAGGCTCGGCACAACCGCCCGATGTAGCCGCCCGATGTAGCCGCCCGATGTAGCCGCC
>Ga0302123_10002372_pt1 | contig 12824 bp, 7 predicted proteins | sample CB21_321_MG_FD_203109 | JGI IMG/M metagenome (GOLD analysis project Ga0302123, IMG submission 203109) | Marine microbial communities from Western Arctic Ocean, Canada - CB21_32.1 | ecosystem: Environmental > Aquatic > Marine > Oceanic | place: Canada: Western Arctic Ocean | collected 2017-09-28 | reverse complement strand
AATGCGTGTAGAACCGGCATCGATACTATTCTCTATCAACTCCTTAACCACTTGTGCAGGCCTTTCCACTACCTCGCCTGCAGCGATATAGCCGATGGTTCTGTCATCGAGTTGTTGAATACGCAAAGGCTGGCTCAAAATCACTCCTCCAATATCTTGTGTAATTGGTAAAGAGCATCTTGAGCTTGACGGGGACTAAGTGAATCCAAGTCTAAGTCAATAAGCGCTTGCTTAAGTGACTGAGCCACTTTATCCTGCTTAATTACTCCATTAGCCATGAAGCCCATTATCGAGGATTGGCCAGAGGTTCGTACCTGTGGAGTTCCTCTTTCACCGGCTTTTGCACCGGCTGCTTTTCCTTCTAAAAACGTAAGTAAATCACCGGCTCTTTCGATGATTGGTCGTGGTAATCCGGCAAGAGAAGCCACTTGAATTCCGTAGGAATCATCACATGGCCCTTCGGCAACCGTGTGCAAGAATCGCAATTCTCCATCTATTGTCGCTACCTGTACCGAGATATTTACCAGACCTGCAACTTCGCCCTCAAGTCCAATCAATTGGTGATAGTGTGTGGCAAAAAGAGTTCTCGCTTGCAATCGATTACAGATGTCCTCGGTCACCGACCAGGCGATAGAAAGCCCGTCAAAAGTCGAGGTGCCGCGGCCAACCTCGTCGAGAAGAATCAATGAGCGCGAAGTCGCTGAACGAAGAATATGAGCGACCTCCATCATTTCGACCATGAAAGTCGAGCGGCCGCGGCGGATGTCATCGCTTGCCCCTACCCTTGTGAATACACGGTCAATCAATCCGAGTTTTGCTTTACTCGTCGGCGTGAATGAACCTGCCTGTGCAAGAATCGCAGTCAAGGCCGCACAACGTAAGTAGGTGGATTTACCGCCCATATTTGGCCCAGTTATCAGTAGGAACGATCTTTTTTTATCGAATTTTATATCGTTCGGTACATAACCAGCTTCCAATTCGAGAACAGGATGTCGAGTGGCTTTGGCATCGAAACGCATATCGTCGAACATCTCTGGACAACTCCACGATCTGCTTCTTGCGACATCAGCAAAGCACTGCAACACATCTATCGCCGCGATATTACGAGAAATTTCAGTCAGCATCTCGGCATGGTTTTTGCATCTAGAGCGCAATGTTTTGAACATCTCATATTCCATATTATTGGCTTTGGTATCTGCCGTTAGTAGTAGGTCCTCCCATTCCCTTAACTCATCGGTAACATAGCGGTTACCATTGGTCATCTCCTGTTTGCGTTGCCATTCATCAGGCACCTTGGCCAGATGGGTTTTTGTAACTTCGATATACCAGCCAATCTGACGATTGTGTCGTACTTTAAGCGAGGGTATTTGCAGGTTTGCTCTTTCCTTGATCTCTAATTTCTTGAACCAATTATGGCCCACTGCAGCCTTCTCTCGTAAATCATCGAGAACCGAATCAACCCCCGGTCTGATCATACCGCCGTCGCGCAGAGTTAGGGGCTGTTCATCACTGAGTATCGACTCGATATCAGCCCGAACCAATTCTAGAGAGGTAATCTTCCCTGCAAATGACATCAATAATGGATTAGCGCTCTCCTGACAAAGCGCCTTTATCGCTGGCATTCTCTCCAGTGCATTTGCAATTGCGACCAATTCCCTGCTACCCGAGCGGTCATAGGCTAATTGAGTGGCCAATCTCTCCATATCTCTTAATCCCAATAGAAGAGTTCTAAGATTGGAAAGACGTTTTGACGAACGTGATAAAATCGCAACCGCTTCGTGGCGCATTGAAATGGCATCGAGGTCGAGTAGAGGTTGTAATAGCCACCGTTTCAAAGTGCGTCTTCCCATCGCGGTTCTACACCTATCGATCGAGCCCAGTAAACTGCCTTCCTTTTCTCCGGCGAGGGTTTGCAATAACTCCAGATTGCGTAATGTGGTCTGATCTATTACCATCCACTCTCCCTCGTTGAGGATTTCTACAGTGCGCAAAGGAATCTCTTCGATTCGATGCATCTGTGCCAGATAGTCTGCTGCCAGTGCCACTGCGGCAATCGCCTGAGGTGCTGAATCGAGGTCCAGATGGCCGAGGTCGGAGACCTCAAGCATTTGTTTGAGGGTTTTTTGTGAACGCTTTTTTGAAACATCGTGTTGACTGAGTACAATTCTATCTAATTTACGTGCCAATTGATGTAGGTTTTCATCTTCTGCAGCCTTTGCAGTGAATACGAGTTCACTCGGTTGGCTTCTAATCATCTCTTCGTGCAGCGATTGCCATGAATTTCGTCCAGAATATTGTGAGGAATGAGCCTGTCCGGTAGAGGCATCGATAATAGCGATTCCAATCGCTTCTTTACCAATAGAAATAGCGGCCAATACCGCTGAGTTATCCAAACCGATTAGACTCTCTTCGTAAAGAGAACCAGGGGTGTAAACCCTCGTCACCACTCTTTCCAATAATTTAGCGCCGGGTCGCAATTCATCTTCTTGTTCACAAACCGTAACCTTATGGCCGGCGTTGAGCATAGTTTTGAGATGGTCTTCGAGGGAGTGCCATGGGAAACCAGCCATTTGGATGGGTTCTGATGATTTTTTATCTCTACTTGTAAGGGTGAGGCCAAGCGCTTGAGAGCCGACGACAGCATCCTCGTGGAACATCTCATAGAAGTCGCCCATTCGGAAGAATAGCACGGTTCCAGGATGTGAATTCTTGATATCCCAGAATTGGTCCATCATCCCTCTTTTGCTCGACATTGACACCAGACTCCCTATGCAGGAGACCAGCGACTAAGCGCAGGGTGAATCAAGGTTGTGTCCAAATCACTGGTGAGAGCAGGTAAATTATTCAGAACACTTCGCCTTTTGAAATAGCTTCTGCAACGTTCCAAGTCATCAATCCAATTATCACCAGCGATGCTATGATGAATAGGAAATCAATAACCCCTCTTAGAGATAACAAGGAACTCTTAGCATTGGTATCAATGGTCATCGCTTCATAACTATTATCCGAGGAGGTGCCGTGAACCGAAATCGAATCTTTGTCGACAAATGCATGGTCTGGTTCAATCGTCAAGGGGCTTGCCAATTTCTCAACCATAAGTTCACCATTCACATAGTGGCCGATATTTTCCTCACCCGATGTTCCAAAGAACCAAGCGCCACCATTCTCGTCGATAACAGCTGCAGTACTACGGACATCGAGTTCGGTAGTGCTCATGCCATCAATAATTATCGCACCGCTTGTCCCTGCGGCTAATATGTTGCCATCGGCAAGAATACCCAGATAGTGAATCGTGCCTTGTCCACCGACGTAAACAACTTGGATTATCGGTGCGACCGCAATATCTGACCAGGTGATCTCCACCACTACTTCGTATGCTAGGGGTGATGCCGCACTTGCAGATTGACTTGCACCCGGCAGATTCCAGCCGCCGCCAGCCATCCACTTACCTGCACTTGTAGCGATAATGGTATCGAGATTGAAATCACCACCTTCACCAACCGCTTCGGGGGATGATGCCGATGGCGATAGTGCTTTCATCCCAATTACACCCGAGGCCATACCATTGCTGCTAATCATCATGATATCAGTGCCATAGACTGCAGCATCGTCGATTGTGCGGTTGGTGGGGATAGTAGAGGTGGTAAGCCCGTCACCTGAGTCGATCATCACCTGACTTTGAATTCCATTACAGACGAAGCGAATCGCTGAGTTTTCCTCGACACAAGTTGCGAATAACATACTGGTTTTATCACCACTGCTGTCGAGAACGAATCTGCCATCATCACCATCCCATAGACTGAGACTATCGGATGAATCCAGTAGTCGTCCTTGAGTGCCAAGAGTAGAACCTGGACTGACACCTGGCAGATTACCAGCTAAATTGACTAAGATACCGCCACCGATAATAAATATGGTAAAGGCTACAAAAGACAACCATTGGTATTCGGATTCTTCCTCCATCCACTTTTTCCAGTCGCCCATCGCCCCGTCGAGGAGTTGCGAGTGCAAGAACACTTCCCCCAAGTAGAACTTTTTTTTCGTGCGGTAGGGTCAAATACGGTATGACGGTCGCAATCGACCGGAGGAGGATGCTATGGCACGAAAACCAGCCAAGATGTATCGTCGAATCAAGGGGCCCGCATATACTCGTCGCAAGTATACCGGTGGAGTTCCTAATAACCGGATTCACCAGTATCACGTCGGTAACCGCAAGGCTGCAGAAACCGGCGCCTTTGAAATGGAACTCGAATTGATTGCCGACGAATCCTGTCAAATCCGTCACAGTGCGCTCGAAGCAGCCCGTGTGGTTTCAAATTCAACGATTAGAACCGCTGCTGGCACCTTCGGATATGCCTTGAGAATTCACACTTATCCTCATCATATCTTGAGGGAGAATAAGCAGGCTACTGGAGCTGGTGCTGATCGTGTTTCACAGGGTATGCGTTGTGCTTTCGGCAAGAATGTCGGAACAGCTGCACGTGTTAAAAGTGGTCAGAGATTCCTTTCGATTCAATGTAATAGCAAGGATTACCTTGTGGCAAAAGATGCTCTTCGTAAGGCGGGAATGAAAGTTCCGACTCCTTGTACCACCAAATTGATTCGTGGTGCTGAGCACATCAAAGGTTTGGTTTGAGGCGCGCATTCATCTAGAGGCGACACTCTGCCTATCATATGGCACGCTCCGGGTCACATCGTTTTGATCGGCTAATTCCATATCGTGTTAGAGACGTGCTCCTAGTCAGCAGCCCATATGACCAATTCGTCTTGGAGGAAGAGGGTCTTCTCTCTGGGTCGATGGCCGAAGAATATGAACGTCTAAATCTTTCACAAGCACCGCGTATCGTCCATGCGACCGATGCCGAGAAAGCCTTGATTTTACTAAAGGAGAGGCGTTTCGACCTCGTCATCACTATGGCTAGAGTTGGCTCGATGAAAGTACATGAATTCGGAATGAAGGTCAAACGAATCTCGTCAGATCTCCCTGTGGTTCTTCTCGCCTATAATACGAGGGAATTATCTACTATCCATTCGGGCAGAGGCGTAGATCATATCTTTGTATGGTCGGGTGATTCTACCATTCTTCTAGCCATCACAAAAATGGTCGAGGATAAGCGCAATGTCGATCACGATATAGAACACGGTGACGTACAGGTATTATTGATGGTCGAAGATTCACCTCGTTTCTATTCTAAGTACCTACCGCGGTTTTACAAAACCCTGTTTAAACAAACCTCGCGTTTGATGTATGAGGGTTTCAATATCCACGACCGAATGCTTAGATTGCGCGCACGGGCCAAGGTTTTACTGGCGACAAATTATGAAGAGGCATTATCTATTATCAAACGCTATGATCAGAATATCATCGGGCTTTTTACCGATGGTAGGTTTCCTAGGAACGGGAAACTCAGAGGTGATTCCGGACTCAGGTTGGTGAAACAGATACGCGAAGATCATTCACACCTACCTGTGCTTTTTCTTTCCACAGAAGATAGTAATATGGAAGCAGCCGAAGAATTAGGTGCTAAATTTATCAATAAGGAAGATGTGAAACTCCATGCAAAAATCCGCAAATATATGGAGTCGCACATGGGCTTTGGCGACTTTGTCTTCCGCAATAGTTCCGGCGAAGAAGTTGCTAGAGCCAATACCTTGGTTGAGTTAAAAAACGGCATTGATAACATCGATGATGAAATTTTGGTCTACCACGCACAAAGAAACCATTTTTCCCATTGGCTTCGGACCAGAACCGAATTCGATTTAGCAGCACAACTTAGACCAGCCACCACCGCTGATTTCCCTTCGACTGATGGTATTCGTCAATTTATTATCGAACAAATAGACCAATTCCTTCGCATCCAGCGTGAACAAGAGATTTTTGATTTCACTCCTGAAGCAGCGAAAATCAGTCCGTTTCAGCGATTGGGTGGTGGTTCTTTAGGGGGTAAGGGGAGAGGCTTAGCCTTTTTCTTCACTAGGATGAGCGAACTGGGATTGCAGGATGAATATCCCGGGGTTGAGATATGTGTTCCACGAACTCTGGTATTGGCTACAGGGAGGTTCACCCACTTTATCGAGAGCAATCAATTATCTGAAATCGTTCTTTCAGATGCTAGTGATGAGGAATTAGCCAAAGCATTCTTGGCTGGAAAATTCGCTGATGAAGAATTAACTGTAATGCGGCAAATGCTAGATTTGGTTGATTGGCCATTGGCGGTAAGGTCATCATCACTGCTCGAAGATGCACTCCATCAACCATTCGCTGGCGTATATTCAACCTTCATGCTCCCAAATGACCACCCCGATATCGAGGTACGGGTCAAACAATTAGCACAAGCGATAAAATTGGTCTATGCTTCAACGTTCTATAGCAAAGCCAAGGCCTATGTTGCTGCGACGCCAAACTCGATTGAGGAGGAGAGAATGGCGGTTGTCATCCAAGAGGTAGTCGGTGCTCACCACGGTGAGTCATTCTATCCGACTATTGCAGGTGTAGCACGTTCTCATAATCATTACCCAGTGGGTAGTATCGAGCCTGAAGATGGATTGGCGGCAATCGCTCTCGGTTTGGGGCGTTCGGTAGCCGAAGGAGAGAAATGTATCAGAGTATCACCATCCCATCCAAAACGCATCCATCAATTCGCCAATGTCGAAGAGACGTTAAAGACAACTCAGCGAGCATTTTGGTCGATAAGAATGAATCAGTTCGACGGTGATTTGAGTATGGATCCAGATCAAACCATGATGCGTGAAGGTCTAAACCGAGCTCATAAAGATGGCCAATTAGATCATCTAGGTAGCACTTTCATCACTGCTGATGACCGGATTGTCGATTCGATAATGCACGATGGGCCAAAATTGGTGACTATGCACGGCGCTCTAAAGAGTGACAAATTACCACTGATGAAAATCCTCAGCGATGTCCTTTCAAAACTTGAAAATGAATTATCGTGCCCAGTTGAAATAGAGTTTGCCTATGTATTCGATGAAAGACAGGACATCCATCGCTTTGCCTTAGTCCAGTTGCGGCCACTTGTCGCAGATTCGGTTGATGTCGAAGTAGATTTGGACATGGTCGATCAAGAGCGGTTATTATTGCGAAGTAGTCAAGCATTAGGCAATGGAGTAGTCGATGATATCCGTGATATAGTCTATGTTAACCCAACTCGGCTCGATCGCTTGCGTTCGATGAATCTCGTCGAACGTATCGAACGAATAAACCTGCACCTAGTGCGCCAAAAGCGGCCATATCTCTTGATTGGCCCTGGCCGCTGGGGTTCCAGCGACTCCTCGTTGGGAATACCGGTGTCGTGGAGTCAGATTTCAGGTGCGGCTTCAATCGTCGAATGTGAGATGGTCGACATTAAAGTAGAACCCAGTCAGGGAACCCATTTCTTTCAGAATATCGTGTCTTTTGGTGTCGGCTACTTAACGGTAAGGGAAAGAGACGGAGAAGTCGATTTTCCATGGTTGGAGAAACAGAGGAAAATCAAATCATATGGGCCATTGCACCATGTTCGTTTGCGTTATCCGCTGCATGTACTCATTGATAGTAAACGGCAAGATGCCTGTGTTGTCAAGCCGTCGGATTGATGAGACATAGGCTGTGGCAGTGGTTAGGTGGAAGTGTGAGAGTAGCGGTTCTAAAGGTCGATAATTGTCAACCAAAGAAGTGCATGTCTGAGTGCCATGCATTTTGCCCCCCGGTTCGCAATGGCCAAGAGTGCATTATTCTCGATGATAAAACCGGTAAACCTCACATCTCTGAATCCCTGTGTATCGGCTGCGGAATCTGTATCAACAAATGCCCACATGACGCCTTGATAATCACTCAATTGCCGAGTGAACTCGAAACCGATATGATTCACAAATATTCTCTTAATGGTTTCAGGCTCTTCCGATTACCGACCCCGTCAAAAGAATCGGTAGTTGGAATCCTTGGACCAAATGGAATGGGTAAATCAACCGCTATCAATGCCTTAAGCGGACAATTGGTACCCAATCTTGGTGATTGGGAAAACCCCGATCCCCAGTGGGGAGAAGTGATATCTAGTCTACAACGAGGTGAACTACGCGATTTCTTCGAAGAGGTCAGGGTTGGCGGCATCAAAGTAGCGGTTAAACCACAATATATCGATAACTTACCCAAAGTGGTTTCAGGCGAAGTCAGTGGATTGCTTTCCTCTATCGATGAGCGAGGACAATACGAAGAATTAGTTGAGCAAATGGGTCTATCTCATCTTCTAAATCGGAAATTGGATCAATTGAGCGGTGGTGAATTGCAGCGGGTTGCGATATGTGCAACCTTATTGCGTGAAGCAGATGTTTATTTCTTTGACGAGCCATCATCTTACCTCGATATCCACGAGCGAATGAGAATGGTGAAAATATTCCAAGACCTTGCTAAAAGAGCTCGGGTCATCGTCATCGAGCACGATCTCGCAGTGCTCGATGTACTCGCTGATTTGATTCACATAGTATATGGGGTAAAAGGGGCATATGGTATTTTCACGCCTGCCCGCTCGACCCGTCAGGCCATCAATGTCTATCTCGATGGTTTTCTACCTGAGCAAAATGTGCGTATCAGAGATAAACCTATCAAATTCCTAACCCATACCGAGCGCAATAAAGTAAGAGGACACCCGATAATTCAATGGGGTGATGTAGAGAAGACCTTGGGTGATTTCAAACTGACCACCGGGAAAGGTCAAGTCCATCAAACCGAGGTCGTTGGAGTAGTAGGTGCAAATGGTACTGGAAAAACCACTTTGGTGAAAATCCTCGCAGGTGAATATGAATATGACGAAGGCTGGGTTACCGCAGATGCTACCATCTCCTACAAACCGCAACACGTCGATACAGAGATGGATTGTACTGTGCAAATTTGGCTCGACAGTGAATTGGGCCCAAAGTGGCGCAGTGGTGAGTTCAATAGCACGGTGATTAGAGCGCTTGGTATCGACCAGTTATTGGCCAAGGAAGTTCAAAAGCTTTCTGGCGGCGAATTGCAATCCCTTTCGATAGCGATATGTCTTGGGCGCGAAGCCGACCTCTATCTCTTCGATGAGCCTAGTGCCCATCTTGATGCAAATGCTAGAATGGAGACCGCTAAAGCGATACGCAGGACCATGGAAGCCAATGAAAAGAGTGCTTTCGTAATCGACCACGACGTTTATTTCATCGATATCATTTCCGACACCCTCTTGGTTTTCGAAGGAGAAGGTGGCAAGTCAGGGTTAGCAACAGGACCTTATTCTCTCAAAGAAGGAATGAATCGCTTCCTCAAAGAAGTCGATGTAACCTTTAGGCGAGATCATGATTCCAAACGTCCTCGAATCAATAAATCATCATCGAGGAAAGATCGTGAACAGAGAGAGGCGGGCGATTATTATTCATTTGAGGGCTAGTGAACAAGATGCCGGTACAAACTCCACCCGAGGCCGTTAGCATCGGTAGTGCTCGTGCCCGTCTTTCAGCATCATCTCTAACCAGTTGGTTACGCTGTCAAAAGCAGTGGTTCACGCGCTATAAACTCGGATTGCGTTCTCCTCTCAAGCCTAGACAAGTGTTGGGGATATTGGTAGAAGACGCCATCTGTGGTCTGATAATGGAGAGGGTTGGCTCGGCTGGTAATGGTTTTCTCAAATTCCATGACATCGAGGATACAACCAAGGCTTGTGAGATTGATAGCTTGGACGACCTCAAAGATTGGATAGTTGAAAAAATCCCAGCATCTGCTGCCTTGGTATTAGAATTGGGTGCAGATGAATTTGCCAACTCGATGTGGAAGAAAGGTGACTGGAATGAGGTGCTGGTCGAAGAAATCGAACAAATGCTCAGGAATGGCTGCGAATTCATGTTTGAAGAGGTAAGTAATTGTTATGCAGCTGGTAAAGGTCAGCATGTGTTTTCAATACCAGCGCCATGCTGGCAAATGCCACCATATTTTCCCCTGCCAAATAAGGTCAACAGTCGATTGACATGGCCGGAGGCTCCCTATTTGATGAGCGATGAGATGACTTGGGCTGATGCTTGGGAAATAGCGAGACCTTGGGTAAAAGACCCGCGCTGTTTCCAGCCGCAACGAATGTACCACAGAGATCGCTGGGCTGCCGGTGAATGTGATCTAGTGCTGAGATGGGACGGAAAAATCAGAATTATCGATATCAAAATAGGTACGAGTGATTCGCCATTTTCTTCTTCAATAGACGACCAATTGAACTTTTATTCGTGGTTGTGGAATGAAACCCACGAAGAAAAATGTACGGGCCTAGAAGGTTGGTTCCTCAGTGGTTCGGAAAGAAAAGTAGTAGAAATCACGGATATTTCCAGTGCCGAACTACAAAAGATTCACAAGCAAATGAAATCGTATCCCGTGTCGACTGTCTTGCCAATTTCCGAACCGTGTGTGGCCGAAGCCGGTTGCTATTGGTGTTCATTGACCGAGATGGAATATACATCGGTAGGAATCGAAAGTCCATGTGAGTCTATTTCCTCAATTCCGAATCGGGTAAATGTTCGAGGAATGATACAAGGAGCGTGGGGGCCATTGCCCAATCATTTTGGTGAGATGGTATTAGGTGCCATGATTCAAGCTGGTGAGAAAAGAGTCACGTTAGAAGAGGCTTCTCCTAATGATTATCCCGAGATGCATAATCATCCAAATGGAGAAGTAATCATCGAATCTGCTCTACCTGGAGTTTGGCGACGACAACCCCGGCTCTATCTCGATGCTGAATCGAAAATAGTTGAAAAATCAGACTTGGAGATAACTCGAATGGGCATGCTCAGAACCAAAGCCAATGTCGAAGGGCTCATCATAAGTTGTGGTAGCAGAACTGGAAAGCGAATGGACGGTAGGCCATGGATGATGCTCGGTTTCCACATTTGGGATGGAACCGATGCGGTTGAGTGCGTAGCATTCGGCTCGTCCATTAATCAAATCACACTTGCATTACGTCCAGGTGACCACATCAAATTGCTTTCAGCAGACCTCGGATGGCGTGATGGCTTAGTGCAATTGCGCATCGATTCTCGCACCACGAGAATCGAGATCGTAGGGAAGGATTGATTGACTTCGACAATAACCTCCGCTGCCATGCCGGTTACTATTGTCGACGAGCAGGCCGATGTAATTGGGCCATTTAACCGTCTTTCGGCCTCTCAATTGAATACTTGGAATTCCTGTCCTCGAATGTGGTATTATGAAAAGCGCTTACGCCTAAAAATAGCTCAAGTTCCAAAGTTATTCATGGGCAGAGCAGTGGAAGACGTTGTTTGTCGTATTCTCAGAGAATCACCAGGATTGGTAGTAGCAGCAGCGCCGTCAGATGTCTATGTCAACGGCGCCCAAGGATTGCTAGCCTTACCAGAAAACTTGCTACCCACAACTCTTATCGAACTAGAGAGATGGGCTGACGCCAGAATACGAATCCATTGGCCAGTAATATTCGCAGCGATAAAAGAAGAATGGTCATCCAATGATCGCAAAGGTGGAAGTTGGCTAGAGGTAAACGAACAATGGTATTTGGAAATGTGCGATGCTGCCTTGAGAATGCATATATCTGAAGTTTCTGATTGTCTAGAGTCAATCGAGAATTCTGTTCTAAAAGAATGGAGGTCGGGCCATCGAGATACTACTCCTGCCCCTGATGGCCGTGATGAACTGGTGGGTAATCACCCATTAGCAGCAAGCGGAGAATGCACTTTAATCGAAGCATGGGAAATCGCCAGACCTTGGTTTGTCGACCCCGACGCTGCTGCCTTTAGCATGAATGCCGTGCATCCTGAATTCTTTTTCCAAGGTGAGTATGACCTCGTATATCGCTGGGGGGGAAGAACCAGAGTGATGGATCTCAAAGCGAGTATGGGCAGCGGAGACCGTTCGGGTGATTATATCGAACAATTACGTTTGTACGCTATGCTATGGTGGGCGACACACGAGCGTAAAGAACAGATTGATTCACTTGAAGTATGGTATCTTGGTGCGAAGGTTCGCAAGACTATAGCAACTCCCTCTATAGAGGAAATGGAGCAACTTGAAAGTCATTGTCAACAGATGTGGGATAAGTTACGTAATAATGAAATAAGCATGGAAGAATGCCCACCTGAACCTTTGGCATTACGTGGTTTTTCTGCAGGCGGAGTAGCGACTGAACCTAGTGACGGAAAACGCTGTGACCATTGTGATTGGGCTGATATTTGCCCAGGCGGTTCCGGAAATGACGATTTACAAAACGGAGGCGGTTATACTCGGTCTGGACAGATGGTCGAACATCAGTTGACTCCTTTGCAGGACCTTGAACCACGTCTTACTATCCATGCTGAGGTATTCAGCTATTCTCAGGTAGGGGAAGATCGTCCACGTATCTCAGTAATGCAAGGTACAGATTATGCAACAGTCAAAATATTGAGCGATGGTGACTATCCCGATGATTTAGCAAAGGGCGATATGATTCGTCTGATAGATGTGATACCAGGAACTAATTACAAAGGCGAAATCGAATTAAAAATGGATCCTTTCGCTAGTATTGAAAAAGCAACTGAAGCAGAAAAAGGCGATAGTAGTCTCTTAGGATTCAGAGCGAGATGGAATGTTATTGGTCGAGTTGCATACCGTACCCACAAAAGCGGTATCTCTCGTAATGGTAAGGCTTGGTCGCGCAAAGGCTTGGTAATCTTCGATGGCAACGCCTCAATCAAGGTCGAAGGTTGGGATAACCAATGGCCTGCACAATACGAGATTATCAAGCCAGGTTCTGAGGTTGTAGTCATCAATGGATCATTGGATGCATGGGCGATAGACGTTAGAATTGGCTAGGAGA
>Ga0302123_10002369_pt1 | contig 12828 bp, 8 predicted proteins | sample CB21_321_MG_FD_203109 | JGI IMG/M metagenome (GOLD analysis project Ga0302123, IMG submission 203109) | Marine microbial communities from Western Arctic Ocean, Canada - CB21_32.1 | ecosystem: Environmental > Aquatic > Marine > Oceanic | place: Canada: Western Arctic Ocean | collected 2017-09-28 | reverse complement strand
CAAATGGAAGGGTTTACGGCAACTCAGAAATCGGGTTGACCTCTCCGGCGATTCTCGACTAACTTCCCGGTCACTGTTGCGGGGTGGAGCAGTCTGGTAGCTCGTCGGGCTCATAACCCGAAGGTCGCAGGTTCAAATCCTGCCCCCGCTATAAGCTCGCGATGCGCCGCCAGTTGGGCGGCGTTTCCTACGTAGAAGACCGACAAGGAGACAACAGCGTGCAGACGTCGAGTTTCTGGACGGTCGCCGATACGTGGAGCCCGCGGAAGCGGGCGGGGGCGGAGAGCCGGTAGGACTGGCTTCTCCGGAGTCTTCCCGCCCGCGCCTTCACCGGCTCGGGCGGGTTTTTTTTCGGGCCAGGTAGCTCAGTTGGTAGAGCACATGACTGAAAATCATGGTGTCGGCAGTTCGATTCTGCCCCTGGCCATGACGATGGAACCGCCGGAAGGCTGGGGCGGGGAAGAGGCTAGAGGTCCGTAGCTCAATTGGTAGAGCACCGGTCTCCAAAACCGGGGGTTGGGGGTTCGAGTCCCTCCGGGCCTGTATGATCGGATTAAGTCCCGGTCGTCTAATGGTTAGGACACCAGGTTTTCAACCTGGCAATCGGGGTTCAATTCCCCGTCGGGATATGTTTAGGAAGTAAGCAGGACAGTAGGAACCAGTAGTAGGGGGCTGTAGCTCAGTCGGTTAGAGTGCCGGTCTGTCACACCGGAGGTCGCGAGTTCGAGTCTCGTCAGCCCCGCTAAGCAGTTTTTTGACATACGAAGTTGTTCGCTTCGAAAGAAGCCGGCGGCTTCCCCAGGTTGTGCGAGGGGCCGTAGCTCAGTTGGGAGAGCGCCTGAATGGCATTCAGGAGGTCAGGGGTTCGATTCCCCTCGGCTCCATGTTGGTCGAGCCCTTCGACTTGTGACGAGCAGTAAGCTCGGGTGGCGGAATTGGTAGACGCGCAGGGTTCAGGACCCTGTGGGGGTTAACCCCGTGAGGGTTCGAGTCCCTCCTCGAGCATCAGACCGCCCCAAGTGGGCGACCGTGTATGTAGGGCCCACGTGCTGGAATTGGTAGACAGGCTGGTTTGAGGGACCAGTGTCGGAAACGGCGTACAGGTTCGAGTCCTGTCGTGGGCATGGAATTGTAGGAGCGCCCGTAGCTCAGCTGGATAGAGTGCCTGGCTACGGACCAGGAGGTCGGGGGTTCGAATCCCTCCGGGCGCATTTGTGGCAGGATCGGTGGGAATCGGGCGCGTAGCTCAGTTGGTTAGAGCGCTACGTTGACATCGTAGAGGTCACAGGTTCGAATCCTGTCGCGCCCATCGAAATGAATGCGGGGCCGTAGCTCAGCTGGGAGAGCGCAGCGTTCGCAACGCTGAGGTCAGGGGTTCGAGCCCCCTCGGCTCCATTACGAAACGCCACCATAGCTCAGTTGGTAGAGCACGTCATTCGTAATGACGGGGTCGCCGGTTCAAATCCGGCTGGTGGCTCTGATGCCCCGTGGTGTAACTGGCAACACGCCTGATTCTGGTTCAGGAGAGTCTAGGTTCGATCCCTAGCGGGGCAATGGTCGGAGGCTGTTGGCGCCTCCACCTGGAGGGATGGCCGAGTGGCTTATGGCGGCGCCCTGCTAAGGCGTTGGTGGTAACACCGCGTGGGTTCGAATCCCACTCCCTCCGTTGAAAAAAGAGCGGTTCGGTTCTTGAAATTCGAACCTATGTGATCTGCGTAGCAGATCACATGGTGGGTTCGGCTCGGAGCGACCGTAGGGAGAGGAGAGGACCGAGCGAAGCGAGGTCAATCCCGCTCCCGTGGAAGTTCAGTATCGGGGACGAGTGGCCGAGTGGCTTAAGGCGCACGATTGGAAATCGTGTGGACATTGTCCGCGTGGGTTCGAATCCCACCTCGTCCGTAGGTATGAAGCAGGTAGGTTCTTGATTCGAACCCACGTGCGTTTCGAATGAAACGCACCGCGTGGGTTCGACTCGAAGCGACCGAAGGGAGTGGAGAGCAGCGAGCGAAGCGAGCTGAATCCCACCCTGTTGTAGTAAGACCCGAGTAGGATCCGGGGCGTGGCTCAGTCCGGTAGAGCGCTGCGTTCGGGTCGCAGAGGTCCCCGGTTCGAATCCGGGCGCCCCGATTAGTTGGAAGAAGTCCGCCGGGTATGGCGCCCGGATTCGAACAGACGGTCATACTGTCGTTTGGACGAGCACTGCGCCCGGCCTACCGTTGGTAGTCCGGGCTTTGTTGTTTGGAGCGCTGGCAGAATGGCTAATGCACTCGCCTCGAAAGCGAGCGTCCGAAAGGACTTGGGGGTTCGAATCCCTCGCGCTCCGTTAATGCCCTCTAGGTCTTGAGACCCGGAGGGCTTTTTTGTGCACCTTGGTCACCCCGCGGGCATCCCCGAATTCCAGACATCTGCCACGACGCCCCAGGACCCGTCCGGCTGCTTGTGCCAGACGTGGAAGTCCCTGACGATATCACGCCCGGGCTCCGAGCCCTCCCGGTTGATCGTGATATCACCGACGGCCAGCGTCCACCCCATGTCGCCGGATGCCGACACCTCGACGCGCACGAGCTCGAAGACCAGTTCGACGCCGGGCGTCGAGATGAAGCCGAACCGGTAGTCTTCGACTTCATCGATCCCACGTACCAAGTCTGCATTGGGCGGGACCATAACGGCCGTGGCGTCGTACATCGAAACGACTTCCGGCGCATTCTTGGTGCTCGCGGCTAAGTGGTAGGCTTCCGCGGCAGCTCGCAGGGCGACGCTCTCCGCTTCACGATCAAAGGCTGGAGCCTCGACGGTGTCCGACGCACAGGCCCCTAGGGCGAGTACCGCGATGATGGTGGTGAATCGTGTCATGGCGCTGTGGGGTATTTGAGGGGTCTCGTGGCTCTTTAGGTGATATCGTCCACCTTGGACGGTGGCAACCGTGTGCGTTCGTTGCGTGTTGTCGGCGCATGAGATATTGAGGGCGGCTGCGGCTCCACTTGCCTGGTCGGCCTACAATGAGCAATCGTGACATCACCACGCCCGTGCATCTTCTTTTCCCCCCCCTCAACTCAGTCGAGATCGCCAGTGATTCAGTCGCGAGCCCGAACCTTTTTTCGGACCCTCGTTCTCCTCTCCGTCGCGAGCTGCGGCGGCGCGGAGGACCCGATGACGATCGTCGACGTCACGCCTACGCCTCGGACCATCGGCGTCACGCCGAATCAGACCACGATGACCTTCGTCGGGCAGACGGCGAGCCTGCGTGCTCTGATCCTCGATCAGAACGGGACGACGTTCGCGGGCGCCCCGACGTGGACCACCGGTGACCCGGCGGTCTTCACCGTGAATGGCTCGGGAGTGGTGACGGCCGTCGCGAACGGAAGTGCCACGGTGACCGCCACGTTCCAGGCCCTGAGTGCGACCGCAGAGGTGACCGTAGCCCAGGTGGCCACCGTAGTCACGATCGTTTCTGGCAGTGATCAGACGGCGATTGTCCGTGAAACGTTGCCGACGCCCGTTGTGGTGCGCGTGACCGACCAAGGGGGTGCGCCAGTTCCGGGTGAAACGGTGACGTTCACACCGGGCGGGCAGAGCGGCACGGTGAGTGCCCCCTCCGCAGTGGCTGATGCGAACGGTGAGGCTTCCACTGTATGGACCCTGGGCGAGGTGTTTGGCGGACAGTCATTAACTGCCTCCATCGCTGGCGGCGCGAGCGCTACGATCGGTGCCACGGCTCAGTCAGCGACTCCGATCCCAGACCTCAAGACAGGCGGCACCCTCATCGTAACCAGGGCCGACCCGACCTCACTCGAAAGTGTGGACGTTCAGTTCACAATACGAAACGATGGAAATGCGCCGACTGGCGCAGGATACCGCGTTCAGCTGACAGCGGACGGAACGGAGATCGCCACCAAGGCCATGAGTGAACTTGCGACGGGAGCTTCTGAGACCGTCACCTTCTCCGTCGGACCGTTTGCCGCGGGGGTGCGGCAACTCGCGGTGAACATCGACGCGGACGGCGAGATCGTGGAAGGTGACGAAAGCAATAACACGACGCTCCGCAACGTCACGGTCATTGAGCAGTCTGTGATTCCGGCCGGAACGACAGGGGTCCTTTCCGGGACAACTGACGATGAGTTGCTGTTCAGACTCGAAGTGCCGGCGGGCTCACCGAGTATTCTGACGTTTGAGATTACCGGAGGCAGCGGGGATGTGGATCTGTTCGTTGAGCGGGGCGACCGACCGACGAATCGCGCAGAATACAACGATTGCCTGAGCGGGAACTCGACCAATGAGGAGCGCTGCCAGATCGGGAGTGCCCAACCCGGGATCTATCACATCCTCCTGCATGCGTTCAGCACGTTCTCCGGGGCCACCATGAGTATCACGCTCGGTGGCGAGGTGCTGCCGTTCAACATTGAACTGGTCTTCCTCAATCACGGAACGGCTGCGCAGGACGCCGCCGTGACGGCTGCAGCTGAACGCTGGATGTCCATTATTCCGATAGACATCCCCAACATCGACTTCTCTAATCAGCCGATCTCGGCTGACGCGTGTACCGAGGGCCAGCCCCTGTTCACGGGTGAGGTGGACGACCTCAGGATCTACGTCACTATTGAAGAGATCGATGGAGCGGGCATGACCCTGGCGTCGGCCGGGCCGTGCGTAAATAGGGGCCTTACCAATCTCCCGGCCATAGGCTCGATGAAGTTCGACGCCGCGGATCTGGACGACTTGGAGGCAAGCGGAGGTCTGATTCCTGTGGTTCTCCACGAGATGGGGCACGTACTAGGCCTAGGTACCATCTGGGATGGACGTGGGCTACTCCAAAATCCTTCGCTACCATCCAGCCCTGGGGCGGACACTCATTTCACAGGTGAGAAGGCGATCGCGGCTTTCGACGCGGCGGGTGGTTCCAGCTACACCCTCGGCCAGAAGGTGCCGGTGGAGAACACAGCCGGTGAGGGGTCGAGCGATGCCCATTGGCGCGAGACGCTTCTTGGGCTGGAGCTCATGACTCCCTTCTTCACGTCGGGGGTGAGTAATCCGTTGAGTGCGATCTCCATTCAGTCGATGGCGGACGTGGGTTATTCGGTGGATGTCTCTCAAGCCGACCCGTATTCCGGCTCGTTCTCGTCACCATCCAGAGCCCCGTCGAAACTGACTCCGATTCTCGATTTTGGTGATGACATCAGAAAGGGGCCTGTTTTCGTGGTGGATCAAAAGGGACGTGTCATCCGCGTCGTGAACTGATCCGGTCCTGAACGTGGAAATGACTGACCCAGTGCTGGCGACGGATCGCCTCCTTCTGCGCGACTTCGAGCCTGGCGACTATGAGGCGGTGCACGCCTATGCCGCAGATATCGAAGTCGTGCGCTTCATGTCGTGGGGCCCGAACACGGAGGTAGATACCCGCGACTTCCTGGAGCGGGCGGCGGAATCGGCCGCGGCTCGGCCGCGAATCGGGTACGAACTTGCCGTGGCCCACCTTCAGGACGGGCGCCTGCTCGGGGGTATCGAATTGAGCCTCGCCGCAGAAGACAGCCAGCAGGCCATGCTCGGATACTGTTTCAGCCGGGAAGCTTGGGGGCAGGGATACGCGACTGAGGCGGCGGAAGCCATGCTCATGTTGGGCTTCGACGTGTTGGGCTTACACCGTGTGTGGGCCGGTTGTGATTCCCAGAATACCGCTTCGGCTCATGTGTTGGAGAAGATTGGAATGAGTCGGGAGGGGTGTATGAGGGAGGACGTGCGGGTCCGCGGGGAATGGCGCGACACTCTTCTGTTCGGGATCCTAGAGAATGAGTACAAGGCGCGCTTGAGCGAATAGCTCCGCGAGGTTCTCTACGAGCGGTCTCGTATTTGGGTAAGCATATGCGAGCCGGGCTGTACATAATCCTGCTCAAGCGACCCTCGCATGGGCCGCAGATTGACCCGAAAATGATTTGCAACCAGGCGTACATACCATAATTCGTCGAATCAGCATGGCTGCCCTCGCCCTTCTGATCGCCGCCCCTCTCGTGGCGCAGGTGCGGGTAGACCGAAATGACAACGCAGCTGACCCGGACGACGTGCCCGAAGTGACGCTTGCCATGATGGGGGGCGGCTTTCAGCTGAACACCGGCCCCGCGACTGTTGCCTGGAATCCTTCGAACACTGTCAGTGGTGACTACACGCTCAAGGGCACGTTCACGCTTCAGGAGCCGAGTGATCACAACAACTACTACGGCCGCGCCTTCGGCGCGGGCGCCCTGGGCGGTAACAGCCAGAACTAGCATGTGCTTCCACACGCTGCCTCACACGGGCATGGCCGCTCGGACCGACGGCATCTACGGTGTGCGCGTAAACCACCGGATTCCCGGTGTCCTCGTTGAGGGGCGCAGCGTCTCACACTAGTCGCTGAAGTACACGAAACGGCAGCGGCCGCATCGCCTACAGGGTGGTGTGGCCGTTCCCTTTTCGGGCTCGTCGGAATCCACGAGGTTGCACGCCTGACGTGACTAACGATTGGACTCGAATCCCTTGGAGTCGATGTGACCGCGCTGCTCTTCTCTCTCGCCGTTCTGACCCAGGTGCCCGCTGACACGCTCCGGTACAGCGGTCGGGACGGCCAGTTAGATGTCGATCCGCCTCGGATCGAGTCTCCATCGATTTCAATCGATGCGCGCCTGGACGAAGCTGAGTGGGCGCAGGCTGCGGTTCTGACCGGCTTCACACAGTACACACCGGTGGAAGGAGCGCGGGCCTCGGAAGAAACAGAGGTACGTGTCTTCTATTCTTCGGACGCGATCTATTTTGGGTTCCAGGTGTTCGATTCCGACCCCGAGAACATTTTGGTGCATCTCACGGAACGGGATGCCTCGACCCGCGTCGATGATTGGGTGCGCATCATGCTCGATACGTTCGACGACGAGCGCTCTGCGTACTCGTTTTTCGTGAACGCGTATGGCATTCAGACCGATGGGATGTGGCTGGAGTCGATAACACCCATGGGCGGCCCGACTGGGCCGAAGGTGGACTTCAATCCTGACTTCATCTGGGATTCACACGGACGTGTGACGGAGGACGGATGGGTCACCGAAATCCGGATTCCTTATGTGTCGCTCCGATTCCCGGATGTGGAGCAGCAGGACTGGGGTATCCAGATTGCACGTGGCATCATGCGGACGAACTTCAAGTCGACGTGGGCACCACTCACGCTCGACATTTCCAGCGTCTTGGCGCAGAGCGGTAGATTGCGTGGGCTTCGCGGACTGAGGCCCAAACGACTCATCGAAATCAATCCGGTGACGACGGCGAAGCTCGAGGGCTTCCGGACGAATGGTGTCTTTTCTAGGGACGATCCCGATCCAGAAGCGGGCATCAATGCGAGGATCGGCATCACACCCAACCTCGTGTTGGACGCCACACTGAACCCCGATTTTTCGCAGATTGAGGCCGACGCGGATCAGGTTCAAGTAAACGAACGGTTCGCGCTCTTCTTCCCTGAAAAGAGGCTCTTCTTCTTGGAAGGCGCCGAGATCTTTCGCAGCACTCAGAACCTCGTACACACGCGCCGGATCGTGGACCCGATTGCTGGGGCGAAGCTGACCGGAAAGATCGGCAGCTTCAGTGTGGCGTACCTAGGCTCTGTGGACGAGAGTCCCACGTCGGTCTTCGGTGGCTCCTCGGACGCCGTATTCAACCTCATGCGCGTCCGTCGCGACATCGGTGCGGGTTCGAGCGCGGGCATACTCTATACGGACCGCACGCTGACCAAAGGAGGCGGCTTCAATCGAGTGCTTTCGGGTGATGCCCGGATGCTCTTTGGCAGTCGGTACGCGCTCGAAACGCAGTTGACGGGGAGTTGGACCTCCTCCGGAGCCGCTGGAGAGAGTGTCGAGATCCAACCCGCAGTCACTGTGAGCTTCAGCCGCAGTGGATTGAATTACCACTACAGTGTGCGCTTTGAGGACATCGATCCTGATTTTCGCACCCGCAGCGGCTTCATGCCTCGAGTGGGGGACACACAACTCTCAACTGTTGTTGGGTTCGATCGATATGGTGAGCCGGGTTCGTTGGTCGAGCGTTGGGGAGTCGAGTTTCGAAACAACCACTTCTTTAACCACGACGAATTCTGGGATGGGGGCTCGGCGGACGACTGGGAGTTCGAATTGTGGCCAACCATCGCGCTCCGAGGAGCCCGAAGTGTGGCTTTTATTCTTCGATGGGGCGGTTTTCGCTTCCAGCCGGAGGATTACGGGGCATACCAGGTGGAGGGCCCAGCCGGTGGTGCTCAGCCGTTCACGGTACCGGGTGAAATCGATCGGATGCTGGGCCTAGCTGCGATCCCAAAGATCCGCATCAACGACAAAATCAGCCTGAATGGAGTCATCTTTCTTCGAGAAATTCCGCTCTTCTCCGAAGGGGGCCTGGGATGGGAGAGGCAGTTCTCTCCAAGTGTCACGATCCAGCCCAGTGAGGCGCTGCAAGTAGTGGCGGGTTACTCCTGGGCGAAGCTCTGGCGCCGGATAGACGACTCACTGTTCAGTACAGTGCACCTTCCCCGCCTTCGTGTGCAGTACCAGTTGGGTCGGTCGGTCTTTGTCCGGGTGGTCGGGCAGTACGATATGGAGGAACGCTCCGCACTTCGTCACCCCGAATCTGGCCAGCCGATTCTGGTAAACGGAGTGCTCGAGGCGGTGCGAGATCAGGGGGGCTTCCAAGGACAAGCATTGCTCTCGTACGAGCCGTCTCCTGGAACTGTCTTCTTCTTCGGTTACAGCCGAATCATGGATGGACTGTCGGGATATGCGCTTGGCCCGAAGCGGCTTCTTCAGGACGGGTTCTTCGTCAAGCTCTCTTACCTGTTCCGGATGTAGTGACCTTTGCGGCTCTCACAGCGTAGCATCGCCCTCTTCTGGGCGCCCTTGGCAGCCACGTGGGTAATGATGGCGACCGAAGGGCCGCTCATAGCCGCGGTCATTGCCCGCATGCCAGATCCGACGTTTAATCTGGCCGCCCACGGCGTGACGTTCGCACTGGCGATCCTGATCGAAGCGCCGGTCATCATGTTGATGAGCGCAGCCACGGCACTGGTCCGCGATCGCACCAGTTTTCTTAAGCTGCGGAATTTCGCGTTCGCGCTGAACTTCCTGTCGACTGCCGGCCTTCTCGTCCTTCTGATTCCAAGCGTGTTCAACTGGGTCACGGGATCTCTGATCGGATTGCCGACGGAGGTGTCGTCTCTGACCTATGGTGCGCTGTGGTTCATGCTGCCATGGCCGGGAGCCATCGGGTATCGTCGCTTCCTTCAGGGAGTGCTGATCCGGGCCGGAAAGACCCGCCTCGTCGCGTGGGGCACCGTCATCAGGCTCATCGCGATGGCCCTCGCGTCATTGTGCGGTTTTCTCTGGCTCGACATGCCGGGCTCCTGGATTGGAGCGATGGCTCTCGGGATTGGGGTCAGCGTGGAAGCGGTTGCGGCCCGATTCATGGCGGCTCCAACGGTCCGCGGCCTGCTTGACGGGAAGGGTGACCTGGAGGCTACGGGACGTGAGATATCGTATCGGGACATCGCGTCTTTCTATCTCCCGCTCGCGCTCACCTCGTTAATTGGCCTGACCGTGCAACCGTTGCTGACGTTCTTCATGGGTCGCAGCGTCGCCCCACTCGAGTCGTTGGCTGTCTTCCCGGTCGTGCACTCACTCTCGTTCTTCTTCCGCTCAATGGGGCTGGCTTTCCAGGACGTCGCGATTGCTCTCATGGGTGAGCGGCTCGAGAACTTCAGGGAACTGAGGCGCTTTGCATTGACGTTGGGTGGTGTGACCTCGCTGGGGATCGCACTGGTTGGTTTCACGCCACTGTCCCACGTGTGGTTCGTGAGCATCTCCGGCTTGACCCCAGAGTTGACCGCATTCGCGCTAATACCGACGCGCCTACTGGTACCGTTGCCGTTCCTGTCTGTGATGCTATCGCTTCAGCGCGCAATACTTGTGGAAGGGCGTCGCACGCAGCACATCACGGTCGCGAGCGCGGTCGAGCTTGCCGCGGTTGCGCTCGTATTTGTGGGCTTGGGCTGGGGGCTCAACCTAGTCGGGGCGACTGCCGCTTTTGCTGCATTCCTGGGAGGACGGCTGGCGAGTAACGCCTATCTGCTCCCGAGTTGCGCCTCGGTGATTCGCACAAAATCGCGCGACAGTTAGGCCTCTAGACGCACGAGGCCGTGGTGGTCGACATTTGCTGCGAAGCCGACGCACTCAGGATCATCGTCACCATTCGCGAAGACTTCGCGCATCGCGGCGGCCACCAGATCTGTGAGGCTGACCGGACACATAGCGATGAGCCCGGATCCTGCACCGGAGACCGTGACAGCCCACGCTCCTGCGTCGTACCCAGCACCGATTGCGTTATACGCGCCCGGGATCATGGGCAGTCGATGTGGGACGTGGAGTTCGTCCTCCGCCCCAATCCTGAGCAACTCTGGATCACCGCGTGCCAGGCCCTGAACTAGAGCTGTCGCCCTAGCGATCGATCGGGCCGCCGTGTCGTGTCCGACGTGCTTCGGGAGCGCTTTTCGAGCTGAGATGGTCGATATGCCTGCGGGTGGCGCGGCGTATGCGAAGCCTATCATGTCAGAGAGCTCGAGCTTCGTGACGAGGGGGCGGGTGGCCCCTGGCAGTACGGCTCGCAGCCCACCGAAGAGACAAGGTGCCGCGTTGTCACCGTGCCCCTCGTGCTCATAGGCGGCGCAGAAGGCGGCGTCCCGGTCTTCTGGCAGGCCCCGCACCGCCAGAGCAAGGTCGGTACCCGCGAGTACTGCAGCGGCGGATGATCCGAGCCCCCGAGCAACGGGGATCGTCGAGCTGAGGTGCACCGTGCCTCCAGCCTCGAGGCCATCCTTGCTTAAGGCCTCCATAAATGCGGCGGTCACGAGGTCATTCTCGACAGAGTCGGTCAGCTTCTCGAGTGTTCCAGATCGCTCAACCCTGAGAACTTGGTTGCCGGGCTCGTATCGGACGTCCAGGTAACGGTTCAACGCGAGGCCGATGGTGTCGTATCCACTGCCTAGGTTCGACGTGGAGCCCGGCACCCGGATTCGTGCAGCGGCCAGGTCACTCAATCGTGTCGGTCCGGCTCAAGATTGCCTCAATATCACTGAGTGTGGGTGCCGCTTGTAGGAAGTATTCGTCCTTGCCGATCACCGATGCGAGCCCCGGCGGGAGCGGGACTTCCGCGCCAATAGCCTGCTCGACCACTTCAGGGAACTTAGCCGGGTGTGCCGTCGCCAGCACGACGGTCGGGACACCGGCGGGAGCGGGGTGGCGCTGTTGCGCACAGTAGGCGACGGCTGAGTGCGGATCGAGCACATATCCCGTTCGCGAGAAGACATCACGTATGGTCTTGCGAGTGTCGTCGTCGTCGATCGCGTGGCTGGAGACGGAATTCTGGAGGGGCTCAGGAGAGTCTTCGTGCATCCAGCGGATACGCTCCAGATTGCTCGGACTACCAACGTCCATCGCATTTGAGATCGTGGATATGGACTCTCGGTCGCCAACCATACCCGTATTCAGGAACGTCGCAAACGAGTCGTTCACGTTGGTAGCTGCGAGGAAACTATGAGTCGGCATTCCACAGCCGCGGGCGATCATCCCCGCACAGAGATTGCCCAAGTTGCCGCAGGGGACCGAGAATCGTGGAGGGTCGTCCAGGCTGGCCGCGGCGAACATGTAGTACAGAGCTTGAGGCAAGAGTCTGCCGATGTTGATCGAATTGGCCGAGGTCAATCTGTGTTGTGCTCGTATGGATGCGGACCCGAAGGCTTCCTTCGCCAGGCGCTGACAGTCGTCGAAGGTTCCGGCTACTGCGACGGATGTGACATTGTCTCCAAGGGTCGTCATCTGGCGGCGCTGACGCGCACTGACACCATCGCGGGGGAAGAGAACGACCACCCGATATCCGGGTAGGCGGTGGAATGCGTTCGCCACCGCGCTCCCAGTATCACCGGAGGTGGCCACGAGGACTGTCCGGGGCGAAGCCGTGTTGACCTCATCGGGGTCTACCTCCGACATGAGCCGCGCCATAAAGCGGGCGCCGAAGTCCTTAAACGCGTGCGTGGGGCCGTGGAACAGCTCGAGCACGTGCACACCTGGGTCCACCTCAATGAGAGGTCCCGGGAATGTCATGGAAGCAGCGACGACTGACGCTGTGATCTCGGGTGGGAGTGCGTGCGCTAGGAGGTCGGAGGCTGCCCTGCAGGCCACCGAGAGGAACGCCGGCTTCGACCCATGCTCTGACAGCGTCCGGACCCGGGGCATAGGGTCCGGCATGTAGAGGCCGCCGTCCTGCGCGAGGCCCTCGAACAGAGCGGCCTCGAGTGAGGCTTGGCTCCCGCGGGTACTAGTGAAGGTGCCCATGGGGTGAGAATGTAGCGATCTGAGCGTGGCCGCAGAATTGCCAGGGCCGATGTGGCCGTCTAGCGTCCCCAAGTGGCCTGGCCCCGCTTGGAGAGAGGTTGTTCAGAACACGGCTCCTGCCTAGCCATCGAGTTCATCGCAACCCCACGCCGATGACGACAGAAAGTCGATCGGAGTCGAGTAACGACACCAAGAAAGTGAAGGACCACGGTCTCTTCGACCCTGCCGCGCCTGACGAGGTAGAAGTGCGGGTCCACTAGGAGCTCCAATACGAACTCGCGCACCATCTGCTGGGTGGCCGTAGGCCGTTCGATGTCGGACAGATCCTTCTGGCGGCGCTGGCCGTCTTCGTGTTCTTGGGAGAGATCGACTCAGTAGTGTCGCTTCGTTTCTAGAGACCGTTCGTGAAGGCGCGCGCTCCGTGGCCGAGCTCCGGCTCGAGCGGAAGGGG
>Ga0302123_10002368_pt1 | contig 12834 bp, 9 predicted proteins | sample CB21_321_MG_FD_203109 | JGI IMG/M metagenome (GOLD analysis project Ga0302123, IMG submission 203109) | Marine microbial communities from Western Arctic Ocean, Canada - CB21_32.1 | ecosystem: Environmental > Aquatic > Marine > Oceanic | place: Canada: Western Arctic Ocean | collected 2017-09-28 | reverse complement strand
CCGCCATCGAAACCTATATCCAAAACCACAACCAAGCCCCCCGACCTTTTGTCTGGTCCGCCACTGCCAACCAGATTATCCGCAAGGTCTCTAAATGTAAAATTATTTTAGAGACACTACACTAGTCCCTTCACCGGAGTATGAAGAGAGGAGTGTCGAGCTGACGCCAGGCGATCGGCTCTTCTTGCTTACTGATGGGATTACCGAAGCGGAGAACGAGCAAGGCGAGGATTTCGGCATGGAACGACTCATGGACGTGCTCGACACGATGAGGAACGTCCCTCTTAATGAGGCCACCCAGAAGATCATGCGCGAGGTCGAGGGCTGGTGCGGCAACGCAGGAATGAGGGATGACGCCTCCATTCTTGCTTGCCAGATTGGTTCGGACGAAAAGTGAGTTTCCGTATCAGATTGACTGCCGGCAAGCCCCGTGGTTTGATCATCGTTTCAGGTGCGACACCTCTGTCAGCCTTCGAATCGGAATTCCTTGCCATGATGCGTTGCTTCACAACTGCTCTTCTCTTCTCGATGATCCTCTCTTGTGGAGGTCCCAACGGACTTCACCCGGATACTGTTTACATCAACAGCGACATAGTCACGCTCGATACAGGGAACACCTCCGCTCAGGCCGTGGCCGTGCTCGACGGCAAGATTGTGGCCGTGGGCGCCGACCAGGAAATCGGCCCCCTCGCGGGCCCGAACACCGAGGTGGTCGACCTCGGCGGCAAGACACTGCTGCCCGGGTTCTATGCTCCGCATGATCACTTCCCCAGTGCAGGGGCCATCGCCGTCCATCACGTCGATCTCAATTCGCCGCCGATTGGGACAACGGAGACGATCGATCAGCTTGTCACAGCCCTCGGCGAGCGGGCAAAGACAACACCGCCAGGTGAGTGGGTCGTAGGTCGCGGATACGACGATACGCTGCTCACCGAGCAGCGCCATCCAACACGGGATGATCTCGACAAAGCTTCGACCGATCATCCCATTTGGATCATTCATACTTCGGGACACCTCGGTGTCGCGAATTCGATGGCGCTGAAGATCGCCGGCATCACTCGCAACTCGCCGCAACCGTCGGGCGGCGTCATCCGCAAGGACGCACGCACGGGTGAACCCGATGGCGTCTTCGAGGAAAGTGGAGGATTGATCAACCGTCATGTGCCGCCTCTCACACTCGAAGAGAGGATGGAATCAGTGGAATGGGCCGTGGATCACTACCTGCAACAGGGTGTCACGACGGCCGTCATCGCGGGCGGGGGCCGTGCTAGATTGCTCGATTTGCAAGAAGCGCGCCGGCGCGGGCTGCTCAAGTTCCGCATCGTCACCATGACATCGAAAAGTTCCGCGGGCAAGCCATCAGCATCCGAAGCAGGCGGCGTCGTAAGCGGATTCGGAGATGACTGGCTCAAGCTGGGCGCGGTAAAGAGTTGGCAGGATGGCTCGAATCAAGGGTACACCGGATATTTCACGCTGCCCTACCACACGCCCTTCAAAGGCGATCCCGACTATCGTGGCTATCCGCGACGTTCACGCGAGGAACTGGTGGCGCTAGTACGAGAATTGCACGACGCGGGCTACCAGATTGCCGTGCATGGAAACGGTGACGCGGCGATCGACGACATCCTCTACGCCTACGAACAAGCGCAACTCGCAAACCCTCGTGAAGACGCCCGTCATCGCATCGAGCATTGCCAAACACCGCGCGAAGACCAGCTCGACAAGATCAAGGAACTCGACATAACGCCGTCGTTCTACGTCGGACACGTCTACTACTGGGGCGATCGTCACCGCGACATCTTCATGGGACCCGAACGGGCATCTCGCATCAGTCCGTTGCGTTCGGCGCTCGATCGCGGCATTCGATTCACGGTGCACGACGATACACCGGTGACGCCGGTCGATCCGCTGCAACTGGTTTGGGTGAGTGTAAATCGGCTGACCAAGAGTGGCAAGGTCTTAGGCGAGGACCAGCGCATCGCCGTTGAAGACGCCCTGCGAGCAGTAACGATCGACGCGGCTTGGCAGAACTTCGAGGAAGGACACAAAGGCTCCATCGAGGTCGGTAAGCTCGCGGATTTCGTTGTTCTCGCCGAGAACCCGCTCAAGGTCGAGGCGGAGAAGATCCGCGACATCCCGATCCTCGAAACAATCGTCGCCGGACGTTCCGTCTGGCGGAACTAGCCCACGGAAACCACAGCACCGCCAAGCAACTGTGGCAGTCGTCAGTTGTGGTAATGCAGGCTTTCCGGCAGCAGCGGGTCGCGAATAGGAACAGCCGGCGCGGCCGATAGCGCACGGAACAGCGCCAGGAAAAACGCGCCCGCGGCGCCGAGCGCGATGCCGATTTCCCAAATTCCGAACGTGGGGTTTCCTTCGGTGAAGGGCGGCATCACCATCCAATAGAGGTCGACCCATCGACCGACGAGAATCGTCCAGCAAACTTTGAGCAGCAAGCTGGGGTTGCGTTTTGCTTTCACCGACAGCAGCACGAAGAACGGGACAGCCCAGTTCAACAAGAAGTTCAGGAAGAAGAGCGGCTCCCAGAAGCCCGCCAGCCGGCGTGTGAAATAGACGGTTTCTTCCGGGATGTTGGCGTACCAGATCAACATGTACTGGCTGAACCAGATGTACATCCAAAACGTGCTGAAGGCGAAGATGAGTTTGCCGAGGTCGTGCAAATGTTCCGACGTGAGAACACCGCGCAGGGGACCGAGTCTTTCCAGCCAGATGGCGATGATCGCGGTCATCGCGAGCGCACCGATGAACAAGCCCGCGAAATGATACACGCTAAAAATCGTGCTGTACCAGTGAGGCTCGAGCGACATGATCCAGTCGGTGGTTGCTAGCCAAAGCGTATAGCCGAACACGACGAGAAACGCCGCGGACCAGCGCGCGTTGGAACGCGTATGCTCGATCGCGCCATCATCGTCTTGTCGACGAGAGCGTGCGACGAGCTGGTGGGCAAAGAAGATCCATGCGGCTAGGTAGACAACCGAGCGAGCGTAGAAGAACAATGGCGTGAGCCACATCTCGCGAAACCAGGCAGCCTCGGGGGCCGAGCCATGCGCGTCATGAAACCAGGGATAGATGCGATGACTCAGAGCGAGCACGATCAACAGTAGAGCCGCCCCCGCCGGTAGTGTCTTCGCCATAGCCTCCGGAACGCGCCGAAACGCCACGCTCCAACCGGCGCCTGTCACGTATTCGATGGCGATCAACAACACGCCGCCAAGTCCCAAGCTCAGCACGTAGTAGGCCCCAATCAACAGGTTTGCGGCGGCGCGCTCGGGCACAAGCATTAGTCCTGCTAACAGCGTTACTACGCCGACACCGAGCATGACTTTGAGCATCCGCACAACGGCCGCGGGAGCTTCAAAACGCGTCGGCATCGCGCCACCGCTTAGAGGACCGTGGCTGAGGGGAGTGACGCTGGACCCGGTCACCGCGCCGCTTGCAACGAGCGGATGTGAAGCACTGCTTTCCATCGGTCCTCCTGTGCGATCTGCGAGGCATGTGGGGGCATGTTGCCCTTCCCGTGCGTGATGATGTGGAAAATCGTTCCGTCAGCAAGGGCCACGGTCCCAGGTGACGATAGAGCGGGCGGGGCTGGATAGCCCTTCTTTACGACCATCCCGTCGGCCGCGCCTCTTGGTCCGTGGCACGGTAAACAGAACGATTGATAGACTCTAGCGCCGCGGCGGAGCGCATCCTGATCGTCGGCCGTGAATGGATTCCGCAACTCTTCGCCGGCACGAAGCGCGTCTTCCTCGGTAGCGGCGAAGCGCGCTTGGAGAGCGCCTCTCGGCACAGTGTGCGGTGGTGGCTGCCGCAGGGTCTTGCCGTCCGCGAAGACCCTATTAGGGGCAAAGGAATCGTACGGGACCGAGCGGGTCATATCGGGCAAGATCTCGATATTCGGCTTGCCGGGGTCCTTGCGGATACTCCACGCCAATACTCCGGCAGTTGCGAGCAGGAATAGCAGGATCACATTGATGGTTCGGGTGCTCATCTGTCTTCCTTAGTCCGATTCGACGCGCTCCTCGACGCGGCGAACATCAAACTCATCCAGCAAACGATGCACGATATCCGCATCGAAGGCGGCATCCGTCTCATCAATCACTAGGACAAACCGCGAATCCGAGACTCCAGGGTCGGGGGAGTTTCCCTTCTTGCCGGGATAGAGGCGCGCCACAATCAGGAACGCAAACACCGTGCTCATGCCGGCGAATAGCACCATCACCTCGAACGTCACAGGCACGAACGCGGGCAGCGAGTTAAAAGGCTTGCCGCCAACATTGATGGCCCAATCGTCGGCGGACGTCCAAATCTCGAACCACACCTTGAGCCCAGCTCCCAAGAGCCCGAGAGCGAACGATACCCAGGGCAGTTTCGAGGGCTGCAAGCCCATGGCCTTGTCCAGCCCGTGAACCGCGTAAGGCGCGTACACATCGGCGACGGTGAAACCCGCTTGTCGTACGGCACGCGTCGCCGAAAGAATATCGTTCTCATCGTCGAAGAAGCCCAAGAGTTGCCGGCTCATACCATCACTCCTTCCTTTTTGGCGGGAGCAGCCGCGGGAGCCGTGGGCAGCGGCCGCGCGGTAGGTTCGGTGTTGCGTCCGACGCTCAACACGCCCTTGACTTCGCTAATCGCGATGACCGGCACGAAACGGCAAAACAACAGAAAACAACTAAAGAATAGGCCGAAGCTTCCGATCAGGGTGGCGACCTCGATTGATGTCGGGGTATAGTCGGCCCAGCTCGACGGCAAATAGTCGCGGTGTAGCGACGTCACGATGATCACGAAACGCTCAAACCACATCCCAACGTTCGCCATAATCGAGATACAGAACACAAAAGCAACGTTCGTCCTCACCGCCCGGAACCACAACAGCTGTGAAATCCCTACATTGCACACCGCCATGATGGCGTAGCTCCATGCCATGGGCCCGAGCATACGGTTCGTGAAGGCGAACTGCTCGTAAGGGTTGCCGGAGTAAAACGCGACGAACAGCTCCGTCACGTAGGCCAACCCGACCATCAGGCTCACGGTCAAAGTGAGCTTGCACATCTTGTCGATGTGACCGACCGTGATATAGTCTTCGAGCCGCATCGTCTTGCGCGCAACGATCATCAGCGTGAGGACCATCGACATCCCGGAGAAAATCGCGCCCGCGACGAAGTAAGGCGGAAAGATCGTCGTGTGCCAACCCGGGATGACCGATGTAGCGAAGTCCCAACTCACGATCGTGTGGACGGAAATCACGAGCGGCGTCGCGAGCCCGGCCAGCAGCTTGTAGAGTGTTTCGTAGCGTAGCCACGTACGGTAGGAGCCGTCCCAACCTAGGGCTAGCACCGTGAAGAGCCGTTTGCGAAAGCCCGGCTCAGCGCGATCACGAATGGTCGCGAGATCGGGGATCATCCCGATATACCAGAACGTCGCGGAGATGGTGAAGTAGGTCAAGATCGCGAAGAAGTCCCACACAAGCGGCGAACGGAAGTTCACCCACAACGGCCCGCGCATGTTGGGATACGGAATCATCCAGTGCGCGAGCCAGGGCCGGCCCATGTGAATGATCGGGAACAGCCCGGCACACAGCACGGCGAAGATGGTCATGGCCTCGGCCGCGCGATTGACCGACGTGCGCCACTGCTGACGGAGCAGGAACAGCACGGCGGAAATGAGTGTGCCGGCGTGGCCGATACCAACCCAGAAGACGAAGTTCGTAATGTCAAACGCCCAGCCGACGGTTTTGTTGAGTCCCCAAGTGCCGATGCCTGTCGCGATCTGATAGCTGATGGCAACGACGCCGAGCAGCAGCGCGGCGAGAGATGTCATGAAGCCCCCCCACCAAAGGCTGGTCGGACGGCCATCGAGCACCGAGCAGATATCGCTCGTCACGTCGGCCGGCGTCTTTCCTCCGGCGATGAGGGGAGCCCTTAGTGGCGACGCGACGCTAGCCATTGGTCTCACCTTTTTCGTCACGCACAACCTTCAAGTAGTTGACGGAAGGACGCACGTTGATTTCCTCAAGCACTTGGAAAGCGCGTGGCCCCTCAATGGCATGCGAGATGTGACTTGCCGGATCGTTCATATCGCCGAAGACGATCGCTTCGGCCGGGCAACTTTGTTCGCAAGCCGTTCGAATCGCGCCGTCCTCAATCTCGATCCCCATGCGCTTCGCTTCCATTCGAGATTCCTGGATTCGTTGCACACAGAAGCTGCACTTTTCCATCACGCCCCGCGAACGAACCGTGACATCGGGATTCAAGACAAGGTTCTCCATCGCATCGTCGTGGGCGTAGTCGAACCAGTTGAACCGCCGCACTTTGTAAGGGCAGTTATTGGCGCAGTAGCGCGTACCGACACAGCGGTTGTAGATCTGCTGATTCAGGCCCTCATCGCTGTGGACTGTTGCGAGAACGGGGCAAACGGTTTCGCAGGGTGCGTTCTCACAGTGCTGACACAACATCGGCTGGTGAGACACCTTGAGATGTTCGTCGTCTCCCTCGTAGTAGCGGTCGATGCGCATCCAATGCATCTCGCGCCGACGCCGCACTTCGTCCTTGCCGACAACCGGGATATTGTTCTCAACCTGGCAAGCCACAACACAGGCCGAGCAACCCGTGCAAGCGTCGAGATCAATCGCCATGCCCCAGCGATGGCCCGTGTACTCGTGGTCTTGACGCCAGAGTGAGATATCGTGGGCACCGTGATGATCGCCTTCGGTGGAATCGGGGCTAGCTAGTTCCGCGAGCGTGGTCTCCTGGACAACCGGGCGGCGCGCCGCCCCTCGTGGAGCCAAGTGCTCCGGCACTGTGATGGTGTGGTGCGTCTGTGTCGCCGCCAGGGGATGCGTGCGGCCTGTTGGTTCGAGGGTGACACTGACGGCGCTCGGATGCAGGGCTCCATCAACAAGCCGCAACCACGGGGCGGCATTCACACCGACTTTGCCGTCCGGTCCCACGGTCTCGCGTCGCTCCAGCCATTGCGGACCTGTGCCGGCGAACCGCTCGCTCGTCTTGGCTCCGTAGCCAAGAGCAACGGCTATCGTGCCGTCATGTTGCCCAGGTTGCCGAACGACGGGCAGTTCGAGAGGATCGCCCCCGCCGCTGGGAGTCAGCCGAATAACGTCTCCATCGGTGACGCCGGCCGCGGCTGCTGCGTCAGGCGATAGGCAAGCATAGTTGTCCCAAGTGATCTTCGTGATAGGGTCGGGCAACTCCTGGAGCCAGGCATTGTAAGCGTGGCCGCCGTCGAGCAAACCCGCCTTCGCGTAAAGCAATACGTTGTATTGGCCCGCAGCCGGTTCTGACACGGCGGGCAGAGGCTGAAGCGCCGCCGTATTGAAGCTCGGCTGCGTCTCGGCACTCTCAGGCGACGCCACATAGAAACCATCGTGGACCGCCTGCTGCCAGGAAGCGTCCAAATCGGGATCGCTCTCGTTGGCTGAAAGAACCGTCTCGCGCCAATGATCCCGTACGAGTTCGTAAGCCGTCCGTGTCTCGCCCGACCAAGTCGCCAGCGTTGTAAGCAGCGGCCGTGTGTCGCCGAAAGGCTCAATGCAGGGCTGCTGCAACGTCAGGATACTCTGGACCGGCTGGCCGTCGCCCCATGCTTCCAGGTAGTGGGGGGTCGGACTAACATAGCCACAAACATCGGAGGTCTCATCCGGCCGCTCGGCGAAGGACACGGCCAGGGGAACTTTACGAATCTGCTCGGCCAGCGCGGAGCCGCTGGGCAATTCATAAACCGGATTTCGGCCGGCGATCAACAACGCCTGAACGTCACCTCGTTCAAGTTCCGCCAGCAGTTCTTGCAACTCGCGATCGTTGCCGAGGCGCTGCCGCGAAGCCCGATCGAGCTCAATCGTCGAACCGTAGCTAGCAAGTAGATGATTGATGAAATTGCAAAGCACCTGCGCGCCGACAGACTGCGACCCACAAACAACCAGTGAACGTCCCTGGGCGGCCCACAAGCGATCGGCGAGGCGATCGAGATCTTCCCCCGCGATGGGCGACACCGGCACCGCGGAGCTGTCGAACGCAGCACCGGCCTTCTCGGCAAGCCGTGCCGCCAAGTGTGTAAGCACCGTGCCGGTTTCGCTGGAAGCAATTCGGTAGCGGCGGTCGGCTTTCGATCCCGTGATGGAAAGACCCGCTTCGAACTGCACGTGATAGGCACGGTCCGAGCCCGTATCCTCAAAGCGCCGCGCCTCTCGCCACTGCGCCGTGTACTCGACCGATGAAATCCACGTTCCAAGAAAATCGGCATCGAGGCCGACAATGACCTTCGCTTCATCAAAGCGGTAGTGCGGCAACAGCCGATCACCATGCGTCTGCTGGTAGGCGTCGGCGATCGCGGAAGACGAAAGGGCATCGTAGGCAACGTGCCGCGCATTCGGGAAGCGAGCCAGGAACGTTTCGATCGCACGCAGCAGCGTCGGGCTGTGAATCGTGCCCGTCAGCAATCGAACCGCGCCGCCATCGGCGGCCAAGTGCTCCAACGTAGCACTGATCTCACCGTCAACCTGTTCCCAAGTTGCCTCGCCGGCATCCTTGAGGGGATGCTGAAATCGCCGGCTGTCGTAGAGACCGAGGATCGACGCTTGGCCGACCGCACAGAGCTTGCCTTGCGAAACCGGATGTTCGTCCAGACCTTCCAGTTTGATCGGGCGGCCGTCGCGATTTTTCACGAGTAATCCGCAGCCCGTGGGGCAGGCCCCGCAAGACGACGCGTAGTGATAGGCCCGGCCCGGCGTGATCTCTTCGGGCTTAACAAGATAGGGAATCGCCTTCTCGACAGGCGCACGCCCGCAGCCAATTGTCGCCGCACCGCCGAACGCAAAGCCAGCGGCCCGCAGGAAGTCGCGGCGTCCGAGCGAAGTGGGCTCGGGGACGGCAGCCTCGGGGAACTCTTGCCGACCAGCGGCTTCAATCGCCCGCGGGTCGTCGCGCTCTTCCAGGCTTCGCCAGATTGGTAGTTGTGTTTGTTCAGACATCACCAAATCTCAGTAGTGGCAGGTCGTGCAGTCAATCGAGGCATCCACAGTCCTTCCCGCAATTCCGTTTTCCGTCGCGTCCCGGTGGCAGTTCACACACCACCCCATGGTCAAATTCTCGGCCTGCCGCATGCGCTCCATCGTTTCAACGGGACCGTGACAGGTCTGGCACCTCACGCCGACATTCACGTGGGCGCGGTGGTCGAAATAGACGTAGTCGGGCAAGTTGTGAACCTTAATCCATTCGATCGGCTGCGTCTCGGCGCCGGCATCCGGCTCGCGGCTTTCGCCCAGGCCAAAAGCCGCATAGATCTTCGCGATCTCCGGAGACACCACTTCCTTGGACCGGCGATTCTCCTTCTGCGCGAGTTCGTCCTCGGCTCGGATCGCGCCCAGCGGGGCCGTAATGAACTTGTGGCAGTTCATGCAAACATTGGCGGCGGGAATCCCGGCATGGCGACTGGTTTCCGCTCCCGAGTGGCAATACTGGCAATCGATCTGCAACTCGCCGGCATGCAATAGATGTGAGTACGCGATCGGCTGTACCGGTTCGTAGCCTTGCTGGATACCCGGCAGGGGCCACGTCCCGACCGCGTCGAGCGTCATCAGCCCGACCAAGACGACCGCCACGCCGAGCGACATTGTGAGGATGCGGCTATTCACGTCATTCCCCCGATCAACACGCAATCTCCGCGTTCTTCCGCGCGTAGTACCACCAGTTCACAATCAGGCAACTGAAGTAGTACACGGCGAATCCGTAAAGCGCATACTCGGGCCGGCCCAGATCAATCTGCTGCCCGAAGATTCTCGGGATTAGGAACGCTCCGTATGCGGCTACCGCGGACGACCATCCCAACACCGGTCCGGCCTGCGCGGGTTCAAAGATCACGCCGATCATCCGGAACGTCGACCCGTTGCCGATTCCGCTCGTCAGAAACAGAAGCAGAAACAGGAACAAGAACGGGAAGAAGAACTCGTGCGGCGTGTCGGAGCCATTGGCGGCTTTCACGTAGTGCGCAACACCCAAGGTTGCCAGGATCATGACGGCGGTTGAGAGCTGCGTCACTTTGGCTCCGGTCCATTTGTCCGACAGCCATCCTCCGACAGGACGAATCAGAGACCCCACGAGAGGCCCCAGCCACGCGTAGGTAAACGGGTTCGGTGCATCGGGATTCGGCGTCGATCCGTCGGCGAGCGTTCCGAACACAACCCGGATCAGCAGCGGGAACGCCATCGAGAAACCGATGAACGAACCAAAGGTCATGATGTAAAGCCACGTCATGATCCAGTTGTGCTTCGCGTTGAAAATGCTGAACTGCTTCTTTAGTCCGACAGCGACTTCGCCGGGGATCAATTTCATTAGCAGTAAGGTCAGAACGATCGTGATGGGCAAAGCGAGCCACATGCTCCAATCGAGTCCCAGCAACAGATACAGCCCGGCGGCCGCGCCCAGCAGGCCCATCAGCTTCAAGCCCAGGATCTTGAGAATCGCTACGACTGAAGGGCCGGCGTAGTGGAGCGGCAGGTTGTTCATGCCGAACCATGCGACCAGCACCAGTACGGCGAGCAAGGGTATCCACACAAGACCACAGTTCTGGATCCAGACCAGCGATCCCGCCGCCGTTCCGCCGATCGCCTCCGGCAGGGGCATCCCCGCACCCCCGAGGGCGCCGAATATCGATATCGTCATCGCGAACGGCAGAAACACCTGCATGACGCTGACGCCAAGATTGCCGAGGCCCGCGTTGATGCCAAGCGCTGTCCCTTGCATCCTCTTGGGAAAGAAAAAACTGATGTTCGACATCGAGGATGCGAAGTTGCCGCCACCAAATCCGGATAGCGCCGCCAAGATGACGAACGTCTCGTACGACGTAGACTTGTCTTGCAGCGCAATGCCTGCTCCGATCGATGGGATGAGCAACAGCGCCGTGCTCACGGCGATCACATTCCGGCCACCGGCGATCGCGATGAGAAACGCATTCGGAATACGAAGCGTGGCCCCGGTCAGTCCGGCCACGGCGGTCAGCGTAAAGAGCTGCGACGCAGTGAAAGGAAACGCCAGATTCTTCATCTGGACCGTGATGATCGACCAATACGACCAAACGGCGAACGCGCACAACAGGCAGGGAACCGAGATCCAAAGGTTGCGATTGGCGATCTGCTTCCCGGTACTCTCCCAGAACGCGTCGTCTTCCGGCTCCCAGCGTTGGAGTTTCGACGAAGGGTCTATTTCAGGACTTACTGCCTGTGCCATTGCTTCTCCTTTGCGACCCTATCCTCTTCTGACCGATACATCTTCTAAGCCTCACTCGGTGTGCCGAGCGCCTCTGTTTCAAGTCGACGCGCCATGTCGGGCGCCTCCTTCTTCGTGAGCCGCCGGATCACCACGAGCATCCACACTAAACACACCAGGCTCAGCAAGAAGAAGAACATCCAACACGTGGTCCACAGGCCGGTAGATCCGAGCAGATTACCGAAAATAATGGGGCAGAAGAATCCACCCAGACCACCGAGCACGCCCACCATACCGCCGACGACGCCCACGTCATTCGGGAAATAGTCGGGAATGTGCCGATAGACCGCCGCCTTGCCGATACCCATCGCGATCCCGACGATGAACACCAGACCGGTAAAGATCCATACGTTGGCCTGGAAAAAGATGTGTGTCACGCCGCGAGCGAGCAGTTGCTTACGTGTCACCGATTCGCCGGGTTTGACAACCGCTTCCTGCCACGACGCTGCTTCGGGTAACACGAGCATGCCCGCGGTTCGCGCCGTATCGGACACGGTTTCTTCAGCCCGCTCGTTGAAGGCGTAGCGCACGTCTCCTTGCGGAGTTTCGACGACGACTTCCCCGTCGGCAACCGATTTCACAACGCCGGCACTGCGGGCCATCACGCCGCTACCGGGCGACCAAATATCCATCTGAGGCACGATCAACAGGCCGCAACAGAGCACGCATGAACCCAACACCCACTGCATCACCGGACGCGGGCCGAACTTGTCGGACATCCAGCCGCCCACGGCGCGGATCACGCCCGACGGAAGGCTAAAGATCGAGGCCATGAACCCCGCCGTTACGACGCTCATCGCGTAGACATTTACGTAGTACGGAATCAGCCATTGCGCCAGCGCGACGAACCCGCCGAAAACGAGGAAGTAGTAAAGCCCAAAGCGCCAAACACGCATGACCTTGAGGGGAGTCAAGCGCTCCGCCAAGGTCTTGTGCTGTCCGCCGACGGCCAGCTTCGTGTGGGTAAACAGGAAGAACAGGATGGCCATCACGACCAGCGATCCCGCGTAGACCTTCGGCAACATCCGCCAGCCTTCAAGCTGCTGGCCGTTGTTCGTAAACCAATTGAGCAGATGCGGCGCACCGAGGCTTGTCATCGCCGCGCCCGCGTTGCCCGCGCCAAAAATCCCCAGCGCCGTACCTTGCTTGTGCGCCGGGAACCATACCGACGTATAAGCGATTCCAACCGCGAAGCTGGCGCCGGCCAGTCCGAATCCGAGCCCAAGAATCATGAACTGCCCATAGGAGTTCGCGTAACTGACCATGTACATGAACACTGCGGAAAGCAGCATCAGCAGCCCAAACACAATGCGCCCGCCATACTTGTCCGTCAGGATGCCGACCGGTAAGCGTGTAACCGACCCGGTGAGAACAGGGATACCGATCAACCAACCCATCTCCGCCGGCGTCCAACGGAAAACTCCGTTGTCAACGAGAAACGTGATCAGAACGCCGTTCATCATCCAGCACATGAAGCAGACGGTGAACGCCAGCGTGTTCATCGTCAGGACGACAAAAGCTTGTCGGTTCTCGGTCA
>Ga0302123_10002366_pt1 | contig 12847 bp, 6 predicted proteins | sample CB21_321_MG_FD_203109 | JGI IMG/M metagenome (GOLD analysis project Ga0302123, IMG submission 203109) | Marine microbial communities from Western Arctic Ocean, Canada - CB21_32.1 | ecosystem: Environmental > Aquatic > Marine > Oceanic | place: Canada: Western Arctic Ocean | collected 2017-09-28 | reverse complement strand
TGGCGAGTGCGGCTACGTTTCTCAGCGAACTGGCCTATGGCCGGACTGAAATCGACAACTACGCCCGCGATGGCTTACTCACCGATATTCGCTCCATGACGCGGTGGCTTCCCCAATTGGGCGAGCCGACTAAAGCGCAAATGGCCGCCCATCTCGAATCACTGGCCGAACGCAAACGGATTCTCGGTAGCGGACCCCGACCCGGCAAACTGCATGTCGCCCACGTGCTCACCGGCGGCCATTCCGGGCGCGGGCAAACCTTTGTCCTCGGACTCGACGACGGACGCTTTCCCGGACACGCCACGCAGGACCCGATTTTGCTCGATAGCGAACGCGAACAATTGAGCGAAGCGCTCGCGCGCAGTGGTGAGGTGGTGGAGCGAAGTGTGCAGGATTTCATCCGCACGCTCAGTCGCACCGGTCCCCAGCTCACGCTCAGCTATCCGTGCTGGGACTTAGCCGACGACCGCGAACGTTTTCCCAGCCCGCTCTTTCTCGCGGCCTATCGGATCAACACGGGCCACAACGAAGCCGATCAAGAAGAAGTGCAAACCGCGCTGCATCCTCCCTGTAGCTTTGTGGGCAGCGACACCGTGCTCGATGAAACCGAGTGGTGGCTTGCGCAGCTCTGCGGACCACGGCTGATCAAAGATGCCGAAAAAAGTCTCTTTACCCGCTACGGCCATCTCGGCAGCGGCCGCTTGGCTGCTGCAGCCCGCCAAGGAGAGACGTTCACCGAGTATGACGGTTGCGTGCCACAGGCCGGACCGGCGCTCGATCCGCGGACGGCCAACGCTACCGTCTCGGCCAGCGGATTGGAAACGGCCGGCGCGTGTCCGCTGCGTTATTTTTTCCGCTATGGACTGGGCATCAAACGACTCGAAGAGTTGGAAGTCGATCCGGATCGCTGGCTCGATCCGCTCGATTTCGGCTCGCTGCTGCACGAAGTCTTCGAAGCGTTTCTCACCGACCTTGTCGCTGCGGGCAAGATGCCCGATCGCAAATCGGATCAGCAACCGCTGCTGGCGGAACTGGAAAAACGCATTGCCATCTATCGCGATCGGGTGCCCCCGCCGAGTGAAGCCGCCTTTCTCCGCCAGCGGCAGGAACTGGAAACCGCAGCCCGCGTCTTTCTCGATGTGGAAACTGATTATTGCCGTACGCACCGCCCGGAAGTGTTTGAGACATCGGTCGGACTTCCACTCGAGGGACCGGGAACAAGACTCGATCGGCTCGAACCGGCAGAGATCAATCTTCCCAGCGGAGGTAGCTTCCGTACCCGTGGGCAGATCGATCGGATCGACCAGATGGCAGCGAACCGCTTTTCAATCTGCGATTACAAAACCGGCAGCACCTATAAATTCGACAAACAATCGCCCTTCCAGCAGGGCCGCGTCGTGCAAAACGCACTCTACATGGCCATGATCGAACCGATCCTTAAAGAGCATTACGGACCGGCGGCCGAAGCGGCCGAATTCAATTACTTCTTTCCCAGCCAGAAGGTCTGGGGCCGGCGGATCGGCTGGACTCGCGAGGAACTTGCCGAAGGGTTGCCTACTATCGATCGGCTCTGCCAGCTGATTGCCACCGGGGCCTTCGTGCCCACCGACAACGAAAAAGACTGCGGCTACTGCGATTATGCAGCCGCCTGTGGCGATACGAAAGCGCTGACTGTGGCGAGTAAAACAAAAATACATCACGAAGATAACCCACTGCTGGTGCCCATCCGCGAGCTGCGCCCCAAGAAAAAGCGGGGCAAGAAGTGATGCCGACAAAAACCCTCAGCGATCAACCGCAGCGCGACGCCATCGGCACCGAGCTCGCGACAACGATCCTCGTCGAGGCCGCTGCCGGGACGGGAAAGACCACGTCGATGATCGAGCGGATGGTCAACCTGCTTGCCGGTGGGCATCTTGCGATCGATACCCTTGCCGCGGTGACCTTCACGCGGAAAGCGGCGGCTGAAATTCGCGGTCGCTTCCAGGTCGGCCTGGAAAAAGCAGCGCGCGAAAGAGCGGGCGAGGAGAAAACAAGGCTCCACGAGGCGCTTTCCCATATCGACCGCTGCTTTATCGGCACCATCCATTCGTTCTGTGGCCGCATTCTTCGCGAGCGACCGGTCGAGGCGGGAGTTGATATCCACTTCACCGAACTCGACCAGGTGACCGACGAATTATTGCGCCGCGACGTCTGGAAGCAGTACATCGATGGGCTGGTGACCCGTGGAGACCAGGACCGTGAAGCCGCTGCGATCACGACCGGATTGGCCGATGTGGGACTCGAAATCACGCAGCTCCGCGGTGCCTTTCTCAGGTTCTGCGATTTTCCAGATGTGCAGCAGTGGCCCGAACCGACAACACCGCTGCCCAAAGTGGATGCCGTGCGCACCGCGCTGGTGACGTATGCCGATCACATGCGCTCGCTCACTCCATTTGAGACTGTCGGGCCGAGCGAACGGCTGATGCCGCGCTACGAACAGATTGCCCGGATGGCACGGGTGCTCGACCTTACCCGGCACGAAAATGTAGCCCGGATTTTGGAACTATTCTTTGAATCCAAGGCCAACGGGGATGTGACGCAGAAAAACTGGCCCGGAAAAGGCAAGCAGGCGCTGGCGGAACTTGAACGCTGGACCAATTTTTATCATCAGCATGCCGAACCCTTCCTGCAACCGTGGCGCGAGTATCGCTACAGCGCGGTGCTGGAGGCCATCCGGCCGGCTCTGGAAATCTATCAGCAGCGGCTGCAGAGTGAAGGCGGGCTGAACTTTCAGGATTTGCTGATGCGGGCAGCCCATCTGTTGCGTCAGGGACCGGCGATCCGCCGTTACTTTCAAAACCGGTTTACCCACTTGCTAGTCGATGAGTTTCAGGACACCGACCCGATCCAGGCCGAGGTGATGCTGCTACTCACGGCCGACGATGTGCATCAGAATGATTGGGCGCAGTGCCAGCCCAAACCGGGTTCACTGTTTGTGGTCGGTGACCCGAAACAGTCGATCTATCGTTTCCGCCGCGCCGATATTGTGACCTACCGGCGGGTGAAACAAATGATCGCCCAGTGCGGAAAGGTTTTGAGCCTCTCGACCAACTTCCGCTCTCAGGCGAATCTGATCGACTGGGTCAACACGCTCTTCGGCGGTGTGTTTGCCGAGAAGGAATCGGACCAGGTGCCCCAGTTTGTGGCCATGGATGCGGGCCGCAAGGCACTGCCGCAGGGCGAACTCATCGGCCTGCATCGCCTCGAAATACCGAAGCTGCCGAACATCGAAGCCCGCACCGAGTACGAAGCGGAGCAGATTGCACACTTGATCCGAGAGGCCATCGACCGGCAGTGGCAGGTACCCGATAAGGATGGCACGCTACGGGCTGCCCAAGCCGGCGATTTCATGATCATCACCCGGAAAAAAGCACACTTGAGTCGCTATGGCCAAAAGTTGCAAGCGCAGGGCATTCCTCATCAGGTGACCGGTGGCAATGCGATGGGAACGCTCGACGAATTGCGGTTGTTAACGCTTTGTCTGCGGGCTCTGGCGCGTGGTGAAGACTCGATTGCCGTGTTGGCCGTCTTGCGAAGCGAACTTTTTGGTCTGTCCGACGCGCTGCTCTACCGCTGGAAGGAGGCAGGGGGCCGTTTTACCCTCGATGCCCCCACACCTTCAGCGATTGCCGACGATGCGACAATGCAGGCAGTGGCCGAGGCCTTCGCACAGCTTCGCTCTCTTTCCCGCCTGCTGCGGCAGCTGCCCCTGATCGCCGCGGTCGAGCAAATCGCCCAGCGGCTCGGACTCATCGCACGGGCTGCCGTAACGCGCGATGGACCCACGCGGGCCGGGGGTCTGCTGGGCGTGATCGAGCGACTCCGCCCGATGCGCGAACAACTCTGGAATCTGGAATCCGTCACCGAAACACTCGAACAGTGGCGGACGGGCAATGAGGAGCAAGACCCGGTTGCTGTGGTCCCGAGCAGCACCAGTCCGGTCCGCATTATGAACCTGCACAAAGCCAAAGGACTCGAAGCAACCTTTGTGTTTTTAGCAGGCCTGCAAAAACTACCGGGCAGTGGCGCCGATTTGCACATCGACCGCGGAAGTGGCGGCACGCGTGGTTTCTTTGCCATTCGCAGCGAGTCTTCCGGATCGTGGGGCACGCCGCCGCTGCTGGCACAACCGGCCGACTGGGAAGAGCATGCCGAAGAGGAGGTCCGCTTTCTTGAAGCCGAACGCGACCGACTCGCCTACGTGGCGGCAACACGGGCCCGCGCTGGGGTGGCCATCACCTGCTGCGAAGGTTCCCAAGGCAGCTGGGACTTTTTTGAGGCCGAGCAAGATCTGTTTACTCCACTCCCGATTGCTACCGCGACAAAACAAACCGCAAAAGGAGCCATCACGATCGACCCGACTGCGGCCGCCACCGCTGCAGCAGACGCCGCCGCCGCTTGGCAACGCGGCGGCAGGGCAACCTATCAGGTGGTTGCCGCCAAGGCCGATGCGCTGGGCAAGGAGACCGACCCGGCCACCATTCCACCCTCTGGCGAACATGGCACCGAGTGGGGCACGGTGGTGCACGGCCTGCTCGAAGCGGCGATCGAAGCGCCCACTGCCGACCTGGAACCGTTGGCCCGCACGCTCCTTGAAGACACGGACCTTGCGCCCGATGCTTTAGAACCGCTTCTGGAAACGGTCGCGCGCGTGCAGGAAAGCGTGCTCTGGAAAAGGGCGCTGGCAAGTCCGCAGCGGTTGGTCGAAGCGCCGTTTATCCGCCTTGCACAAGGCGCGGAAACAAAAATCGTTCGCGGCGTGATCGATTTGGCGTTTCGCGAAGAGGATAGCTGGGTGCTGGTCGATTACAAATCGGACCGCGTGGGCAACGATCCAGACCAAGCCGAGCAAACGCTTCGGGCGCGGTATGCGGCGCAACTTACCGCCTACACCGAGGCGTGGGAGCAGGTCACGGGCCAGAAGGTCGCCGAGCGCGGCTTGCTGCTAACGCACTACGACCGGTATGTGACGCTCTAAACCTCACTCGCCGGCAACTGCTGGGCGGCGTGCATCACGCGCGTAAGGACTTCAATCGCTGAATGGCGCTCGGCCGTGCTGCCACCCTCAATCGCTAACTGACCACTACTCCGGGCGCCAGCTGCATCTAGCTGCCCCGTAAGCAGCGCGGTGATCGTTTCTACAGCAAGATAAATCGCCACCGCATCGTCTGATGGTAAACCGACGTGCAACGAGCGGCCTCCCTCACCGATCGTCCACTGGCCGCCACCGGCTCCGGCCGCCGCAAGGCCAAAGCCACCCTCTGGCAGCGACCATTTTGCTGCCCCGAGCGTGCGCTCAAGCAACCCGCGGGCCGATCCTTTTGCATTCCGCTCGCGTTTGGGTGCCCAAGTAAAATTGTGCTCCAGGGCAAAACCGCACAACCGACGCAGGGCGGCCTCATCCAGGACCGGGGCAGGAAGATCGGGCACCGCGCGATCACGATGCGCAGCGTCAAACGTGGGATCATCTTTCCAGTACGCACTGTAAGTTCGCATCTGATCTGAAAACGTTTTCTTCAGCACCTCGGACGAAAATAAACTGGCCGCCGCCTCGCCGCCGAGTTGGCGACCGCGATCCTGCTCTCTCCGCTCGAGGAGTAGATCGGAAAAGATCTGACGCAACTGGTCGACGCTCGTCGGTGCCGTTGAAGTGAGATGATAGGTTTCTCCATGCAAGTCCGGATCCAGAATAATGCGGGCCATCACGGCACTGACCCAGTCGGCCGGAACGAGATTCTTCTGCTCGCTTCCATCCATCCCCAACTCTTCAATCAAGGCAACATCCGAAACCGCGTTTTCTACCAGCGCAGCAAGGACCGGTTGCAAAATACGCAGCGGCCGATAAAAGCCATGAAAGGTATTGGTGAACCCGGTCACCAGATCACCCACGATCACGCTCGGTCGATGGACGGTGAGCGTGTCGAGAAAAGCAGCCTCGCGGACGAGTCGCTCCGACTGTATTTTGCTTTTTTCATAATCGTTCCCCAACTCCTGACCGACATCGAGTTCATCCTCACAAATGACACCTTCACGCAATCCGCAAACGTAAGCCGTGGAGACATAGTGCATCTTGCGGATACCCGCACGCTCGCAGAGAGCAAGAACGTGCTTGGTGCCCTCGACATTGCTGCGATACGGCTCACCGTCGGCCTCCCGGAATTCGAAGGACAAACTCGCGGCCGAGTGAACCACCTCGCCGACATGCTGGTGCACCCAACGGATCGCCTCTGCCGAAAGGCCGCAATCAACTGAAGAAATATCCCCCTCGAGCACAACCGGTACGGCGATCTGCTCGCCGGCAATCTCGAGCCAGTCCGAGAGCAGGTCATCGACCCGCTCGGCACCACTCGCTGCGCGATTGGGCCGCACCAACACTGCAAGGCGACAACCGGCCCAGGAAAGATCGCGAACGAGAGAACGGCCCAAAAGCCCCGTGGCTCCGGTGAGGAGAAGATATGGTTTGGTTTCTGCCACCATCCGCCGCGTCCTGTCTGTATCGATAGCCCGTCGATTGGTCCTGCTTCGGTCGACCCGCTCGCCGTTAAGGAAGGCACGATTCTCTAATGTACCATCATACTTAAAATGATCATACGTGAATTGCCGCGCCACCATCGACAATCAACGTCTGGCCCTGGACTAAATCAGAGAGGGGGCTGGAGAGAAATAAAACCGCATCCGCGACATCGCTCGCTTCAAGCATTCGCGATCCGGTCATCGTTTTTTGCTCGCGACCGGCAAACATTTGGTCTGCGCCAGGAAGTCGCTTGGTGCTGTCGGTCTCGACCAGACCGGCCTCAACCACATTCACATTCACGCCCCGGTCTCCGAGTTCGAGCGCCCAATGCCGCGCAAGCGCAACGAGTGCGGCTTTCGAGCCTCCGATGAGACCGTACATCGGCAGCGCCATATGCGTGCCATGCGAAGAGAGTACAACCACTTTGCCGCGGGCCGCTTCTTCCGATTCAAGAAGCGGTGCTGCCTGTTTGAGTAGATACACGAGCGAAAGCACATTGGTGTGCATGGCCGCATCGAAGTGACGGGTGGTGGTTGCCTCGAGCGGACGAAAACCGCCGGTCGCTGCATTGTGCACAAGAATATCGAGACGTCCCCATTGATCGCGGACAAAATCGAGCATCTCTTCCACATCTTCTTCCTGACTCACATCCGCGCGCACGCACGCGGCACGCCTGCCAAGCGCAGCAATTTGTTCGGCCACCTGCTCGGCTTCCTTGGCGCTGGTGACATAATTGATCACCACATCGGCCCCGGCCTCGGCCAGCCGCAGGGCACATGCTTTGCCGATCCCGCGACTCGAGCCTGTCACCAGGGCTACTTTTCCTTCCAGATCAATCATCGCTCCATGCACTCCAAAAGGTGTTTCTGTTGCAGCTTAAGTATTGCACACAGAATCGCTCGTGGCGGATTCGCCGGTAGGTTGTGGATTTTTGCCCATTTGCTGAAAAATCCACTTTTTAAAATACGGAATCCACTCTTCGCGGCGGGATATCAAGCCCTTGCTCGGCAAGGTTGGGATTTTGCGCCCCGATAGATATCAGGCAGCAGCGCCATATCCTGGTTGACCACCTTCCGCCAGAAAAGCGCCTCGCCCTTGGCGAGCAGCCGCAAGCCGAAATTCCAGAAACGACGCAAGCCCGAATCGGACTGATGGCAGCAAGCAATCGTGCGAAGTTCCAACCGGTCAAGCGCAACCGGAATGTAAACCCAAAAGATGGTGATTCCATCGACGCGTCCAAAGGTGAGCGTTGGATAAATGTGGGTATGGCTGTAGCGGACATCGGTTTCCTTACCGATTCGAGCGAGCAAGAACCTCTGCACTATTTGAAATATTTTACGCTCATTTTCGGGGCCCTCGAAGTAGGTCCAATCCGGCTGCATTACGTGCGCGCAATCCAGCCCCTCAGGGCTATCGCCAAGATATTTCTTATGCACTAAACCGACGTGGTAGCTTTCGAGTGTATTCTCGAGTGCACTTTTCCAGTTACAAACGCTCTGGTCTATCGTATGCGCAACCATCGCACTGGGCCGGCCTGTGCGCGACTTGAACAATTTCCACAAGTCTCCAAGATATTCTCTGAGCGACATTCCACTTTCTTCGAGGCAAACAAAGACCACCGAACCACACCTTTCAACCTGTACAACCCGCCTACCGAACTCGTCTTTTTTATGGGGGTGAAAAGAAGGAGCGTCGAAAAAAAATAGTATCGCCCGTCACCCGATCGTATTCCCAACCGTGACAGGGACAGCGGAGGACATCCGAGTGCCCACACGTTCGCAATTCAACGCGCGAAAATCGATGGGCGCACACATTCACGAATCTGTGAATTCGCCCTTCTCCTTGCGTAACCAAAGAGGGCGACCGAAAAGTTCGCGGCTGACGAAAGAGCCCTCTTTCTTGAACGCATGCGTCGTAGCCACAAGCTGCCAACTCGGTAGTAACATTTTTTTGAGTTCCCGCTGATACCCGTCAGGGTCCCGGTAGGTTTCAGCTGGAAGGTGTTATGGCAGGTGGGTATCGCTTATGAACATGTGGCAGCCTTGTCTGCAGACTTCGCAGCAGAAACCGTCTGCTGCTCCACAGCCACTGCGAGCAGACAGTCTCCGGCACGAAAAAAGCGGCCCCGTCCTGCAATCGGGCCGCTCGGTGTGCCGATCCGCCAGGCAAACCCTTCGTCGCTGAGCATCGCTACGTGAATGGCTGCCGGCGCAAACGGGATGTCGAGTTGTGCTGCCTTGTAGGCCGCCTCGCGGGCCGCCCAAAAGTGGCTCCGCATCGCCGGTGACTTGTCCGCATGACCACTCGCCTCGGCCCACCAATCGAGACCCGGGCCCGCAGAGAGAGGATCCACAAGATCCACACCGACACCCCTCGAACCTTTGCGGCCGGCGGCCGCAATCAGACCGCCTGTATGACTTGCCGAAACTTGCACACCCGCCTTGTCGCCGTTTTGAATCGCAATCGGTCGACCACTCGGTGTGAGCGTCGCCACGCGAATCGGATCCTGCGCATGGCGGGCAGCGAGTTGCTCCATCGCACGACGGGCTTGGCCACTCTCAATATGCCGCCCACCAGAAGATTCCAACACGAGCAGGTCCACTTCAGCAGGTTGCAACTCGCCACTTGCTTCCTCAGCAGAAGCAGGCAGGGCAATCGCTCGATACTCGGCCCCCAATTGTAGGTTGTTTAGTGGAGTAAACATCAGAAGACTGTTCCCTCAGTGTTTTAACGACCCTGCATAATGACTGCCAGATGGAGCGTATCGATCGAAAGAAGAACTCGATTATCTGCACCATACAGGGTGAAATCGTATTGGGTCTCCTTTTCGCTATGCGTCTTGTAAAGGATTCGAACCACACACTCCTCGTCGACCTGCGGATTGTCGAAAAAGCGCAAGCGATCGAAGGCGACGGGCAGTTCCACGCGTTTGCCGAGCATGAGATAGGAATAGACGGCCGAAGCGTACGTACACCCATCGAGCAGGGCAGCCGGGACGGTCCAGCCGGCGGCCGTACGTGGAGCGGCAAGAATGTTCATATCGGGTGCCTTGAGTTTTCCCCAACCACCACTGCGTTCATAAAACAGGCCGAGTAAGGTACGGAATGCAGGGCCGTGCCACATCAGGCCGTCATCCTGATAGACCATCGGATTGAAGGGGAACAAACGATCTCCAAGCGGGACCACTTCATCGCTCGAACGTACGGCCGAGAGTTCACCGCGCACATGCACCCGTTCGTTCTCTGCCACGCGGCCATCGGTTCGCATGTGGCGACCCATCAACTGTGCCGCAACACCGTTTGTTTCATACTGCGACGCAACGCGGAAAGTACGTGCGATCTCGACCGGAAAAACGACCGGCCGCTCAACCACAAAATTACGGATTTCCTGGACCTGCTCTAGTTGACCGGCAGCCACCGCTGCCTGCGCCATCAATTCCAGACCCATCACCGCTGGCAACAGCGGTCGACCCAGTTGTTTGTGTTCCCGGAGAAAACAATCTTTTGTCGGATCCAATTCAAACGCCACGCTCGCTTCTCCACCGGTATGCTCGACTGCAGCCACCAGACTGCCAGGCGGCGGTGCCTGATCAACGGACTGCACAGCAATATGGTTTTCCGCCGCACTCTGACGGTCTGCCTCGGGCCAGGCAATCGCGCCTGCGCACATTTTCGGTTCGGTGATCACGACCTCGGCATGCGGGAGACCAGCCTCCATTTCCGCAAGCAACCGGGTTGCACCTTCGGTGAGCGGCATGAATTGCAATCCAAATTGCTCCAGCACGAAGCGACTTTCCGGTCGATTGGCCATGCCCGCTCCACCCCAGGCGTGCCAGTGAATCACGGTTGCCGCCAGACCCGTCCGTCGCCGCGCATCGGCCACCTGCTTTGCTAGTAGATCATTCGCGGCCGAATAGTCTGCCTGTCCGTGACCACCAAAACGGCCACTCGTGCTGCCAAAGGCAACCACCTGGCTGAGCGGAGTATCGTGCAGCGCGGCAAGCAGATGCGCCAGCCCGTCGCACTTCGGCCCGAGCGTGGCCGCGAGGCCTTCGGGCGTTTTCTTACTGAATCGACACGATGCTTCATAGCCCGCTCCATGGATCAGCCCACGCACCGGACCCAGGTTGTGCGCTACACGGTTGACGAGTTGTTTGACTTGCGCTTCATTTGCCAGATCGCAAACTTCGTAGTGTGCCGCAGCACCGGCCGCTGAAAGAGCAGCAAGTGAGTGATGGATTTCCAATGATTTTTCAATTATTCCCCATGCTGTCCGCGGATCATCGCCCCGGTTTTTGGCAGCCACCATCGTTTCGCCCTTGAACTGCTTCAATCCATCCGCATCGAGCGCAAGCCAAGCTGGGTCGATCTCGACAGGTTGCGTCGAACCGACTAGTGCCAACGTCACCCCGTAGCGTGCGGCCAGTTGTTGGGCACAGGCAGCGGTGACTCCTCGCGCGCCTCCAGTCACCATCCAGACACGTCCGCGCTGCAGCGCCTCGGGGAGATGGCTTGCGGGGCCGGCTAACTCTTCGTGACGGACCGCCGCCACATGGCGACCACTGGTGGAGAGGCCGATCTCAACAGGACCGGCTGCATCGTTCATCTCTGCCACGAATCGCTCGCAAAGAACCTCTGCCGGCAACTGAGAAACGGCATCGACCACCCGCACGTGCGCTTCGGGATATTCGCGATTGAGATTTTTGAGTAGTCCGCAAATCGCACCGCCCTCTACCCGAGCAACGTGCCCCGAAAGACCAAAGTCCCCGCCCAGATCGACCAGCGCAGTGAGGCTCGCTGTGGCTAAGTCGCCCGCCGCTTCACGCGCTGTGAGCCACTGCTGGGTGGCGAAGAACATCGATTCGACGCGCGCTTCTTTCCCGGCCGGCCATGCCAAGCATTTGCCGTCCGGGTCGCGGGCCAACAGCACCAAATGATGCACGGCTCCACGACTCTCCGCAGCGGTGATCGCCCCGATCGCCTGCTCCCGATTTTTGCACTCCGCCGTTTCAACATTGCCACCGGCGCGCCGGATCGATTGCACGAGAGGTTCTGCTAGTGCGCCACCGCCCAGCAGGAGAACGCGTTCGCCTTGGAACGTGCGGGCCGCCCTGGGTGGTCCCAGCGGACGCATTTCTAAAAGGTAACGGCAGGTGACTGCATCGGCGGGGATTTCAAGCGGCGTGGGGATCGCTTCCCGCTGTGGTTCGAGGGCAATCAACGGCAAATTAAAATTCTGTCCGCACTGTAGACTGCCGGTGGGACTGCCGGCAGCAACCGTTGCCTGCTGGCCTTCGATTGTGATGGCCAACCAACTGCAAGCGGCCGAAAGTGCGGCAGCGCTATTCTTCGTTGCAAGTTCCACGAGAGCCTCGGCCGGATTTTGCGAATGGCCCTCCATGAGGATCCGCGCCAGCGGAGAAATACGATTGTGGGATACCATTTGATGCCCTCGGTCGTGGACCTCACCCCGCGGCGTTATTTCGTGGATTCCTCCTGCCGAAAGGTCGGCGACAAGGACGCTCATCCCAGCCGGTGGACGCTCCAGATCACCACTATCGACGAGCTGGCGAACATCGGCAAAAGAGCGACACTTCTGCGCAATCTGCTGAATCACCTGTCCTACGGGCATCCCGGGGCTGAGCGCACTTTGCTCCGATGCATGCGGCCCTACGATCGCCAGCATGCCTGCATCGTTCCAGCCGACAACTGCACCGGGCATTCCGGTGGCCGTCACAAGACATCCGTTGAGCGCATCTCCGTGGAAGGAGAGATGATCCAACTGGATATGCCGGGTAAAGGTCATGGCGAAGCCGCGAACGCGACCGGCCACATTCGGTTCGGGTGGGGGCACGTCCAACAAGAGATCGCAATTCCCCACAACACGCGTGGGATCCGCCACCGCGGCTGCAAGCAAGGCAACTTCCACTTGCGCACCTTCGGCAACGCCATCGAGGTGCTCTTGCAGTTCGCTGCCGATCGCACAATCGAACGATTGCTGCGCGGGAGATTGGGCAACGCTCCGACTCCACTGGGAGATGGCCACTGCACTGGAATGACCGATCTGTAAACCCGCCTGGTAAGACGCCGAGGTGACCGGTTTTGCCACTCCAGAAGCGTGTCCATTGCTGTAATAGTCACCATTGCTTTGTGGATTCTGTGAATTGACCTGTGAATTGACCTGTGAATTGACCTGTGAATCGGCCTGTGGATTCACGGTATCTGCCGGTTCATCGCTTCCACCGGCAATGCGTGGCACGATGTAGTCGAGCAGGTGACGCAGCGTGGGGAAGTC
>Ga0302123_10002364_pt1 | contig 12852 bp, 16 predicted proteins | sample CB21_321_MG_FD_203109 | JGI IMG/M metagenome (GOLD analysis project Ga0302123, IMG submission 203109) | Marine microbial communities from Western Arctic Ocean, Canada - CB21_32.1 | ecosystem: Environmental > Aquatic > Marine > Oceanic | place: Canada: Western Arctic Ocean | collected 2017-09-28 | reverse complement strand
GGCCCGCTGGTGTTCGCCACGCTGCTGATGTCGCGCATCCAGGATTTGGGTGTGACACTGCTGTTGGCGGCAGTGGCGATGGCAGTAGAGCCGACGTTGGCCGCTCGCGCGGCGCCACCCCTGGTGGCGGGCGTGGTGTTCGTAGTAATACTGACCACGGTGCTGAACTTCGGGAGGCTCGCTCGCCGGTTCGCATGGATTCGCCGCATGCCTGGGGTTGAACGTTACGGCGAGGCGGTGGCGATGCTGTTGGCGCGCAAGCGGAGGCTGACGGCCACCGCGTCTCTGACAGGCGCGTATTGGCTCATACTGGGGCCGATGGCGTACATGTTGGCTCAGGGAATGGGCGTGGAGTTGTCGATGCTGCAGGCGAGCATTCTCGTTCTTGGGGCGATCTTTTTCGCGACGGCGACGCCGGGATTGCCGGGGGCGCTGGGGACGTTCGAGCTGGCGGTGGTGGAATTGAGTGGCATCTGGGACGTGCCGCAGGCGCTCGCGGTGGGCTATGGGTTGGTGCTACACCTAGTGGTGTTCTTGCCACCAGTGGTTATTGCGCTGTTCGTTTTGCCTCGCGAAGGCCTGTCGTTCCTGGGCAAGCAAGGCGCCATGAACGTCAATGCAGTGAGTGAGACTCTAAATAGTGAGACCACTCCTACTCATTAGTGTGTTTCCCCAAGAATGGAGCACATGATGCATTTCGTTGAATTGATGCAGTTGAATGGTCATCAGGATCTAGCTGTTTGGACGGATACTGCGGCGGGTGTGAAGGTGGTTATCGCTATCCACAACACCACGCTGGGGCCCGCCCTTGGCGGGACGCGCATCTGGCCGCATGCGACCGACGATATCGCGGCAAGCAGCGCCTAGAGGCCGGGCTTGTGAAGGCCGAAGAACAAGGTTTGAGGTGAGCTCCGCCGGATAGGGGTGGAGCCTCTCGACGCGGGGCATGCTTGGCGTGATCGGTGGTGGAGTGGTTGGACTTTGGGGCTTCGCCTGCCGGACTGCTTGAACTCATGAGCTTCGTCCGCCCGCCTGTAGGTCGGACAGCGAGTGCTGTTAGTAGAGGCCCCAGTCGTAGAGCTCAGCATCGCTGATGCCGAAGAAGTGGGCGACCTCGTGGATGACGGTCTTGCGCACTTGCTCCTTGATCTCGCCGTCGCTGTGGCACATCTCTTCGATGGGTCCCTGAAAGATCGTGATGATATCTGGCGGCGCCATGTTGCCGTCGAACGCTTCGGTGATCGGATAGCCCTCGTATAGGCCGAGCAGCGTTTCGCCTTCGTCGAGCGCGGCATCTTTGATGTGGTGCTTCAGCGGCCGGCGACGTACGTGGAAATCGACGTTGGTCATGATCTGGAGGAAGAAATCGGGGATACCCGCGATGGCCTCACGCACCAGGGCTTCAAATTCAGGTGTGCGCATATTCCGGGGCTCAGGCGGGCTGTGAGACGCGCTTACGGATGTCCTTGATCAAATCCACGTTCTGGATGTCGGGGCCCTTGTTCTCGAAGCCGGGGACCTCTAGGTAGAAGGGCACGTCCTGGAACGCAGCGTTGGCCATAATCGCCTCGAACGCGCCGATCCCCATGGTCCCCTCCCCGATGTTCTCGTGACGGTCAACGGCGCCCGCGAAGGGGGGCTTGGAGTCGTTGCAGTGTACGGCCCTTAGATGCTCGATGCCGACCTCCTTGTCGAACTCCGTCATGGTTGCAGCAACCGCCTCCGGAGTCGTCAGGTCGTAGCCGGCGGCGAAGCTGTGCTGAGTGTCGAGGCAGATCTGTACACGCGGGTCGTCTATCTCACGGAGCATGGTGCCCAGCTCCGAGAACTTGGAGCCGATGTGGTTACCCATGCCGGCGCTGTTCTCCAAGAGGAGCAACACGTCGTCCGGGGACTCAGACAGGATCCCTTGTATCCCGGCGGCGACCTTTGCCTTGACGGCGTCGAAGCCTTTGCCCTTGTGGGAGCCTAGGTGGCAAATTACGCCCAGCGCGCCCAGCTCGGAGGCCGCGTTCATGTACTTCTTCAGCGAGCTCTTGCCTCGGTTAATCAACGCGTCGTCGTCGGAGCCGAGGCTCATGAGGTAGATGGCGTGAAACACCGTGGGGCCGATGTTGTACTCCCGGGCTTTAGTTTTGAAGTCGGCGGCAATCTTCTCGTCCAGAGGCTTGAAGCCCCAGGACTGGGGAGGCGATACGAAGACCTGCACAGCTTCCGCGCCGATCTCCACGGCGCGGTCGATGGCGAGGTCTGCGCGGTTGGAGGTGGAAACGTGTGCGCCAATCCGCATGGTTGCTCCTTTGACTGCCTCTGAGCGCCTCGACTGATTGTGCGCGATACGGTGATGGGCTGTGTGTGAGGCCGGGACATTATAGAGTTGCTGGTGACGTCCGCGAGTAACGATTACGACCCACGCATAAGCATCGCGCAGGGAGGTGCGACGGTCGCCGGAGCTGGAGGCAACGGCACCTACGCGATGACGTTCGTGGTGGGGAACGCTGGCGGGGAAGCCGCGAGCCTGATCGAGGTGCGCATGCCCCACGTGGTGCTGCGCGCCGAAGCGCTCGACTTGACGTCGAGGAGAGCACTGGAACCAGGCGAAACGGCGGAACTAGCATTCGATGTCTACAGGCCACGCAAGGACGGCAGCGACCCATCGAACCCCTTCCGCATCCTGCGGTTGGTGTTGGTGGGTGAGGAATGGCGGGTGTCAGCGCACATCGGGTCGGATTTTCTGCTTCGCTCTAGCTCTGGTCTGTGACGAGGCTGAAGTGTGAAGCAGTCTTAATACTTTCCTGAAATTCTCTTGATATCTTGTGGGTAAGTTGTTGGTGTTCGAGCGAACTCTCCCGATCACTGGGTCCAAACCAATACACAGGATGGAAGTGGTGAGATGAACAAGGAACGATTGGTAGTTACGATGTCGGCAGGGCTCTTGGCTCTGAGCGCGCTGGGCGGAACTGCGTTCGCCCATTGGGGTCCGGGCAATGCTGATGCGATCCAAGAGAAGATTGCTGAGGAGTTGGGCCAGGACCAGGAGACGGTGGCGCAAGCGTTCGCGACGGTGGGCGACGAAACTCGCGATGCGGCAATTGTCGTGAAACTCGCGAAGTCGGTTGAGGCCGGTGCGATCACGCAGGCTGAGGCCGACGAGATCCAAGCGTGGTACGACTCGGCACCGGATGCGGTGAGCAAGACCAAGAAGGCGGGACCGCACGTGCCGCTTGAGCGTGTCGCGGAGATGCTGGGAGTCGATGCTAAGACGCTCGAGAGTGCCGCTCGCACGGCTCTTAAAGAGGCGTGGGTGGCGGGATTCTCCGAAAGGCTGGATGTGTCAGTCGCGGAGGGTCGGATCACGGAGGGAAAGGCGGCGGAGATGCTACAGCGGTTTGAGGACCGGCCGCAGCGTGAGTTCGATCAGGGTCAACGCGGACAGCATGGACGCGGCTTCGGCCCAGTTCACCGAACCCGCCACGGCCGTGGCGGGTTCGGTGGTGGTCTGCGTGACTTCGGTGGTCTGCGCGACTTAGCACCCGAAACTGAGGATGTGCCAGCGGTCGTGGACCCGACAGGGCTCGCCGCGTAGCTCAGGTTCACTGGAGCTGGCAAAAATACAGCGGTTAATCGCGGGAACTGTGGGCCCCAAAATGGGGCCCACAGTTTTTGTTGTTCACGCTCGGTCGGATCCAGAGTACTAGTATTCGACTAGCGATTAAGAGCGGGCAGGATGAATAAGGACGCCCAGTATCTGATGGTCAGGATGCGCAGCTGATACCGCTCTTGAAGGGGTAACTTCGAAGAGACCACGGGTATGGTCTCCAGCGTGTTTGGACAGACGGCCGGGCAACTCGTGAAAAAGCTCAAAGAGGTTGCTGCGGCGAACGCTTTCGATCCGGAGTACATGGCATTGCGCGAGGGTTTGCCGGCGGACTTCCCGGTCTAGGAGCGCTAGGTCGGCTGGGATAGACGGACTTGAACTGGGCGTATGCCCAGCCGGTCGCCCGCCCAGGACTCACGCCTGCCAGTGATGGCCTGCACGTGGGCGTCCCACTCCAGGTTCCAGGCTTCGATGCCCAGCTTCACGGCCCGCCGCACCCTGTTCTGGGTCTCATCGTCTAGCGCGAGCTTGCGGATGAGCTCGATCTGCCGCGAACTATGGCCAGCATCCTGCTCGGCGTGCAACTTGTAGGTTGCAGCCGCGTATTCGGAGAAGCCGTAGTAGCCGACGAGCTCGGGGTAGGCGATGCTTGCCGCCCCATCGTGGCCACCGTGTTGGGCTTCCACAAACGCCAACATGGCGACTTCTTCTAAAGCAGAGCGTCTCTCATAATGGCCAAGGATCATCTCGATGGCGGCGAGCGGTCCGGGTGCGGGGTTGGCGGAGCATAGTGCTCGGTGCTAGACGGCTCGTTTGGGGCCGATGATCGGGATCCGCGACGCGACGTTGCGGATCTCGCCGTTCTCCCACGCGACCAACGTGAAGGTGGCGATGAAGATCGAGCTGTACGTCCCGACGACCACTCCGGCGACCAGCACGTAGAGCAGAGGCTGGATCGAGGTCGCTGCGAACAACATCAACGCGACCACCACGATGAGCAGCGTGATCGATGTGTTCAGCGAGCGGGCGATGGTTTCGTGGACGCTGAGGTTGACGATCTCTGTGATGGTGAGCGTGGGGAACCGAGCGATGTTCTCACGCACGCGGTCGAAAACGACGATGGTGTCGTTGACGCTGTAGCCGATGATGGTGAGGACTCCAGTGATGAACATGGCGTTGACTTCAAAGTCGACGACTTTCCCGAGGATCGAAAAAAGCCCGAGGACAATGACAGTGTCGTGGATGAGGGCGATGATGGCGGAGGTGCCGTATCTGAACGGCGAAGGTACTCGCCTGAACGCCCAGGTCACGTAGATAAGGATAGCGAAGGCGGCGACGACGACCGCGATGGCGGCGTTGCGGACGTTCTCACCGGCGATGATGCCGGAGACGGTATCGAAGCCGGTGACGGTGGCAGGGCTGAGGGCGTTGAGTGCGGATTCGACGTTCTCGCGGCCACCGGGTGTCTCAATGTTGCCATTGGTGTCCCGGAGGGTGGGCGCCAATTCACCCACTCGGATGAAGTAGCTCTTGCCGTACGCGCCGTCAGCCTCAACGGACGGCTGGACGATGGATTCCGGGTGGCCGATGTCGCTGAGCGTCTTCTCCACGAGGGCGGGGTCAAGGACATCGGCGAAGGTCATGGTGAATGCGGCGCCACCGCTGAAGTCGATACCTGGTGTGAGCGCGGGCGGGATGGCCAGCGTGACGATAGATGCGAGGAACAACAGGGCCGAGAGGCCGAAGGTCCACTTGCGAATGCCTACAACGTCCATCTATGCACCCCGCTCAGCGGCTGACCCGCCTTTGTATCCTTCGGGGCTGAAGGCTCTGGGCCATTTTCGCAATGGGGTCCCCACGGCCAGTGCCAGCATCTTCTTGCTGATGACGATGGCAGTGAACATGCTGAGGAGCACGCCGATGGTCAGTGCGACGGCGAAGCCGGTCACGGAGGAGTTGGCGCCGCTGCTGCCGAAGAAGAACAGGATGGCGGCGATGATGAGAGTTGAGACGTTACCGTCCCGGATGGAGGTCCAAGCGCGGTTGAACCCGATTTGCACGGCGAATGGAAGTGAGCGTCCGATGCGGATCTCTTCCTTCATGCGCTCGAAGATTAGAATGTTGGCGTCCACGGCCATACCCAGGGAGAGGATGAAGCCTGCAAGGCCAGCGAGGGTGAGAGTGACGGGGAGGAGTTTGAATATGGCGAGGACCATTGCGGTGTAGAACACCAGGGCCACCGCGGCGACGAGCCCGGCGAGCCGGTAGTACGCAATGATGAACAAGAGTACGAGGGCGAGGCCGATGAGGCCTGCCTCGAGCGCTTGGTCCAGGGAGTCGGCGCCGAGCGAGGCCGCGACGAAGTCCGACGACAGCTCGGTGATCTCGATGGGCAAACGACCGGACTCGACCTGGATGGCGAGTTGCCGAACTTCCTCTGGGTTGAAGTTTCCGTTGATCTGACCGCTGCCAGCCAAAATTGGGCTGGACACGACAGCTGAAACGAGGACTTCGCCGTCCATGGAGAAGGCAAGCTGGTCGGGTGTTCCGCCCGCGATGTTGGTATTGAAGAGGTCGGTCGTGAGGTCGGCGAATTGGGATGCTGCTCCGCGGTTGAGCTCGAACAGCAGGATCGGTTCGCTGGTGACGGTGCTGGTACCTGCGAACGCTGAGGACATGTCAGCACCGGTGAGGCCGGTGAGGTGGTCTGTGAAATTCTCTGGGGCGGTGTCGTTGCACGGGTAGGCCGTGCAGACGCGCCTGACGATCTCCAAGAGGGCGGTCTGACCGATGAGCGACTTGGCTTGCTCTTCGTTCTCGAGGCCCGGCAGTTGAATCACAAGGCGGTCGGAGCCCATCTGTTGGATACTCGGCTCTGCGACACCTAGTTTATTCACACGGCGTGTGATGTTGTCCACGAGGCCCGACATCTGGTCGGCGGTTGGCTCGAAGCCCTCTTCGCCAGCCTGGTATACGAGGTGGATGCCACCGACGAGGTCAAGACCAAGGCTGAGTCCCAGCGGGTCGCTGGACCCACGCTCGAAACCGCCGAGGTCGATGTTCTTGACCGCGAGGGCTGCGAATGAGCCGCCAACCAAGATGATCATGGTGAGGGGCCACCGCATTCGGTAGGGCCATACGAAGAGGACAGTGGCGATGCCGCGAAGGATGCTTTGCAAAACGTTCTAGATGAGGTGGCGAGAGCCACCGTGCCTTTCGGTAAGCCTGGCAGCGGGCGCGTCTGAGCTGGGTCGAACCTAAATCGCGCCTGCATGTTGGATCGGGAGCAGGGTGCGCGGGCCATCGACGCTGCGTTTGTCACAGTGCGCACCAAGCGCGGATTCTATCACGCGGAGCCCCTATGCCGGAAGCGCTTGCGGGCCCGCGCTGGCTACTCTTTGGTGGCGGAGGTGATGAAGGGCAGCGCGCACGCCTCAATCTTGCCTACGTAGTGCCCTGCGTTGGTGCAAGCGTTGAAGCTTGCGCCAGGGGCGTAGATCTCACCGCAGTCATGGCATTCGTAACCGAGGTCTACCTCTTCTTCGTGAATGTCTGGTTGGGTGTCTGGCATGGCTAACCTTTGGTCTCCGCTTTGGTTTCCACCGCCGCTGGGGACGATGTTTCGATCATCGCCGATCTGACATCAACCTCGTCCGGCCCAGGTAACCGGGCTTCACCTTCCCCGTTTTCCTCATCTCCGGGGGTGACCTCGAACAGGTCTTCCTTGGTGCGGAGGTAATCGACGAAGAGCTTGCCGTCGAGGTGATCGCATTCGTGTTCGAGGGCCTGGGCCAGGAGGTCCTCGACGCCCTTGTATTTAATCGGTTTGCCGTCGAGGCCGACGGCGCGAGCCCACACTTTCTCGGAGCGAGGGATGTAGCCCTGCCACCCCGGAAGGCTCAGGCAACCCTCGGTGACCTCACGCTCACCCTCTTTGCGCGTGATCTCTAGGTTGACGAGCACCGTGGGCTCTTCGTCGTCCGGTATCTGAATCACGCAGACGCGCTTAAGCGACCCGACCTGGTTGGCGGCGAGGCCGACGCCGTTGTAGTAGTACATGGAGTCGATCATGTCTTCGGCTAATTTGTGCAGTTCGGTGTCGTTGAGATCGCGGACCTTGCGAGCCTTCTCTCGAAGGATCGGGTCGCGGCCGAGGTAGTGCATCGGGAGGATCGCCATGATGGAGAAAGTATAACTGGCTGGGGATGGCGTAGGGATGGCCCCAGGCTCGTTGGAGGCTCGATCGTGGATGAGGTTGGTGCTCTGCCCTTGGATCGCCGGACTAAAGGTGGCTCGGCGCTCCAGTGAGGGGCGCTGGGGCTTTGCTCAGGAGACAGAGGTGCTCTAGATGACGTTGACGGGATCGACGTCGACTATCCAGGCAGGGGGGAGTCCGACCTTGTCTAGCAACAGGTGCGGGTTAGTGGCGCGAATGAAGACGTGCCAGCGCCACGTTCCTCGCAGGCGGGGCGGGTGGCCGGGGGCTGGGCCGATGACGTCGACGTCGCGCATGTCCCACTCTCGGGCGACTTTGCGCAAGGCTTCGGCCATGCGCTGTGCTTCGTTGTGTGCGGAGGTGGCGTTCGAGTGGCCGAACAAGAGGCGTACGAGGCGCGTTAGCGGCGGGTTGCCGTGGTCGCGCCTGTACTGCATTTCCTGCTTGTAAAAGGCTGGGTAGTCCTGGAGGGCTGCGGCCCGGATGGCGTAGTGGTCGGGCTGGTAGCTCTGGATAAGTACCTCGCCGGGGGCGCCCCCGCGCCCTGCGCGTCCTGCGACTTGGGTCAGCAGCTGGAAGGTGCGTTCGGGGGCTCTGAAGTCAGGCAAGTTGAGGCCGAGGTCGGCGAGGACGACGCCGACGAGCGTGACCAAAGGCAAATCGAGGCCCTTGGCGATCATCTGGGTGCCGACCAAGACGTCGGCTTGCCCCGACAGGAAGGCGTCCAGCAGATCAGCGTGGCTCGCTGCGGTTGAAGCGGTATCGCGATCCCATCGGAGTACCCGTGCTTTCGGTAGCAGAGTGTGTACTTCCTCGACGATCTTCTGGGTGCCCGCGCCGAGCGATCTGATGCGCGGACTGCGGCAGTGGGGGCAGACCGATGGCACCTGCTTACGTTTGTTGCAGTGGTGGCACACGAGCGTTCCGGCCTGCTTGTGGTCAGGGCTGGTGTGCAGCGTCAGGGGGGTGTCACAGCGGGAGCACTTGACGACATGCCCGCAGTTGCGGCACTCGACGATGCCGGCGCTACCTCGGCGGTTGAGGAAGAGAATGGCCTGTTTGCCAGCTCCAAGCGTGTAGCGAAGGCGTTCCTGTAGAAGCCTGCTGAACACGCTGCTATTGCCCTGGCGAAGCTCATTGCGCATGTCGACGATGCGGACGTCGGGCAGGTGGGTGGCGGCGCCCGATCGCTCAATCCGCGACGGCAGGATGAGGCGCCTGATGGCGCCTCGTTCGCTGGCGTACGCGGTGCCCAGATCAGGGGTCGCGCTTCCCAGTACGACGGTCGCGCCGGTGATCCGCGCCAGCTGGTTGGCCACGTCGCGCGCGTGGTAGCGGGGCGCGACGTCCACCTGCTTGTACGTCCACTCGTGCTCCTCGTCGAGGATGATGAGGCCGAGGTTGCGCTGAGGCGCGAATAGGGCTGATCGGGGTCCGACGACGATCCCGCGCTCCCCACGGTGGACCGCCCACCATTCCTCCCAGTGGCGGACGGGACTGAGCCCGCTGTGCAGCAACGCTACTTGCCCGGGGAATCGCTCCTCGAAGCGGGCCACCGTTTGGGGTGTCAGCGATAGTTCAGGCACGAGCACGATGGCGCGCTTGCCGGCGGTCATGCAGTGAGCGAGGGCTTGGAGGTAGACCTCGGTTTTTCCTGAGCCGGTGACGCCTTCTAGGAGGAACGTTCGTGGAGTCGCTGAGGGGTCGGTCTGGCTTGCGTTGATGGCGGCGAGCGCTTGCGACTGAGGGCCCGTGGGGAGCAAGGGAGATTCGCCTATGCGTCCGCCGGTGGGGCGAAGCTTTAGGGGTTCTGCAGTAAGCGAGACGATCCCTTTTTGGACGAGGCTCGCGAGTGCGGTTGGGCCGAACTCCCTGCGGAGCGCAGGTGCGAAGTAGGTCGCGGCGGGGTGCGAGGAAATGTGTTGGAGCAACGAGGATTGCCTAGGTGCGCGCGTTATCGATGCCACGTGCGCCGGGACATCGGCGGGGGCGATGGTCAGGCGAATGACCTGCGCCGTGCGCTGTGGCGGACGCACCGGTGGCTCGGGCATACGTTCCTCAACCAGGCGTGCATGGATGAGCGCGCGCGCGGCGTTGGTGACCCACGGGCCGAGGGTGCGCGTGAGGGTGGCTATCTGGTGTGCCCGAGGGTTCGATCGTAAGTAGGAAAGCAGTCGCGTGGCACCCGCTGGAAGACTATCCGGCTCGACGGCATCCGCGATGAGGTGGACGGTGGTCCTCGATCGACCGCGCATGCCTGGGGGCAACATGGGTGCGATTGCGTCGAATAGGGAGGTGCGGTAGTAGCGGGCGAGCCACTCCACTAGCTTGAGATGTGCGGCATCGAGTACGGGTTCTGGGTGGATGAGGCCGAGCACCGGTTTCACGTAGTCGAGCTTCAGGTCGTGCGCCTGGGCGACGACGAGGCCGTGTAGCGTGCGTCGTCCAAAAGGCACGCGTACCAGGTGGCCCACGGCGAGAGCTAAGCCGGGGGGGCACTCGTATGTGAATCTGTCGCCTGGGACGTTGGTCCGAGCGTCGACGACTACCTCTACATAGGGTGCGCTTGTGGCGGGAGTGACCAAAGGGAGTCTCCTCTGTCGGGAGTATAGGCCCGCGTGCCCCGGGCGTGATGGAGGCTCGATCGTGGTTGAGGCCAATCCTCGCCCTCGAATCGCCAGACTGAAGGTCGCTGGGAGCTCCGTGGACGGGGCTCGTTTGTGATGACGTTCCGGATCGTGGGCACTGCGGTGGCAGCGGTAGGGGCTGGGGAACATTTGGGGAGTGAGACTGAGAGATCCGTTCGACTGCGTTCAGGATGGCGTAAATGGGCAAGGGAGAAGCGAATATGAGATTGAGGCTCTTGGCCTTGAAGCTCTTGACTTCGTCGCTGGGACTGAAGATCTGGATCCCCCGGTGGCGCTGGCCATCTCGTGCGGAGGGGCGCACGGTTGCGAAAAGAGAAGAGACCGGCCAACTGGCCGGTCTCTTTGGTAACCGTTGTGGGGTTTGCTCGCCTACCGTTTACCGGTTTGGGTGCGCTCCTTGATGCGGGCCGCCTTGCCGGAGAGTCCGCGTAGGTAGTAGAGCTTGGCCCGGCGGACGATGCCACGGCGGAGGACTTCGACGCTTTCGACGTTGGGGGAGTGGAAGAAGAAGCTTCGCTCGACGCCGATGCCAGATGCGACACGACGAACGGTGAAGGAGCTGGACGGCCCCCCCCGGCGCTTTCGAAGGACGACGCCCTGGAAGCTTTGCTGACGCCGGCGTTCACCCTCACGAATCCACACATTCACCTTAATGGTGTCACCAGGCTGGAACTCAGCGATCTTTTCGTTCGGAACCAGGGTTGATATCTCGCGGGCTTCCATAACTCACATCCTCATTGGGGTCGCAACCGCACCATTATAGTCGGAGCGGGGCAGGGCCGACAATGTTGGCGCCTACGAGAGCTCTTAAATAGAGGTGAGCAAGTGGACGTCGTTGTTGCGCTAGGTTGCTAGTACTCCGGAGCTGCCATCAAGGAGAGCGTCGGTTGCGGAACCGCCCAGGCGGGTGGTGAAGATGCGGTCGAAGCGCGTGGAGGTGCCATCTCGTTGGATGTAGCTGAGTACGGTATAACGCGATTCGTAGGCGTAGGGAGACCCGTTGATGAGGTCGGTTAGCTCCGCGGCACGCCAGCGTGCGCCCTCAGCGACGACGACGATGAAGTGGCGCTTGTGGCGAATGTCTGGTTGGCTCATTTCGCGGAAGATGTCGCCACGCTCTACGGGACATTCCAGGGTGAGAATCATCTCCGCGCCGAATGCGATGCCGGCCATGACGGCGATCTATCCGCACTTGCGCCCCATCACCTCAACGAGCATGGCTCGCCGGTTTGATGCGGCCGTGTCCCTGAGACGGTCGATAGCGCCAACTGCGGTGTTGATGGCGGTGTCTGCACCGATGGTTATCTCGGTTCCCGGCATGTGGTTGTCTATGATTCCGGGCACCGTGATTGAAGGGAATCCCAGCTTGTGAAGTTCGCCCGCTGCGACGAGCGATCCCTCCTCGCCGATGACGATAATCCCGCCGATGCCATCTTCCCCGAGATGATTGACTACTGCTTGGCGAGTTTCCGGGAGCAAGAAGCGAGGGCTTCGTCCGGCGCCGATGATGCCTGCAACGCTTGCGGACGTTAGCTGCTGGATGCGGTGGTCGTCGTAGCCGTCCTATCCGGCCTAAACCTCTTGCCCACGTTGCCCCAAGCGCGAGCGCGGCTCGCGTGACCGCACGAATCGCGGCGTTCATTCCGAGTGCGCCGCCCCCGCTGGCGATGACAGCAATTTTGTCCGCGGTCTGATTTTACGCTTGGTGAGGGAGTCTCGCGTTCGCAGACGGACCGAAGGGGGACCGAAAAATCGAACGGTAAGCGAATGTGGAATGGGTCTTGTAGCAGGTAACGGCCTGGTTGAGGGTGTAAAGGGCGGTTGACGGTTCTTGGAGGCCGTGGTAGAGTCCATCTACTAGCTCGTGGTGATTAGAGCGAAGCGGAAACACCCGTTCCCATCCCGAACACGGAAGTGAAACGCTTCAGCGCCGACGATACTGGCTGGGCGACTAGCTGGGAAAATAGGCCATCGCCGGGAGTTATTGTTTTGAATCAAGCCCGGGTGCAATGCACCCGGGCTTTTCTTTGTCCGTCATTTGAGGCCCGCATCTTGTCTGGAACGTGGGCCTGGAACGGTGGGTTTGAAACAGTGGACATGCCTAGGCCGTATGAGTAGTTAAGGGGGGGCACTGGGGGAACTCCTGTGTGGCCCATCACGATCCTGAAAACGTGTCCGTTCCGGGTAGACAGTCTTCTGCGGGCGAGCGTAGACTCGTCGCAGGCAAATAGGCATTAAAGCGGGGTCGTTATGGCTGAGGAGCCAGAGGTCGGCCGCCAATCGCAGCCAACGATGGCGGAGCTGCTCGATCAATCCACACCTTTGCAGTTCCTGCAAAGGGGGGACGTAGTTGAAGGGCAGGTCATGCGAGTGGATTCCGATGGAATTCT
>Ga0302123_10002363_pt1 | contig 12853 bp, 6 predicted proteins | sample CB21_321_MG_FD_203109 | JGI IMG/M metagenome (GOLD analysis project Ga0302123, IMG submission 203109) | Marine microbial communities from Western Arctic Ocean, Canada - CB21_32.1 | ecosystem: Environmental > Aquatic > Marine > Oceanic | place: Canada: Western Arctic Ocean | collected 2017-09-28 | reverse complement strand
GACAGCGGTTCGCGAGCCCAACAATTCCCACTCGTTGCCTGGCAACGGTACGGAACGGGCAAGTGTATGTCAGTGGCGACAGACCGACTCTGGCGACTCCGCTTCAAGACTGGCGATAAGTATCATTGGCGGCTCTGGTCCCAGTGCATTCAGTTTATGACCTTGTCTCGTTTGATGGGCGAACACAAACGCATCCGTCTGGAAACGGATCGAGCTATCTATCCAGTTGGCAGTCAATGCCGCGTCTACGCGCATGTGCTCGACGACGACTTTGAGCCCGTTATACAACCACGTTTTGATGTTATCGTCAGCGGACTCGGCGGGGGAAATTCCACGGAGACAGTCAGCCTTCGACCCGACCGATCCCATCCAGGACTCTATGAAGGCTACTTTACACCACCTTCACGCGGCCGCTATCGAATCGAGTCTAACGAAAACGATAAACCCATCTCCAACACGACGGAATTCCAAGTGGCCGTCGTTAAAAAGGAACTGACCGACCCCAACGTCCGCGTCGAACAATTAGAACGCATTGCAAATCTAACGGGCGGAATGTGTCTGAACATGAGTGAGTTTTCGAAAATCCAATCCTTAGTGAACAATAAGCCGCTTACGACCACGGTTCGCTCTGAACGGCCGCTGTGGGATAACGGCTGGATGGCCTTTGCAATCATTGGACTCGTCGGACTGGAATGGATTTTGCGAAGGAGAAATGATCTGCCGTGAGAGTATAGTTTGCGTTAAGCTATCACAGGTTTAATTCAACACTTGATCTATGACAATCGACATAACGAACGACAGTTGACCAACCATGAGTACTGTAACTAAACCTATTCAAATCGAGCACCTTGATTCTCGTATCAAGTCCGTGTGGCAACGAAGCCAGATGCTGCATCTGGTCAGCGGATTGCTGCGGCTTTGTCGTTGGGTGGGTCTTATGTTTGTCGTTGCTGTTGCAATCGATTGGTGGATCGACATTCCTGCTGTGGTTCGAGGCGCCGTCCTGATCACGCTGCTGTCCATTTCCTTGTACGCCGCTTGGAAGTGTGGATGGCGAAATCTCCGTCGCTTCGATGCTACACGCACGGCACTGAAATTGGAGAGCCACCACGGTGGGCTCGAAAGCTTGCTGGTTTCAGCAGTACAACTTCGAGATTCAGAAACAATCGCTGGCACATCCAAGTCAATGCGGGACAATACCATTCGCCAAGCGAACGAGACGGCCGAGCAACTTCGCGCCGATGAAGCGGTGCCATTTGGTGGGCTTTCTCGCCCCGTCGTTATCGTATTGCTGTTGTGCGGGTCGATCGGCGTCTTTGGCGCGGTCAACGGTCCTTTTCTGAACGCGGGCTTTAGTCGTATTTTTGCGCCGTGGCTCGCCGTTCAGTATCCCACCTATACCCAACTCGCTGTTGCTAATGGCGACCTCGTAGTGAAGCAGGGTGCGAGCGTGCAGATTAAGATTCGCGTTTCGGGTGTGGTTCCTGATACGGCAAAACTGCTATTACGCACAGGCGAGGGGAGGCCGCGAGAAATCGTCTTGAATATCAAGGATAACGTTTGCGAGTACACGATCGCTGCGACTTCTCGTGACTTCACCTATCAAATTGAAGCAGGCGACGCCCGCACCGCTGTGAACACTGTGCAAGTGATTTCGGGTCCGTTAATCGAGAGTGTGCGGGTCCAACTGGAGTTTCCTAACTATCTCCAACGCGAAACAGAGACTGTCGAGGCGTTAACCTTGACGGTGCCAGAACGCACTTCGCTCATGTGGGAAATTACACTGGATCGACCGGTCGCCGAGGCAAGTTTCATTCGAGACGGCGAGCAGCCGGTCAACCTGCAGTTGAGTAAGAATGGCCATCAAGTAGAGTTCACGGCGATAACTTCGGATTCCCGTGGCTATAGCTTCTTATGGATCGATAAGGAACACGGATTTGAGTTTAAGAGTTCACGATATTTTCTTCAGGTCGATGCGGATCAATCGCCGCAGGTGGAACTCACCACGCCACCTTCCAATCTAATCGCGATGCTCGGCCGACCACTGGAACTGGCAGTACGTGCCCACGATGACCACAGCATCGGGGCCGCGAAGATAGCCTACCGCATAAATCGGCGGCCCGACGAATACGTCGATATTCCATCTACGGTTGGAAACCGCGACGGGGAGCAGCTCCTCGACTGGGATTACCGAACTGCAATGTCCGACCTCGCAATCGGTGATACTGTCTCGTTCCGGGTAGAGGTCAGCGACCGCTATCCAGGTCCGGATGGACCACACCTTGCACGTTCCGAGACACGGCGGATCACCTTTCTGTCGAAGGAGGAATATCTCAAGCAAATTGAAGATAAAAAGAATCGCCTGTTGTCGCTTGTAAGAACAATCTACCGACAAGAACGATCCTCACACGAGGTCGTCCGTAATCTAGACCCAAAGAAAGACAGCTTTATACAGTCTTGCCAATTGGAAGCGATCCGTCAGGAGATAGTGCGGAAACATCTCAACGACCTCGCCGGTCAGATTGGGACCTTGCTTGAGGATTTGGCAGTCAACAACGTCTCCGACGCCCCGCAAGGAGAATCCCTCAAGGAAGTGCGATCGACCCTGTTAACGATTGCCGAAGAGAACATTTCCAGGGCGGCGGAATTGCTCCGAGCACAAGTTGGTTACGAGGATATCGCGTCCAATGCTCGCCAGCCTATGCATGCCGCGCGGGTCGTCAATACGGCCGCCCGCGAACTTGGCAGCCTAGTCTTGCTGCGAGATATCGATTCCGCTCAGGAAGTTTTCGCGCGGGAAACGCATATGCTCGCACAGTTACAAGCGTCCCTGCGATGGCGAACCGCAGCGAAAGATGCGAGTGTCGAACTGGAAACGTTGGCAAACGAGCAGGGCGATCTCGCGGCGTGGACTGACCGATTAATCTCGGATATTCAAGTCGGAATGCGTTACGACAAACGGCCGTTGGCTATCCTTCGGTTGACACGTAGTACCAAAGACCTTCGCAGCGCTCAAATAGAAGCCACAATGCACGAGGCAAGCGAGTCGATCCGCGGCGGTAATGCCGAACAAACTAACAACCTTCAGAAGAACTCGGGGAGAACATTGTTGGATGCGGAATTCAGCGTGCGACTCAGTGGAGCTTATACCACACTGATAAAGACTCGAAACGCAATGCAGTCACTTGCTGAGGCTCAGGCGAGTCTCGGCGCTAGTGTCTCTGCGGCGACTCCGGCGGCGTTTAAGTCGCAGCGTAAATCGTTCCAAGATCAACAAAACGTGCTCAGGAAGAAACTCTTGACCTTATTGTTACCGACAGTCCCACCGCCTCGAGCTCGACTGTTTGACCAAGCTCCCCCCAAAGTGCCACCCGTAGAGGAATTAATGGCGGAAGCAGATCTTGCGATGGCAAATGCATTATCGCAACTGGGCAATAACAATCAGGAATTGGCTAGTTCCGAACAAAATAAGGCAGAAAGTGCACTGATCGAGTTAACGGAAATCGTGCAACGCTGGTCTGTCGAAACGGGACTTCAAACACAAGGACTGGGGATGTTGGTGGCTGCGACAAGCGAACGTCTGTCACGGATCGAAGAATACGAAGCTAAAGTGGTTGGGTTGCTAGATAAAACTGATATCGCAGCGTCAAAGGAGCAACAGATTGACAGTCTTGTCCAACCACAGCTAATCCTCGTTAGCGAGTTAGGCCAGTTCCTGCAAGATCTCATCGATCAGAACGCGGCGGAACCAGACCGCGACCTGCCACCGTTACTTAGTCGACTTGAACAGGCAAAGCGTTGGCTGAACGAGGGCGTGGAGTCTCTTAAAACTAATTCCGTAGACGGCGCGATTGAGCATCAGGGGCAAGCGGCTGATGCTTTGGCCGAGGCCTACGCCATGGTCACCGCACAAAATGAGCGACTGAGCCTGCTGCAGGACTTGTTAATGTTCCAACGGGCGGTTGGCTTTGCCAATGGCTACATGGCAGATATTGTTGCCGAACAACGTGACCTGCTAGCAGCAACGGAGACGGGGGACATTGATGCGACGCTGAAATTGATGCCCCAGTTTCGAAACATGCACCAATGCATGGAGGAGGTAGCGCCTTTGCTTGATATGGTAGCCGCTAGATTGGATGTCGGCACGCCACTGGCCTTCGCTAAGACTGATTTTGAAGACGCGATGATTTCACTAAAGGTTGGGGACAAACTAGACGCGATCGATGCTCAAGATGTGGCGGCCGAGTCGCTTGCCCAAGTGCAACTTCTTGTCGGTGAAATCCAAACGCAGACGGGCTACGTCGCTGAAATTGTAGAGTTCCTGCATGCGGCGTCTTCAGATTCGGCTATGCTTCGATATCGCCAGCGAGAGTTAATGAACCGAGCGACTTCAGATAAACTCGATGCGACAACCCTAGCAAAGGAGCAGGCAGAACTTTTCGACAATGTTAGCGCTCATGCTCAGAAACTCACGGACGCCACCGGAATACCCGAGTTCAAAACACCTGTTGAATACATAACTAGTGTTCAAGAACATTTAAAATCCGGCGATACACAAGCGGCTTTCGATGAGATGGTGTTTGCCGAACTTACGCTGACAGATAACACTGAGGCGCTAGCGGTAATAATCAGTATGCTGCATGGCCTACCGCGGGTTGAGGTGATTGCAGAAACAGAACCTGAGCTCGTCCGACTAATCGATGTGCTCGCCTTATCAAGCGATCACAAGACATTGTTCCGCAATACACAGATTGCCGCTGCACAAGACCTGCCACCGTTGGCTATTCAGCAACAAGCTTTAGCGATACGTTGCGAGCAGATCGCTCAGGCGGGTGAATCCGACGACTTGCTTGATGACGCAACTAAATCACTAGCCGAGGCCGTTGCTGCCTTCAAGTCCTCCGATCGTGAGATGCTAAAACATATGCAGAAAACCGCCGATGACAAGCTAAGGCACTATATTGTGCAGCAGTCGTTGTTCCTGAATACTGCGATGGCGCCTTCCATTGACAGTGAAGGCCTCGCGACGGATGACGGCGAAGGAACGGACAGCGAGTCGGCCTTTTCCGCTGGCTTCATCTCAGACTTCGTTAGTGGCGAGACACCCAAGGACAGCCGCACCGAGTGGAAAGTCTTAGGCGACCGTAACCGCGCATCGTTGAACCAGAATTTCGCTCGCGAATTGCCGCTAGAATATCGAGGTCTCTTGAAGAATTACTATGAAAGGGTTGCTAAATGACCGGAATCACAAGCCACAAATATTTTCGCGCGGTGTTTAGCATGGCCTTAACGCTGGCGTGCTTGCTCACGCTATCGCTATTTGCTCAACCCACCTCGGTGGAAGAACCAGACGCGGCTCAGGCCGAGGCACCGGAATTGACGGAGGAGGCTGAAAAGGCTATTGAACGCGGTCTGCAGTCACTTTTATCTAACCAGAATACGGATGGTTCGTGGTCGTCAGACAACGGTGATTATGCAATCGCAGGTACCAGCCTCGGTCTTATGGCCTTCATGGTAAAAGGACACTTCCCGGGCTTTGGTCGGCACGGCGCCGCACTGGAACGTGCAAAGAACTACTTGCTGAAGAGGTCTCAGGATTCGCCAACAGGCGCTATGGGAGTGAAGATGTATGAAATTGGGCTGTTCACCATCGCCATGTCTGAGCTCTGGGGAATGACCAAAGATCCCGCTGACAATAAGGCGATTCAGCAGGCTCTGGAACGCACTGTACAAATCATCCTCCGTTCACAAAGCCCGCTCGGCGGATGGCGTTACGCACCTCGTCCCGATTCAGGGCAAGACACCTCGGTGACCGCGATGGTGTTTGTCTCCCTAGCGTCAGCTCGCGAAGCAGGAGTATTGGTTCCCAGCGAGACGATCGATCGGGTTACAAATTACCTGCGAGACCAGGTTTGGGACGAACGCACCGGTGGCTTCGGTTATCAAGGTAAAGGGTACACGGTCGCCTGTACGGCTGGAGGGGTATACGCTGCCCAACTCGCCGGAAACCGCGATACCGAGTGGGTTGAGGCGGCACTTAGTTCCCTCGAAAACAATCCGAAGGTGTTCTCCAGAAAGGACAACGGCCATTTCTATTACTCACACTACTACGCAATGCAGGCGATGGTACAAGCAGGTGATGAACGCTATGCAAACTGGTATCCAAAAATACGAGACGCCTTAATTACATTGCAACAGCCCAACGGCTCGTGGCAGGAAAAAGAAGAAGACTATCCGCACAAGACGCCGATGGCGATTATCATACTCGGGACGCCGCACCGGTACATTCCCGTTTATCAGAGATAGGCATCAAGGGTAAACAAATGAATGGAACCACGGAATCTGAGATTGTCTTGCAAGGCCTACGGCCCAACGCGCCACGCGCCGCGGAGATTGCAGCTACTCTTGTCGTAAAAGTGTTTTTGATTATGGCGGTTGTGATTCTATTTTCAGCAAAGGGAATGGCTGTCGATCAACCGCAGACTCATTTGTTCATTCTTTCAGGCCAGTCGAATATGACGGGTGGACTAAAGTCCGGCTTTAGTCGCGTCGTAGAGGATCACTTTGGAAGGGATAACGTGACGGTAGTCTATCATTGCAAGTCGGGGCGTGGTATTCGCTTCTGGGACAAAGACTACCGATTTCCAAGGGACTATCGGTTTCCCGGCAAGGGTCCGCCTTCAGAACGCACAAAACTACAGCATGGCGAAGTTTACGCACCTATGCTAGAACTAGTCCGCCAAGCCTGCGATGGGAAGTCACATGATACGACCACCTTCATTTGGATGCAGGGCGAGTCGGATGGAATGCGGGGATTGGGAGCAGTTTATCAGGAAAGTTTCATGAGGTTGTTGGGGCGGCTAAAAACTGATCTACAACGTAAAGAAATCGGTTTCGTGATTGGGCGTATCAACGCCGCTCCTCTTAATGGGCCGACGGCAACGTATTGGCGACAGGTTCGAGACGTACAGGTTAAATTGGCAAATGACGTCCCAAATGGCGAGTGGATCGATACCGACGACTTCAGCACTCCGGACGCGGGCGTGCACTTCCCGAAGGACAAATATCCTGCACTGGGGGCACGTTTTGCGACGAAAAGTATTGAATTGATCGGTAGAATAGAAGCTAAGTCGACGAAGGAACATTAAGGAGATTACTCATCGAAATGTATGCAACTTACATAACTAACACTCGGCTCGTGCTGTTCGCAGCGATAGTTGGGCTGTGCAATATTTCCACCGCGCAACAGGAGAACGCTCCCCCGCTTACCGAACAGGGAACAGCGATTGAAGTCCATTACGCCCAGATGTTGGATTCGATACAGAAGGAAGTCTCAGCGAAATTACCAGATGTAGACTCGCAAAAAAGGGCGACGTTCATCGGCGCAAGAGCCAAACTGGCGGGCCTAACCGCCCCTAGCGAAGGGGCTTTACCAGAAGCCTATAGCGATTACGCGACGGCCAAAACTAAGGCGGAGTTTAAAGCGCTCACCGCCGCTAGAGCCTTGTTCGTCGATGTAGATGCACTACTCGCTGACGGCAAGCTGGATTCAAAGTTCATGAAGGCGGCTATCATCCGGCATGCAACGGCCCGTGGACTAGCCGAATTCGCCCAACAAGGCGATACGGAAAGGTCCTTGTTGCAGGAACTGTTCGACGACGACGAACTCATGCTACAAGTGCTCCTTGCTGGGGGCGCCAACGGCGGTGAGTACGGAGAAGCAATGCAGACCTACGCTGCGATCCGCGCAGCAAGCGAGCGGACCGGTAAACATGGAATCCTCCAGCGACTAGCGATGGGCACGGCGCTTCATCAGCCATGGTTAGACGGCAAGGAAAAAGGAGGGGTTTACGGTATCGTATACACGGACCATCAAACGCCCGACGGCCAGGTCGCGCGTTATCTCCACTATGAGAAAGCCTATCTCGCTGGAGAGCTTGACCCCGCCTTCAAAGACATGAATGCATGGGAATGCCGGTTCATCACTAGCGATCCTTACAGTAATCAGGAACTCGCTTGGACGCGAGAAATGCTGCGAACTTATCGTCCCGACCATATCGTCAATGACGATCAGAAGTGGCGGTACACGCGGTTCGTCAAAAGTGATGTGCCCTATCAAACTCCTAAATTCGACGATGCGTTGGGCACTAGGACTCAACAGATAGTCGCCTGCGGCGGTAAGTGCGGACCACGCGCGTTTTATGGACGCACACTGACTCGAGCTTTTGGAATTCCGGCTCGTCGATCGACTCAGACAGGCCACGCGGCGATGAGTCGTTGGACACCGGATGGCTGGGCCATCTGCTTCGGCGCTTGGTGGTCCTCGGCCTGGTGTGGGCCACAGGGTGGAATGGATTTTCTGCTGGACTCGCAAGCACGCGAGCACGAACACTCCTATATGCAAGTATTGCGAGCCAAGTGGATAGGCGATACTTTGGGTGAAGAGGACGTCAGTATCCGGCAATATGGAAAAGGTGGTGGATTCTGGGACGGATTGGCCTTCTACAAGAAGCGAGCGATTGTTGATGATGCAAGAGTTGAAACAGTTGAGTTGGCCGGTGGCATGAAACTTGGTGAATCAGACGAGTTACTCGGCGACGAACAATCCGAAGCGATCAAGATCCCTGCAGAGGATAAGGAGGTTGTTGTCGATGGCGACGGGCTCATCACCGTACCCGCAGTCGCTTGTACTTTCCCTCAAAACAACACTGACAAGATTGCATTTCTACGGAGTTGGGGAGATGAAGGTATGCAACTTCACTACCAACGTCTAGGTACTCGTCCGGAGATCCTGCGTTATACAGTGCAAGTTCCCGCCGCGGGCAAATATGAAATCACCGCAAAAGTCGCAACGGTTTCTGTTCAACAGACAGTTATTCTCAGACTCAACCGGCGGACCCTCGTCAATGTAACGCTGCCTTATACTAAAGGACTGTGGCAACAAACTGAGCCGGAAGTCATCGAACTTCGTGAAGGCGCGAATTCAATTATGTTCACCCTTCGCGCTCCTAATCGTGGTGTAAGCATCAAAGAGTTTCAGCTAAAACCCATGAAATAACTAGTTGTTGAACGTGTTTTAATCGTAGACGTAAAGACGAGAGGAAAGAACGACTCTGCCATGCATATTAGAAATACCATCAATGGCAAGACCCTAAATTGTTGCCTCGCAGTCGTGTTGATCGCCGCAAGTTCATTGGTGGTGCCGACTGCCGCGCAAGAGGGTGCGCAGATTTCGGCGATCGAAATCGCGGCACTAGAAACCAAGTTGGCAGGCACGGCAAAGGCATCGTCGTCTGCACGCAAGAAGTTGGAACTCAACCGTGTGCTCCGAGAAGGTGGTGCGCTGCTTGCTGCACACAAGACCACGCCGAATCGCTATGAGGTACTGGGGATTTTGTTCCGCGCCCAACAAGCCTTGCTCGGACTAGAGAATTCGCCAACCAACCGCGCAGGCTTATTGGCAATCTGTCGTCAACTCGCTTCAGCACCCAATGACTACGCAGCCATTCGACTAGATGCGGACTTGTTGTTGTCACAGGTTGAGCAGGCAAAAAAGGGCGCGGACCTTCAGGCGAGATCCAATGCGCTAAGGCCATTGATTGCCCGCTATCAGGGCACTGAGGTGGAAACCAAAGTCGTTCGCGTTGCCATGCTGATGGCATTGGAGTTTGGTGACGTTCGGCTTGTGGGCCATTTGCAGCAAGTTATTGCCGAGCGTTTTCCGGGCGATCCAGAAATGATCAATTTTCAACGCGACAAGTTGGGGGGGCAGGTCTTCGGCGCACCCTTTATCGGGCGTTTTGAACAGGCAGACGGGAAGGTTGTTCGATTCCCTATGGACACGCTCGGTACAACAACGGCGCTCTATTTCTGGTCCAAGGACGACCACGGAATGGCGGACCTTGAAGAGCTCGCCGTTGCTTGGAAGAATGTACCACCCGAGGATGCCGTGCGAATGCGATTCGTTAGTATGAACCTAGATGGCCTGCCTGATGCGGGTGAGAGCATCCTCCGTAGTTTGGGACTCGATTGGCCGGCACTCAAATTGCCTGGCGGACGAGAACATGCGATTTATAAGACATATGCACGGCGAGATCCTAGTATCATCACAGTCAGTCCTACGGGCTATGCTGCGCTTTTCATGTCTGGTGGGCGACGTAGCCGCGGCTATGAACGTAACCTACAGTCGATGCTGGCCCGAGTGTGGACGAAGGCACACTATACCGGCCAACTGCAATCGATGTTTACTGGTGAATGCCTGATTGTAAATCCTACAGGAGATTTTGATCCCGCTGCTCCGCCTGAATGGAAAGCGGTTGGCAGCAGTAATTCAGAACCGGTTGCTTCCCTTACTAGAACTAATGCTTCCGTACCCGCAGAGGTTTTGGCGTCGATCCAAGCATGTTTTATTAAAACGCCACTGCGTTATCGTGCACCGCTGGATCAGGTACGTGTTGGCTTCGAAAAAGCCGACGTGCTGTGTCGCCAGGCTATCGCTGAATACGCCGACGCTGAGGATCTGTGGATCGTACGCAATCGTCAAATTATCGCCCAGCTAGGGTTGTGGCAACTAAACTTGGATCAAGCTCACCTAGAAGCTGCCGTCGTAACGGCTAAAGCTACGCTTGCCGGGAGCTATCCACAAGGTACTGATATCGTCGCTCGGTTTTGTCTAGCGAAACACGAGCTGCGTGCCACGAACGCGGAGCCGGCGTCGGTGATCAACCGCATGATTGAGGAAACCGGAGGGGGTCAGGCGTCGGGTAATGTACTCGCCGCCGCTGCAGTCCTTGCATTGGATGTTGGCGATCGAAGTTTACACGAACAATATCGCCGGACTTTTCTTGATAAACACTCTGGTAACCCTGTGTTGTGGACTGCCACGTCATTCCTCCTAGATCGGTATCAACGGTATTGGCTATACCACCCCCCTTTCGTAGCCGGTTGGACTTACGGACGGCGTCAGGGACATTTCCTCGCGACGGGTCAGCCCGAAGATGCGACGCGTACGCTGAATGCTGAGTTCACGACGCTCGATGGTAACACCCTTCGAATTCCCGAATCATCCGCTGGAAAGTGGACCGTTATATCATTTATCCAAGACGTGCAAAGCAGTGGGGTCATGCGAGGGAAGAGTAACTATATCAAGACGCGCCCGTTTGACGACGTGAATTTATTCGTCGCAGTACTCGCCGACGACGTAGAGGCGACGAAGGCGGTTGTGGCGGCGCGTAAGAACCCCGAGGATTATCCTATAGTGCTGGTTCCCGGCGGGATGCAAAATTCGATCGTGCAGGAACTGGGGATTCTTGAAGAGGATACACGACCCAATATTGTAATTCTTCGGCCCGATGGCAGTGTCGCTGCCGCGCTATCAGGCATGACGATGAGCACCCAACATGGCGACGTAGTCCAGAACGTGATCGAATGGCATGATGAGAAGGCCGTGGACGCTGCACTCGCTCGCAATGATCTCGACGAAGCCAAACGTTTGGCCTTTGCATACGCCCCAGTCGTAGATCCCGCTTCGCCGGATCAGAAGCCGACGAAGACGATCTCCGTGCCGCACCTGCGTAGCCGCGCTCGGGTCTATATGGCGATGAAGCAGTGGCAGGCCGCGTTCGACGACGCCGAGCAGGCGTATCTGGCCGTCAACATCAAAGCTGGCTGGCTCAGTATGAGAACTGCCGAGTTAGAAATGACCGAGAAATTGAAAGCTACAGTTATCTTAGCTCGCGAACAGGCACAATCGTCCGAAAAATAGACGTCCCCGCCAAATCCTGTCTACCCGCGCCATCCAAGCCGTCATCGCCCACCCAGGCCCATCCACTAAAAACTTGTGAGCGAACTGCCACTGCTTCCGCCACAGCTTATTCGATCAATCTTCAGATTGACGCGAAAGCAATCAAAACATTCCCGCGACTGATACACACATTGCAAATATAATTAAGATCCTATACTCTCCTCGGAATGAAACAATTGCTACGAGATTCATCGAACTATGATGAATCGCACAATCCCTCTTTGCCCGATAGAAATAAACCGTGGTGCCTGAACTGCAGGCTTCATACAGATTATTATTCTGTTTATGAACGACGAGGAAAACAAGTTAACAAACAACTCTATTGTGACGTCTGTGATGGTGACACTTACTGGCCAGTTAACCCAAACAAATTTAAGTTCGTAGGGATCGCTGGCGTTCTTTTTGTTTTTGTGGGTGGTTCCGCACTAGCTACAAATGGGTTTGGTATCGCTTCTGGATCGCCTTCTGAGGAAGAATTCTTAGCTGGTTTGTTTTGCATTCCACTTGGAATCTATGCGGCCTATATGTTTAACTCTTCTATGAAGGGGGTCATCAAGAAGTGGGAGGAGTTCCATAAATGGGCGAAAGAGCAAAGTGAAAGCTGAACCCTAGCACTGTTTCCTCATCGACCAATGTTGTTGACCTGCGGTCCCAATGGAAATGTTATTCGGTGGGTACCGCCGCTGAATGTGACAAAATCAGAAATTGATTCGGCGGTCGACATATTTAGATCATGTTTTTAATAACGGTTTTACCATGAAACATCTGGCTATTGTACGCTGATCTAGCTGGGCGAATTCTTGCTGACAGCAAAGGCCGGTGGCCTGATTACCAAACACAGCGGGGCTATGTTTTGCTTCGAAAACAACATTATTTGTCGGTCGGTCCGACTGCTTGAGCGGCTATTCTTTTAAAGACGCCATAAGTGGGCGGATTGTAACCCCAGCGTTGAATCATGAAGACCGCATATGAATCATTCGCGGGATCGATCCATAAACCCGTCCCTGCGGCACCGCCCCAACTGTAGAAACCATTAGGCCTAACTTGACC
>Ga0302123_10002362_pt1 | contig 12857 bp, 10 predicted proteins | sample CB21_321_MG_FD_203109 | JGI IMG/M metagenome (GOLD analysis project Ga0302123, IMG submission 203109) | Marine microbial communities from Western Arctic Ocean, Canada - CB21_32.1 | ecosystem: Environmental > Aquatic > Marine > Oceanic | place: Canada: Western Arctic Ocean | collected 2017-09-28 | reverse complement strand
ATCACGCCGGTTCATCAGGCACGATGCTTGCCATCATGCCTGAAGAGAATATCGGCGTGGTGATTCTGACGAATCAGGAATGGACGAGTCTAGCCGGGATGCTCATGTACGACGTGCTCGACGCCTACCTCAGCGGCCCGAACAAAGCCTGGGATCGGGACAAGTGGGCGTTCTGGAAGGAGTCGGACACGCATCCCGACGTCGGACGACAGCGGGCCCTAAAACAAGCCGAGTCGAAACGCAAAGCCGATACTCCCGCCGCACTTCCACTATCCAGCTACGCCGGCCGATACCAGTGTGACCTCTACGGCGACCTGATCGTCATCCACGATAGCGGCAAACTGACGCTGCGCTATGGCAAGAACAAGCCGGCGTCTGTCACCCATTGGGAAGGCGATACGTTCTATATCCGCAGGCCCGTCGATGATGACGCCAACGTCGACTGGCTTGTCTCGTTCGAAGCGGACGGCGAGCGCACAACGTCGCTCTCGATCGAACGATTGGGTTGGCACGAAGTGCTGCCTCGCTTCGTTCGCGTAGATGACTAGCCGCACGGCCGCTTTGAAAAAATGGGGACTGTACCAAGCGCCGTCCGCGAACGTTCTTTGCTCAGCGCCTTTGCGAGCGGAGCGCCGTGGACTGTCCCCATTTTTTCAAAGCCCCGCTGCACTACAGTTAACCGCCGACCATTTCGCCGACCAACTCGTAGACCTTCTCGAGTGCCTCGGGCAGCTTACCGGTATTCTTGCCACCCGCTTCGGCGAGATCGGGCCGGCCGCCGCCACGGCCACCCACTTCTTGCGCGACCGCGCCAACAAGTTTGCCAGCATGAACTTTCTTGCCGGCTAGATCCTTGGTCACCGCCGAGATGAGGGCAATGGAGCCGTCATCCGTACTAGCGAGCACGATGACGCCGGAGCCGATCTTGTTCCGCAGCGAGTCGGCTAACGAACGCATCTGGTTGCGGTCAAGCCCGTCAACTTTGGCGGAAATAACCTTAATGCCTTTGACCTCGCGCGCGCTTTCGGTAAGATCGCCAGTGCTCGATTGAGCCAGTTTAGCTTTGAGCTGTTCGACTTCACGTTCGAGAGTCTTGCGCTCGGCGGCAAGCTTCTCGACGGATTCGACGAGCGCCGGTTCCGAGACACGCAGCATCGCTGATAGCCGCCCGATCGTGTCGCTCGCATGCTTGTATTCGTCGAATGCGCCAAGGCCGGTGACCGCTTCGATGCGACGCACGCCAGCCGAGATACTGCTCTCCGATGTGATCTTGAAGACACCGATATCTCCCGTGCGGTTCACGTGCGTACCGCCGCAGAGTTCCTGGCTAAAGCCGTCGATCCCAACGACACGCACCTTCTCGGTGTACTTCTCGCCGAATAGCGCCATGGCACCGGTCTTCAAAGCCTCGTCGAGATCAAGCACCTCAGTTGTGACCGATGTGTTCTTGAGAATCTCTTCATTAACGAGGCGTTCGACTTCCTCACGCTCTGCTTCATCGACGGCCGTGTAATGCGTAACGTCGAAACGCAGTCGGTCGGGCGCGACCACGCTGCCGGCCTGTTTCACGTGCTTGCCCAGCGTCTTGCGAAGCGCGGCGTGCATCAGGTGTGTCGCCGTGTGGTTGCGCATCGTAGCGACGCGCAGCTCATCACTAACGCGGCAGGCGACCTTCGCCCCTACTTTCAGCGGCGCACTCGTCGTGATGGAGTGCACTGACAATCCGCGAATCGGCGCTTGCACGTCCGCAACCTGTGCCACCGCTTCCCCGTCGGCAAGCAAGACACCCTGGTCGCCAACCTGTCCGCCCGACTCGGCATAGAAGGGCGTGCGGTCGAGAATCAACGCCGCCTTCGCGCCCGCGGCGACCTCGTCCACAGGTTGGTCGTCAACAAGCAAAGCGACGATGGTCGAGTCGGGCGTTTCGAGATTGCCGTAGCCCTCGAACTGCGTGGGGTGCTTCTCGCGCAATTCTTGATAGATCGGCGCGACAGTAGCCTGATCCCCGCCCTTCCAACTCGCTCGGGCGCGGCTGCGCTGCTCGCCCATTTCCTTCTCGAAGCCGGCGTGGTCGATCGTGAGATTCCGCTCGCGCGCCATCTCTTCCTGCTCATCGAGCGAGAGACCAAACGTGTCGTAGAGCTTGAACGCAGCCGATCCCGGCAGCACGCCGCTGCCAAGCTTCTCGGTCTCCGTTTCAAACATTTTGTCCGCGAGCGCGAAGCTGTGCCCGTAGCGCGTTTCCTCTTCCTTCACGACACGCGCGACGCGCTGCACCGAGTCCATCATCTCGGGATAGCCCGCCTTCATGTGCTCAGCCACAAACCCAGTGAGTTCATAGAGGAACGGCTTATCGCGACCGGCGAGGCGGGCATGTCGCAACGCGCGGCGGATGATCTTCCGCAGAACATAGCCACGCCCTTCGTTCTCAGGAACAACATCGTCGTGAATCAGGAACGCGGCAGCCCGGCTGTGGTCGGCAATGATACGCAGCGTCGTGTCGACCTTGCCGTCGGCGCCGAAAGTGATGCCGCCACCTAACAGGTCCGCGGCGCGATCGATGATAGGTCGAATCAGGTCTGTATCGAAGTTGCTGAGCTTGCCTTGCAGCACAGCGGCCGTTCGCTCAAGCCCCATGCCTGTGTCAATCGACGGCTTGGGCAGCGGCGTCAGGTTACCCTCGGCGTCGCGGTCGAACTGCATGAAGACGAGGTTCCAGATCTCAACAAAGCGGTTCGTGTCCGACGGGAAAGGTTCGTCGGCTTCATCCGGCTCGAGCGCTTCGGGACCGAAGTCGTAGAAAATCTCCGAGCACGGACCACAGGGGCCGGTATCGCCCATTTGCCAGAAGTTGTCCTTCGCGCCGCAGCGGTAGATGCGATCAGGCGAGATATCGGTTGTCTTCTTCCAGAGTTCCTCGGCGTCGTCGTCATCTTCAAAAATGGTGACGTAGAGGCGTTCCTTCGGCAGTCCGTAGACTTTGGTGACGAGTTCCCAGGCGTGGGCAATCGCATCCTGCTTAAAGTAGTCGCCGAACGAGAAGTTGCCCAGCATCTCGAAGAACGTGTGATGTCGGCGCGTGTAACCGACGTTCTCAAGATCGTTGTGCTTGCCGCCCGCACGGACACACTTCTGCGACGTGGTCGCGCGGTTGTAGTCGCGCTTTTCCGCACCGAGGAAAACGTCTTTGAACTGATTCATCCCGGCGTTCGTAAACAGCAACGTCGGGTCATTCGCCGGGACAAGCGACGAACTCGGCACGATGCGATGACCGTGACCCTCGAAATAGTGCAGGAACTTTTCTCTGACGTCGTTGCCTGTCAAACCCTAATCCTTGAGGAATCTCTGATCCTTGGAAACGGTGCGGGATACCTAGCGAGTATAGTTTCGTCAGCCGACTAGATCGTGGGTGCGCGGACCGCGTTAATAGTCCAAACCCTCGTCGCCGGGATCGTCGGCAAAAGCATCCAGCCACTCGCTATCAGCGGAGATTTCGCGCAACGTATCCACGATTTTATCACCGGGAAATCCGGCTCTCGCCAGGCCACGATAGAGCCGCGCGATAACCTTCGGGTCTTCGATCTTGCTCTCGCGATACTCCCTACCCAGCCGCTTCTGAAGGAAGGCGTGGATCAGTTCAGCCTCGTCGCTGCCTTCGTAAGCTTCGCCGACCGCCGTTTCCGCGACGGACGCCTCCACGCCACGCCGCCTGAGTTCACGAACAACCCGCTTCGGCCCGAGCGCTTCAAACTCTTTGCGAAACCGCGAGTACGATTCGGCGACGCGGGAATCATCGAGATAGCCGACCGCGCTCAGCCGCTCGAGAACTTCGTCCACGTCAGCAGCCCGAGCGGCTCGGCGTACCAGTCGGCCACGCAATTCGGCGGCCGTAAGCGAGCGGCGCGAGAGCGCTTCGACGGCGTACTCGAACAGCGCCTCAGGAGCCAAGAGTTGTGGGGAGCGTCGGGCCACTTGTCAGGATTGTACCGGCTGAGAATCTAGTCTCACACAGTTAGGCACGACTCCAACTCACCCGCCTCCAGCAGTACCGGTGGATACTCAGCAGCCGCGCGGGAGACCGATTCAGGGTCTTTGAAACCATGACCGGTCACAAGGCAGACAGTACGATCGTCGCGGCCCACGATGCCCTTCACAACAGCGCGACGTAGTCCCGCAAGGGCCGTCGCGCCGGCGGGCTCACAATAGATACCCTCTTCGGAAAGCATCATCCGCTGCGCCTCATAGACCTCATCATCCTCGACGCCGAAGGCATCTCCGCCATTCGCCCGAAGAGCCGTCAATGCCGTAGTAGCGTCAGCGTCAAAGGGGACAGAAAGCCCGCTGATCTTCGTCGTACTCTCAACGGCTCGAACCGCGTCCACGCCCCGCTCGAAAGCATCGACAACGGTAGGGCAGCCACGCGGTTGAACAACGTGCACTTTGGGTGACGTGCCGGAGATGCCGTCAAAACCACGACACACCGCAGTAAACAGCCCGCCACCACCCACGGGGACGAAAACGTGATCCAATTCACCGCCACACTGTTCGCTCAACTCGGGCGCGATCGACTGCACACCCGCCATCCCCTCCGGACAGTAGCGAAACGCCGAAACGACCAACGGCATGTTGCGCTCTCCCGACAGACGTTCGAGCGTTTCCATCACCGTATTCGTCACTTCCGAAGACGAAATAAACCCCTTCACCTGAAGCAGCCGGGCCCCGTGAGCGCGCATCTGTTCGAGCTTCCCCGCCGGCGTCTCCGGGCTAACTACAATCGAACAAACAATCCCGTAGCGGGCACAGTAGGAAGCAAGCGAAGCCCCCGTATTACCCGAGGACGTCGCCACGCACGCCTTAACGCCGCGCCCGACAAGCCGCGCTATCTCCGCCGCGACAAAGCGGTCTTTATACGACCCGGTCGGATTGCAATTCTCAAGTTTGAAATACAGGTTCGTCAGCCCGAGTTTCGGCCCAACCGAGACGCTTGGAATGAGTGGCGTATTGCCCTCGCCCAGGGATACATGTGGTGGATTCGGCATCAGACCTATTTTTCGCTCAGCGGAACCTCATGGTATTCAAGAGCCCACTCCTTCATATAGCGAACACGGCTGGGCTCGATGCAATAGATGAGCAATGCCGGGTTGTCGATCGTCCCAAGAAACTGCCGCATCAACGGATTCTCATCCCAAATCGACTGCTTCACTGACAAATCCGTGACTACTTCCGCCACTCCCGTGATCCGAACCTGATCGTGCCCGTCGTCCATATAGCAAAGCTCTACTTTAGGATTCGCCTCCAACTCTTCAGTCTTGTGATAGTGCCGCAGCGACGCGACATACACCGTAAAACCTACGGTCCTCACCGGAGACACCGGACGCACACGCGGCTGATCGCCGTCCATCGTAGCAAGCATCGGGAACTTCGCTTTCGACATCACCCCTTTTGCCAACTCAGCAAGGCGTGACGGATCAACGGGGTCAGGTTCCGGCTTCATAGCGCCCAGTCTAACCCGGCGCCAAAGGTTCAACAGACGCGGCGCTTCATCATGCTAGAGTGCGCGGGCTAGCTATGTACCGAGTCCTAGCCTATCGACGCACCGGGAATCTGGGAGACGCCATCCAAACCGTCGCTCTCTGCAGGCTGCTGGGACAGCCCTGCCGCGGCGTCTTCCGTGACGAGGTCACACGCGAACCTCCCACCGGCATGCCATTCGTGGTGAACGGCTGGTTGGGAGACATCGTGCCCGCCCCCGGAGAGAGCTGCATCTTCGCGGGTGTACATGTCGCGTACCAGGGAGCAGAGCAACTGGCGTGGCTCAAAGCATCCGATCACGCAATCGGCGCCCGAGACCCCTACACATATGGCGTACTGGCCCAGCACGGCATGAAGCCGACCCTGGCAAGTTGCGCGACACTGACCTTCGAGCGCTACCACGGCGTACGCAAAGGTCGCTACACAATCGATGTCGATCCGATCGCGGGCTGTATCCCCCTCACAAACCGGATCAACACACACCCCTGGCGCAAGCAATGGGGCCTAGCTCTGGAACGGCTCGAGCAGATTCGCAAGGCCGAACGGGTCTACACCAACCGGCTCCACATCATTCTTCCCTGCCTAGCCTTCGGCACACCTGTCGTCTTTCCTAAGGCCGACCTGGCCGATACGCACGACAAGCCCCGGCTCACGATTCTCGACCTCCTCGGACTCCAGTACGACGAGGAGGTCGTCATGGACATTGAGGTTTGGGCCGAGACGTATCGCCGGTTCCTCTCGACAGCCCTGAACACAACGCTGCGGCCCGTCGAGACGCCCCACTGTCCCGACATACCCCAAACGCAATAGTCGACACACGCCGCCTGCCAAAAGAAGGCACCGGATGGACAGCAGACACTACTGACGTTGGACTAGAGGGAGTAAAGCGCAGAAAACTGGCGTAACCGGCTACTGCTCGTCGGACGGCTCGATGAACACAGTGCGGAAGGTCTTCCGCTGCTCGTCATCAAGGATCTTCTCAATACGAGTTCTGCCATCCGAGCGCAGGGTCTCGATCTGCGACAGCATGTCGGCCTCGTACATGATGCATTCATCCAGCACGCCGCGGACTTGTGAGAACTGATTATCGTCCAGGTGCAATTCCGCCTTCAGGCGGCCCATCACTTCACGTGTCCGGTCGAGCTCAACAGCCGTCGGCTGTGGTTCGGCGTGATCAATGTAGGCCTTCATGCCGACGCCACCCGCGGCCATGCCGCAGATGAAAACGACAAGAAACACTCCAACGATCTTGCCTTTGTAGAATTCAACGTGAGCACTTGTCATCGGATCAATTCCTGAGTCACGCTTACCTGGATGCGAGCATCACGCTCAGCATCGAATTCCGGTTCTTATCCAAATCGCCACCCAACCGCACCTTGTATTCCTGTGGCTCCATCAAGATCCGCGTCACCATCTGCGGATCAGTTGTATTCGGGCTTTGCGCAACAACGATATAAGAACCAAGTATCGCAAGCCACATCAGGCTCGCGAACGCCAATCGGCGAATCAGAAACGGCTCCAGAAACACCATCCAGAACGGTTCGCTGCGCTCTTCTTCCACCTCTCGCATCACGCGGCCATAAAAACCCGACGCGGGCTGCGCAAGCATCTCGTCCTCTTCGTCCAGCCCCAACGCTTCAAACAGGGCCGACGACTCCTCCATCTCAGCCAGTTCGTCCGCAGCCTTCGGATGCTTCGCCAAGTAAGCCTCAAAATCCCGCTTACCTTCTCCGGCGAGCATCCCCGAAAGATGCGCTTCGAGGTTCTCTTTCATGACATCATCCATTTAACCGATCCCCTACCTGTGTCATCCAAAGACCCTTAAGCCCTTACCTTACCGAACTTCGCGGCGGCTTTCACCAGCTTCTGCCGGGCGCGAAACAGCTTGACCTTGATCGTGTTCTCGTTCAAACCCGTCGTCTCGGCGAGCTCTTGGACCGTCCGCCCCTCGACTTCTTTTTGGATCAGCAGCACCCGCTCCTCTTCCGATACCTTGGAGAGGATCTTCATCAGGTAGTCCCGCTTCTCCGTCTTGACGTCGATCCGGACTCGCCTGTCCATCCCGAGCTGCGAATTCTCCATCGAGCGCTGGTCGTCTTCGCCGAGATCACTCTCGTAGACCAACTTCCGCACCTTCGCTTTTCGCAGGTAGTCGTAGCATTCGTTGACCGTGATCTTGTAGACCCACGTGATCAACGAAGACCGAAAATCAAAGCCCTTGATCGAAAGATAGATCTTCGAAAACACATGCTGGGCGATGTCCTCGGCATCATTGCGATTTCGGACGATCCGATAGATAATGCCGAACACCTTCGATTGGTGCTTCTCGACAATCTGACGGAATGCGTCCTCGTCGCCTGCCTGACAGCGGCGAACAACTTCGGCTTCGGGGCTATCTTTGTAAGCCACTTTCGATCGCGTCCGAGCCCCAAAAACGGCGTCGATCGGTAACGTGGCGGTAGCAGCGGCCATATAATCTTTCGACGTACGTATTACGGGACTGGTTTCAGTCAATCAGAGGACATCCCTCTGGCATCCGGAAGCCATTGATTATAGAACACTTACCAGCAAAAACAACAGAACTGCCGGACTACGAAAAATTGAGGACTGTACCAAGCGCCGCCCGAACAGCTTCTCTACCTACAACCTTCTCAAGCGGCGCGCCGTGGACTGTCCCCATTTTTTCCCGCAGCTTGCTCGATCCGCCTAGCCGACGCACCGCAACCTGTTCTACAATCCACCCATGCCAAACACCCCGCTCGGACCCCAACAGTCCCGTCCGCTCTCCCGCCGCCAGTTCACCGGCCTACTCGCCGCCGGAGCCGCCGTCGGCACTACCGGATGTGGCGATGCCGAACCAACCGAGCCCGAACCCGTCGTACCGAAACCCATCAAGATCGTCGACCCCCACGTCCACGTCTGGGTCAACGACCCCGCCTACCCCTGGCCGGCCGAGAACACGAATCCCCCCAAGGAAGACGCCACCGCCGAGACACTGCTCGACCTGATGGCGGCCAACGGCATCTCAAACACCGTCATCGTCCACCCGATGGCCTACCGCTGGGACTGCCGCTACGTCGGCGACGTCATGAAGAAGTACCCGGACAAGTTTCAAGGCGTCTGCCGCGTCAACCCCGAAGCCACCGACGCCGCCGACGAGCTATCCAAGTGGACCGAGGAGTGGGGCTTCAAGGGCGTCCGTCTGAGCCCTTCCACCAACGAGTCCGGCGACTGGATCAACAACAACGACCTAATGGACCCCATCTGGGACCGCGCCGAGCAACTCAAGGTCCCCATGCTCATCCTGACGAAGACCGCCCGCCTACCCGACGTCCAAAAGCATATCGAAAAGCACCCCGACATGGACGTCGTCATCGACCACATGGCCGACTGCGACCCGACCAATATCGAGGAACGCCAAAAGCTCCTCGCCCTCGCGAAGTTCCCGCGCGTCTATTGCAAGATCTCGCACACCTGGAGTATCTCCACCGAGCCCTATCCCTACCGCGACACCTGGGACCAGGTCAAAGCCGTCTACGACGCCTTCGGCCCCAACCGCATCATGTGGGGCACCGACTGGCCCGTCTCCAAGCCCAAGATCGAATACCGCAAGACACTCACCCTAGTCCGCGACGAAATGGACTTTTTCAACGACGAAGACTTGGAGTGGATCCTAGGCAAAACCATAGAACGCCTCTGGCCCTTCAACGAACCCGCCTAGCCAGCCCACAACGGAGCGGAACCCAATCAATCGGTCCATGCCAGAAGGGACAGAGCCGTGCCAGAAGGGACAGAGCCGCGACAGTAATGGAGCGGGCCCCACGATTGAAGCCAACAAACCCAACGACCCACCTCCCGCAGAGCCCCGACCGCCAGGGAGGCGGTCTGGCCAACAAAATCAACGGGCTCACCAATCCATCGCAGCACCCAAAAACCTCAAGGACAGAAGCGCGCCTTCCCGACGCCACCCCACCCCCAGCGCTCGATCCACCGACCCCAAAACTCAGAACCGCGCCCGCAAGGGTGCGCTGACCAATCCCACAAAAACCAACGCCCCACGAACAACGCCAACAAACCCAACGACCCACCTCCCACAGAGCCCCGACCGCCGCCGCGCCGCCACAACCCACTTCGGCGGACGCCCCCGCCGTTTCCGGGAACCGTCCGCGAGCCGTTCCAATGCCAAACTCGCGTGTTCGATCCGGGCGCGCTCGTCATACAGCGCCTGCAAAATCTTCTAACATCCATCGTGGCCCAATCCCCCTGACCAACAGGCAAGGAGAACCACCACGGACGCAAGCCCGATCAAATGGTGATGTCGCCTACCGCGGGCTCCGTCCGTGGTGACGAAAGGCCTCGGCGGGACCTTCAACCTCCCGTCGGGGCCGCTCCTATTCGATCTCATTTCTCCTCACCCAACAAACTTTTCTCAGATCTCACCAACACTTTCATAACCACACTCGCAGCAAGGAAAGCGAGCATATACCGATTGTGGGCGCTGGACCTGCCTCACAATGGGATCGCGAAAACGGCAACCCTCCAATACCAAGGGACTCGAGACTTCAAAGAAGCGTTCGGAAACATCAGGTCGCGGCGAGCCGCCCAATATCAAGACAGAGATCCGACGGTGGGTCTACAAGACAATGGGTATCCCAGGTCTCTTGGGACTCGCTGCTATATCTATTCTTTGGTGGAATTGGGAAGTTATTTCCCGTCACGTAGACCTAGAACCGGTCCAGGGTTGGTTCTCCCGACCCCAGAAGGCCGACCCCGAGCGCTACACAGTTGCTATCGCCCATCTGGAGAACGACGACGAGGAGGAGCACGAAAACCTGATTTTCGAAGGCCTGAACGAACAGTTTGACTCGAACGATAAGAACGCCGTTCAGATTCTTCGCTTTGATCGAACAATAGAGCGAGCGGGTGCTGACCTAGAGGAGAGTGTCAAGGGTGCCCACGAGGAGGCACAGGAGTATCTCGCCGAATCGGGTGCCGACGTTCTAATCTGGGGCTCGGTTATCAAGATCGGAAACAAGAGCATGCCCAAGCTCTATTGGACGACAAGCCCGGACGTTGACAGTAGTTCTGATTGGGGACGCTACCCTATCGAAGACCTTGAGCTACCAAGCGTTTTTTGGCGCGACCTGTCCCAGGTCCTCCAACTACTCGTTAAGGCAAAGGCCGGGGAGTTTCATGCTCTTCAGGGACATTTCGCTACGGCCGAAGTTGCCCCATTCATTGACAAGGTCCGAACTCTCCTGGCGAGTCAGGGGCAGGGTTGGAGCCACGAGGCCCGCGGTCAAGCAAGCCTGTCACTCGCAAACGCACTCCTGACGCTCGGAGAACAGGCTCGTGGGAACGAAGCTCTCGTAGAGGCGCTCGCCCTGTATCGGAGAACACTCCGCCACTACACCAGAGCCCGGGCACCACTCACTTGGGCTCGAACCCACAACAATATTGGTTTCACCTTGCGAGCGCTGGGCGAGCGAGAGTCTGGGAGAGAGCGGTTGGAAGAGTCAGTAGGAGCCTACGAGGTGGCTCTACAGGAACTAACTCGCGAACGCGTACCACTCGATTGGGCCGTCACAAAAAGCAACCTCGGCGGTGTACTGAAGGTAATCGGCCAACGGGAGGCCGGAACGGCGCGGCTTGAGCAGGCGGAACTCACCCTTCGAGAGGCCTTAACGGCCTTGGATAGATCGCGCGTACCACTGCACTGGGCTCGGGCCCACAATAACCTGGCTAGTTCTTTGTCGATTCTTGGGCAGCGGAAGCCAGGAACGGTCGAGTTGGAGCAGGCGGTGTCCGCCTTCCATATGGCCCTAGAAGAACGCACTCGCGAGCGCGTTCCGCTAAGTTGGGCAAGGACCCAGAACAGCCTTGGTATCGCTCTCCAGACAATCGGCCAGCGGGAATCGGGAACGGCGCGATTGGAGCAGGCGGCAACTGCGTTCCGCGACGCCCTCAAGGAGTCCACCCGACAACGCGCCCCGATGGATTGGGCCATGATTCAGAGCAACCTAGGGACTACCCTAGCGATTCTCGGTGAACGGGAGGACGGCCCAGTGCGGCTGGAGCAATCGGAAGACGCTTTTCGCGAGGCTCTCAAGGGGTGGTCTCGGGAACGCGTACCACTAAGATGGGCTGGAGCCCAAAACAACCTTGGCAACACGCTACGGATACTAGGGGAGAGGGAATGGGACACCGAGCGGCTGAGGCAAGCCGTGATCGCACATAGCGAGGCATTGAAAGGGCTACCAAGACACGAAGTTCCACTCGACTGGGCCGGAACCCAGAACAATCTTGGAAACGCGCTGAGGGCTCTTGGGGAGAGGGAGTCGGGAACGGAACAACTGTGGCGAGCTGTGGCCGCGTATAGAGAGGCATTGCAAGAGCTAACTCGGGAACGCGTTCCACTCGACTGGGCGGGAACCCAAAACAATCTCGGCACCGCGTTGCGAATAATCGGGGAACGGGAGGGCAGCCCGGTGCTGCTTGAGCAAGCGGAACACGCGTTTCGCGAGGCTCTCAAGGAGTTGAGCCGGGAACGCGTACCACGCTATTGGGCTGGGGTTCAGAACAACCTGGGAAACGTCCTTTGGAGGCTTGGGGAGCGGGAGAAAGGGACGCGACGGCTACACCAAGCAGTGGCGGCTTTCCGCGAGGCGTTGAAGGAGCGCGTCCGAGCCAGAATCCCCCTGGATTGGGCCACAACCCAACATAATCTCGGCAATGTGCTATTTACGCTCGGGCTACGCGAGTCGGGTATACAAACCCTAGAACGAGCAGAGAACGCCTTTCGCCAAGCACTCCATGAGCGGACCAAGGCACGAGCCCCATCACAATGGGCCATGACCCAGAATGCTCTCGGTAACGCCGTCCGAGGTATCGGGGAACGCAGGAGAGATTTCCGACTGGTCTGCGAGGCTCTCGACTCACACCTAGTTTTATGGGAGTTTTTCACCAGTAGCCAAGCAACCGGCTACGCGAACATTCCGGCCCAGGAAGTTGCCAACGACCTTGATTCGCTGAGGGGGCATTTCGCCTCCGCGGATTACCAACGATGCCTTGAAGAGCACCGCGGACTTCTTGGTTCGTTCCGTTCCTGGCAATCTAGTGAAGAGGCCAACAAGGCCCAATGAGAAGTAAGGAGAGTCGGAGCCCTGGGCCAATGAGGGTCAAGAGCCAAAAGGGACGAAAGTCCTTTCAGCAAAAGCTGGAGTGAACCCCAAAACTGAGACAGTAGAAACAGGGACACTTTTCATCGAACGGGAAGGAGTCCGTAATGGAGAGTCTCAAGGGGAAGAAGCATCGGAAGTTTTCTG
>Ga0302123_10002358_pt1 | contig 12869 bp, 9 predicted proteins | sample CB21_321_MG_FD_203109 | JGI IMG/M metagenome (GOLD analysis project Ga0302123, IMG submission 203109) | Marine microbial communities from Western Arctic Ocean, Canada - CB21_32.1 | ecosystem: Environmental > Aquatic > Marine > Oceanic | place: Canada: Western Arctic Ocean | collected 2017-09-28 | reverse complement strand
TCTACGGCTCCTCCCTTAGGGTCCACAGCGCCATACACAACCAGGGGTATACGCGATTGAAGAATTGCTCCGCTACACATCGTACAAGGCTCTAACGTCACATACATCGTGCAGTCTTCTAGACGCCAATCTCCGACCGCTTCAGCCGCTTGGGTAATCGCGATCATCTCAGCATGGGCCGTCGCATCATGCAACTGTTCGCATTGGTTATGAGCCGCTGCAATGACATTACCTTGCTTCACGATAACAGCCCCGACAGGTACTTCTTTGAGTTCACCCGCATAGTGCGCTTGCTGCAGCGCCAACTGCATGAAGTGTTCGTGTGTTACCCAAGCAGCGAGCTCATCATCGGTAAGTGCCTTGTTTTCGGCGTTGGCGTCGTCGTGAATCACAACAAATCCTTTTTGGACTACTTTGATTGTTTAACTTTGAGTTCGCGGACTTGAATGTTCTTTAGTGCCGCTCGTGTTTCCCATGTCGCAAAACCAAGTGGTTGGCTTAGACTGACTTCATTACGAGTCGTTATTTCTCGGCCTTCAATGCCTTGATAGACCACGAGTTTGCGATTGATCCAGCAGCGGATCTGATGAGGTTCAACCCGTACTCGGATTCGATACCATTTGTTGTGATCGAACGTCATATAACGAGTTGTTTCGTTTTCAGAGGCATCGAGCCCATCTAGACTTGAAAGGCCCACCACAGCGCCACCCCAACCGCCGACAATAAAACTACAGTAGGCGTCGGCGACGGGAAACGTCATGCCACAAAAGAAATCGTTGCCGTCGAGTTTAATGGCATCCACACGTAATTCGTAGTTTGTTTTGGGCAAGGCCTTGCCGGTATAGGTAATACCAGACATGGAATAACCGAATTCCATTAAAATCTGCTTCTTCGTTATTTGCACATCACCTTCACCACCAAAGTTCGTCTTCTTCCAGTTTTGCATCGTCTTGCCATCAAACAGGCTGCGCCACTTTTGAGAACCTTGTTCGCTCTGGCCCTCCGCGGAAATCGGAGCAATACAAATCAAGAACAATAGCCATTTGATGTTGGGGATTAAATCAGGCATGGGGAACCATAGGGGATTATGCGGAAGTGGCGGTTATATCGTGCCTTCATTCTAAGGCAAAACGACAACAGATGACATTGCATCGTGGTCGCTTATCGAGTCAACGTCAGGCCGGCTTGAACGGTAGCGCCGGGAGTGCCGAAGCCGTAGATTTCTTCGTACGATTCGTTGGTAATATTCTGCGCTCGGACAAAAAACAACCAATGTTCATCAATTTGATGATTCGCATGCAGATTAAGTAACATGAAATGTTTTAGCTCCCGTTGCGGCAGTCCTGGAGGATTGTCCAAGCGGCTACCGGTATACCCCAGCGAGAAACCGATTTCAGTTTTGCTGTTGTTTAGAGCACGTGTCAAAGCAATGTGGGATTTGTGCCGAGGTCGTCGCAGCAGTTCTCTTCCAGTACTACGGTCAACGGTGTCGGTCATTGTATAGTTGGCATCAATCCGCGTTTGCACATTAAATTGCCAAGCTAGAGAAACTTCGACTCCGGCTGAACGTGCCTGCCCAACATTGTCCAAAATAAACAAACTTGGATTCCAGACGATTAAATCCTCAAAGTCATTACGAAAATAAGTAACATCAGCCAGCACGGTTTCGTCGAACAGCGACCGTGTGTAGCCAACTTCCCAACCCTTACTGGTCTCGGGTCGCAAATCAGGATTGCCAAAGGCGAATAGATTTTCGGCTAATGCCGGAGCTCGAAATCCGCTGCCTAGTGAGGCATGCAACTTATCGATTTCGTTTAAGTAGTAGACGCTATTAAGACGATAGGTGTTGGCCTCTCCGGCTGTGCTGTAGTCGTCCCAACGGACACCCACTGTGGCGTGCCAATTATCTCTCAGAGTCATTTGGTTTTGTAGAAACACGGCCGCGTTGGTTTGGTTGTTTATGGGGTTATGTTCACTCTCAGCCTCTTCATGTTCATAGACGGACCCGACGGTTAACAAATTGTTATCGTTGACAACGTAATTTGCTTGATAGTCCACCGTGCGTCGTTGACCTTGAAAGAACGCGTCAAAGAACGCATTAGGCACAGCTGTATCAATGCGTTGATAATCTGTCAAACTAAATCCAACTCGGTGTTCTAAACGGCCCGCCAATGCTGTCTTGGAAATCTGAATGCGATTCGAAAAATTTCGAGTGAGGTTCGCTCGAACTAGATTGTCTACTGGGTTAGGCTCGCCAAAAGCCCAATCATCGACTTCGACGTCAGCAGAGGTATAGCGAAAGACATAGTCGATATTCAGCGTTTCTGAGGGGTTCCAGCCGAATCGTCCTGATAGCGTGCCGACGTCAAAGTCGTCATGCTCGGTGTTTCCAAACCGAGCGGCAGCTTGAGATACGCTGTGCGTGTCGAGGTAGGAGCCACCGATGCTGTAGTATGAGTCGTCATCACCGCCACTGTAGCGTAGGCTCTGAAAGCTCGTCCCCAGACTGCCACCGTAAGCTGATAGTCTCATTTTCCGAGGCCCGTTGCCACGTTTGGTGATGATATTGATGACGCCGCCTATTGCATCGCTTCCATATAGAACACTTTGTGGACCTCGTAGTATTTCAATCCGCTCGATGTTATCTGTGGTGAGGTTGCCAAAATCAAAAGCTCGCGAAGCACTCGATGGATCATTTAACGGAATACCGTCCAGCAACACTTTGGTGTGGGCAGAATTAGATCCGCGGAGAAACAGCGAAGTCAGTGAACCGTTGCCACCGCTGCGAGCCGTCGTAATACCTAGCTGGTTTCGCAGTGCCTCTAAAACCGTCGTATGCCCAGATCTTTCTAAATCTTCAGAGCTGATAATGGTTACGGAGTTACCGTTGGTACGTTGACTAGTGGCCAATCCACCGGGTGACAATATTGTATTACCGCTTAATGGCGTCCGCGGAAACGAATCTGGCCGTCCGACAACAACTGTTTCCGGAAGCATCTCTGGAGCGGTGTCACTTGGTACAGTCGGAGGCGTGGCAGGATCTTGTGAAAAAACGTTGGCGTGGCTCGCGAGTGTGATTCCGAGGACGGTACCTATCGACCTGAGTAAACCTACAAGCTGGTAATTACGCATCTTATTATTAGTTCGATGTATTTCCGCATCGCCTTGCATAGCATGCAATTAGTATTGAAACTACTGAATCATCGACCGGTTTTGGCGTGTTGCTACAGTCTATTTAGACACCACGATCGATGTGAACGTGGATTAGCGATTGGCAGCAGTTAGATTTTTCCAGCTCTTAATCAGTTCGGCTGCACCGGCAAGGACTTCGGCGGGAGTGGTAAACCAACCAAGACTCAAACGAACCGTCCCTTGTGCCACATCGGCTGTGAGCCCGATCGCACGTAGTGTGTCGGACATTTTCGTTTCTCCACTATGACAGGCTGCACCTGTCGATGCGCAGACATGCGGAGTTGCTGCCAGAAGTTGTTCGCCCGTGACGCCAGGAAAATTGACACTGAGCGTGTTCGGTAACCGTTTCGCTCGGTCTTCGATTGGGTCATCATATTGCCCATTGACGCTAACGGTTGCATCGGTACCGAGCGTCAAAAGATTCAATAGGTCATCTCGCATCTCGGCGATTGCATTTCGATGTCCAACCGGGTTTTCCATGAGCATTTCACAAGCCACACCTAAGCCAATCCAAGAGGGAGTGTTCTCTGTTCCCGCGCGGACTCCATTCTCATGATTCGCGCCATGAATTAATGATTCTAGTTTGATTCCATTACGAATAAACAATGCGCCGACGCCTTTAGGCGCATACAGTTTGTGTCCGGCGAGTGTTAGAAAGTCGACTTGCAGTTCACTTACATCGACATCGATTTTTCCCAGACTCTGCGCGGCATCGGTATGGCAAAGAACTTTGTGTTGATGGCAGAGGTCAGCAATTTCTCGGATCGGTTGAATAGCGCCGATCTCGTTGTTTGCATGCATGATGCTAACAAGTCGAGTATCATCACACATCGCTTGTTCAATAACACTTGGGTCGATAACGCCTTTGGCATCACAGCCAACTCGCGTAACGCGGACCCCTAAATCCTCCAAATACGCTGCTGGTTGTTGAATCGCAGGGTGTTCAAACTCGGAAATGATTAGATGACCAGAGAGCAGTCCTTCACGGCCTAGTTGACGATCAAGAAAGATCCCTTTGAGGACATGGTTATTACTTTCACTACCACCGGAAGTAAACGTAATCTCGTCAGTCGCTGCACCCAAAAACGAGGCGACGTGGCCTCGAGCGGTATCAATGACATTACCGAGTTGAGTCCCTTTGATATGTGAGCTTGAAGGGTTGCCAAAATACTCGGTCAAATATGGCAGCATGGCTTCATAGACAACTGGCGCAATTGGAGTTGTCGCATTGTTATCTAAATAAGCCACAGCGGTCATAGCAATTCCGATCTATTGATTCAGATTGATTCATACCGATCGGACGCATCCATGCATGTTAGCAGGATGGACCTTGGCCAGGGATTTGTTGTTGCTGGGCAACCTGACGGCTTTTTTCCATCGCATCTTCTGCTTTGGCAATATAGCTATGGTCATCGGTACCCGCATAAGCGCGTTGGTATGTGACACTCATTGCGGTGTAGCTAAACGGGTCCATGGGCTCGAGCTGCACGGCAGTTTCACCATGTTCAACCGCTTTGGCGTGCTGGTCTATTCTGCCGTAGAGCACTGCTAAAGTGAAGTGGCAGATTGTATGTTGCGGGGCTTCTTCAAGAATCTCAAGCAGCAAAGCAATGGCCTCGTCGATCTTACCGTCGTCCTTTAACGTTTCCGCTTGAGAAAGCTTGGCATTGATTTCATCAGACATTATATGTTGTTCCTGTATATAACCTGCAAGCAGGGAGTGTTAATAAAACGTTATCGAGACAACGCAGCTTGAGCGGCTGCGAGGCGAGCAATAGGTACTCGGAATGGTGAACAGCTAACATAGTTTAAACCAATCTTATCACAGAATTCAATGGAAGCGGGGTCTCCGCCATGTTCACCGCAAATTCCGATTTTTAGGTTTGGCTTTGTCGCTCGACCTTTAGCAACCCCCATTTCGACCAATTGCCCAACACCGGACGTGTCGAGTGATTGGAATGGGTCAACGGGTAGGATTTCTTGTGACAAATAGTCGGGCAAGAAGCTGTTGATATCATCACGGCTGTAACCAAACGTCATTTGCGTAAGGTCGTTCGTTCCAAAACTAAAGAACTCGGCATGCTCAGCAACTTCATCAGCTGTAAGGCAAGCACGAGGAATTTCTAGCATAGTACCGATCAGGATATTCAAATCACCATTAAATTTTCGGCGAGCTTTGGTGGCCGCGATCGTTTCAGCGACTTTACCACGCAACAATTCCAATTCGCTGGCAGTACCTACGAGTGGAATCATGATTTCGACGATCGCATTGACGCGTTTCTTTTTACACAAGATGGCAGCTTCGACAATCGCAGTCACTTGCATTTCAAGAATTTCTGGATAAGTCACACTCAGTCGACAACCTCGATGCCCAAGCATGGGGTTGGATTCTTCTAGTTGCTCGACACGTTCTTGGATCGCCGCAACTTTCACGCCCATTCTCTTTGCGAGTTGTTTTTGGCTCTTTTCTTCGTGTGGCACAAATTCGTGTAGTGGTGGATCCAGTAAGCGAACGGTGACCGGCAAGCCCTTCATTGCTGTGAAGATGCCAACGAAGTCTCGACGTTGGAAAGGCAGTAATTTTCTGAGCGCCTTTTGTCGGTCCTTTACGTTTTCCGCAAGAATCATTTCGCGCATAGCTAAAATACGATCTCCTTCGAAGAACATATGTTCGGTGCGGCACAGTCCGATGCCTTGAGCGCCAAATTTCCGAGCTTTTTGTGCATCGGCAGGTGTGTCTGCATTGGTGCGAACATCGAGTCGACGATATTTATCGGACCAACGCATGATACGTGAGAAGTCGCCCGACAGTGAAGGCTCGGAAGTTTCCACTGCACCTCGCATGACTTCACCAGTTGAGCCGTCTAAGCTAATTATATCTTTATCGGTGAACTTGCGACCGTTCACGGTAAAAGTACGTTTTTCTTCGTTAATGCGTACTTCACCCGCACCAGCGACACAACAACGTCCCCATCCACGAGCGACAACGGCGGCGTGACTTGTCATCCCACCGGTACTTGTGAGAATACCAGCAGCGCTGTGCATCCCATCGATATCTTCGGGACTGGTTTCTTTACGAACCAAGAGTACCTTTTCGCCGGCAGCCGTTCGTTTGACGGCTTCCTCAGCGGAGAATGCTGGTTTTCCGACCGATGCTCCCGGCGATGCGGGTAGTCCGATGGTCAAAAGTTCAGCGTTAGCCTTGCTAGCTACTGTGAAACTGGGGAGCAAAATTTGAGTCAGATCGTTCGCGGGGATCCGCAACAGGGCTTCTTTTTCGGTGATGAGTTTTTCGCGAACCATATCACACGCCATTTTGACAGCGGCAGCACCTGTTCGTTTTCCATTACGAGTCTGCAGCATGAACAACTTGCCCTTCTCGATCGTGAACTCAATATCTTGCATGTCTCGGTAGTTCTCTTCGAGAACTTTTTTGATGCTGATCAGTTGTTTATAAATCGAATCGTTCCATTTGCGCATTTCGATGACAGGTTGTGGGGTTCGTATACCAGCGACCACATCTTCACCTTGTGCATTGATTAGGAACTCACCGTAAAACTTGTTCTCGCCCGTTGACGGGTTTCGAGTAAATGCAACACCGGTACCGGAATCGTCGCCCATATTGCCGTAAGCCATTGCTTGGACATTAACAGCTGTTCCGAGTAGCCCGCGAATTCCTTCGACTTCACGATACCGGACAGCGCGGTGGGTATTCCAAGAAGAAAAGACTGCTTCCACGGCAAGCTTTAGCTGTTTGATCGGGTCTTGTGGGAAGTCGGTACGAGTATGTTTTTTGTAGGCTTTTTTGTAGGCTGCAACTAATTCGACAAGTCCTTGTTCGGGGACATCGGTGTCATCAGCAACTTTGTATTTCTTCTTGATAATGTCGAATTCTTTTTCGAAGTGTTCGTGGTCCATCCCCATGACAACATCGCCATACATATTGATTAAGCGGCGATAGGCATCGTAAGCAAAGCGACGGTTGCCGGTGGCGGTGGCAAGCCCTTCCACTGCAATGTCGGTCAAACCAAGGTTCAAGATAGTATTCATCATACCTGGCATCGATACAGCCGCACCGGAACGGACGGATACTAGCAGTGGGTTTTTGGCGTCACCAAACTCCTTCTTGAGTTCTCGTTCAAGAGTACGGATGTTTTTTTGGACGCTGTCCATCAAACCAGTCGGAAGATTTTCACCATGGGCATAGTAGCTAGCACACACCTCTGTGGTGATTGTAAAACCTGGAGGGACTGGCAGGCCAATGTCGGTCATGCCAGCAAGGTTCTTGCCTTTACCGCCGAGAATATCCTTGGTGACATTCTGGCCTTCGGTTTTGGTCTTACCAAAATAGTAAACCATTTTTTTAGTACGTTTAGTTGCTTTGCGGTTCTTAGATGCCATGTTGACTTGATGCCCTAATTTAGTGAGGGGTAGTTAATTTGGAATTCGATCTGTCAGAAACTTATTGACTCTGAGGGTGGTCTAAACCGGCAAACAATATTTGTACCGAGACCGCTGCGATGATCGAAATGAGGAAGTGTCTAATTTGAATAGATGTTTGTTTTTCTACCCTAATCAAGACCTAGTTTCCAACAAGGGGAATAAAGTCTCTTATATACGGTTGTGCTTTTATAAAAGGATGCTTACCGTTGGTTAAGCAGGGGTCGCTATAAGTTGTCCAATTTACCAGTGAAATATGTATTTTGTCAATCGACCAAAAGCATGTCTCTTCACGGCGACAACCGAGATAACGTTAACGAAGAATGGTTAATTCATTGTGGATGAAGTTGATGATCTAGCAGATGTGATGCTGGATGCTCCAGAGGCGTCTGAAAGCTGGAAACGTATATTCACGAAATTCGTTGTGGCGGAATATCTGATGGTGCCCATTGCATTGGTGATGATGTGGGTTTGTGGTTTGCCTAACGCAGGTTCGATCAGTGGGCAATTATTGGGTGACGCTCATTGGAGTTGGGGAGTCGCATTTGGGCTATTTGCGACGATTCCCATGTTGCTGTCGATCGTGCTCACTGCGATGGTACCCTGGCGACCGTTGGTTGAGTTGCGTGAATTAGTGCAAACAAAATTGGCTCCATTTTTTAGGGGCATGCCAAGTTGGGCTCTGCTCTTAATAGCGATGGGAGCTGGCTTTGGTGAAGAGTGGCTGTTTCGTGGGTTTGGGATACAGGGGATTGTTTGGCTGTTGCCCGGTACATGGTCCCCAGAGGTGGTTCAGTGGACCGCGATTCTGATTGTGGCCTTGGTATTCGGGGCAATGCATGCGCTAACCCCGATGTACTTCTCTATGACTCTTGCCATCGGGATTTATTTAGGCTACTTAGTCCTGTTAACGGATTCGCTTTTGCCGGCCGTGGTTGCGCATGGGCTGTACGACTACATTGCATTGCTGTATATCATGCGGCTCGATAAAGATCTGGCCGTACCACTGGTGGAATAGATTGTATCCGCAGGTCCAACTTGTCTTAGTTACAGCAATCGAGGATAAATCGGCGTCTCAGTAGGCTGCAAGGGTTGGGTACACAAATCGTGACCGGCACTTGTTCACAGACAATACGTGGCACACAGCGTGTGACCGTGTAAGGCACTTGAGTTGGCACAGTTTTGCATGTTTGTACAACTTTCGTGTAAGTGACCGGCTTGCGAACGGTGTAGGGAACCTGCTCGGTTTTAGTTTCCGTAACGTAGCGACAAGTCTGATAAGGTACTTGCTTGGTCTTGGCTTCTTCAACCATCTTGCAAACGCGATAGGTTTGCTCTCGAGTGACGGTTTCCGGTACGATCCGCAGCACTTTGTAGTTGCAATGTCGTACCTTTTGTTCGCGAACCATGCGACAAACGTTGTACGTCTCGGTGCGTTGTTTCGTTTCTTTGACAATCCGACAAACCGTATAAGGGATTTGCTTTGTTTTGGATTCCGTTACCATGCGACAAACGCGGTAAGTACAAGTTTTGCTTTTGGTTTCCGGTACCATTTTACAAACTCGGTAAGTGCTCGTGCGTTGTTTTGCTTCGTTGACCCAGCGACAAACTGTATAGGGAATCTGTTTAGTCACAGTTTCACGAACGTATTTGACACAGGGGACTTCTTGCGTTGAGATTTCTGGAACCCAAGTACGCTTGCAGATTTGGCGTGGCGGACATTGGACTTCGACCACATGACATTCGCCAGGAACGAAAATTCGTCGGCAGGCGCAGGGATCCCAAGTCCAACAGCCAGGTGTACGTACAACTCGGCGACGTATAGGCCCTGGGCATTCTGTGATTTTAGTTTCCCAATGGCCCGATTTGATTTGGATCGTTTTTGTGTAGTGCACAGGTTTGCGAATTACGTTGGAAACCGTTCGCATCTTGGATTCATACACAGGCTTACGCACGGTGTAGTTAATTACACGGGTTTTGGTTTCCCACACAGGTTTGTGAACAGTGTAATTGATCGTACGGGATTTCGTTTCCCATACCGGTCGCGTCACATTGTAGCTAATGGTGCGAACTTTAGATTCGTATACGGGTTTGGAAACGGTGTAGTCGATCGTGCGAGACTTGGTTTCCCAGACCGGTTTAACCACATTGTAGGTAAAGCTCTTCGTGCGATTTTCCCAAACTGGCTTGCGAACCGTATGGCTGATCGTCCGTGTTTTAGTTTCCCACACGGGTTTCGAAGTTGTGTAGTTTACCGTTCGATATTTTGTTTCGTACACTGGTCGACGGACTGTGTAGTTAACGTCTTTTAGTTTCGATTCGGTGATGTACTTTACGCATTCGACCTCTTTGTTTTCAACGATTTTGTTGTAGACCGTTTTGTAACACGTTACCTGATGCTGATCCATAACGACTCGTCGCCGAGTACGTATAATGGTTTGTGTGAGGGGTTGAGCTCCAACAAACGTGGCCGGTTCCGCAATCCCGCAATTGCGATAACTAGCTAGACCTAAATATCCAGCTTCGGCTGTAGTGGAAAGCAGCATACAAAGCATGACTGCAACGGTGGACACACTCCATCGGGTATTCATAGTAGGGGTACTCTTTCGGAAATTCGAATTTTACAAAATGGATTTCAACATAACTCGCATCAAGGTTATTTAGAGTAGTTGCCAAATATATTGGTAAGAACTCTGCGATCGACCTTGTTCCATCAAGTGATCCAAACTCGCTCAATACTTGATTGAGTTGAAGTTTGGAGGCCCAATTCCTACTGGCCCCAGTCATTGTGTGTCCTGGCACTAGAGTCGACGCTTATCTTTATTATCGGATAATAAAAATAGCCGCCTTGAGGGTAGATTGGTCTATCTACCACTAGCTACATCAAGAGTTACCGATAAAAGATAGGTGGTTTAAGTAAAAAGGGTTGAGTAACAGAAACAGACCAACATTGTGTCCGGTGGTATCGATTGTCAGTACTGTAGGGTGTTGTTTACCTTATGGGGTATTTAGCACGGTCTTGGTAATCAAAGCAATATACATCGATAAACCTATGAATTAAGACTCTGACTAATGCTGCTGAACCTAATCATTGGTTTCTAAGTCACCTCAGCACTCAATAAACAGTATGATGTGGTCTGACGGTTTTTCTTGAGGCTGTTGTTTTGGGTTGTTCAGTAAAAGAGCTTTATGCGGTAGATTTGTTTTAATGACCGATAAAAAAACTCAGCTTTTTAATGCAGATGGAGACCCTACGGTGCCTCGTGCCGTCATGGGTCGTTTGAGTTTATACCTCCGCGAAGCTCAGCATTTACTGCGTGATGGCAATGAAACAACCAATAGTACTGAGTTAGGAAAACTACTAGGTCTCAACGGTGCTCAAGTTCGAAAGGACTTCGCCCATTTTGGACAATTTGGGCATCCGGGCATTGGCTACAAGTGCCAAGAGTTGGTTTTTGCGATCAAGCGGATCATGGGAACCGACTCGACTTGGAATGTCGCTCTCGTTGGTATTGGTAATCTTGGACGCGCTTTGTTGCGTTATAAGGGCTTTAACCAACAGGGGTTTCGCTTTGTTGCGGCGTTTGATGTCGACCCAAAATCAATTGGTACTCGGATTGAAGGCGTGCCGGTTTATAGTATGGATCAATTAAGCACAGTAGCGCGGGAGCACAAGATTCGCTTAGCCGCGATCGCTGTACCATCTCAAGTAGCTCAATTGATTGCCGACGAAGTTGTGAAAATCGGAGTTGAAGGTATTTTGAATTTTGCGCCGGTTACCATTAATGTCCCAGACAATGTACGAGTGATCGGCGTGGACCTCGCTATGGAGTTGGAACAACTAGCTTTTACCGTTGCGAATCGTTAATAAGGCTTTTCTGGGTTCTTGTTTGAATACGCTCACCGGAAAAAATCCCCATTTCTATGAATTGCGGGCGATACTCTGCTGGTCGTGAATCGGTTTTTTGGGTATATAATACGGGCTATTCATTAGTAAAAATGTTAATTTGTTGGTGGATAAGATACCCCGTAGTGTAATGGTAACACCTGGGTTTTTGGTACCCATATTCTAGGTTCAAATCCTAGCGGGGTAGTTACTAGCCGCCGTAGTATGTTTGTACTATGGCGGCTTTTTCTTTGACGGTTCACCAATCTGTGTACGTGTGAGGAGATATTATGCCAGAATTTGTTCACCAGCGTCACAAGCAGGTAACGTCTTTGAGAACGCCGCGGGAGATGATCGTTGCTTGCCCAGAAATGCAGAGCCACATTAATGTATCGCGCATGGTGCGAGCTGCTGCCTGTTGCGGAGTCACTCGATTTATTGCTTGCGGAAATATAACGATTGACCCCAAAATATCGCGAGGTGGGGAGCAACATATGGATTTTGAAGTGCGCCGTAGTTTGCGTCCGGTTTTGGAAAAATTGAAAAGCGATGGCTACCCGCTAATAGGCCTCGAACAAACAACCAATTCACAAGACATCCATCAGTTCAAATTCCCCGCGAAGTGCGTTTTGATTATTGGCCATGAACGCAAAGGCATTGTCGATGATGTACTCGAGATACTAGATCAGACGATCGAAATCCCAGTGTGGGGAGAACCGTTTTCATATAACGCTGCAACCGCCGCTAGCATGGCTCTCTATGAATACTGCCGCCAATTTCCAAACTAGTCGGATAAACTTGGACTTACTCGTGTCAGAGAATCATTCATCGGTAGGTCGCTTGAGGGGTCACAGTCGTGCTCATGTTGCATAGGGTGGTAGGTGTAAAAACGGAGCATGGGATGAATTCAATCGCAAGCAACGATAATCAATCGAAAATAGCTTCGACTTAGAACATACGAATGAAGGCGGATTGCATCGATTGCATTGTTACTGAGGTGTTGTAACATGTTATTATTCAGTTCCTATTGATAAATGTTCGTTCAAACACATTAGAGGGTTGGTATCAAAGTTGGTACGCAAGTTTTTTCCACTATTAATATTGCTCGTTTTATTAGGGGCTGTCGTTTGGGCAGTCAGTATGGGCACATTGCCGCGCGCTGATTTTGTGTTTAACAACGGCGCAGAAATCAAAACGATGGACCCATCGCAAGCCACAGGAAGTCCTGAAGGCCGCGTCATCAATGCATTGTTCGAGGGTTTATTGCGGTTGATGCCAGCGGGTGAGCCTGATGAGTTGGGACGAATTCCGATGAAACCGGTTGCGCGAGGCATGGCGGACCGTTTTACAG
>Ga0302123_10002356_pt1 | contig 12871 bp, 14 predicted proteins | sample CB21_321_MG_FD_203109 | JGI IMG/M metagenome (GOLD analysis project Ga0302123, IMG submission 203109) | Marine microbial communities from Western Arctic Ocean, Canada - CB21_32.1 | ecosystem: Environmental > Aquatic > Marine > Oceanic | place: Canada: Western Arctic Ocean | collected 2017-09-28 | reverse complement strand
CGGCAAGTACCCTGGCCGTGATGTCTGGAGAAGTCGACACTACCTGGACGGAGGCGATGTTGAAATCGATGCTGACTACATCTCCCACTTCGAGCTGTGGGAGCACTGAGGCCGGATAGATCGGTACCTCGTCGGCGCCTCCCTGCCCCGGGGCGGCTACCAGTCTAATGGTCGAATCGGTCTTCAGCGTCATTTCGCCATCGGGCAGAACGCCGGTACGAACCTGTGCTCCCTGGGTATCTAGGCAGATCGGAACATCCGAGTTGGCCCGGATCAGATCGATCAGCCCTTCCACTTGGTCGACACGGGTGTGTGATAGGTTCAGGCGGAACAGGCCCACTCCGAGCTGATCCAGTCGCTGGATAGTCTCAGGGTTGAGAGAAGCGGGGCCTAGAGTACAAAGTATGGTTTTGTTGGATTCAGTTCTCAATGTTCACTTCACTGCCCATGCTTGCTCCGCGCCAGCCGCGTGCGACCAGAAGATCGTCACCACGTGGTCCTACCACCATCAACGATCAGATTTGCCCCGGTCATGTACGATGATGCGTCTGATATTAGAAACACGATTGCGGCTTTGTACTCGTCATGGTTCGCCATACGCCCCATAGGGATCAGGTTGGTGAGCCGTTGCACGAACTCATCGTCCTGGCCTGCGTACATGCCACCCGGGGATATCGCATTGACCCGTACGCCTGATTCGGCCCAATAGGTCGCGAGGTATCGCGTCAGCCCTATAAGTCCAGCCTTGACCACTGAATAGGTCACCGGCTTGACCGGTTGCCGGTCGTCTGGGAGCCCGGGCTGGCGGTATATTCGCTGGTCCGGCGCGATCACACCAAGATCGGATGCGATATTCAGGATCACGCCGTTTCGTTGCTCGGCCAGGTGTCCCCCGATGATCTGGCTGCATAGGTGAGCGCCCGTGAGTCCGACCGCCAGATCCTTCTGCCACATCTCCAGAGGGAAATTTTCCAGTCGTGACCACTGTTCGCTTGAGTCGTCCGCGCCGCCCACCTTCGGGTCGTTTGCTGCGTTGTTGATCAACACATCCACCCGGCCCAGAGAGTCCAGCGTCTTTGCCAGCGCGTCTTTCACGCTGCTTGTGTTGGTGACGTCGGTTTCAACGCCTAGGCTCTTTACCCCATAGGAATCTACGATGGATCGAGCGCGTTCTGTAGCGGCAGGACCCGCAACATCGAGGATCACGGGAAATCCGCCCATCTCAGCCACCGCCTCGGCATGCTTGAGACCGAAGAAGCCGGCGCCACCGGTAATCATTACCACGCGGCCTGATATGTCGAAGGCATCCCGGACGGATGTGGAGCCCATTTCAGGCGATGCTGAGATAGCCTGACTCCAGCAAAATGTCTTCCGTCAATTCCATCACTACGTGAATGACAGCCGTGTGGGATTCCTGAATCCGTCCGGTGACGGTAGAAGGAACGACGAGCGCCAGGTCACACTCGGCAAGAGCAGCACCACCGTCTCCGCCCAGGAGACCGATCGACACGATGCCAGTTTCACGGGCGGCGTGGAGTGCTCGAACCACATTCGACGATCGGCCAGAGGTAGTGATCCCCACGAGCACGTCGCCTGGCTTCCCCAGGGCTCTGGTCATGCGTTCGTAGTGCGCCTCAAAGCTATAGTCATTGCCGCTGGCGGTCATAGACGAGGAGTCCATTGCCAGGGCGATGGCCGGAAGTCCCTGCCTGTTCACGTCAGGCCTCAATCTCACGAGCAACTCTGCCGCCAGATGCTGCGCGTCGGCCGCCGAACCACCGTTACCGCACGCCATAACCTTTCCGCCCTGTTCGATAGATCGGGCTACGTGATCGGCCATATCAACTAGTGTGTCGGTGTGGTCCACCATGATGCGACTTTTCACATCGATCGACTCCTGCAGCATCGAGCGAGCCTTCGATCCTAGGGCAGTTTTCTGTTTATCCGTAGTGCTCATTTCAGTAGGATCGAGTCTGTCCCCCATCCACGACCACGCTTGAGCCAGTCACGAAGCTGGCCCGCTCCGATGCGAGGAACACTACGACATTGGCGATCTCCTCCGGGCTGGCGAAACGCTGAAGTGGAACCTCTCTCTGGATCATCTCCTCGAAAAACTCCCGGCGGTCAACCAGCTTTTTCTCCCATGATCCGCCAGGGAACAGCACGTTCCCAGGCGACACCGCGTTGACTCGTACACCCTGAGGTCCGACTAGTCTCGAAAGGCTTTTCATCGTCATTTCAATCGCGGCCTTGGCGGCGCTGTAGGGAATAGGAGCGCCTATGGCTTCCGTAGCCGCAATGGACGAGATGAACGTAAAAGAACTGCTCTCCTGTTTCAGCAAGTGCGGCATGGCCACACTTGTCAGGGCGACGCTGCCACGAAGGTTCAAGTCCATCACCGGGGCCCAGTCATCCTCGTCAAGGTCCCAGCCCCCTTTGGCCGTGCCGGAACCCACGTTGGCTACAACGGCGTCGACGCGGTCGAATGTGCTGACTGTTATATCCAGGGCGCGCTCGATATCTTCTCGGCGGGCCATGTCCCCCTGGATGGCGAGAATGAGGTCGTCGCGGGAGCCTTCCGCAAGCAACGTCCGCGCCTCCTCCAACGAGTCACCGCCCCGGCCGGTGATGGCCACTTTTGCGCCCTCGTCAAGGAACGCTCTAGCGATCTCTAGTCCGATTCCCCGGGAGGATCCTGCGACGAATACAACCTTGTCTTGAAGTTGAAGGTCGATCAGGCGTTTCCTGGAGGCCTGGGATTCTTGTGTTTCAAGGCCTCCTGCCAGTGCCGTTCCACTATTTCGCGATTCCGCTTCGCCAGGCCCAATTCGTCGCCTTCTTGACCGCGAGCGACCTGCAGAATGAATGTGCCCTCATACGAGATGGCGGCGCAGATGCCGAAAACGGCATCGAAGTCCGCGTCCCCTTGTCCGAGGGGCACCGTACCACCGCCCAGAGAACGATCCTTGACGTGAACGCTTCCCAGCATCGACGCTAATTCCTTGTAATGCTCCTCCGGCAAAATCCCAAGAGAGGCCTCGTTGCCTATGTCGCAGGTGATGCGCAGGAGCGGATCCGTTCCCTCGTCCTGTACGATGATGGCTAGCTTTTCCGCAGGCAGATCCGTCTCGAGGTGCAGACCGATGCCTGCGCGTCTGGCGGCGGGCAGAGCCAACTTGAGTACCTCAAGCAAGCCGTTGAGTTCAGCACGAGACGAAAGTGACGAGGCATCGACGAATGGAAGCACAAGATGACGGGCTCCTACCAACGAGGCGCGCTCTATCATCCAGAACAGGTGCTCAACGATCTGCCTGCGCACGGTCCCATCAAGCGCTACAAGCCGTTCTGGCATGTAATAGTCGCCACACACCGACAGAACCTCAACGCCCGTCTCTTTGATTACATCGTGAATCTCGGCCATCCCGGCATCGGTTCCTAGAGGGTTGTGATCGGCGGTGTCCATCTCGTATATCCACTCGATGCAATCGAGGCCGGCCTCGGCCGCCGACCGGAACTCAGACTGCCAGTTTCCTATGGGAAAGGCCTGTATCCGGTCCAAAGTAGGAGGAAAGAGCCGTCCCTGCATTATCCCGATTGGATTGGTCATTTCTGCCTCTTGAAGGCGTATGGAGAGGGTGCGCCGGTAGACGATGCCCCCTCGGCGACCCAGCTTTGAATTTGCCCCGAGATGTCCACACCAACGTTGTCGCCCCAGGTCTTTAGAAGCAAAGATGTCAACTCGCCGGGCTTGCCGTCGGCTATGGGCTCGGCGTCCAGTGACACGACTGGCAGAATGCAGAAGGGGGTCGCGGTCATGAACGCCTCGTCGGCGGTCAGAACGTCGTAGGGTTCTATATTCCTCTCGACTACGCTTAATCCCAACTGAGGCGCTAGCTCACGCAGCACATACTCGCGGCTAATCCCGCGTAGGATGTTCCTACCCTCTGGTGAGATGATCGTTCCGTCTTTGATGATCAGGAAGTTGTCGCCTGTCCCTTCGGCTATGAATCCGTCGGGATCCAGGAGAAGTGCCCAATTGTCTTGGCCAGCGGTGTTGGAGGCCTGTACATTCGCCATGAGATAGTGAATGCGGCTCCTGTTTTTGATCTTCGGGTCCATCAAAACGGCAGGGATTGCACGCTGTGAAGGGATGATCGCGTTGATTCCGGTGTCAAACAGATGTCCCATTGCGGCGACGGTCCAACGAAGTGGGAAGTCGGCGATGATCACATTCGGCCCCTTGGGCAATCCCAGGACACCCTCGTAGATCGACAGTAGTCCCCGTGATACATCGATCATCAGCCGGTGTTCGTCGTCGTCTTCGAAGGCCGGGGAATTGGCTTCAATGGTCTCGTATACGGCGCTCTCCATCTCTTTTATGGTCATTGGCGCGGGAATGCGCACGTACTTCATAGAAGCGTAGAGTCGTTCCAGGTGCTCTCTCAACTTGAACTGCACCCCGTTGAACGAGCGCGTCATCTCGAAGACCATGTCTCCGAACATCAGAGCCGAGTCATAGATCGATACGCGTGCCTCGGATTCGGGCACGAATTCGCCATTCCAGTAGACCACTCGCCCTGGCTTACCCACCGTCACCCCCTGTCTGGTCAACCGGTTGGTCCGGCAGTACCGACTTGTAGCCGGACCCGGTCCAGTCGGCAAAATTCAGTGCCTTGTCATCGATATAGATATCTGCGCCCGGCTTGCCCATGTACAATTCGTGATGGCTGACTCCCCATACTTCAAGCTGCCTTTCCGTCTCCTCTCGCCAGTCGATACCAGTCGTGAAACCTCTGGCGGTGGCGAGCATGATGCGGTGTCCGGCAGCATACAGGCGATTGATCTCCGCGATCACAGAAGGGTAGGGCACAGCATTCAAGTAGTCGCCGTACGTGTTGGTGCAGATAGTTCCGTCTATATCGAAGCAGTAGATCATTGCTTGTTCGGTGCGTATACGCGATCGTACCAATCGATCACATCGTGGATTGTGAACTCCGGGTTGCGAGGATAGAGATAGCTGTATAATGCCGCCACGAACTCGTACTCGTCCTGAGTGTTGACGTCGATCACGATGTCCGGTCTCCGGATTTCAGGTCGACACTGCATGATTCCAAGTTTGAATTTGTCCGTGTTCTCGTAGAAATTGAAATGTGGGTGCTCGCGCAGCCGAGAGTCGGTGACGTCCCTCCACACACGATCAAGTGCATCGACGCTATAGACTTCTGCGCCGATGCCGTCCGGATAGCCGTTGTCCACGACATCGGGGCAGTTCGACGAGAAATCGTAATCGCCAGCCAGGTGGTAAGCGACCAGGTCGTCGATCTCCGCGGGTTCGGGCGCCGGGTTGTCGCCTGGAAGACGAACGATTGGATTCGCCCCGTACATCTTCGCCGCTTGGTAGTAGCGGTCAACTAGGTCGTTCTCCGAGCCGCGGAAAACAGATAGCCCGTGGGCCCGACCCACCTCTTCGATAACGTCATCCTCGGGCTTTTGGGTCGTGGCCAGCACGATCTCGTCGAGTCTCTTGCAACGTTGCACACGCTCAAGGAGGCGGCTGATCAAAGGCGCACCGGCCAGGTCCATCATCGATTTCCCTGGCAGGCGGGTAGCGCCCATCCGCGACTGGACGATCATGACGACCCTAGAGTCCGAACGGTTAGTCTTGCCTGCCAAGACGCTACCAGTACCTGAGCTTCGCCGCGTTGGTTAGTTCGGCGTCGGAGACCTGCTTGACGCCATCTCCCATGACTATGGGAATTGTGCGGATGTAGTCGACCATCATCTCGAGACCGCGCCTCTCCAAGGATGCAGACTGGTCACTGCCGTACATCGACCGATCTAGCGAAATGTGGCGCTCGATGACCACCGCCCCCATCATCGTAGCCAGCGTACCCGGGATCATGGTAACCTCGTGTCCGCTATAGCCTACCGGGCAATTGTATCTCCGGCGCAACTCAACAATACTCCGCAGATTGACAGCGCTCTCGGCCAGTGGGTACTCCGACACGCAGTGCATCAAAACGAACGGACATTCTTGACTTTTGAATATCTCTACCGCCGTGTCGATATCTTCATACGTGCTCATCCCTGTTGATATGAGGGTCGGCTTCTGCTCCGCTGCGACTGCCTCAAGCAGGGGGATGTGGGGCAACATCGGCGACGCGATTTTGTTGTACTTGAGGTCGTACTGGCGCAGGAAGGTCAGGCTGGGCACATCCCAGGCGGAGGCGAACCAGTCGATGCCAACCTTCTTGCAGTAGGCGTCAATCTCATCGTACTCTTCCTGGCCGAACTCCAAGCCTTCTTTCTGCTCCCGCTGGGTCGTACCCCAGGGGCTCTCGCGCGGCGAGTCCAATACCTCTTGCGTGTATACGATGTCGATGGTCCTCTTCTGGAACTTCACGACATCACAATCGCTCGCCTTTGCCATGTCTATTAGCTGCTTCGCGATGTCTATGTCGCCGTTGTGGTTGATACCTATCTCGGCGATCGTCAGGCAATACCGAGCGATCGGCCACGGCTCACTCTGGATCATCTCAGTGGCAAATTCGAAGTTCTTGACCACCGCTTCTTACTCCTTGTCACTAAGTTGCTGAAAGGCACGATTGACCATTCCCATGGCCGTCATATTTTCGCTGTCCATCTCTTATCGGTGCTGATCGATCCGGTAGCGTTTCGTGTGTCGATTATCAATTGGCTGTTGTCCACCACCCATTGCCAATCGTACTCAGCGTGGTCGGTGGTAATGACTACGCAGTCAGCCGTCTTGAGAACCTCTTCGGTAAGCATGACACTATCGAAGGCGCTGCCCTCCAACTCTATCTGCGCTACATAGGGATCGTTGTAGGTCACCTCCACTCCCTTTCCCAGGAGAAGCTCGATTAGGTCAAGGGCAGGGGACTCCCTGATGTCGCCCACATTGGGCTTGTAGGCGACTCCCAGCAACAGAACTCGGGACCCGTTCAAGGGCTTCCTAGCATCGTTCAGCGCGTCAGCAACCCTTCCCGCGACATGGGCAGGCATACCCATGTTGATCTCCGACGCGAGCTGTATGAATCGAGCGTTGTAGTCCAGGGTCTTGAGCTTCCACGCCAGATATTGGGGATCGACTGGGATGCAGTGCCCCCCGAGTCCGGGCCCAGGGTAAAACGCCATGAAACCAAAGGGCTTGGTCTTTGCCGCGTCTATCGCTTCCCAAACGTCCACTCCAAGTCGTTCACACATCATTGCGATCTCGTTCACGAGAGCAATGTTGGTGGCGCGGAAGGTGTTTTCAATCAGCTTAGTCATCTCCGCTACCTTGGGAGAAGACACAGGTACAACGGAGTCGATCACTCGACTATACAGTGCCTCCACCACCTGCAGGCACGAAGGCGTTACCCCGCCGACCACCTTCGGCGTATTCCTCACGGTCCAGTCGGCCCGTCCCGGGTCGATGCGCTCCGGTGAGAACGCCACGAAGAAGTCTCGACCTACCTCCCAAGCATCCTCACCCGCGTTCTGAAGTCGCGGGAGCAACACCTCTTCTGTCATCCCCGGATATCCGGTGCTCTCAAGGATGATGAGCATACCCGGGTGGAATCCCTTCGCGATTCCGTCTGCGGCCGCTATCACGTAGGACAGGTCCGGATCACCGGTCTTGCTCAGTGGCGTTGGCACGCAGATGATCGCGATATCCGCGTCTTTCAGAGTTGCATAGTCCGTCGTGGCAGAGAACCGCAGGGCCGCCGATTCGTGAGGATCCGTTGCGGCGGGGGTAACGTCGACGCCATCTTCGGAGCTGTCGCCGGTCCGTTCCGGGGAATAATCGCCTCGGTTTACGGCTTCAACCCTATCCTGAGACGTGTCGATTCCGATGGTGCGAAACCCAGCCGCTTCCACAGCCGTTGCCAATGGCAGGCCCACATAGCCGAGTCCTATTATGGACACGACAGCCTCTTTGTTCTCTATTTTTGATAAAAGTTGATTCAAATCCGTTTCATCCAAAATGAATAGACCGCGGCACGCGATGCGATATCGACTTGTGAGAGCGGAATGTGTAAAAGAAAAGTACTGCTTCGCCAACCCGGCCAGCAGCCGAGGTTTCAAATGAGCCCTGAACTTGCGTCCTCGGAGCGGTGGCTACGACGATAGACGCAAGCTATTTTTCAGTTCCAAAGGGAGCCGACTAGGTGAGGGCCATATCCTCTGATCCGCGATTTCGGATCCACCTGCCCCTGCCTCTGGTTCGTCGCCGTCGACCATGGTTCGCATCGCCCCGAGAGTCCTCAGGAGCGATACGCAGGTCACTCCACGGCACCTCCGCGGAAACGAGCTGTCCCATGAACTCCAACAGTACCCGCACCTTTGAGTCCGACGATGTCGGCTCCTCCGCGACCTGTGCGAGACTCTCAAATTGGCCGGATACAACCCTCACCTTCTGACCGGGCTTGTACCTGATCCAGAGACCACCATTGTCGTTGATCGAATCGACTCGACGCGCCAGCCCGTCCACGATGTCGTCCCCAATTGAGGACACTACTCCATCGAAGCGCACCCAACCCAGTAAGCCCGGTAGCAGACCGATAGCCGGCCACTGCCCGCGATCTACGTCGCACCTTACAAACAGGTAACCTGGGAAGAGGGGGATTTCCTTTTTGCCCGAGCGTCGTTGTACCGTCTGTATCTTTGGAAAAAAGTGCTCGTAGCCTTCCACTCTCAGAGCGTTGGCTGCGATATATTCGGACTGGGGTTTGGTCCGGACGACGTACCAATTCAGAGCCATTGGTTGTTCCTCATGTCACTTCAACGGCCTCGGAGGCCCGGAGGAATGTGATGATCTTTGAATCGTCTACGCCGATAGATCTGAGATCGGCGCGCTTTTCGGCAATATCCGACGAGAATGCGACCATCACCTTGACGTATTCGTCTGGCTCGATCGATCCCAGGTCACGGACGGTTGTCCCGAGGAAGCTGCTGCCCCCCTTGATATCGAAGAAGTCGACCTGAGTGACCCCCATGTCACGAAGCACTAAGTACATCAACTCCCCCATTTCCCCCGCCCCATATATGGCCATCCGAGAGTCCTGGCCCAGAGCCATGCCCTCCATGTCATCGCGTAGAATCTCTCGAACTCGACGGTAGTGCCCAAGAACCCGGTCCACGTACGCAAGCGTTAGGTTGGCTTTCCTGCCAACCCCGGAAGGGGTCAGGTTATAGACCCACTGCTTCCAACCGGCCCGGGTAGCGCGGATATAGCCCTTTTTTGCCAGGTTCCGGACAAGCAAATTTGCCACGCCCAGCGCGACCCCCAACTGTACTGCGAGGTGACGCTGACTCGTGACGGGTGAGACCTCGACCTCCTCCAGGAGCCTAAGCTCCCGGAACGAAGGATCATCCAGGTCGTCTTTCAGTTGATTCGCGGTCGGGCACATGTTCTTGGGCTCCGGGCGATCTCGCGATGTTAAGGAACGGGTCCCTTGCTCTACATCGCCAATTGACACGATGCCGAAACTAGTCCGCAGAATAACATTGTTCATTACGTGAACGCATATGTCAATAGAACGGCGGGGGCTCTGGTCGGCACTGTGGCGCTGGCGACGGAGCCAATGGGTGCTAGACGGGGAGTGGTAGGGTGTGGACGAGTCGAAATTACAGTAGAGGGATCCGGGGCTCAGGTAGAAACGGTCTTTCCGAGGTCCTTCGCCCAGTCCCTGTTATCCAGGTACCATCGTACGGTGCGACTCAGGCCTTCTTCAATGGAGACCTTGGGCTGCCAGTCGAGCAGCCGACGGGCACGGTCGATGTTGGCCCAGGTTGCTTGAATGTCCGCAGATGCCCTGGGACCGTACTCCACTAATGCTTTTTTGCCGATCTCATCCTCGAGAATCTTGACGATGGCGGTAATCAAAACCGGCCTGTTGCCCCCAAGGTTGATGATTTCGTAACCCAGCGGTCTCTGTGCGGCTATCACCCCGCGGGCGACATCCTCGACGAATGTGAAGTCGCGCTGACCACCATCCCCGAACAACGTTATAGGCTCGCCCTCGACAATCGCCCGGATGAACTTGAATACCGACATGTCAGGGCGTCCGGCCGGCCCGTAAACCGTAAAGAAGCGCAGGATTGTGGCGTCCAGTCCATGTGCATGGTGGTATGTGTACGCGAGGGTCTCCGCGGCCTTCTTTGAGGACGCGTATGGCGACACCGGGCGACTCGTGCTAGCCGACTCACTGAAAGGGCGGTCTGTCTTGTCCCCGTACACGCTAGATGTGGATGCCAGAACGAACTTGCTCACGCCGAAGTCCTTGCACAGATGCATAAGATTCAGGGCGCCGGTGGTATTCGATTCGATATAGATCCACGGGTTTTCAAGGCTAGGTAGCACGCCAGCTCGCGCGCCGAGGTTTATCACGCTATCGAATGGACGTGAACCCTCCGTACTAGATTTCTGAAACAGCTTTTCAAGAGAAGAGTAGTCGGAAAGGTCTAGCTGATGGAATTCGTAGGCCGGGTGCTGAGAGGTGCTCTCCAGTCTCCAGAGCTTGATCTTAGGATCGTAGGCGTCGTTGAGGTTGTCCACGCCTACAACGGTCTCCCCGGCCTCTAGAAGCTGTCTGCACACTTCGAAACCGATGAAACCGGCGGAGCCGGTGACCAGAATACTCATCGTTAAGTACCGCGCTTCGACTGAGCTATCAGGTTCCAATCAACTATTTCATGACTCGCAGTCAACTGCGGTTCCTGGGCAGCGAGAGTTTGGAGAGGGCCGATCGAGCCCATACTAGTGGGCGCTTGAACGCTGGTCCGGCTCCATTTGTGGTGGTGCCCCCGTCTTCCTCCTGGCGATAGTATTTGTAGTAGTTGTACTGGTATCCATAACCGTAGCCGTATCCAAAACGGCCCCGCTTCAACTTGTTTAGCACAACACCAAGAATGTGTACCTGTGTGTTGTTCAATGAGTCCAGGGTGCCTTTCAGAGAAGATGAGCGGGTCTTGGGACCATCGACCACTACGATGGCCTCTTCTACCTGTGCCGCGATCACCGGGGCGTCTGCGGCCATCAGCGTTGGGGGACTGTCGATAAACACCACGTCGTATTCCTCGGCAAGCTGTTCTAATAGCACCGTCATACGAGGTGAACCCAGCAGTTCTGAGGGGTTGGGAGGTATCGGGCCGGCAGGGATGATATCGACACCCTAGACCTCCGTGGAGACCACTACGTTTTCAATAGCCAAGTCCGGCTCAGAAAGAAAATTGCTGAGTCCGACATCCCGGCTCTTGATCTGAAATCTCTGGTGGACCGTTGGTCTTCTGAGGTCGCCGTCCACGGCGACAACACGCTTTCCTGTTTGCGCAATCGCAATAGCTAGATTGGACAGGATTGTGGTCTTGCCCTCGCTCGGTCCGGGTGACGTTACGAGGAACAACTTGGTGTTCTTCCCTCCTGTTGCAAATTGGACGTTGGCGCGAATCTGCCGGAAGGCCTCCGAGTAAGCTGAGGTTGGCGACACCTGCATAATCAGCTGATCCGAAGACGCTTCTCTCGATGCCCAGGTGAAAACCGTGCCCAGAGATGCGACGCCGAATCGTCTTTGTAACTCTTCCGGACTGCGGACTGTGTCTCGCAATGCGCCCAACAGAAGAGTCACCCCGATTGACAGCGCACCACCTAGTACTATCGACAGTATGACGGTGTAGCGGGTTCGAGGAAGAATCGGGCTGCCAGGTCGCTCTGCAGGCTCCAAGAGAGTGATGCTGTCGATCAACGCCGCCTGAGCCGAAACCAGGTCTTGGACATTCGTCAGGCCCTGGGAAGCGGCCGCAGTCTGCAAGTTGGAGATTTCAACCAGGCGCTGTTGAATGACATATTCGATGAACTCGCTGGCCAGGACGTTTGCTACCGTAGCCGTAAGCTGGGGGTCGTTGTGACGCACACTGATCGTAACAGTTGGCGGCTTATCACTGGTGGCGGCGCGGACCATCGCTTTCAGTTGTCGCGTGTTAAGGCTTACACCCTCCCTGTCCAGGGCCTTCTTTTCGGTGACATGATTAAAAAACGGAGTTGACCCAACTTGAGTTCCGTACGTCATAGCAAGCTGTCTGCTGAGGGAAAAATCACTCACGCTTGGGGTGAATCCGCCTCGACGTTGCTGGACCAACAGGGTCGAGCTCGCCTCGTAGATCTTCTCCTGTCCCTTTACTTGCAGCCAACCTAGTGTCCCCGTGACAAGGGGGAGGACGAGAAGTAGCCACCAGTAGCTGGTGAAGATCCCAATGTACCGTCTTATATCTAAGTTTTCGTCTTCGATATTGCCAACTCCTGGGCGGGCCGATTTCACTCACGCAGCGGCCCAGCGACCTGTTTTGCTCGGTGAAAAGATTAACATCAAACGCCCCAGCTAAACAATATGTTCCATGTGCCCCTCGCGGCGTTCAGATCCCGCGGACTCCAGTTATGGAGCATATGGCGGCTATGGTCTAGGCGGCGTATTTGGCGTAGGGCCGCACCGCCCCATATTGATTGGGCACTGCGGAACTGGCTATAATCGGCCCTCAGAATACAGTACGAAGCACCTGTGTGCTTGAAAAGACACATCGCGAAGGCAGGGATTCGCTGAGTGTGCCGTGCATACTCGAGTCGGGCTGCGTGACGATTGACCGGTGCCCGTTCCCTGTCGGAAATGCTCAGCCGAATGACCAACCACAATTCTGAGAATGACACTCACGAGCGGGAGAGCGCACGATCGCAATTCTCCGCCGCTCTTGCTAACCCGCGGGAAGGCTACAAGCGTCCGTTCGACCTGTCCATCCTGGTCGTCTCGCATGTGTGTTTTTTCCCACTGTGGGTCGCCTTGTGGATTGGGATAGCTCTGGTCATTTGCCTGAACGA